>Ga0207674_10009107_pt1 | contig 11394 bp, 9 predicted proteins | sample KBSCornC72_FD_184303 | JGI IMG/M metagenome (GOLD analysis project Ga0207674, IMG submission 184303) | Corn rhizosphere microbial communities from Kellogg Biological Station, Michigan, USA - KBS Corn C7-2 (SPAdes) (version 2) | ecosystem: Host-associated > Plants > Roots > Rhizosphere > Soil ... | reverse complement strand
TCTTTGCAATATGCAAATGGTTATGCGGGATGACATTCCTGCGGCGGATGCGTCGTTAGCCCATCAGGCTCAACCACCTTTGTCTGCTGATGCTGAGGAACCGCCGATGGTGGACGAAGCAGAAGAGCAAAAACGTAGGGCAGCCGAACGATTACACAAGTTGCGCAACTTGTCGTTCAACTTTAACAGTGCTGACCCCAATAACGAGTTTGAAAACGTGCCGGCTTATATCCGCCGCAATATGGAATTGTACGGCAGCTCGTATTCTGCAGTCGAAAATTTTTACAGCCACTATGAAGTAAAGAAAGATGAGAATGATCAGGCACAAATAAGCACCATCAATACTTTTCTAGACGGTAAAAAACCAGATTAGATATAAAGCGTCAATATACACCTTTAGTTTTTTTTGCAAACTGTCAGACTTGTGTTTTTAGTTGTTCTCCCGATATTTATCGGGAGATTTTTTTTGCCACAGATTTCACTGATTGAAGATTTAAGGATTGCATGGAATGAATTGAACTTGTACAGCGTCTTCTCATTCACGCATTCGAAGTAGCGGGCTGGTAAGCTATATTAGATTTTTTAATTTGTGCAACCCGGATCTTTTTTAATTCGTATAATCCGTGAGTAGTAACTTTAAAAGAAAAAAATGGACAACAGGGGCTTGCTTTTTATTCCAGATATCAGCGGCTTTACCCGGTTTGTGACTGAGATGGAGATTGACCATAGCCGTCATATCATCCAGGAACTTTTGGAGATATTGATCAATGCCAATTCCATCGGTCTTGAAATTTCAGAGATCGAAGGTGATGCCATCCTTTTTTATATGTATGGGGAACCTCCTGATCTCAAAACAGTTTACAGCCAGGTGGAGAAAATGTTCTGTGAGTTCCATCGCCACATTTCTGCGTATGAATACCGGCGTCTTTGCCAATGCAAGGCTTGTCGTGCGGCCTTCAATCTTACATTAAAAGTCATTACACACTATGGCGAGTTTACCGGCTACAACGTAAAAACTTTCAATAAACTGATCGGTAAGGATGTGATCGTTGCTCATCAACTTTTAAAAAATGAAATCGAACAGCATGAATATTGGTTGGTAACGGATAATCTTTTACAGAACAGGTCCCCGGAGGGCATTAAGAACTGGATGACATGGGATCATAGTGCGAAGAAAACGGAAACTGGAGAGATACCCTTTCAGTATACGCAGCTAACTCACTTAAAAACTGAAATTCCGCCCGAACCCCCGACTGACCAGGGAATAAAGGAAAAGAAAAAGATGATCTCGGTTTCGAAAGAATATGACGTTGATATCAATAAGCTGTTTTACACAGCCGGACATTTTGAATTCCGTCACAATTGGCTGGAGGGAGTAAAAGCGATAGATGAAGTAAGTCATTATTTGCCGAGAGTAGGAACAAGGCATCGCTGCGTCCTGGAAAACGGGCAAGCCTTTATCTATACAACGCACTTTTCTTATTCACCCGAAAGAATTGTAATGGTAGAAACAGACGAAAAGAAACGAGTTGCCAGCTATTTTATATTTGAGAAGATCAATGAAAACAGGACGAAGTTCACTTTGGATTTTTATTTGAAAAACAATCCTTTTTTGCGCCTTATGTTCGGGCTTACTATGAAGAAGAAATACGAGGCCAGCTTTATCAGGTCTCTCAATAATCTTGAGAAATTTGAAAAAGAAGTAGAAATGCCCGTCGAGGTTGATTAATATTGTCAAAAAAATTATCGTCAATCTCCATGCTTCAAAAGATCATCCTCTGCTGCAGCTTGTTCATTTGTTCCCTTTCGCAAGCGCAAAAAAATAATACGGCTGTACCTATCATCTTTGACAGTGACATGGGTCCGGATTATGACGACGTAGGAGCTATCACTTTATTGCATGCGTTGGCCGATAGTGGCCAGGCAAAAATTCTTGCCACTATTGCCAGCACAAAATATGATGGTGTTGCCTGTGTGCTGAACGTGTTCAATACTTATTTCAACAGGCCCAGTACGCCCATTGCTGTTCCAAAAGGAAAGGCGTCAACCTTAAGAGATCCGCAACATTGGACGGATACAGTGATCGCCAAATATCCCCACAGCATAAAAATAAACGACGATGTTCCCGACGCGGCAGGGTTGTATAGAAAAATATTATCGAAGCAACCCAATCGCAGTGTGACGATTGTGACGGTGGGCTTTCTTACCAATCTTTCAAACTTGCTTTTAACAAAGGCTGATGCATATTCATCTCTCGAAGGAAAGGAATTGGTAAAACGAAAGGTGAAACAATTGGTATGCATGGCAGGACGATTTCCCTCGGGAAGTGAATTCAATGTGAACCAGGATGCCGCTGCCTCACAAAATGTTTTTTCAAACTGGCCAACAAATATTTTGTTTAGCGGTTTTGAAATAGGATGGAAGATAAGAGTGGGCTTGCCTTTGATCCAAAACAATGCCATTCAAGATAGTCCTGTGAAAGATGTTTTCAGGATCTCTATTCCTATGTCTCGTGAAGATAGCGCGGGAAGAATGAGCTGGGATGAAACTGCCGTGTTAGTTGCGGTGAAAGGATATGAACCATATTATCATTTGGCATATGGACGTATAAAGGTTGCCGCTGATGGAAGCAATACATGGAGCACAGAAGGAAAGCAACATGCTCATTTGGTAGAAGCTGTCTCGCCGGAAATAGTGCGAGAATATATCAACAAGGTGATCATGCACGAGCCGGTGAAAAAATGATGCACTGATTGCTGTTAATTGTGTTCTGTGCTGTCAATCGGCACCAGCTTCGGTTCCTTTTGTGGTGGGATAGCAAGTTTAGGACTAATATCGGGGAGAATCCCTTTGAGTTTATCTACTTTGTAAACATTCGTATCGACAAACCACCAATTCTTTCCACCATCGGGAGAAATAACAATCATAGATGTTTCAACCGTGAGTTCTCCCATGGGCGTTCTTATGGTTGAGATTTCGGGCAAAACAGCCTGCAGTTGATCCTTGTAAGTAACAATTTCCCCGGGGCTTCCGATCGAATATCTTTTGAAGCTTACTCCAAAAAGTTTCATCGCCGCATAGGCCGAGTCCATTTTTGTTTTCACCGTTTCTTTTCCGCCCGCATAAGCAATAATATTGGGATGCATGTATTTTATAAAAGTTGCAAAATCATTTTTCATCAGCGCTGATCCCATATCCATGGCCTGTACTTTAATAGTAGTGGAAAGATTCTGGCCTTTGACTGAAAGGCAGACAATAAGAAAAAGTAAAAATGATATGTGTATTTTTTTCATTATTGTTATAAGTTGTTGGAGCGTAGGGGGGATACCCAACAAACAAAATTACTCCAATTCAATAGTCCCAATTTTACTATTCAGTTAAAATATCATAGTGCACGCTGACACGGACACTACAGATCCCTTCTATTATTTAGCCAAAAACAAAACAACCATGTTAATATCAATAAAACTATTGAATATACCACGTGATACTTTACTGCATCAAGTGATTGCTGGTAGGCCACTTCATCAATTTTACCAAGAAAAACCGGTTTGGTGAGAAGGCGGTCAGAGATTTCCATCGGAAAGAACTTACCTGCTTCGCTTTTGTATTGATAGTGCAGAACATTAACGGCGATGGTCTCTACTATAATAGAATAAAAAGTGAAAATAGCGAGGGCAATAAAGGCTTTACGCAGCAACATCCCTACTGTAAAAGCTATCGACAGCTGCGAAAAGGTTTGTAAAAAGAATAATCCAGTATAATACATGAGATCCCATTTACCGGCGGCACTCATATTTGTATTGGACAAACCAATGAAAAGAACAACAACAACATACAAGACTGTGACGATCGCAGAGAGAAGCAATACATCGATCATTTTTGCTGTCATAAAATTTTTACGACTCCACCCGTCAATGATATTCTGCCTGTTGGTCCTGTAAGTATATTCGTTGGTGATAAGCATGATCACTACGATGGCAGGAATGTAGATAAAGAATGATGAAAAGAAGGCCATGGTTCGCCATCCCTCTGGAAGAGAAAAGGGATTTCCCATCAGTGCTTTTAATACCTGCCCTGTTGTGCTTTTTTGGCTGACAATATCATGATAAGCATAAAGAAAGAGGTAATTGATCCCGGGATAAGTCAATGCAGTAATGCCAAACACCCACCAAAAAGCTGGGTAGTTTTTTATTTTCAGCCATTCTGTTTTTATAATCTGGGTCATAGTGCTTTGCTGTTTTATGACGGGAAGAGGTATCTCTCAGTTATTTGTCAATTCAAAAAATCTTGCTTCAAGTCGTTTCTTTTTCAGAATAAGGTGATTAAGAACAATTCCATTCTTATAACAAAAAGCATTTATTTCATCGAGTTTTGCTGTGCCCTTTGGAAATGTGACCTGCACGGTATTCAATTGGTCATTGCTCAGGACATGTTCACTTAATTGTTTTAAGACATTAACCAGGGCGTCAAGATCAGACGCACTTAATTCAACTACATCATCATCCACTAATATTTCTTCTACTTTGCCGGTGATTAACAATTCCCCAGTCCTCAGAATGGCTGCGTGGGTACAAACCTTTTCAACTTCATCAAGCAAGTGGCTGGCCATGATGATAGTGTGACCGTTGCTCCTTAATTCAATTATCAACTGTCTTATTTCAGCGATTCCAACCGGGTCAAGACCATTGGTGGGTTCATCAAACACCAGCACTTTCGGGTCGCCTAATAAGGCAGCTGCAATGGCCAACCGTTGCTTCATTCCCAAACTGAATGTGCTAAAGCGGCTATTTCGTCGCTCATACAATCTTACTTTTTTTAAAACCTCGTCAATATCCTGGATATTACCTCTTCCACTTATCGACTGTGTGATCTTTAAATTATTAACCGCAGATAAATAATGATAAAAGTTAGGCGTTTCGAGCAATGAACCGATCCTCTTTCGTTGCTCTTTGGAGCCGGCGTGGCCGAACCATAAAAAGTTTCCTTTGTTTGCCTTCAAAACATCAAGGATAATGCTTAGCAAGGTGGTTTTTCCGCTACCGTTAGGACCAAGAATCCCAAAAACCGATCCTTCGGGAACTTCAAATGAAACACTTTTCAATGCCTGAACTGCTCCATAAGATTTTGTAAGATCATCAAGTGTAAGTACAGGAAGTCCAACCTTTTTTTCTTCAATCATAAAAAGCACTTTGTGGCACAAAGTAATGCCCGGTTTTCGAATTCTCAAAACTTTTTCCAGAATATTTGATCATTGGTACGGTTACAGAACTCCTATAGATCTTGTCATGCTTCATTTGTCGTTTCAACCACAAAAAATTAACTTACAGGCGCTAATGAGAGTAATATAGGAACTAATGATTGCAGCCCGGGTGAAAATAGCTATTTTAAATACGGGGTTACTGTGCCTATTCCTCGATTGTTCTGGTCAGCTATGTTCGACTGATAGCAACTATTTCACGATTTTCTATAACGCACCGAATGATAATCTTATCAATGCGGGAATAAAAACAGCGCAAAATGAACTGGTCATCCTGGGCCAAAGCTCTGACAAATCAAGCTTCGTTACGAAGTTCACCTCGCAGGGTAATGTGATCTGGTCAAAAAAATATGAACCCGATTATCCTTTTGTAAGCTATGTTCAATACCCGTGGTATAACAACAGCCGTTTATATGGAATATCCAATTCTTCAGATTCAACTTCTTTTGTCTATGGGTCAAGCAGTGAACATGGCAGGTCGATAAATGGAGTGGAAGAACCCGGCAATCATTCGGTAGGATGGCTGCTGAACCTTGATAAATTCGGAAATGTCATTTACGGAAAATATTTCGGTAACTGGGGCACTGACTATTCCGTGGATGGTCTTGTTCATCTACAGCAGGGCGGATTGCTGATCTATTTAAGAGCTCTTTCATTTCCATATATAAGCAGGATAATATGTTTTAACAAAGCCGGAGTTATCCTGTGGACGACTCCCTTGCAAACGGTTTCACCACCATCAGCACCAATTCCGTCGAAGCCACCGGTAATGCGACAACTCAACAATGGCAGAATTATCATATGCGATCAATACCGATGGGATATCCCGGACACGCTTTTTTATCCTTTTCAGCCTCCCATCTTGCTACTAGCTCCCTTGAGTTTTATGACATTTACTGTATTAGACCCTAAAAGTGGGTTCATAATGTCACAAACTAGTTATGAAAGCCCCTCTTATACAAATACAAATGTGGTTGGTGAGTTTGTTCCGGACATAAAAAGCATTAACGAGCTTCCGAATGGACGTTTATCGGTGTTAGCTGATGTATATTATCCTACTGACAGCCTCATATTTTATAAGCACAACACTTTTGTTAAAATGGCGGTAAATTACCTCATTGATGACGATGGTTACTTGTATGATCTTATTACGTATCGACCCGAAAGGGGTGCTTGTACTTTAGAAAGCGTGTGGCCAGAAAGTAACGGCGAGCAAATCTTGTTGGGTAAAGACGGAAATAATCAGTTGGTACTTTTTGCAATTGATGCCACAGGTGAGGTAGAATGGACAAAAGCTTATAAAAACCCAATTCCAACAAACAACTCCCAGGGTTTTGTGATCGAAAAGCAAAACGGGAAGGGTTATTTTATTTTTCAGAGTGATCCCGATGAAAGTAATTTTCATTTGCTCATTACCAATGCTATCGGGAATGACTCCTGCTCACAAATTCCTGCACCGAAAATGGTGAGTGAACATACGATCTGGCCGTGGCCATTTAACAAAGTGAAATTTCAATCGCCACAACCTGACATGGATTTTCGATATTCCCCGTATAACATCATTGAAAAAACTCATTCCGTTGTTCAAAATATTACTTGTCACTATCAATTCGAATGTTGCAAGGATGTTATAGATACCGTTCATTTCAACAATATCACGATCTGTGAAAATGAAACCTACAGATTGCCTGATAGCACCGTGATAAAAAAAACAGGAAGGTACTATGTACCGTTAAAAAGCGAGACCGGGTGTGACAGTGTTGTAATCTATAACGTGAAGGTGCTGAAGTCGCCTTCTCACCTGGAAATTTCACCGGATACTTGTTTGAACAATATCGCTTCCGTGCGGTTAACTGCTACGGGTGGATATGACAACTACCTATGGAATAACTTAACTAACACCACCGATTCATTTTTCTTTGTTACCGTTCCCGGCACCTATACCGTTGCGGTTAACAATATGTGTGGGTCTAAAACAAACACGGTTCATGTTTACCACCAATGCGATTTTCCCATTTATTTCCCAACTGCTTTCACACCGAATGGCGATTACCTGAATGATGTGTTGCGGGTACCGCTAGCGAATAAAAATAAACTTGTGCGATTGAGAATTTATAATCGTTGGGGCGAAATGGTTTTCTCCACGACAATCCCCGGGAAAGGATGGGATGGCAAGTTGAACGGAGTTCCACAAGCGGCAGGTATATTTATCTATTACCTGGAAGTGGAGGGATTATCCGGTCACAAGCTTGAACAAAAGGGGACCGTACTTTTGAGCCGTTAGTAAACTTATTCGAATCAGTTTTATGGCCACAGTTCTAATTACAGGCGGAACAGGAATGATCGGCTCGGCACTTGCAGGCGAACTGCTCAACAGAAACTATGACGTTATCGTGCTGACGCGTTCACCTGAAAAATATTTGAATACATCAAGATTGAGATACGCAAAATGGGATATAGATAAACAAACTATTGATGGCGATGCTGTCACAAAATCAGACTATATCGTTCACCTGGCCGCAGAAGGAGTAGCCGATAAACGCTGGACACCAAAAAGAAAAAGACAAATTGCACAAAGCAGAATAGATGGCTGTGCTTTACTTGTAAAGTGTTTGCAGGAGAATGTAAATAATGTAAGGGCTGTGATATCAGCGTCGGGAATCGGTTGGTATGGCTGGCAGCACAATAGCCAGGAACCTTTTGAAGAGACTGATCCCGCAGCAGAAGATTTCCTTGGAACTACCTGCAGGCAATGGGAGGCAAGTATCGATCCCGTTACTTCTCTTGGAAAAAGGTTGGTAAAGTTTCGTACTGGCATCGTTTTAAGCAAAGAAGGCGGAGCTATAAAAGAATTTAAAAAGCCGTTGCGCTTCGGCATTGCTACAATTTTAGGAAATGGCAAACAAGTGATGAGCTGGATCCACATTGATGACCTAATTCGCCTGTACATCTTTGCTATAGAGACGGACAGAATAAATGGCGTCTATAATGCGGTCGCACCCCATCCAGCGACTAATAAAAAATTAATTATTCAATTAGCCAGGACCATGAGGGGAAAATTTTACGTTCCCATATTTGTTCCTTCATTTATTTTGAAAATCGTCGTCGGAGAGCTAAGTATAGAAGTGCTGAAAAGTGCGACCGTAAGTTGCAAAAAAATAAAAAGAGAAGGATTCACTTTCCTTTATCCTTCTCTTGCTTCAGCGTTACACCACGTAAAGTGAATCAGTTTCCTCAGAATGCCTTTTTGTCTGCGGGGATCGGTGGTGTTTCCTTTTGGACATATAATTTACTGTTTACCTTTTTTGGATCGCCCTGGTATACCCATGTGATATTCGTGATGTATTTTTTAAAAGCATTGTTCGCATCCTGGAGAGTTACTTTGTTGATCTCATCTTTTATTTCAATAGCTCTTTTCCAGTTGTTATGAACAACTTCATTGGTTGCTAACGCTGCAGCCTGTTCTTCGTTTGTTTCCTGTCTATAATAAAGACCTGTCAGATAGCCTGTCTTTTCATTTTTCAATTCTCCTTCAGTAAAGCCATCTTTTTTTACTTTATCGATGAGGTTTCTTGCAACGGCAATATATTTATCGGGCTGGGTTGTGGTCACAAAAAAGTTCGAATAAGGGGTTTTTCCCTGGCTGAACCATGAACCCGGTGCATAGGATAATCCATTCTTACTTCTTATTTCTATAAAATGGCGTGTGGAAAATATCCTCATAGCCAGCACAAATGCATTGTAGTCAGGGGTGCCCGGCAATGGAGCACCCGTGATCCCTTGTATATAATTCGTGGCATTTTCCCTTTCCTTTGGACTAAATGTGTTGGCAGAGGGGGAATAACTCTCTTCCTTTAATTTGAAAGGCGACCCGGCAGGAACGTTTGATAAGAACTCCTTTATTTTATTTTCAATTAGCGATTTATCAATATCCCCTACAACAACAATTACCATTTTAGATTTTGTAAAAACAGATTGCCAGTATTTTTTAGTTTCTTCCGGTGTTAGCTTAGTTACTGTTTCAACTGTTCCCTGGGGTTCCTTTGCATAATCCTTGCCGGCAAATGCTGTTTGCCTTGCCATTTTGTTGACCGCATTGTCCGGGTTTGATTCACCTGCCCTAATTATGTTGATCGCATCCTGTTTGATACGGGAAAATTCCTTCGCATCGAACCGGGGAGATATCATTGCATCCGTGTATAAAGGCCACGCTGTTTCAAAATCGCCCTTGATACAGTTTAAGCTAAACGTGGCAAAATCCATCCGGGTATTACCATAAACCTGGGCGCTTATTTTATCCAATTTATTTTTAAAACTGTTTTTGTCATCTTTAACCGTACCGCACTCTGTTAATCCTGTCATAGCAAGACTTTCAATGCCGGCTTTGTCAGCGGAGTAATTCTGAACGCCTCCCTTAATAATGGTTTGAACCACCACGATTTCATTTCCGCTGGGCTGAACGATGACTTTTACATCGTTTATATTCATCTCATACGCCTTATTTGTTTGGGCATATATTAACAAAGGAGTGGAAAAGGCAATAAGAATTATCGCTTTTTGGATAAGTATTTTCATATCAGAATGATTTAGCAGTTGTGAAATATTCAGATGGTTTGTATTCCTTATTCATAGCATCATTGATGATCAATCCCGCTACGAAGGGTTTATCTACGACATATTGTTTTACGTATCGCTGAATGTCGGCCCTGGTTATTTTTTGCATATTATCATTATAATCAGTAGAATAATTCAACGATGTGCTGCACCACCAATATGTCAGGTTGTGCGGAAGCTCTGATGGCTTTTCCTCATTCCTGATTTTATTTCTGCGAAGATTGTCTTTTGCAGTTTGCAACTGGTCATCGGTAATGTAATTATCGTCTCCCCACATTTTTATTTGTTTCATTGCTTCTTCATAGCATTCTTTTAGCTTTAATGGATTGGGCACGAGGAACGTTTGCACGGGCCCAACATATTTGCAGGTTTGATAGCTAACCCCAGCATAAGTCGCCAACCCTTTATCAACAAGCGCCTGCTGCCATTTTGAAGAATTGAGGCTGAGGACCGCCGAAAAAACGTCTGCAGCTATAGTAGCAGCTGAATCATGCCTGTAATCAGGTCCCATCCATTGCATCATCATATAGGGAGTTTGCGCAATAGAAGAAACCTTCACATTATAATCGGATTTTTCAAGCGGTTTAAATTCTGGTATGGGGTATTTTTCATGAGGATCAAAGCCACTGCTTTTCCAGTCTCCATATATATCTTTCGCCAAACGAAATGCTTCATCATGATTTACATCACCGCCGATAACCAGGATTGAATTATTGGGAAAATAATATTTGTCTTTGATGACCATCATTTTTTCAGGAGTCGCAGTATTAATGATGTCGTGATCCCCGATCGCATTCTTGCGGGTGAAAAGGTCACCCCAGCATCTTTTATTTACGTCGATCCACAGTTGAAATCCAGGATCACTCTCACCCCGTTGAAATTCTCCATCAACAACAGGCCTTTCTTTTTGCATGTCTTCTTCCCTGTAAATAGGAAAGCGAATAGCGGCGTTCATAAATTTCAGACCGGCGTCAAGACTGTCTTTGTCAAAAGTGAAAAAATAATTTACTCGCTCCTCGCCCGTTGTACCGTTAAATATAGCACCCAGTTCTTTTGTTCTTTTTATGAACTTTTCCTGGTCGGGATAGTCTTTGTTTGCTTTGAAAAACATATGTTCAAACAAATGAGAAAGTCCACTGTATTCCGGCCCTTCAGTATACGCGCCATTCTTTACCGCGATCTCGATGGTTGCCAAAGGAACTCTGTGATTTTCTATCACTACTACTTCAAGACCATTGTCAAATTTTTGCCAGTAATAATTCTGGGGAAGCCTTGGCTGTGCAGCTGTAATCAGGCCACTGCTGATCAGCAGCAGAAAAAGCCATTTCTTAATCATAAAAGAAAGTTTTTTTGGTTTTTAAAAGATTTATAAAAGGTACAAATTTCCATTAACCTGAAGTTGCCGGTCGTGTAAATTCACCGGGCGGGATCTCTGCATGATTCATGTGGTAAATGTTTGTAAAATCGCCAACCAGGGAAAGACCATTTTTAAACTCAAGTCTGTGAAGTTTTAAATGATC
>Ga0207674_10009105_pt1 | contig 11395 bp, 10 predicted proteins | sample KBSCornC72_FD_184303 | JGI IMG/M metagenome (GOLD analysis project Ga0207674, IMG submission 184303) | Corn rhizosphere microbial communities from Kellogg Biological Station, Michigan, USA - KBS Corn C7-2 (SPAdes) (version 2) | ecosystem: Host-associated > Plants > Roots > Rhizosphere > Soil ... | reverse complement strand
ACGACTTCCAACGAACCGACAGACGCCGTCCCGGCTGATGCCTCGACGGCCTAGGAGGAACCGAACCGACATGTCCGACACGCGTTCGCCGCTCCCCGTGGACATCACTAGGCGTCGCTTCCTGCAGGGCACCGCCCTCGCGGGGACCGCCGCGTTCCTCGCCGCCTGTGGCACCCCACCGCAGAGCAGTGGCGGGGCGGCCTCGCCATCCGCGGCCGCCAGCGAGTCGGCCAGCGCCGGCGCGAGCGCGAGTGCCAGCGCCAGCTCGGGCGCCACGCCCGCGACCAGCGGCGAGCTCCGGTTCGCCAACTGGATCGGCTACATCGACATCAGCGACGACAAGAAGTCGTTCCCGACGATCGAGAAGTTCCAGACCGAGACCGGCATCACCGTCCAATACGCGGACGGTGCGGTCGACGACAACGAGACGTTCTTCACGAGCGACCTGCAGGCCCCGCTCCAGGCCGGCCAGCCGACCGAATGGGACCTCGTCGTGCTGACCGACTGGATGGTCGCGCGGCTCGTTCGGCTCAAGTGGCTCGAGACGATCGACACGAGCGTGACCCCGAACTTCGTCGCCAACCTCAACGACAACCTGAAGGCCCGCTCGTTCGATCCGGATACCAATCTCGCCGCGCCGTGGCAGTCGGGCATGACCGGGATCGGGTTCGACAAGAAGAAGACCGGCGATCAGAAGTCCCTTGACGTGTTCTTCGACAAGCAGTTCGCGGACAAGCTGACCTACCTGTCGGAGATGCGCGACACGGTCGGGCTCGCGGCGATCCGCCAGGGGAACAAGCCGGAGGAGTTGACCCAGGAGCAGTTCGACGCCGCCCTCGCCGACGTCCAGAAGGCGGTCAAGGAAGACATCGTCCGCCAGGTCACCGGCAACTCCTATGTCGAGGACATGGCCGGCGGCAGCGTGATCATCGCCATGGCCTGGTCGGGCGACGTGCTGACGCTGCTCGTCCCCGACCAGAAGCCAGACCAGGACTTCCAGTGGGAACTGCCGACCCAGGGCGGGATGCTCTGGACCGACAACATGGTCATCCCGAAGGGAGCGACCAACAAGGCACAGGCCGAGCGCTGGATCGACTTCTATTACGACCCGCAGAACGCGGCGACCATCGAGGCCTACGTGAATTACGTGTGCCCCGTGAAGGGCGCCAAGGAGGTCATGCTCCAGTCGAGCCCGGACCTCGCGAACAACCCGCTGATCTTCCCGCCCGACGATTGGACCTCCCGGCTCCACATCTTCCGGGCGACGACCGCGGACGAGGACAAGTCCTGGGCCGAGGCGTTCACCAAGGCGATGGGCCTCTAGGGCGCGATGCGGCGCGCCCTCCACCTTCGGGCCGCCGCACCGTATCTCCTGCTGCTCCCGGGCCTGCTCTGGCTCGTCGTCTTCTACGTCTATCCGGCGTTCCAGATGTTCCTCACGTCCCTGTGGACCGGGAACCTCGATACGGGCTACCAGCAGACCTGGAACTGGGGCATCTACCAGGAGGCGATCACCGAGTACTGGCCGTGGCTGGCCCGCTCGATCATCTACGGCGGGCTCGCCACGATCCTCGCGTTCGCGCTCGGGTTCCCGCTGGCCTACGCGATCGCGTTCCGCGGCGGCCAGTACAAGAACGTCCTGCTCTTTCTCGTGATCGCCCCGTTCTTCACGAGCTTCCTGCTGCGGACGATCTCGTGGAAGATCATCCTCGCCGACTCCGGGCTGGTCCTCGGGCCGCTCAAGCAGATCGGCATCCTGCCCGAGGAGTTCCGGCTGCTCGCGACGCCCGCCGCGGTCATCGCCGGCATCACGTACAACTTCCTGCCGTTCATGACGCTGCCCCTGTACGTCGCCCTCGAGAAGATCGACAAGCGGCTCATCGAGGCGGCTGAGGACCTGTACGCCGGTCCGTGGCGGCCGCAGGGCACGGTCGCGGGGCTGGCGATCGGCGGCGTGCTCGGGCTTGTGGTCGGGCTAGTGATGGACTACGGGCCGTTCGCCCTGTCGATCCCGTTCGGGCTGGCCGGCGCGGCGATCGGGACCTGGCTCATCAGTCAGGCGTTCATCCGGGTGACGCTGCCACTCGCGCTGCCCGGCATCTTCGCCGGGTCGCTGCTGACGTTCATCCCCGCGGTCGGTGACTTCGTCAATGCCGAGCTGCTGGGCAACCCGCAGTCACTGATGATCGGCAACGTCATCCAGGCCCGCTACCTGCAGGTCACCGATTACCCGACCGCGTCAGCCCTGTCGTTCATCCTGATGCTCGCGATCCTGATCGGGCTGTTCATCTACGCCCGGATCATCGGGACCGAAGAGCTCACCGGGGCATCGATCTGATGGCGACCTCGTCGGTCGCCGTCGGCGCTCGCCGCAGCCGTGCGGATCGGGTCGCACGCGCGGTCGACCACTGGATCCTGCCGATCTACGTCGTGGGCGTGACGGCCTACCTGATCCTGCCGGTCGCCGTGATGATCCTGTTCAGCTTCAACGACCCGACCGGCCGCTCGAACCTGGTCTGGCGCGGGTTCTCGCTCGAAGCGTGGCTGAGCCCGCTGGGCCGCCCCGGCCTGGGCGAGGCCGTCCGCAACAGCCTGGTCGTCGCCTTCCTCTCGACGATCATCGCGACCGCGCTCGGGACGCTCATCGCGCTGGCGCTGACTCGCTACCAGTTCCGCGGCCGTGCCACGACCAATGTCCTGATCTTCCTGCCGATGGCGACGCCGGAGATCGTCCTCGGCGCATCGCTGCTGACGATGTTCGTCGCCTCGGTCCAGCTGCCGATCCCGCAGGGCGTGCTGTTCCCGCTCAATATCCGGACGATCCTGATCGCCCACATCATGTTCAACATCAGCTTCGTCGTCGTCACCGTGAAGGCGCGCCTGTCCAACTTCCCGCGGAACCTCGAAGAAGCCGCGATGGACCTCGGCGCGAACGAGTGGACGACCTTCTGGAAGGTGACGTTCCCGCTCATCCTGCCGGGCATCCTCGCTGCGGCGCTGCTCGCGTTCAGCCTGTCGATCGACGACTACGTCGTGACGGCCTTCACCTCCGGGCAGACCGAGACGTTCCCGCTCTTCATCTACGGCTCCCAGTTGCGCGGCATCCCCGTCCAGGTCAACGTGATCGGGACGATCATCTTCGGGTCTGCGGTGCTCCTGGTGCTGTTGACGACCCTGTGGCAGCGTCGCGTCGCGGCGCGCGATTACGGAGCGGGTGTATGACGACCGAGACGAGGGCCCAGTCCTCGAGCGCGCTGGGCGCTTCCCTGCCCGACCATAGCGTGATCCCGCCGGTCTGGAGTCGCATCACCAACCTGGACGTCGACCGCGGCGAGGGCTCGTGGCTCATCACCCGTGACGGCGAGCGCTACCTCGACTATTCGTCGGGGATCGGTGTCACCAACACCGGTCACGCGCATCCCCGTGTCGCGGCGGCGATCGCGGCGCAGGCCCAGAAGCTGCTCCATGGCCAGCAGAACATCCTGTACCACGAGCCCGGCCTGCGGCTCTACGACCGACTCCCGGACCTGTTGCCCGGCGGGCCGTACCAGGCGTTCCTCTCGAACTCCGGCGCTGAGGCCATCGAGGCCTCCGTCAAGCTCGCCCGGGTCGCCACCGGACGTCCGGCGATCATCGCGTTCCGCTACGGCTATCACGGCCGGACGGCGCAGACGATGGCGTTGACGACCGCCAAGGACGTCTACCGGGGCGCGTTCGAGCCGCTGCCCGGCAGCGTGTACCACACCGCCTACCCGTACTGCTATCGGGCCGCGGGTGGATCGCATGACCCGTCTGCCTGCACATGCGACTGGGAGGAACAGCTCGACCTGACGTTCCACCAGTTCATCTACCCCGACCAGGTCGCGGCGATCATCATCGAGCCGGTACTCGGTGAGGGTGGCTACATCGTCCCGCCGCCGGACTTCCTGCCGCGTCTGCGCGAGATCACCCGTCGCCACGGCATCCTGCTCATCGCCGACGAAGTCCAGACCGGCTTCGGCCGGACCGGGCAGATGTTCGCGGTGATGCATTACGACGTCGAGCCCGACATCCTCGTCATGGCCAAGGGCATCGCGTCGGGGCTGCCGCTGTCGGGCATACTCGCCCGGCAGGAGCTCATGGCCCAGTGGAAGCCGGGCACGCACGGCGGCACATACGGCGGCAACGTCGTGTCGTGCGCAGCGGCCAACGCGACCCTCGATGTCATCCAGGACGAGGGTCTGGTGGCCAATGCCGCGGAGCGCGGCCGCCAGTTCCTGACCGGGCTCAAGGGCTTGAAGGAGAAGTACGGCTCGATCGGCGACGCGCGCGGGCTCGGGCTGATGGTCGCGCTCGAGTTCGTGAAGCCCGGCGAGGGCGACGGCCGCATCCCCGACCCTGACCTGACCAAGCGCGTCCAGGCGGAGGCGCTGGCGCGGAACCTCATCGTGCTCACGGCGGGCACCTACGTGAACGTCGTCCGGATCATCCCGCCGCTGGTCACCACATCCGATGAGGTCGATCTGGCACTGTCGATCCTCGACGAGTCGCTCGCAGCCGCTGGGGCCTGACCGGGCCTGCTGACGTGGACGTCGCGTCGGCCGGCGTCCTCGCGCTCTTCGCGTTGTTCCTCGTCAAGGGATCCGGCACTCGGTGCCGGTGCCAGGCGACCTGATCGTCATCGGCACGGGGCGTCGCCGCCGCCCGGGGCGATATCGATCCCATGACGGCACGCCTCGGAGTCGGGCGTCGCCGCCTGACGGCCGGGGGTCAGATCGGTTCGGTCGCGGCCGACTCAGGCTCTCCCAGACGCCGCTCGAGGTCGGCGATCTTCGCGACCTTGCGGGTGGACCCACCGCCATCGAACTCCGATTCGAGCCAGGCGGCGACGATCGTCTTCGCGGTCTCCGGACCGATGACCCGGGCACCCATCGTCAGGACCTGGGCGTCGTTGCTCTTCCGGGCGCGTTGTGCGGAGTACACGTCGTGCGCCTGCGCTGCGCGGACGCCGGGGACCTTATTGGCGGTGATGGCCATCCCGATGCCGGTCCCGCAGATCAGGATGCCCCGGTCATACCGGCCATCCCGGATGCCGGTCGCCGCCGTCTCAGCGACGTCCGGGTAATCGATGCCGAGCGACGTCGCGTCCGGCGTGTCGACGCCGACGTCGTCGTACGCGACGCCGAGGTCGTCGAGATAGCCCTTGATGATGCCCTTGAGCCCCAGGCCCGCATCGTCGGCGCCGATGACGATCGGCTTGTTGTCAGTCACGCTCGTGTCCTCCCTCGATGTCGATGCTGGCGATGCGGATGAACGTTTTGGGGTCGAGCGCCGCGCGTCCGACGAATAGGCCGTCGACACCGGCGAGGTTCGCGATCGGGGCGGCGTTGGCCGTGTCGACGCTGCCGCCGTACAGGACGCGGGTCGACGGCGCCCCGTGCCGGGCGAGCCAGCGGTGGATGCCCGCGTGCATCGCCTCGATGTGGTGGAGTGGCGCCGCCATCGCCCCGACGCCGATCGCCCAGACCGGCTCGTAGGCGACGACCGCGCGCCCGAGCGCATCGGCGTCCAGGGCACCGAGCGCACCGCGGAGCTGGCGCGTCACGACCGCGAGTGCCGTCGCGACGGATCCCGGCGAACGCTCGCCGACGCACAGGAGCGGGATCATGCCGTGACGGTGGATCGCACCGATCTTGGCCGCGATCAGGGCGTCGCCCTCGCGGTGGTCGCGCCGGCGCTCCGAATGCCCGACTTCGACGAAGTGGCAGCCAAGATCAGCGAGCATCGCCGCCGAGACGTCGCCGGTATGCGCCCCTGCATCGTCAGCGTGGACGTCCTGCGCGCCCCAGGCGATCGCCGTCCGACACAAGGCGTCCCGTGCGACATGGATCGCCGTGAACGGGGGCAGGACGAACAGGTCGCGGTCGTCGAGCTTCGAGAGCGCGGGGACGGCTTGCGCGAACCAGGCACCCGCCTCGCTCGGGCTCAAGTTCATCTTCCAGCTCGTGCCGATCAACGGCCGGCTCATGCGGTCACGCCGGCGAACCGCGCCATGGCGTCATCCACTGCCCGCATGACGACCCGCCCGCCCTCTGCCGTCCCTTCGGGATGCCCCTGGATGGCGCCGCCGACGCCGATCATCAGGTCGGCCCCGCCGACCTCGACGAGCGAGGCGATATGGTCGGCGCGGATCCCACCGCCGACCATCGGGAGTGTCGGCTGGAGTGACTGCCAGCCGTCCCGACAGCCGTCGAGGACCGCCCGGTAGCGCGACATCTCGAGCGGCCGCGGCGCCCAGGGCGTGCTGCTGAGGACGGCATCGGCTCCTGCCAGGCGGGCAAGACGGCCGAGCAGCAGTCGATGGCCATACCCACCGGCGGTCGGGGTCGTGAACGTCTCGATACCCGCCGTATGGACGAGGATGGGGACCCCCAGATCCGCCTCGGCGAGGGCCTGGACGGCATCGAGGCCGGTCGCGAGGCCATTGACCATCAGCGCGTCGGCTCCGCCGTCGAGGGCCGCGCTCGCGGTGTCGACGAGGCGAGCCGGTCGGGTGGTCACGTTGGCGACATACCGCGCACGGTGCCCGGTCTCATCGGCGACCCGATCGAGGGTCGCGGCGTAGGCCGTGGCGCGATCCGCGACCCGGGCGAACGTCGGATCGGCAAGCAGCTCATCGTCCTTGATCAGGTCGACGCCGCCGCGCGCGCTTTCCTCCACGAACCGAGCGCCGACATCTGGCGGATAGCCGGTACACGGCTTGATCATGTTGATCACGATCGGGCGGCCCGCGACACCCGTGATCCGGCGCCAGCCGGCCGTCCCGTGTCGGGGCCCCGGAAAACCCGCGACGAACTCCGACGGCACCTCGATATCGACCAGACGGGCGGCGATCGACGTCGACGGGTCGTTCCCGAGCAGCGTCGTGATCAGCATCGGGAACTGCGGGCCGAAGTTGACGGTCGGGAACCCGACGCGCAGCAACGAGGTCGAATCCTCGACGGGCTCGCCGGCGATGACCTCATCGGCTGTGAGCGGCCGGAGCTCGATGACCCGCCCGCCGTACTCGGCGCGCATCGCATCGGTGATGCCAGGGACCGGAGTCCAGGTCCCGATCGTCTGGCCGGTCGCGAAGGCGTCGGCCGCTTCCTGCTCACGACCCGACGGAAGGTCTGCCAGGTACGTCGCGATGAGCTCGACGCGTGTCATGCGACCGCCTCGCGCAGTGCCGGGTAGAGACGACGGAACGTCGTGAGCCGTGCCCTCGCCTGTGCGGCGCGGTCCGGGTCCGGCGCCACGGAGCGCTCGATCCTGGGCGGTACGGCGGTCCGGACATCGTCCGCGAGCCCGGCAGCCACGAGCGCGCAGGCCGCGGCACCGCGCGCAGCCGCATCCTGGGGATCCGCGACGATCTCGAGCGGGCGGTCAAGGGCGTCGGCGATCAGCCGCGTCCACACGTCACCGATGCTGCCACCGCCCACGGCGCGGATCGTGCCGGGGGTGATCCCGTACGCGAGGCCGTATTCGTACGCCCAGGCGATCTGGCTCGCGACACCCTCCATGACAGCCCGGATCAGATGCGCCCGGCCGTGGTGCAGCGCCAGTCCGACGAACGCTGCCCGGGCGGCATCATCGAACAGCGGGACGCGCTCGCCGGTCAGCCACGGGACGAACTGCAGGTCCTCCATCTCGTCGGCGACCGCCTCGACACTCGCATCGATCGAGGCGTGGTCGCGTTCCTGCGGACCGCCCAAGCCGGCGATCTGCCGATCGAGCCAGGACAGCGCGGCGCCGCCGGTCGCGATCTCGAGCCACAGCAGCCACCCGGGCGGTGCGATGTGGCGGAGCGGGCCCAACCGACGGCCCGGGTCCTCGAGGCGCGTATCGGACAGGATCCCGAAGTAGACGGCGGTGCCGAGTGACAGATGGACATCGCCGATCCCGACGGCACCCGCCCCGATCTGACTCGCCGGCACGTCGCCCGCACCGCAGGCCACCGGGGTCCCGGCCCGGAGTCCCGTCGCCTCGGCGGCTTCGCGCGTCAGGTAGCCGACGGCCTCGGTGGCTCCGATGATCGGCGGGAGCTTGTCGATCGGCGTCTCGGCGAGCCGGCATCGATCGGGATCCCAGCCACCGGTCTCGGGATCGACCAATCGGAATGCGCTCGCTCCGGTGGGATCGATCGCCGCGGTCCCGGTGAGGCGCGCGACGACCGCCTCCTTGCAGTCGAGATACCAGGCGGTCCGCCGCGCGATGTCCGGCTCATGCGTTTCGAGCCAGCAGATGCGGGGCACGATGTCCTTCGCGGTCAGCACGGCGTCGAACCGGGGGTAGCCGTCGTCAGGCCCGGCCGCCCGACGGATCCGGGCGGCCTCGACGCTGGAGCGCTGGTCGAGCCATGACAGCATCGGTCCGAGCGGGACACCCGAGGCATCGACCGGGACGACCGAGAACATCTGCGCCGTGAGCGCGACGGCGGCGACGTTCACCGGATCCATACCGACTTCCGCCATGACCTCTCGGCTGGCCGTACCGAGCTCGGCGACCATCGCCTCGACGTCCTGCTCGACGTGGTCGGCACGTGGCGTCGAGAGGCCGTAGCTGCGAACGCGAGACCCGAGAACGCGGCCGGTGGCATCCACGACCACGGCTTTGACGCCGCTCGTCCCGACGTCGTATGCGACGACGACCGGACTCGTCATCTCATCGGGCGGCGGGATCCGCGCCGGGCGTCTCGGCTCCGGGCACGCTCCTGCTGAACACCTCGAGGAAGCGATCGTTCTCCTCGATCGTCCCGATCGTCACGCGGACGTACTGGCCCTCGAGCCGATGGGCCGCGACGCGTCGCAGGAGCAGGTGCTCGGCCTTGGCCTCGGCGACGTAGTCCGAGCTGGGACGCCCGGTGGCGGTCACGTCGATCGTGATGAAGTTCGTCTCGGACGGCCATGGCACGACGCCCGGAAGCGTCGAAAGCACCGCGAAGAGACGATCGCGCTCGTCGCTGATGTACCGGCGGCGTCGGTCGAGGTAGCCAGGCTCGCGCACGGCGGCCAGACACGCACGAGCCCCGACCAGCGAGACGCTGAACGGTATCCGCACGCGGAGCAGCAGATCGATGACGGCCGGGTCGGCCAGGCCGTAGCCGACGCGAACGGCAGCGAGCCCGTACGCCTTGGACATGGTCCGCGTGACGATCAGGTTCGGGAACCGGCTGATCAGCGGGGCGAATGATCGGCCGTACCCGCATTCGAGGTAAGCCTGGTCGATCACCGTCGGGATGCCGGTCTCGAGGACCGCCACGACCTCCTCCTCGGTCCAGCTCCGACCGATCGGGTTGTTGGGGCTGCACAGGAAGATCAGCTTGGTTCGTGGCGTGACCGCCGCCCGGATCGCCGGGATATCGAAGCCGAGATCGGCGGTCGTCGGCACGAGCACCGCGACGCCGCCGTTCAACCGCACCTGCGTCTCGAAGAAGGCGTACGTCGGCACCGGGATGACAGCCTCGTCGCCGGGGGTGATGAACGTGCGCGTGACCACGTCGAGGATCTCGGTCGAGCCGTTGCCGAGGATGACCGAATGCTTCTCGACGCCCGCGAAGTCGGCCAGCGCGTCACGGAGCTCCCACGCCGAGTTGGGGTAGAAGTTGGCCTCGCGCATCGCGCTCAAAGCCGCCTCGATGACGACGTCGTCGGGCGGTAGCGGGCACTCGTTCGACATGAGCCGGGCGAGCTCGCGATGCTGCCACGCGAAATCATGGTGGCTCGCGTCGTAGCCGGCCGCGGCCCAGAGCTCCGGACGAGCGAACGAGCGGAGCCAGTGACCGTCGTGACCGGGATCGTCGGTCTCAGGAGCGGCCGGCGCGCCGGGCGTGGTCGCGTTCGTCGCGCCCGCGGGGTCCGTCACGCGTGTCATGCCACGCCCCTTCCGCGCCGCGTCCGCCGGATCGTGAGCTCGAAGAGATTGGGCACGTAGTGTTCCTCCGAATAGAGCACGAGGGTCCCGTCGTCGGCGCGCTCCGTCTGTGAGACGCGAAGGACGGGTTCGCCCTCCTCGAGATCGAGGACGCGAGCGACCCGCCGCTCGGCCCCGACCGCCGTGATGGATGCCGATCCGCCGGCGAGCGTCACGCCGCAATCGACCTCGAGGAAGCGGTAGACCGAGCCGCCCTCGTATGGATTGGCCGCGCGGGCGGCGATCGCGACGGGGATGGCGTCGACGGCCGCGACGGCGCGCACGTCGTTGGCGAGGATCGCTCGCTCGATCCACAGGACGCGGCCCGCCGGCGGAAGACCGAGCGCCTCGCCAACCTCCTGGGGCGCCGGCTGCTCGGCCGCTCGGATCACTTGGACGCCGAGCTGCTGATGCGCCGCCCGGATCGCCTCGGTCACCCCGAGGTCGACGTCGAGCGCGCTCTCCATCTTGGTGCTGACGCTCGTCACGAACGTCCCCAGACCGTGCACGCGCCGGACGAGGCCCGCCCCCGCCAGGTTCTGGAGCGCCTCGCGCATGGTCGCGCGGCTGACGCCATAGGCCGATGCCAGGGCAGGCTCGGACGGCAGGCGGTCGCCCGGCCGGTACTCGGCCTCGATCGCCGTGGAAAGTTCGCCCATGACCGCCTGGACGGCCTTCCCCATCACTCCCTCGGGTTGTCTGACCACTGTTGTCGGACGTGTGGACGATAGTAGCGGCGCGGTCAAGCCCCCGGCGTCGCGCGGCGGCCGCAGCGGTCAGCGGCGAACGTCTCGAGGTATATCAGCGCATCGGGGGCAGGGATGCGCCCGTCGTGCGCCCGTGCAGGCGGTCCAGCAGGACCTCGTGGAGCACGCCGTTCGTGGCAAGGCCCTCTCCTGCCGCGAAGGACCGGCGCCCGTCGAAATCCGTGATCCGGCCGCCAGCCTCCTCCACGATGATCCAGGGCGCCGCCAGGTCCCATGGTCCGAGATCGCGCTCCATCATGGCCTCGGCGGCGCCATCGGCGACGAGCGCATAGCCCCAGAAGTCGCCGAATCCGCGCTCTCGCCAGACCGTCGGCAGTAGGGCATCGAAGCCGTCCGCGACCTGCGACGCATGCATGTCGGTGACGGATCGGAACAGGACCTGGGCGACGTCCAAGTCGGCCCGGTCGGAGACGTGCAGGCGCCGGCGTTCGCGGCGACCCCCGCCGATCGTCCAGGCCCCCTCCCCGCGGCTGGCCCACCAGCGCTGCCCGAGGGCCGGGGCGCTGATGACACCGACCTGGATCTCGCCATCACGTTCGGCGGCGAGGAGCGTGCCGAACAGCGGGACGCCGCGCATGTAGTTGTGCGTCCCGTCGATCGGATCCACGTACCAGCGCGTCGCGCTGGAGCCGGCGGCGGACCCGTATTCCTCCCCGACGATGTCGTGGTCGGGAAAACGCTCCGCGAGCCGCGACCGG
>Ga0207674_10009104_pt1 | contig 11396 bp, 12 predicted proteins | sample KBSCornC72_FD_184303 | JGI IMG/M metagenome (GOLD analysis project Ga0207674, IMG submission 184303) | Corn rhizosphere microbial communities from Kellogg Biological Station, Michigan, USA - KBS Corn C7-2 (SPAdes) (version 2) | ecosystem: Host-associated > Plants > Roots > Rhizosphere > Soil ... | reverse complement strand
AAAACGCCACCGCCACGTAGCGTTTTTCAAGGAATCTGACCCCATCGCAAGTCCAGCTGCATAAAAGCTTTACTCTGAAGCGCCAGACTCCATTGAGGCTTCGAAACGGAATCTGACCCCGACTTCGTGACCCCGACTTCGCGACTCTAGGTACGGCCGTCAGCATTTCGTGTGGGAGGACCTGCTCCTACTTCTGGCAGCTGGTCTGCCAGTCCCGCTACGACGTACTCGCTACCCGCTACAGGGTCTGTAGTCAGTCGTATTCGTCCGACCCCTGCACCCAGATGTACCCCTGCAGATCGATCATGTCTTTCGGCCGAAGGTCGCGCGTGTCGCGGCGGACGGTCTCGGCGAAATCGAGCAGGCTGCGATAGGTCGCCCAGTTCGGCTTCGAGTGGTACTGGAAATCGAAACCGTAGCTTTCGGCCGCGCGACGCGTCACGTTCGGCTTGAGGAAGATGTGCGTGTCCGGCCGGGCGATGAATCCGAACACGGTGACGAGCGGCCAGGTCAGCACGCGCGTCTGTCGGCGCGGCAGGCTGGCGACGGTCTCGCACCAGCGCTCGAAGCGCACCTCGTCGCTCCCGCGCCCCCAGAGGAAATCGTAGAGTCCTTCGGCGAAGATGCGGGCGCCGGTGCGAAAGCGGATCGCGTCGCGCAGCGCCATCTTCTCGAACGAGAACAGGAGGTTCGTGCGCGACTCGATCCGCACCGCGGAGCCGGCGATATCCTCGTACCGTTCGGCCGCGAGGCGCTTCCGGTAGGCCGACGGCTCGAGCAGCTCCTGCCACGACTCGTGCGCGGCCCATTTGTAGTCGCGCTCCCAATCGATGTAGGTCTCGTCGTCGAACCCGCCGGGGAAGAACTTCAGGAACCGGCGCCGCGCGCGCGCGGCGCCGGGCGTCATCGTGCGCGGCGCGACGATCGGGATCCGATTCTGGCGTTTCGTGCGAGTGGCCACGTGTCGACTCGGGCTCGGCTGTTGGACGGAGGTTCGGTTCACGTTACCAACGTCCAGACAGGACAAAGGCCGTGCCAGTTTGTATCGCGAAGCCGGGCCGAACCGTCTATCGCAGGGCGCCGTATCGGCCGGTGGGTGGGGCGCCGTTGCGCCGCCGGACCGGGCACCCCCTATTTCCAGCGGCCCCGCATTGCCGTCGCGCCGCACCACTACTCAGAGGATCAATGGCGACGAAACTCGACAAGTCGATCAAGCGTGAGCTCGAGCATCAGGGAAAGCTGTACACGATCACGCTCGCGCCCGAAGGGGTGAAGGTCGTGGAGAAGGGCAAGCGGAATGGCAAGGAGCTGTCCTGGGCGTCGATCATCAACGGCGACGCAACGCTCAACGAGAACCTGAAGATCTCCGTGGACGCGACGCGTCCTGGCGGGATGTAGCAGCACGATGCCGTGCTCCGCGCGGCGCACACCCGCACCCGAGCTCCCCTTCACCTGACGATGGCTGCGCACGCACCGGCGATCCACGCCGGTGCGTGACCGGCGGCGATCGTCCCGTGGTCCTCGAACGGTCGAGCTCGCGAGCGTATGCATGGCGCGCGTCACCGAGTGCGCGCGACAGGTCTCATGGGAGGGGAGAGGGTGCCGGAATCGGCGGTACGGGAGGGGCCCACGCGCGACGACGCGCGGGACACCGCGGTGAGGGTCCGCGACGAGCCGGTGCTCGTCGGCGCACGGCGCGCCGTCTTCGTGGTGCTGTCGGTACTGCTCACCATCGCCGTCGGCACCTTCGCGCAGTACTGGTTCACCCTGCCGGATGCGCGTGTCTACCCCGTGCTGTACGCGCTCTCCACGATCGGCGTGTTCTATCTCATCGCCGTGTGGATCATGCCGTGGCTCGCGCTCGCGCGCATGCAGCGACCGGCGTACATCGCGCCGAAGCCGGGATGGCGCGTGGCGGCGATCACGACGTTCACTCCGCCGCTCGAGTCGATCGAGATGCTCGAGCAGACGCTCGCGGCGATGGTCGCGCTCGACTACCCGCACGACACGTGGGTCCTCGACGAGGGTGACCTGCCGGAAGTGCGCGACCTCTGCGCGCGACTCGGCGCGCGCCACTTCACGCGCCACAATCGTCCCGACTACCAGGCGCCGATCGGCCCGTACACGGCACGCACCAAGTTCGGCAACCTGAACGCATGGCTCGCCGAGCCCGAGTCGCGAGAGTACGAGCTGGTCGCCGCGTTCGACCCCGATCACGTGCCGGAGCGCAACTACCTCACGCGCACCCTCGGCTACTTCTCGGATCCGAACGTGGGTTACGTGCAGCCCGCGCAGTTCTACTACAACCAGGACGCGAGCTTCGTCGCGCGCGGCGCGGCCGAGGAGTCGTACGACTTCTATTCGTCGGGCCAGATGGCGGCGCACGCGTTCGGCGAGCCGACGATCGTGGGGAGCCACACCGTGCACCGGATGTCGGCGTTGCGTGAGCTCGGTGGGGTGCCGCCACACGAAGCGGAGGACGTCTATCTCACCCTGCTGTACCGGTGGGGACGCTGGCGCGGCATCTACGTCCCCGAGATCCTGGCGATGGGGATGACCCCGGTGGACTGGCGGGCGTACACGCGGCAGCAGCGTCGCTGGGGGCGGGCGCTGCTCGACCTCAAGCTGCGCGTGCTGCCGAAGGTCGCGCCGCGCATGACCATCGGGGAGCGGGCGCTCAATCTGCTGCACGGCACGTACTTCCTGCGGCCGCTCGTGCTGCTGCTCCTGTATCCGATGGTCATCTACATGCTCATCGCGAACGTGCAGCCGACGTTCTACCATCGGTACGTGTTCTACGCCGTGTTCGCGCTGTCGATGGTGTTCTTCTGCACCGATCGATTCCGGCAGCTCTACTACCTCGATCGAGAGCGCGAGCGCGGGATCCACTGGCGCTCGCTCGTGCTCCAGTACGCGAAGTGGCCTTACTTCGTTCAGGCACTCTGGCAGGCGGTGCGCGGCTGGCGAGGCACCTTCACCGTCACGCCGAAGACGCGGACGCGCTCGATGGGGAGGGGACTGGCGCTGCCCCACTCGATCCTCTCGCTCATCATGGCGATCGGGCTCGCGGTGCACGTCGCGCACTACGGCGTGCCGCGTCCCGCGCTGCTCGGCAGCTCGCTCGGCTTCATCGGGTTCTCGCTCGTGCTGGCGTCGTCCGACCTGATCGAGCCGCCGCGGCAGTACGATCGCTCGCGCTACACGCGGCGTCGTGCGGCGCTCGCGCACCTGATCGGTCCTGGCTAGCGTCGCTGCCACTGGGGTCAGACACCGCAGGTGTCTGACCCGTTGCTCGTAGGAGTCTGCGTGCAGCGAGGCGAAGGGGTCAGAGCCCTCGGGCTTCGCCCTCGGGGTCTGACTCCAGTGGACGCAACGCGCGGAGCACGAGTCGGAGCGCCTTCCGGTTGTCGGTCCGATGCTTCACGAGATGCGGCGACATGGCGCCGAGCGCGTAGCGGAGCGCGCCGAGGCGCCGGCCATTCGCCAGCTGGGCCTCGGCGCCGCGGCGATGGAGCGGGCGTAGCTGTTCGCTGATCGTCGCGCGGTATCGGCCTCCGGTGTGTCGGTCGATGAGCCGGTAGCCGTGGATCATCGACTCGATGTCCGCGATCTGGCGGTAGTGCGCCATCTGCATCGACCAGAAGCCGGCGGGGTGCACGCGATACGCGCCCAGCACCTCGTCGATGTACCCGATCGCCCCGTGCTCGGCGTTCAACACGTGCAGCGGCCAGTCGAAGGTCGGCATCTCGAGATACCAATCGGGCAGCGCGCCGTAGAGCCCAGCGCGAAACATGACCGAGCAGGTCTGGATGAAGTTGCCGGCGGCCAGATCGGCGAGCGTGGAGATCGGCTTCGGGATCCCGCGCGAGATGCGCTGCGTCGGCCGCTCCTCGTGGAACGGATGCGTCGGCGCGCTGCCGTCCTCGTAGAGGACGAGCGTGTTGTGGAAGCAGATGCTGCACTCCGGGTGCGAGCGGAGAAAATCCATCTGCCGCTGCAGCTTGTCGGGCGACGTCCAGTAGTCGTCGCTGTCGATCAGGGCGACGAACCGTCCGCGCGCCTGCTGCAACGTCTCCATGAAGTTCCGGTTCATGCCGAGATTCACGTCGCGCAGGATCGGGCGGATCCGGTCCGGCCAGCGCTCGGCGTACTCCAGGATGATCTCCCGCGTCCGGTCGGTCGAGCGATCCTCGCCGATGACGAGCTCGTAGTCGCAGTCCACGCGCTGCGCCAGCACGCTGTCGATCGCCTGGCGGATGAACCGCTCCATGTTGTAGGCGATCATCACGATGCTGAGCGCGGGCCGATCGGCGTCCGTCACGGGCAGGACACGGCCCGATGGGTCATTCCGCGAAGCGGTCCCGGGGCGGGGAGGGATGCGCGGCTTCCCATTCGGCCATGCGCGCCGCCACCTCGGCGTCGTTCTCGGCCAGCTCCCGAAGCTGCCGGAGCACGTCCTGCTGCGTCGGACCGGTCGCCTCGGCGATGAGCGGGGCCGTGCCGAAGAGCTGGCGCGACGGGTCGCGTCGCCGTTCCACCTGGAGGATCCCCCGCACCTGACCGTCGTCCGCGACGGCGAGAGAGACGAGCACGATCATCCCTCCCGGCAGTACGCGGCGGAATGCGAGGAAATGTGGTCGCATGGGATGAAAGCTGAGGGGCGTGCGCGCGAAGCGCAAAGTGTGGACCGATTGCGTCGCGGCAGAGGAGCGGTGACTTTTCCTGACGTGAAAATACTCGTCATCGACATTGGCGGTTCGCACGTCAAGCTGCTCGCCACTGGCCGCCGCGTTCCGGTCAAGGTCCCGTCGGGACCCACGCTCACCCCTCAGCGGATGGTGGACGAGGTGCTCGAAGCGACCGAGGGCTGGTCGTACGACGCCGTCTCCATCGGCTACCCGGGCCCCGTCGCCCGCAACCGGCCCGTGAAGGAGCCGGTGAACCTCGGCGACGGATGGGTGAAGTTCAATTACCAGCGCGCCTTCGGCGTGCCCGTGCGCATCATCAACGACGCGGCCATGCAGGCGCTGGGCAGCTATGCCGGCCGCACGATGCTCTTCCTCGGGCTCGGCACCGGCCTCGGCAACACGCTCGTGATCAACGGCACCGTCGTGCCCATGGAGATGGGCCACCTGCCGTTCGCCAACGGCAAGACCTACGAGGACACGATCGGCGAGGCAGGGCTGAAGAAGACGGGCAAGCGCAAATGGCGCCGCAACGTGAAGACCATCGTCGAGCTGCTCGCCTCGGCCACCAACGCCGATTACGTCGTGCTGGGTGGGGGCAACGTGCGCTTCATGGACGAGTTGCCCCCCAACACGCGGCGCGGCAACAACGCGAACGCGTTCCGCGGTGGCTTCCGCCTCTGGGACGACGAGACGACCAAGGCGAAGCGCGCGAAGAGATAGCCGCGGCGGAGCGCGCGCGCCTGCGCGCTCCTCGCCTGGAATGTCCTAGAACGTTTGCGACTGGCCCGGCGTCATGACCACGGCGCGCCGGTCGGCGGCGAACGCGGCGCGGACCTGCGCTTCCGTCGCGAGGCCGGGGAAGGTGCCGTAGTGCATCGGCACGATCGTCGTCGGGTGGAAGTACTTCCGGATCGCGAACGCCGCGGTCTTCGGGTCGTCCCCGTACGGGCCGCCTCCGACGCCGAACAGCAGGATGCTCGGGTGGTAGAGCTCCTCGATGAGCGCCATGTCGCCGAACACCCACGTGTCGCCCGTGTGGTAGAGCGTGCGGCCGTCCGCGAACTCGAGGACGAAGCCGAGCGGGCGGCCACCCGGATCGCTCGAGTGCATCGCGGGCACGAGGTGCACGGTCACGTCGCCGAACTTCATCGTGCCCCCAGGTTTCCACCGCGGTTCAGCGAGTCGGGCAGACCGAGCGTCTGCACCCACTCGAATGCCCCGACGACGGGGATGCCGCCGGCCGTCGCGATCGCCTTCACGTCCTGCGTGTGATCGAAGTGCGAGTGCGAGACGAGGATCACCGCCGGCTTGGTCGCGCCGTTGTAGCGCGCGAGCTACTTGAGCGAGTCCGGCGTGGTCGGGTTGCCGGTGAGGAAGGATCGATGAGGATGCGCGTGCCCCCCGCCGAGATCACCTCGAACGCGGCGTGGCCGAGCCAGTGATGGAACGAATCTGCGACATGATCACTTCAGTGGTTCGGGTGATGGGAGTCAGTCGGATGATCTGGCCTTCAGCCCCGCGAGCAGCGACGGGATGAACCCGCCGAAGCTGCCGTTGCTCATCACGAGGACGATGTCGCCCGGCTCCGCACGGTCGACGACGCGCTGCACCAGCTCGTCGACGTCGCGCGACGCGTTGGCGTCGATGCCGCGTGCCCGCAGCGCGTCGACGACCTTGCCGATGTCGAGCTGCTCGTCGAGCGGCACCTTGTCGTGCGGCTCGGGCACGCGGATCGACGCGAGCGACGCTCCCTCGAACGCGCTCTCGTACTCGTGCTGGTGGATGTTGCGCCGGCTCGTGTTCGACCGCGGCTCGAACACCGCCCAGAGCCGCCGGTCGGGATAGCGCTGCCGGATCGCGACGATCGTCTCGCGCACCGCCGTGGGGTGATGCGCGAAGTCGTCGATCACGAGCACGCCGTTCTCGATGCCGCGGATCTCCTGCCGCCGCTTCACCCCCTCGAACGACGCGAAGCCGGCGCGGATGTCGTCTGCCTTGAGGCCGAGCGCGCGCGCCACCGCGTACACGCCCAGCGCGTTCTCCACGTTGTGGTGCCCGGACATCGGGAGCAGGAACTCTCCCGCGCGCCCGCGCGGCTCGATGACCGTGAAGCGCGCGCCTTCGGGTCCGAAGCGCAGGTTCTCCGTGGTGTAGTCGGCCGTTCCCTGCGCCGCGTAGGTGGCGACGTAGGCGCGCGACGAGCGCTGCGCGATCGCCACCGCGTTGGGGTAGGACGCCGCCACGGCGAGAAAGCCGTTCTCCGGCAGCGTCGCGGCGAACTTGTCGTACGCCGACTCGTAGTGCGCCATGTCGCGGTAGATGTCCGCGTGGTCGAACTCGACGCTCGTGAGGATGGCCGACCGCGCGCGGTAGTGCAGGAACTTCGGCCCCTTGTCGAAGTAGGCTGTGTCGTACTCGTCCCCTTCCACCACGACGAACTCGCCCTTCCCGACGCGGAAGTTCGAGTTCGCGTTGAGCGTCACGCCGCCGACCAGGAACGACGGATCGGTGCCGGCGGAGACGAGGACGTGCGCGAGGAGCGCCGACGTCGTCGTCTTGCCGTGCGTACCGGCCACGACGACGCTGTGTTTGTCGGCGAGCACGAGGGAGCCGAACGCCGCGGGAAAGCTCATCTGCGGCAGGCCGCGCTCGCGTACCGCCGTGGCCTCGACGTTCACGCGCCGGATCACGTTGCCGATGATCACGAGATCCGGTTTCGCCGCGTCGATGTTGAGTGGCGAGTAGGGCGACATCGCCTTCACCCCCCAGCTCTCGAGCATGTCGCTCATCGGCGGATAGACGTTCTCGTCGCTGCCGGTGACCTCGTAGCCCTTCGCCTTGAGCATGCCGGCGAAGGAGCCCATCCCGGTGCCCGCGACGCCGACGAGATGGATGCGGCGGACGGAGTCGGGGGCGATGTCGGAGAGAACGTTTCCGTTGTCGTCAGGCATGATGGCGGGAGCGGGGCGGGTTGCTGCGGGTCCTTTTCAATTCTAGCGCCGTGCGAGCGACCGGAACGCCATCGCGGCAAAGCGGTCGCCGCTCACCGGTCCGTGGCCCCACCGGGCGTCGAACGCGGCGGTCGGCTTCGCGGCGACGACGTCGCGCTCCGTCGCGCCGCCGGCGACGAGCTTCGCGACCCGGTCGCGCACCGCGACGAGCATGTCGCGATACTCGCGCAGCGCCGTCCCATTCGTGGCGGCGCCGCGCATCGGGATGAACTGCGCCCTCGTCTGCCCGAAGTTCCGAGTGAAGGTGTCGATGGTCTTCACCAGCCCGTCGAACGATCCGCCCGCCGCGAGATCGAGATCAGGGTAGCCGTCGCTCGCGTAGTCGGCGCCGAGCAGCAGCACCCCCTCGGCCTCGAGATGCACGATGGCGTCGGCGTCGCTGTACCCCGCCGGCTGATGGACGACGTGCGCCTCGTCGCCGGAGAGCCCGAGCTGCACGACCTCGGAGAATCCCATCGATGGGAGCGCGGCCTCCCCTGCGCGCATCATGCGCGCGCGCGCGAGCTCATGGGCCAGGCTCACCGCGCCCGAGGCGCTCCACCCGCCGTCGCCCTCGCGCGTGGCGTCCTCGGACGCCATCGCGAGCGCGAAGCGCACCGGCGGCGCGTGCTGCGCGGCAAGGAGCGCCCGCGCCGCCGAAACCAGCTCCGGGCGTTGCGCCCCGGCGACGAAGCTCTCCTTCGCGCCGATCCGCACGACGAGATTCCCGCGCGGGACGGAGAGCAGGTGCAGCCCCGGCCCGAGGACGGTATGTCGCGGCGCGCCTCCCGCCTGCGCGGCCGCATGACGACTGCCCGCCATCAGCGCCATCGCCACCAGCAAGACCACACGCCGCGCGCTGGCGCGCGGGTACATCGCCTCGATCGATCGCATCAGTCTCCTGTGATCACTCCTCCCTCCGGCGCTTCGCACCTCCGGTCGGAGTTCTGCGCGTCCAGTAGTTGGAATCGCACAACGCTCGCCGGCTGCTCTCGGCCACGCAATGGGAGCGGCCGGCCGCGCCGTCTGGCCGATCGATGTCCGCGCGCCTAGAGTTCTACGCGTGTCCACACCAGCCGGCCCGCCGAATGGAACTGCGTGAGGAGCTCGAAGCGGCGCTAGGCGAGCTCTACTCGATCGAGCAGGAGCTCGGCGGCGGTGGCATGAGCCGCGTCTTCCTCGCGAGGGAGACGGCGCTCGAGCGGCGTGTCGTCGTGAAGGTGCTCCCCAGGGAGCTCACCGGCGGCGTGAACGTCGACCGCTTCCGCCGCGAGATCGTGCTCGCCGCGCAGCTCCAGCATCCGCACATCGTCACCCTGCTCTCGACGGGCCAGGTCGGCGGGGTCCCCTACTATACGATGCCATACGAGGAGGGCCGCTCGCTGCGCTCGCACCTGCGCGAGCGTGGTCCGCTCCCGATCGGGGAGACGGTCGGCATCCTCGGTGACGTCGCCAAGGCGCTCGCCTTCGCGCACGAGCGTGGCGTGATCCACCGTGACATCAAGCCGGACAACATCCTCCTCTGCGGTGGCGCCGCGGTCGTCTCCGATTTCGGCATCGCCAAGGCGGTCTCCGACTCGAAGGACTCGCCTCCACCCACCGTGACCGGCGAGTCGTTGACCCAGATCGGCATGTCCGTCGGGACGCCGACGTACATGGCGCCCGAGCAGGCCGCCGCCGATCCCGACGTCGACTTCCGCGCCGACATCTATTCGTTCGGCGTGATGGCGTACGAGATGCTCGCCGGCCGGCCACCCTTCTGCGACCTGTCGCCGCGCAAGCTGCTCGCCGCGCACCTCTCGCAGCCGCCCGAGCCGATTCTCGCACGGCGCCCCGACACGCCGCCGGCGCTCGCCGATCTCGTGATGCGCTGCCTCGCCAAGGAGCCGGCGGATCGCCCGCAACGGGCGAGCGACCTGGTACGCGTGCTCGAGATCGTGCAGGCGGGCGAGGAGCGTGCTCGCGCCGGCGCCTCGCGGGGGAGCCTCGGACGCCTGCTGGCGCTCGGCTTCGTCGCGATCGTCGCCGTGGCGATCGTCGCCCGCGCCGCGATCATCGCGATGGGGCTCCCCGAGTGGGTGCTCCCCCTGATGCTCGTGCTCACCGTGCTGGTGATCGTCGTCCTCGTCGGCCGCGCGCAGGGGATCGTGCCCGCGGTCACGCCGTTCACGCCCGCGCGGCGCGGCGACTAGCCGGCTCGCGATGCACGAACTGGATCGTCTCCGCCTGGCACTCGCCGACGCCGCCGAGCGTGGCGAGCACGCGCTGCTCGCCACCGTCGTGAACGTCGACGGCTCGACGTATCGCGGCACGGGCGCACGGATGGTCGTGCGCGCCGATGGCAGCACGGTCGGCGCGGTGAGCGGCGGCTGCCTCGAGGCGGACATCGTGGCGCGCGCCGCGGAGCTGTTCGGCACCGGCACGCCGGAGCTCGCGCACTACGACACGCGCGGCTCGGACGACGAAGTGCTCGGCCTCGGCCTCGGCTGCCGCGGCGTGCTCGACGTGCAGCTCGAGCCGCTCGCCGGCGAAGCACTGCACCGCGCGATCGCCGAGCTGTCGGCGCTCCGCGAGCGCACCGCCGTCCGCGTGCTCGTGTGCGGCGGCGGCACCGACGCGATCCCCGTCGTGCGGATTGCCGCGGCGGTGGGCTGGCTCGTCACCGTCGTCGACCATCGGCCGACCTTCGCGACGACGACGCGCTTCCCCGATGCGGAGCGCGTGCTCCAGCTCGATGCGGTGCGCGAGCCGGCATCGCTCGCCGCATCGCTCGCGCTCGATCGCTTTTCCGCGGCCGTCTCGATGGCTCACGCGGCGACGCACGATCGCGCGTACGTGCACGCGCTGCTCGGCGTGCCCTCGCTGCGCTATCTCGGGGTGCTCGGCCCGCGCCGGCGCACGGTGGAGCTGCTCGATGGTGCCCCGGGCATCGTGAGCGGCGCGCTGCCGCCGAACGTCTACGCCCCCATCGGCCTCGACCTCGCCGCCGAGACGCCGGATGAGATCGCACTCTCGATCGTGAGCGAGATCGCGGCCGTGCTCGCGGGCCGGCCTCCAGTCTCGCTGCGGGAGAGAGGCGGGCCGATCCATGAAGCGAGGAGATGAGGGGATGGGGAGATGAGGAACGATACGGCCTCGGGAAGCCAATGCCTCCCGAGGCCGTCCTGTCATCCCGAGCGAAGTCGAGGGATCTGCACTTACATCGCCCGTGAAGTGCAGATCCCTCGACTCGCTCCGCTCGCTCGGGATGACAGATGTCGTTCCGTATCTCCGTATCCCCGTATCCCCGCAATGGAACTGTTAATGCGCCTTTCCCGCGCATGCCGAGCCAACTCACCGTCTCCGATCATCTGCTGCAGCGCCTCCAGGCGTGGAATGTCCGTCGCATCTTCGCCTACCCGGGTGACGGCATCAACGGAATCCTGGGGGCGCTGCGCAGAGTCACCGAGGGCAATGGCGGCGAGCGCTTCGACGTCGTGCAGGTCGCGCACGAAGAGCTCGCCGGACTCATGGCCACCGCGCACGCCAAGTTCACCGGCGAGGTCGGCGTCTGTCTCGCCACGAGCGGTCCTGGTGCGATCCACCTGCTCAACGGTCTCTACGACGCGAAGCTCGACCATCAGCCCGTCGTCGCCATCGTCGGCCAGCAGGCGTTCGCCGGCGTCGGCGGCAGCACGCAGCAGGAGACGAATCTGCGGAGCATCCTGCAGGACGTCGC
>Ga0207674_10009102_pt1 | contig 11396 bp, 8 predicted proteins | sample KBSCornC72_FD_184303 | JGI IMG/M metagenome (GOLD analysis project Ga0207674, IMG submission 184303) | Corn rhizosphere microbial communities from Kellogg Biological Station, Michigan, USA - KBS Corn C7-2 (SPAdes) (version 2) | ecosystem: Host-associated > Plants > Roots > Rhizosphere > Soil ... | reverse complement strand
TCCAGGGGCAGCCGCGCCAGATAATCAGCTTTGTGCTGGACAATTCCGCGCGCAAGGAACTGGAGCAACGCAAAGATGACTTTATCAGCATGGCCAGCCATGAATTGAGAAATCCGCTCACCGCCTTGAAGCTACAAACCACCATATTGTACAGGCGTCTGGCAAAGCAAGATATTCAGACATTAACTCCGGCTCTTTCCAACATGGAGGGCCAGATCAACACTATTAGTCGGCTGGTAGAAGAGCTTCTGGATGTGTCCAAGATTCAGGCGGGCAAACTGGAATATCATCAGGAAACGGTGGATCTCGACACATTGTTACAGGAGATAGTTGTCACTATGCGGCAAATCCATCCCAGCCATCGCATTCTGATGCATGGCGCAGTGCAGGCTAACTTGCTCGGAGATCGAGATCGGCTGGGCCAGGTCTTCACCAATCTGCTCAGTAATGCCATCAAGTATTCTCCCGATGCCGGGGCTGTCGAGGTGGAGTTAGGTGCCTCCCCAAAGGCGGTCAATATCGGGATTCGTGATCATGGTCTGGGCATCCCACAAGAGCAGCGCGAGAAGATTTTTGAACGCTTCTATCGAGCCCCTGTTCCCAAGCAGAAGGCGATCCCTGGTTTGGGTATGGGATTGTACATTGTGGCGGAGATCGTGAAGCTGCATGGAGGAACGATTACAGTAGACAGTACCGTTGGCAGAGGCTCAACTTTTACGATAGCCCTGCCCCGCCCAAGGAACGGCTGATCGGGGAAACACGCCGCGCGTGCCATACGCTCATAGGATATTATGCACTTCATCCCCTATTTTAAACCAGGGAAAAATCTTTTGCAGGCTATTTTGATTTGTCTGCCTCACTTCTGTGAAAAACCGGGTGGCTGCTGGCTGTGATACCATAGAGTATTCCCATCTATTGGGGCGTGCAAGAACACGAAAGGCTTTCTTGTGGTTATTTTCTAGGAGGACGATCATGGCAATACGTCTGATTCAAATTGGCCTGGGTGGTTGGGGACAAAACTGGTTTCGCGACGTCGTGTCGCAGAGTAAGGTTGCTGAAGTTGTGGCCTGGGTAGAAATAGATGCGCAAGCGCTGGCGGACGCGCAACAGCGGCTGAATCTTCCCAGCAATCGTTGTTTTCTGAATCTGGATGAAGCGTTAGCAACGGTGCAGGCTGATGCTGTGTTGATCACTGCTAGCCTGCCAGGACACATGCCAGCAGCGCGCGCGGCTTTGCTCGCGGGAAAACATGTCCTGGTAGAGAAACCATTTGCCCCGACGCTGGCGGAGGCGTCGGAACTGGTTAAACTGGCAGAACAATGTCAGCGGATCGTGATGGTTAGCCAGAATTACCGTTTTGGTCCGGCAGTACGCTCGGCCAGGGAACTGGTGCGCCAACAGATTCTTGGTCCGGTCAGTTCCGTCGAGATTGATTTTCGGCGCTCGGCGAATACGGTTCCTGCCACCAACCATCGCCATTACCAGCTCTGGCATCCTCTGCTTGTTGATATGGCTATCCACCATTTTGATCTGATGCGCTTTATACTTGGACAGGAGCCGTGCCAGGTGACGTGCAAGACCTGGAATCCTCCCTGGAGTAACTTCGTTGAGCCACCAGCCGCCTCGCTCACGATTACCTTTGATGGTGGGACAATCGTCAATTATCGTGGAAGCTGGATTAGCCAGGGGCCGATGACGAACTGGTCTGGAGATTGGCATATGGATTGTGAAGGGGGACAGATTGCCTGGACAGGCCGTGGCGAGCTTCCTGATAAAGTCCTCTTGCGCGCAACTGGCAAGCGTCTCCGCGCGGTGAAATTGCCCGCCGTGGAATTTTTGGATCGTCAGGGGAGTTTACAGGCTTTTACGCAGGCAGTAGAGAGCGGCGAAGTTCCTGAGAGTTCCGGGCAGGATAATCTCAAAACGTTAGCGCTCATGTTTGCCGCCATCGAATCAGCCGAAAGTGGTTTGCCTGTGACGATCTCTGATCCTGCTGTGCCGGCTACTCAACACACCCGTTCAGGGTATTAGTTCGGCTAAACGGCCCGACTGACTTTTTTCTTGCTAAAGAAGCTGAGCAGCATGGTGGCACTGGCCACTAAACACGCTGCCCCAAAGAGAAAAGCAGTGGAGAGGTTGACATGCGTTTGGAGCCAACCTGCGATAGACGGGCCAATGCTGTAGCCGATGCTCCAGGTGACAGAATAGCAGCCCGCGAGCAGGCCACGGTAGCGATCTGTGACCTGCTCCATTTCGAAGGCGGCATACACGGGTTCGATTAAGGTGCGCATAAACGAACGTGTGTACTCTCCTCCAACTGCCAGAGGCAGCACGGGCGCAAAGCCGGTCAGGATCATCAGTGGGGCGCTGAGATACATGACTGTGGTGATAATTCGCAGCTTGCCCCACCGTTTCGTGAACAGCGGCGCAGTTAAGGCGAAGATGCCCCCGATAAAGCCGGAGATGGTGAAGATAATTCCCAATTGACCTGGCAAGAGGTGGAAACGCAACACAAAGTAGAGTTGGATAAGCGCCACTACAGATCCCTCGCCTGTCGTGAAGAGCAGGTCAGAGCCAAGCAATTGCGCGAACAGAGCCAGAGGGAACTTTTCCGGCGTCTGCTCGCTTAGTGTGGTTGGTAGTTCATCCACAGGCGCTGGCGGTAGCGGGTCCTGGCCCTGCACTGGAATAGGAGAAGAGGGGGTGTTCTGTGCATCTGTCTGTTTGGTGCGTCGGTCATCCCGCAGCAGCCAGAGCGGTAAGCCAAAGACCAGTGTAAAGAGCGCGGCAGTCAGCACCCCCCAACGGAGCGGAACCGTACTGGCGGCAGAAACGTGCAAGATGCCCGCCACAAACTCAGGGATCGCACCGCCCAGCAAATTGCCTAGCGAGCCAATCCCCAACAGCAGAAAGCTATTCAGCGCAAAGACGCCTACGCGCTGCTTCTCCGTGGTATTCGTTGTCAGGAGCGGCAGGTTCGAAACCCAGTAGGCTGAGGAGACAAAGCCCTGGATGAATGAGCAAATCAGCAGCCATGGCGCGGATGTGCCCAGCGCTATGGCTGCCAGAAATGCTGGAGTGAGTAGCGCTGATATGATGAGCACTGGCTTGCGGCCAACGCGGTCGGCCAGCATGCCAATGGGGATGGCGCTGGCCAGGGCACCCAGGGCGGGCATGGCACTGAACAGACCGATAAAGTCGGGGTGATAACCCAGGCTGTACGCATAGTAATTGACCGTCAGAGTCGCGATGGTTAGTTGAAAACCTTTGCCAAGTGTAAAGAAGAGTAAAAGATAGATATTACGTGGAAGATGTAGAAAAGAAGAAAATACTTGTTGTGGCGTCCCGTCGATTTGAGTATTTGACTCGTCGGGACTGGAGATCAAAGACATAAGAAATGTACTCCTGGATGTTTCTGTAGAGATAGATATGTGTGTATGCTAACATGCTTGCTTCACCTCTGGCAATGTCCAAAAGGACAAGTTTCTTGTGATTTCAGCGAAGAGTTTCTATATTTTTATGTTTCTCTATTTGTATCTCTTCCATATGCTAGACATAGAGTTCTTAGCATGTGGCCATTCTTCTGTCAAAATGGCGAAGTATCCCGGTATGGTCGAAGGCGCTTGCTCTCCCTCTGGCGTGAGCATTTCTATCACTGCAAGTGCCCTCTCCTTTTTCATCAGTGGCTGCTGGGAAGACCTGAACAACTCCGGTTAAGAAATGTGGGGCAATCAGCGGGACCCATGGGGCCACAAGAAATGGAGGATGAAGCGATGACCGATCAGAATCATGTGAAGAAATTGCAACAAGGACCTGGCGAGTGGAATGTGTGGAGACAGCGGAATCCCGATAGTCAACCCGATCTGAGTGGGGCCTCGCTCGAACAGGCCGACCTGGTACGGGTGAACCTTGCTGGAGCGGACCTGGTACGGGCGGATCTGACCGGAGCCAATGCGCTTGAGGCTTGCCTGAGCGGGGCAGATCTGGTGCGAGCCAACTTGACGGGAGCCACGTTGGTGAAAACCATCCTGGCTGGAGCCAACCTCTTTGAAGCCAATCTAACCGAAGCTGATCTGGTGCGAGCCAATCTGGCCAGGGCCACGCTGGTGAAAGCCAACCTGACAGGAGCGGTTCTCATGGGAGCCAATCTCGAAGGAGCCGACCTGACGGGAGCGATCCTGGTGAGGGTAAACCTCATGGGAGCCAATCTGAAAGGAGCCGATCTGGCCAGGGCCGATCTGACTGATGCGAATCTCATCGGATGCAACCTGGAGGGAGCTATCCTGGAGGGGACGAATCTGGCTGAGGTGGAAGTGGAGGAAGCGGATCAGGACGAAGACGAGGCGCTGCCAGAGAAAGAGAAACGATATGTGGTTCCGGCCTTCACGGGAAGTGGAGATAGAACAGATGCGAGTCGCTTCTTTAGCACTACTGTTAGCAGCGCTCCCCTGGCCACTCCTCGCCATAATGAGACGGAAAAACGGTAAGCCGGTCGAGATGCCCTCATTATTCGATTAGAGAGGGCATCTCGACCATGGACCTGACTGTGGAATCAGGAGACAGTACAGGCTGCCCCCGCTATCAGACCATGCAGCGGTGCTCACGAATGTGATACTCGTATTCTGCTCTGAAGAGCTTGATGCTGCTGACAATCGCGCCAGTTGCAAAATCGCCTAGCGCGCAGAAGGATTTGCCACTGATATTGGAGCAGATGTCGAGCAAAAGATCGATGTCTTTCTCCTTCCCCTGGCCGCGTTCGAGCCGTTCCAGAATGCTGGAGAGCCAGTAGGTTCCTTCTCGACAGGGGGTGCATTTGCCACAGGATTCGTCCCGGTAGAACTCAGAGATACGCTGGACCGCAGCGACAATACAGACCCCATCATGCAGTACGATCACTCCACCTGAGCCGGGCACACTCCCTGCTGCTTGCAACGATTCCGCATCCAGGGTTACGGAAAGGTGTTCTGGTCCGAGCATCGCGGTAGAGGAACCACCAGGCATGACGGCTTTGAGCTTTCTGTCATTGAGAATTCCGCCGCCATAGGCTTCGTCGTAGATCAGCGTGCGCAGTGGTGTGCCGATCGGCAACTCATAATTTCCAGGCTTTTTCACGTGGCCGCTCAAACTAAAGATGCGTGTTCCTCTGCTTTTCGCCGTCCCAAATGAGGCATACCACTGCGCGCCATGACGAATGATCGCCGGGATGGTAGAGAGCGTCTCGCAGTTATTAATTACCGTGGGACCCCCGTAGAGTCCATGTGATGGGGGAAAAGGCGGGCGCAGACGCGGATATCCCCGTTTCCCTTCCAGCGATTCCAGCAGGGCAGTTTCTTCGCCACAGATATATGCCCCTGCCCCACGATGCACGATGATATCCAGGCTATAACCACTGCCGAGAATATTGTCGCCCAGCAGACCTGCCGCGCGTGCCTCATCAACGGCCCGTTGCAACTGGCGATAGGCAAAAGCAAATTCGCCGCGTACATAGATGAAGGCCGTGGCTACCTGGCAGGCATAGCTGGTGATAATCATCCCCTCAAGTAATTGATGTGGCAAGCGCTCCAGCAACATGCGATCCTTAAATGTGCCCGGCTCTCCCTCGTCAGCATTACAGCACAGGTAGCGCGGACCAGCTTTTGCCAGGAGACTCCACTTTGTTCCCGTTGGGAAACCCGCGCCGCCACGTCCCCCCAGGCCTGACTCCTTCACTATCTCAATAATTTCCTCTGGCGAAAGTTCCCGCAACGCTTTGGATAAAGCCTCGTAACCGCTATGCTGGCGATAAACATCGAGGGTATCGATACCAGTGACATCGATATATTGGGTGAGAATACGCTGCTCCATAGATGCTCTCCTCTGTCTTCACAGTAATGCACCCATGGTACAATGGGAGATGCACCGTTGCCGTGTGCATGCATGTGCATCTCTGATTCGCCTGTGTATTTACTCACAAGAAATGGGAAGATGGAACGCCATTATTCTTCATCCTTTGGTGATCTGCTCACGATTTTTCGCAAGCGCAAAGGCCAGTCCCAACAGCAACTGGCGAACAACGTGCATGTGCATCGCAATACTGTCGGGCTATGGGAACGCGGGGATCGTTTGCCGGATACCAGGGGCATCGTGCTAGAGATGGCACAGTGCCTGGAGCTGGACGATGATGAGACGCTACAGTTGCTAGAAGCCAGTCTCACCGCGCTGGCCCCGCACTGGTGTATACCTCATCAGCGTAACCCTTTCTTTACCGGTCGAGATGAGGTTCTACAGGAGATCCACTCGCTGCTGCAAAACGATGCAACCGGGCTTTCCCTCTGCCTGCTCAGCGGATTGGGCGGGATTGGCAAAACGCAGACTGCCCTCGAATATACCTACCAGCACCTCTACGACTACAGCGCCATCTTCTGGATAAATGCCGCCTCCCATGAGACGCTCATCACAAGTTGTACCGCTATTGTAGAGCAATTGCCGTCCGTGAAGCATCTCACGCGGAGCCAGAGCCAGGTCGTTGCGACCGTCAAGCTCTGGCTCCGCGAGCACCGGGGCTGGCTACTCGTCCTCGACAACGTTGAAAACCCGGCGCTTATCCAGGATTTTCTGACGATTGTGCGCAACGGTGCGCTCTTGCTCACTTCGCGCCACCTGGCTCTGGATGGCAGGATGCCCAGGATTGTGCTGCAACAGATGTGGGCTGAGGAAGGAGCATTCCTGCTCCTGCGCCGCGCTCAGTATCTCGCTGCCCATGCCTCAGATGATCGCGCTCGCGCCCGCAATTTCGCGCTCGCCAGTCGTATCGCGACCATCATGGATGGCCTGCCTCTCGCCCTCGACCAGGCCGGAGCCTACATCGAAGAGACGCAGTGTAATCTGGCCGATTTTCTCAGCCTTCTGCAACGTGCGCCAATCGCGTTGCTAGGCGAGCGCAATAGCCACGCGGATCATCCTTTCTCAGTCACCCAAACCTTCGCGCTTGCTTTTGAGCAGATCTGTGGTGAGCATCATGCCGCTGCTGATCTGCTCACCCTGTGCTGTTTCTTTGCACCAGAGCAAATACCCGAAGAGAGTATCCGCTTCAGTGCGACTCAGCTCGACCAGCCTCTCGCCAGCGTGGTTGCCGATGCATTGCAGTTCAATGCCGCTCTCCGTCACCTGCTGGCCTATTCGCTGCTCCAGCGTAATCCTGAGACAAAAACGTTGAGCATGCATCGCCTCGTGCAGATGGTACTCAGGCAGCATATGGATGTTTCCACCCGCAGATACTGGGCGCATCAGGCCTTGCGTCTGATCAGCGCGTCGATCCTTGCAACTCCTCCCGACATGTGGGCAGCATGTGAGCAACTCTTGCCCCACGCGTTCACCATTCTTCAGTGCCTGGAGGAGGTGCAAGGAACGGAGTCCTGGGACGAAAGCAGCGCCTCCGAAGTGGCCGTGCTCCAGATGAAACTCGCTGGTTATCTCGCCACGCAGGGACAATATGCGCAGGCAGCGGCCCTCTCACAGCGCTCCCATCGCCTGTACGAGCTGTACCCAACCTCCATGCGGCCAGAATTTACACGTTCGCTGCTCTATCTGGCCGATTTCTACGCGCAGCAGGGGAAGCACTGCGAGGCACAGCTGTTCTACGAACGCGCCCTGTCGATACAAGAGCAGGTCCTTGGTTCGCAGCACCCCGAAGTCAGCGCCACGTTGATCTCCCTGGCGCTGCTGTATAAAAAACAGCAGCGTTATGAACAGGCTATCGAGTTGCTGCAACTGGTCACCACAAGGCACCAGCACAGTGTATCGATTGATCCAGCCTTTCAGGCACTGCTGCTGCGCTACCTTGCCGATTTGTACGCCCGGCAGGAATGCTACGAACAAGCCGAGGAGTATTTTCAACGCGCCCTGGCCCTCTGGCAAACGTGTAACTAAGCGTTTTTCTGCGCGAGAGCACTCCGCACTTGTTCATCATAAATGGATGCATTGAACCAGTTGGGATAGATTGCCTTCGGCTCCGTCAGTCTGTCCAGCACCACAAGCTCATCGGTGCTGAGCGTTAGAGCGTGTGCGCCCAGATTCTCCTGGAACTGGCTCACGCTGCTGGCTCCCACCAGGATCGATGTGACTGCCGGGCGGGAGAGCAACCAGGCTAAGGCGACTTGCGCGGGAGAAGCATCGTGCTGCTGGCCAATTTCTCGCAGCTTCTGGACGACGTCGTAACCGTGTTCGCGGTCAAACGGGATTATGTCAAAGCCGGTCAGTCGGCCCCCATCGCCTTTGGGATTCTCACGTGTATATTTCCCAGAGAGGAAGCCACCTGCCAGCGGACTCCAAACCATGACGCCGATGCCCGCATCCTCCACAAACGGAACCATCTCATGCTCTAGATCGCGTCCCACCAGTGAGTAGTACATCTCAGCGGCGCGGAAGTGTGCCCAATGGTGCTCGCGCTGTAATCCAACGGCTTTGGCTGCCAACCAGGTCGGCCAGTTTGAGAAGCCAATGTAGCGGACCATGCCCTGTCTCACCACATCATTGAGGGCCTCAAGCGTTTCCTCTATGGGAGTATAGGGGTCGAGACGATGAACAAGATAAACATCAATATAATCGGTGTTCAGGCGCTTTAAGCTTGCCTGGACGGAAGCAAGGATATGCTGGCGCGAAAGTCCCTGGTCAATCAGCGCTTCACCCATCCGATTGCCTACCTTCGTGGCAATGATCACATCTTGTCGGTGTTTCCCCAGCGCTTGCCCGAGCATCACCTCCGATTGTCCATTGGCATACACATCGGCGGTATTGAAAAAATTGATCCCTTCATCAAGCGCTCGTGCGATGAGTTCGTTGGCAACCGTCTGATCGACCTTATAAACAGAGCCAAGTGCACCCGACCCTTCGCCAAAAGTCATGCAGCCAAAGGCAAATTTGGAGACGACAAGACCTGTCTTGCCTAATTGTGTATATTGCACACTCTTCCCTCTTTTCTCATTATTTCAGTTCTTTGGCGATCTCCCGGCACTGAGTAGCCATCTGCTCTACCAGTTCCAGGTCGCCTTTCATCTGTGCATCCCAGTAAGCCACTTTGCTGCTCAGATACCGTTGCCGGATGTGGAGTTGACGGATTTCCTCAGCGATTTTTTCGGCGTGCGCCACATACAGCGCTTTTTGCTCCGTTGCGGCTTCATTCCCTCGTTCCCACAGTTGTAAGTACCTGCGCAGGTCATCGAGGGAAAAGCCACAGGCGCGCAGACAGGCAAGCGCCTCTACCTTCTGGGCTGTCTGCGCGCTATAGCGTCGATGGCCACTGCTCCTATCACGGGGAATCGGCTCAATGAGCCCGACCTTTTCGTAGTAGCGCAGGGTGTATTCACTCAAACCGCTTCTCGCAGCCATTTGCTGAATGGTTAAGGTGGTTTCTGGTTTCGTTGTAGTCATATTGTTTAACATGTCCTGAGTTTAAACTACTTAGAGCGCTCTAAGTCAAGAGGTTTTCAAAATATTTTGGATCTGCCTCATTTGTATGCATCCCAATTATCTAGTGGACAGGTTGAAGCACTGCCCGAATTGACTTTAACCCCCTTGCTCATGTGGCCAATTATCAATGATCCTGATAAATTCGCGTGCCGCGCGCGAAATAGGGCCGACGCGGCGATAGACGAGCGCAAAAATAAACTCTTCTTGCAGGTCGATGATCGGGAGAAGAGCTAGATCTTGCCCGATCTGAGACGGGCGGATACGGCCCCGAAGTGAATGTCTTTGTGGACCATTCCCAGGTGGTGCAACTCGAATGCTTGCGTGCGGGCCTCTGGGGAACCAAGAGCCTGTGGGGGCGCGTGCTGACGTACAAAGGATAGTGAAAGGTGAATGTGGCCCCTGGCGCGCCGTTCGGTTCCCACTGACGGCGCGCCAGGGGCCTATATCCACGAAAAGGAAATATCGCCAGGCATCCAGGCGTCACGCTATGGAATGAGCCGCAGCGTGACGATTTCGTAGGGATGCATCGCAAAAGTGACACGCTGGCCGTTCACCTCTAGCTGCTGCTCGTTCTGTTCGAGCAGATTGGTTTGCCAGGCGGCCTTGAGTGCAAAGCTGCTGTGAAGCGTGACCGGCCCGCGTCGACGCTGGCTCTCGTACATACGCACGATAAAGCCATTGCCATCCTCAGCCCGCTTGACCGTCTCAATGACGATATTAGGCTGTTCCACAGCGATCAGCGACTGCAAACGCGCGCAATCCCTGGCATCCTGGTTGGTTGGCTCAGGAGAAACACGCCTGTGGACGATCAGTGGATCATTCAGGGCGTAGGCCGCTTTGATCGTGTCCTCGTTCCAACTGCCCGCGTGAGGAAACAGGCTATAGCTGAAGGTGTGATTGCCCTGATCGGCCTCTGGATCAGGGGCCGTGGGACTACGCAGCAGACTGAGGCGTATAATATTGTCGCGGATATCGTGTCCGTACTTTCCATCATTGAGCAGGCTCACACCGTAGTCGCCCTCGCTGAGGTCGACCCATTTCTGCGCGCACGTTTCGAAACGCGCCCAATCCCAACTGGTATTGTGATGGGTCGGACGCTGGACATTGCCCCATTGGATCTCATAAGTGGCCGTGGGGCTGAGAATCTCGACGGGAAAGGCGACCTTGAGCAGAATATGGCGCTCGCGCCAATCGATGTCGGTCTCTACGTCGAGGCGCGGACTGTTATAGCTTAGCGAGATGTGCTGGCTATAGGTGCTGTGCAGGATTTGCCGCTCGATTTGGAGCGTTGCGCGCAACGGCCCGGCCTCAACGACTCGCACCGAGGTGGCGGGATGCGCCGTCCACATCCGATCGTCATAGTAGATGTCGACATCCCAGGCGTCCCAGTGCTTCGGGCGGTCCTCGAAAGCCTGGAACTGATTGGCCAGCGTTCCCGGAGCAAGGACTTCGCGCGTCTGCTGTTTATCGAAGATGCGTGTAATGTCACCATCCGCGTTCAGCTCAACACGTATGTATTCATTCTCCAGCAGGGTTGATGTGGCAATCAGCGTTGATGCGCCTGATAGAGCATTGCCCGGCACGATCTCTAGTGTCTCGATGCTAAATGGATTGAGCAATGCTGGGGCCAGCCAGGTGCCTTGCGCGGTTTCCTGTGTCGGCACCTGTTCGTGGTTTTGCGCGTTTGCCAGGTAGTGGTTCGCGGGGAGATGCCCCGACCAGAAAGCCAGATCGGTGCGGGCAAAGCTGGTTGGATTGACCAGCAGAAGATCGCCCTCAAGCTGACGAGCAAGACTCTCCAACGCGCCTGTCTGCACTTCTTGTGCCAACTGAAGAATTTGCGCATATTGTTGCTGCGATTCCTCGTAGACGGCGTGAATGCTGCTGCCGGGGATAATATCGTGGAACTGGTTGAGGCAGACAAGCTCCCAGGCTTTGCGCAAGGCCTC
>Ga0207674_10009097_pt1 | contig 11398 bp, 15 predicted proteins | sample KBSCornC72_FD_184303 | JGI IMG/M metagenome (GOLD analysis project Ga0207674, IMG submission 184303) | Corn rhizosphere microbial communities from Kellogg Biological Station, Michigan, USA - KBS Corn C7-2 (SPAdes) (version 2) | ecosystem: Host-associated > Plants > Roots > Rhizosphere > Soil ... | reverse complement strand
CTTTCATCTGCGGAGCAAGAACCTCCTGCTGATCGCCCAACCGCTGATAAAGCCACGCCGCGCCAAAGAAACAGGCAATCACGAACAACGATGACAGGAAGTAACGATTGAATACTGGCGTAAACGCAGTCCGCCAGGCGATTGGTGCCCCGCGCGAGCATGGGGCCCAGCCAGGGCATGGCGCCGGCGGCGACGGCCTGGGTGAGATAGTCCGGCTCGCAGCCGTCCACGCAGACCACCACCAGGGGCTGCCGGGGCCAGTCATAGGTCCGGCCATTGACGGTGAGGTGGCGGGGGTGCGGGCTCGCGCTGGCATTGCTCATGACATGCTCCTTGATTGCGAAGGACCCGCTAGAGAAACGAGAAGGGCACCGGGGGAACGAGCAGCACCAGCAGCACGAGGCACCCCAGGCCCACCGCATAGCGTCCCGGCGACAGCGGCGTGATGTCGTCCAGCGGCGGCGCGTGATGAAAGCCGACGAGCACCGCCACCAGGCCCGCGAAGACGAACCAGTTCGGGGAGCCCGTCACCGCGCCGAGCGCGATCAGCGCCAGGAAGGTGATCACCGACACGCGCCGGTGCTGCAGGCCGAAGAGGGCGTACGCGATGCGGCCCCCGTCGAGCTGACCCACCGGGAACAGGTTCAGCGCGGTCACGAAGAGGCCCACCCAGCCGGCGAGCGCCACCGGGTGCACGAAGACGTCCATGCCCTCGGGGATCCGGCCGAACATGAGATAGGTCATGAGGCGCATGAGAAGCGAATCGCCGAAGGTGAGGACATTGCCCTCGGGAATCGCCGCCACCCGGGACCACGACAGGCCCAGCCACAGCGCGGGCAGCGCCACCAGGAGCCCCGCGATCGGGCCCGCGGCGGCGATGTCGAGGAGGGACTTCCGGTCCCGCGCGGGCGAGCGCATGCGGATCACCGCGCCCAGCGTTCCGAACATGAAGAGCGGCGGCGGGGCGGGAATGAAGTAGGGCAAGCTCACCGAGGCGCCGTAGGCCCGCGCGGTGAAGTAGTGGCCGAACTCGTGGGTGCCGAGAATGGCGAGGAGGGTGAAGGCGAAGGGCAGTCCGTCGAGGAGCCGGCCCGGCTCGGCGGCGGGGTCGAAGGTGATCCACGGGAACGAGCCCGCCACCATGGACCCCGCGGCGAGAGTGGAAAGCACGGTGAGAAAGAAGAGCGTCAGGGTGAGACCGAGGCGCGCGGGCTCCGACGTCTCGCCCAGCGGCAGGGCCTGGAGCCACGCGTGATCGCGCTCGCGGCTCAGGAACGGCGTGAAGCCGAGGGCCCGCAGCCGCGGCTCGAGGATGGCCCGCGCGCGGGCGGGCTCCATGCGGAGCTCGCCGCCGAAGAGGAACGCGCGCCCCTGGGCGCCCTGCTCGACCACCGTGAAGACGTCCTCCACGTTGCGGCGGAGGAGATCCTGGAGCACCAGCGTCTCCTCGGTCGACGGGGACGCCGCGCGGCGCGCGGGGCGAGCGAAGGGCCAGAGAGGCATCGACTTCACGCTACCACAGCGCCAGCGCCGCGATCACCCGGGCGGCGCCGGGCAGGCCCGCCTCGCGATAGACGGCCCCCAGCACCGCCTCCAGCGCGGTGGCCAGCACCGACTCCTTCACCTGCCCGCCCGTCTGCGCTTCGCCCCGCCCCAGGCGCAGGCAGTCGCCCAGCGCGAGCCGCTCCGCCCAGCGCGCGAGGCTCGCGCCCGAGACCAGCTCGGCGCGGCGAGGGGTGAGCACTCCCACCGCGGCGCCGGGCGCGGCGGCGGCGAGATGCTCCGCCACCACGAGCCCGAGGACCGCGTCGCCCACGAAGGCCAGCGCCTCGTTGTCGCGCGCGCCGGGATGCTCGTTGACCCAGGAGCGGTGGGTGAGCGCCTCCATGAGGAGCTCCCGGTCCGCGAAGATATGCCCCAGCCGCGCCTCGAGCGCGTCCAGCGGGTCCGGGCTACTCACGGCTCGAGCGGGGGACGAGCCGCGACGCGAATCGCCCCTGCGCTACGGGCGATACTTGCGGAAGGCGAGGGTCGCGTTCGTCCCGCCGAAGCCGAAGGCATTGCTCAGCGCCACCTCGACGTCCTGCTTGCGCGCCTGATTCGGAACGTAGTCGAGGTCGCAATCCGGGTCCGGCTTGTCCTGATTGATGGTGGGCGGCAAGACGCCGTGATAGAGCGCCAGCGTGGTGGCGATGGCCTCGATCCCGCCCGCCGCGCCGAGGAGGTGCCCGGTCATGGACTTGGTGGAGGAGACCGGGAGGCGCCGGGCGTGCTCGCCGAAGACGCGCTTGATGGCGAGGGTCTCGAACTTGTCGTTGTAGGGCGTGGAGGTCCCGTGGGCGTTGATGTAGCCCACCTCGGCGGGCTGGAGGGCCGCGTCCCGCAGGGCCGCCGCCATCGCCCGCGCGGCGCCGTCGCCCTCGGGATCGGGCGCGGTCATGTGATGGGCGTCGCTGGTCATGCCGTAGCCGACCACCTCGGCGTAGATCCGGGCGTCCCGGCGGATGGCGTGGTCGAGCGACTCCAGCACCACCAGGCCGCCGCCCTCCCCGGCCACGAAGCCGTCCCGCTCCGCATCGAAGGGACGCGAGGCGCGGGCGGGCTCGTCGTTGCGCGTGGACATCGCCTTCATCTGGCAGAAGCCGGCAATGGTGAGGGGAATGATGATGGCCTCGGCGCCCCCCGCGATCATCACGTCGGCGTCGCCGCGCTGGATGATGCGCGAGGCGTCCCCGATGGCGTGATTGCCGGTGGCGCAGGCGGTGACCACCGCCGAGTTGGGGCCGCGCGCGCCGAAGCGCATGGAGATGAGGCCGGACGCCATGTTGATGATGAGCATGGGGATGAAGAAGGGCGAGACGCGGTCCGGCCCCTTGTCGAGGAGCACCTTGTGGGACTCCAGCAGGGTGCTGAGGCCGCCGATGCCCGAGCCCACCAGGACGCCGAAGCGGTCGCCGTCCTCCTTGGCGGGGTCGAGGCCGGCATCCTCCACCGCCATCGCCGCGCAGGCGATCGCGTACTTGAGGTAGAGATCGAGCTTGCGGTCGTCCTTCTTGTCGACGTACTTCAGGGCGTCGAAGCCCTTGACTTCCCCCGCGATCCGCGTGTCAAACCCGGTGGAGTCGAAGCGCGTGATGGGCCCGATGCCGGACTTGCCCTGGGTCAGCGACGCCCAGAACTCCTCCGCGGTATTGCCCACCGGCGTCACCGCCCCGAGGCCGGTGATGACGACGCGTCGCTTGTCCACGTGCCCGATCGGGTCCGGCGGGGTGCCGCTCAGACCTTCTCCTTGATGTAGCGGATGGCATCACCCACGGTGGTGATCTTCTCCGCGTCCTCGTCCGGGATCTCGAGCCCGAACTCCTCCTCGAAGGCCATCACCAGCTCCACCGTATCCAGGGAGTCGGCGTTCAGGTCCTCGATGAACTTCGCCTCCGGCAACACCTCGTCCGGCCGTACGCCGAGGTTGTCGCAGATGATCTCCTTCACCCGCTCGTCTACTGGCTTGCTCATCAACACCTCCTCAGGCACGCTCGCGTGCCGCCATCGCCGCGTGAGTCGTCGCGCGCCGAGCGCGACGCTACATGTACAGTCCGCCGTTGACGTGAATGACCTGGCCGGTGATGTACCCCCCGCCGTCCCCGGCCAGGAACCGCACGACCTCGGCCACCTCTCTCGCCGTTCCGATCCGCTTGAGCGGCACCTGCAGCATCAGCCCCTCGCGGGCTTCCGCGGAGATCGACGCCGTCATGTCCGTCTCGATGAGCCCGGGAGCTACCACGTTGACCAGAATATTCCAGTGCGCCAGCTCGCGCGCCGCCGCCTTGGAGAGCCCGATCACGCCCGCCTTGGCCGCGGAGTAATTCACCTGCCCCGCATTCCCCATCGCCCCCGCGGTGGACGAGATGTTGATCATGCGGCCGCTCTTCTGCCGCATCATCACCTTCCCCACCGCGCGGGTCATGAGGAAGACGCCGCGCAGGTTCGTGTCCATCACCTTGTCCCAGTCCTCGTCCTTCATCCGCACGAGGAGCTGGTCCCGGGTGATGCCCGCGTTGTTCACGAGCACGTCGATGCGTCCGAAGCGCTCCTTGGTGGTCTCGACCAAGCGCTCCGCGTCCTCGCGCTTGCCCGCATCCGCCGCCACCGCGAGCGCGCTTGTTCCCAATGCTTCCAGCTCTTTCGCGGCGCTTTCGAGCCGGTCCGGATCGCGGCCAGAGACTACCACGGAAGCCCCGTCGTCTGCCAGCGACCGGGCGATGGCGAGCCCGATCCCGCGCGTTCCACCGGTGACCACCGCCACCCGGCCCGCCAGCGGCTTGGCGTCGTTCACGCGCCGCCCCCGCCCGCCAGCGCCGCCCGCGTCTTTTCCAGCGAGGGGACGTCCTCCACCGAGTGGCCGCGCGCGCCGTCCACGGTGCGCTTGAGCAGCCCGGTGAGCACGCGGCCCGGCCCCACCTCGATCCAGACGTCGGCGCCCTCGCGGGCCAGCCGCGCGAGGCCGTCGGTCCACCGCACCGGGCTGGCCACCTGGCGCACCAGGAACGGCTTCACCTCCTCGGCGGTGGTGGTGACCCCCGCATCGACGTTCCGGACCACCGGGAGGCGCGGCGCGGACACCGCCATGCGCTCGAGCTCGACGGCGAGGCGGTCGGCGGCGGGCTTCATGAGGGCGCAGTGAAACGGCGCGCTCACCGGGAGGAGCATGCTCTTCTTGCCCCCGCGCTCGGCGGCGCCCTTCACCGCCCGCTCCACCGCGCCGCGATGCCCGGCGATGACGATCTGGCCCGGCGAGTTGATATTAGCGACTCCCACCACTTCGCCCTGGGCGGCGGCCGCGCACGTCTCCTCCACCACCGCGAGGTCGACCCCGAGGAGCGCGGCCATGGCGCCCACGCCCACCGGCACCGCCTCCTGCATGAACTCGCCGCGCCGCCGCACCAGGCGCACGGTCTCGGCGAAGTCGAGGGCGCCCGCGATCACCAAGGCCGAATATTCTCCCAGGCTATGGCCGGCCGCCAGCGCCGGCCGGATACCGTGCTCGCCGAGCGCGGCGGCGGCGGCCACGCTGGCGGTGAGGACGGCGGGCTGGGTATTGGCGGTGAGCGCGAGATCCGACTCCGGCCCCTCGAAGGCCAGGCGCGAGAGCGGGAAGCCGAGCGCGGCGTCGGCGGCCTTCCATACCGCGGCGGCGGCGGGCGAGGCCTGGGCGAGATCCCGGCCCATGCCGACCGCCTGGGACCCCTGTCCCGGAAAGAGGAACGCGATGCTCACGCGGTCTACCAGCGGAGGAGCGCGGCGCCCCAGGTGAAGCCGCCGCCGAAGGCGGCGAGGAGCACGAGATCACCGGTGTTGAGCCGCTTGGACGACCACGCTTCCTCCATCGCCACGTACACGGAGGCGGCCCCGGTGTTCCCGTAGCGGTCCACGTTGATCATGACCTTGTCCATGGGGACCTTGAGTCGCTTCACCGCCGCCTCGATGATCCGGAGATTCGCCTGGTGGGGAATGAAGAGATCGAGGTCGTCGGCGACGAAGCCATTGCGGGTCAGGATGCGCTCGGCGGCCTCGCCGAACATCCGGACCGCCACCTTGAACACCTCGTTGCCCTTCATCTTGGCGAAGTGCATCCGCTTGTCCACCGTCTCGTGGGTGGCGGGATGCCGGGCGCCGCCCCCCGGCTGGTAGAGGAACTCCCAGTACTTCCCATCGGAGTAGAGATCGGTGTCGAGGATGCCGGAGTCGTCCTCGGACGCCCGGAGCACCACCGCCCCCGCCGCGTCGGCGAGGAGGATGCACGTGCCCCGGTCGGTATAGTCGGTGATGCGCGAGAGGCACTCCGCGCCCACGCACAGCACGGTGCGGTACTTCTCGGTCTGGACGTACTGCGCCCCCACCGAGAGGCTGTACACCGAGCCCGCGCAGGCCGCGTAGAGGTCGATCGAGCCCGCGTTGCGGCAGCCCAGGCGGTGCTGGAGGATATTGGCGGTGGTGGGGAAGGCCATGTCGCCGGTGGTGGTGCCCACCACGATGAAGTCGATCTCCCCCGGTTCCACCCCCGCCCGCTCCAGCGCCTGCTGGGCGGCGCGAAGGGCGAGGTCGGAGGTGGCCTCGCTGGGATCGGCGATGCGCCGCTCCCGGATCCCGGTGCGCTGGACGATCCACTCGTCCGACGTGTCCACCATCTTCTCCAGCTCGGCGTTGGTGAGGATACGCTTGGGAGCGTAGGCGCCCACGCCCACGATCTTGGCACGCTTCATTCGCGGCCTCCCTCGCGCCCCTCGGCGAGGACCGATTCGGCCTCGAGCGCGGTCTTGATGTGCTCGTTGACGTCGTTGCGGACCCACTCCGTGGCCACCCGCAGCGCGTTCTTGATCGCCTTCACCGGCGAGGCGCCGTGGCAGATGATGGAGGCGCCGTTGATGCCGAGGAGCGGGGCCCCGCCCATCTCCGTGTAGTCCACCCGCCGCTTCATGCGCGCGAAGGCGCGCTGGGCCAGCACCGCGCCCGTCTTGGACAGGAAGTCCCGCGTCAGCTCCTCCCGGATCATGGAGGTCAACATCTCCGCCAGGCTCTCGGAGACCTTCAAGCACACGTTGCCGGTGAAGCCATCCGTCACCACCACATCACAGCGACCGTTGTAGATGTCGCGGCCCTCGACGTTCCCGATGAAGTTCAGCGACGACCCCCGCAGGCTCTCGAAGGTGTCCTTGACCAGCTCGTTCCCCTTGCCCTCCTCCTCGCCCACCGAGAGAAGCCCCACTCGCGGATGATCCTTGCCGATGATGTCGCGCGAGTAGACATGGCCCATCACCGCGAACTGGAAGAGGTGGCGGGGCTTGGGATCCACGTTGGCGCCGGAGTCGATGAGCACGGTGTACCCGGCGAGGCTCGGCAGCGTGGTGGCGATGGCGGGACGCTCGACGCCGGGGAGCAAGCCGAGGACGAACATCCCGATGGCCATGGCGGCCCCGGTATTGCCGGCGGAGACGAGGGCCTGGCACTCGCCGTCCTTCACGAGGTCGGCGGCCACCCGGAGCGACGAGTCGCGTTTCCGGCGGAGCGCCTGTACCGGCGACTCCGCCATGCTCACCACCTGGCTGGCGTGGCGGATGCTGAGCGGCAGCTCCTGAGCCTTCAGCCGGACGATCTCCCGCTCGATGGCGGCCTTGTCGCCCACCAGCACCGAGGCCACCCCGTGCTCGCGGGCCGCCACCACGGCGCCCTCCACGACCACCGCGGGCCCGAAGTCGCCTCCCATCGCATCGAGCGCGATCCTCATGGGCGGAGGCGGGGGCGGACGCTACTCGCCCTCGACGGTCAGAACCTCGCGCCCCTTGTAGAAGCCGCAATGCGGGCAGATCTGGTGCGGCAGCTTGACCTCGCGGCACTGCGGGCAGACGGAACGGGTGGGCGCGATCATCTTGTAGTGGGTGCGGCGCTTCTTGCCGCGGGTTCTCGAGTGGCGTCGCTTCGGCAGCGGCATGGGCGAGCTCCTATCGTGGAAGGCGGTCGGCGAGGCCCTTGAGCGCCGCCCAGCGGGATGCCGTCGCGGGCTCGGGACAGGCACAGGCCGTCACGTTTCGGTTTCCGCCGCACACCGAGCACAGCCCCCGGCAGTCCTCGCGGCAGAGCGGCTTCATGGGCAGCGCCAGCGTGGTCTCGGTCTCCACCAGCGCGCCCAGATCCAGCTGGTCATGGGTGTACACGTCGGAATCCAGATCGGCCGAGGCGAGCTCGCGCTCTTCCGCCCGGCCCTCCGGCGCGGGAAGGAACCGCGTGTCGACTTCCGGGGCGACGCGCATCTCGAACGGCTCCAAGCAGCGCCCGCACACCAGCGGAACGCGCGCCTCGAGCGTCCCCCGGACGAAGACGGCGTCGGCGTCTCTTTCCAGCGCCAGCTCGACCCCGTCGAGCTTCCACTCGGGGTCGGCGAACGGACGCGCGAACGCCTCGGGTCCGTCGATCCGGAGACCCTCGTCGGGAATCTCGGAGACCCGGATGACCATGGGCAAAACCTCAGTTAAAGATTCGACAAACAAGGGATTTTTCAACAACCGCGCCAGTATATGCTCGGGGTATGGGGTTGTCAACCCAAAAGCCCCCCGGGAAGGCCCTTGCTTGACGGTCGGAGGGGGCACTGTTAGCATGCGATCGGGAGGTGGAGATCCATGGGAAATGTCTTTAAAACCGGAGTGCTGCTTGCGGTCCTGACCTGCCTGGTCGTCCTCATCGGTCAGGCCCTCGGAGGTCAGCAGGGCATGATCATGGCCTTCGGTCTCGCCCTGGTCATGAACTTCGTCAGCTACTGGTTCTCCGACAAGATGGTCCTGGCCATGTACCGGGCCCAGCCCGTGGATGAGGCACAGGCGCCCCAGCTGTACGGGCTGGTGCGGAACCTCACCACGCGGGCCGGCATTCCCATGCCGAAGGTGTACATCATTCCCGGCGACGCGCCCAATGCCTTTGCCACCGGCCGCAATCCGGAGCATGCCGCGGTGGCGGTGACGGAAGGCCTCCTGCGCATCCTCGACCGCGACCAGCTCGAAGGCGTGCTCGCCCATGAGCTGGCGCACGTGAAGAATCGGGACACGCTCATCATGACCATCGCCGCCACCCTGGCCGGGGCCATCACCTACCTGGCCCAGATGGCCCAGTTCGCCGCCATCTTCGGCGGCGGACGGCGGGACAGCGACGACGAGGGCCACGGAAGCGGCGTGTTCGGCACCCTCATCCTCGCCATCGTCGCCCCCATCGCCGCCATGCTGGTGCAGCTGGCGATCTCGCGGTCGCGGGAGTTCCACGCGGACGCCACCGGCGCGCACATCGCGGGGAAGCCGTGGGGGCTCGCGGAGGCACTGGAGAAGCTGGAGATGGCGTCCAAGGCCGTGCCCATGCACGCCACTCCGGCCACCGCCCATCTCTTCATCGTGAATCCGCTCAGCGGCGGCATGCTGCAGAGCCTGTTCTCCACCCATCCCTCGGTCGAGGAGCGCATCGCGCGGCTTCGCGCCATGGCTCCCACCCGCTGAGCCCGCAATCCCGCGAAGGGAGACGGTTCGCCGTCTCCCTTCTTTTCTTCTGACGTGATCGAAGCGGCCGGGATCCGCAAGGCGTACGGCGCGACGCTCGTGCTCGACGACGTCTCGCTCACGCTGCCCGCCGGGCAGTGCCTGGCCCTGCTGGGGCCGAACGGCGCGGGCAAGACCACCCTGCTGCGCATCCTGGCGGGACTCGTGCGGCCGAGCGCGGGTCGACTCCGGGTGGGCGGCGCCGATGCGGTCCGGGACCCGGAGGCTGTGCGCGCGCAGGTGGGAATGGTGGCGCACGGCTCCTTCGTGTACGAGGACCTCACGGCGCGGGAGAACCTTCGGTTCTGGGCGGTGATGGGCGGTCTCGACGCCTCGCCGGCCCGGCTGCGCGAGCGCCTGCAGGCGGTGGAGCTGGACGCGGTCGCGGACGAGCGGGCCCGCACGTTCTCGGCGGGCATGAAGCGCCGGCTCGGCCTCGCGCGCGTCACCCTGGGACGGCGGCCCCTGCTCCTCCTCGACGAGCCCTTCAGCGGCCTGGACCGCCACGGCCAGAAGTGGCTCGTCGAGTTCCTCCTCGCGTTCAAGGCCGCGGGGGGCACCGTGGTCCTCACCACGCATAGCTTCGGCGGCGGCCTCTCGGTCGCGGACCGCGTGGTCATCCTGGCCGGGGGCCGCGTGCTGCTCGATCGGGCGGCCGCCGACCTGCCCATCGACGAGCTGCATCGCATCTACGACGACATCGTCGAGGGGGCGGCCGCGTCATGATCGGCTACGCCCGCCGCACCTGGATCGTCCTGTGGAAGGATCTGCTCGTCGAGCGGCGCTCGAAGGAGAGCCTCAATGCGCTGCTCTTCTTCGCGCTGCTCCTGCTCTTCCTCTTCCAGTTCGCGCTGGGCCTCGACCAGGACCGGCTGCACGCGGCGCTGCCCGGGCTCATCTGGCTCGGCTTCGTGCTCGCGGGCCTGCTGGGGCTGGGGCGGAGCTTCGTGGCCGAACGGGACAACGACTGCTGGGATGGTCTCCGGCTCACGCCCGGCGACAAGTCGGCGATCTACCTCGGCAAGCTGGCCGCCAACCTGATGGTGATGGGGGCGGTGGAAGTGGTGATCCTCGCGCTGTTCGGGCTCTTCTACAACGTGAACCTCGTGAGCGTGCTGGGGCCGCTGGCGGTCGTGCTCGCGCTGGGAACGCTGGGGCTGGCCACGGTGGGCACGCTCTTCGCCGCCCTCACCGCCGGCGTGCGGGCCCGCGAGCTGCTCTTTCCCGTTCTCCTCCTGCCGGTGCAGGTCCCGGTGCTGCTGGCCACCGTCAGCGCCACGCAGATCGTGCTGGCGGGCCAGCCGCTGGGAGACGCGGGCGCCTGGCTGCGGCTCCTCGCCGGCGCCGATCTCGTCTACCTGGTGATCGGGCTCCTCACCTTCGAGTTCATCCTGGACGCATGAGCGCGCGCGTGACCCGGATCCTGGGCGGGCTCGCCCTCCTGGCCCTGGCGGCGGGGCTGGCGGCGGGCTTCGGCTATGCCCCGCGCGAGGCCGTCCAGGGCAATGTGCAGCGCATCATGTACGTGCACGTGCCCGCGGTGCTCACCGCCTATCTCGCCTTCGGGCTCGTCCTGGTGGGCAGCGTGGGCGCGCTCGCCACCGGACGCCTGAGCTGGGACCGGCTGGCGGGCGCGGCCGCCGAGCTGGGCGTTGTCTTCACCGGCATCACCATCGTGTCCGGCTCCATCTGGGGCAAGCCGACCTGGGGCACCTGGTGGACCTGGGACGCGCGCCTCACCTCCACCGCGGTGTTGTTTCTCGTGTACGCCGGCTATCTCCTGCTCCGCGCCATGGTGGACGAGCCCGAGCGCCGCGCTCGCATCGCCGCCGTGGTCGGCGTGGTGGGGGCCGCGAACATTCCCATCGTGCACTTCTCCGTGAAGTGGTGGCGCGCGCTGCACCAGCCCTCCACCATCCTGGGACCGGAGCCCTCGCCCATCGCCGGGCCCATCGCGGCGGCGCTGCTCGTGAACTGGGTCGCCTTCACCCTCCTCTTTCTCTACCTCCTTCTCCGCCGCGTGGAGCTCGCGCGCCTGGAGGACGCGTGGGTGCCGGAGACGCGCCGATGATGCCGGACCACTGGGGCTATGTCTTCGCCGCCTACGGCCTCTCCGCGGCGGCGCTGCTGGGCTACTGGCGCCACCTCGCCCACCGGCGCCGCGCGCTCGACGCGCGACCGCGCCCCGGCAAGGCCCGATGAGGCGCCGCGCGAAGTTTCTCGTGGGCGGGCTCGTCATCCTCGCCGCGCTCGCCTATCTCATCTACGCGGGCGTGACCCAGTCGCTGGTCTACTTCGTCACCCCGACGGAGCTCCTGGCCGCGCCC
>Ga0207674_10009096_pt1 | contig 11398 bp, 11 predicted proteins | sample KBSCornC72_FD_184303 | JGI IMG/M metagenome (GOLD analysis project Ga0207674, IMG submission 184303) | Corn rhizosphere microbial communities from Kellogg Biological Station, Michigan, USA - KBS Corn C7-2 (SPAdes) (version 2) | ecosystem: Host-associated > Plants > Roots > Rhizosphere > Soil ... | reverse complement strand
GGGGCGCGGAACCCTTCGTGGCGGCAGCGTGGGGCGTGTGGCTTCATGGCCGCGCGGGCGAGGTGCTGGCCCATGATGTCGGGCCGGTGGGTTTTCTCGCCCGTGAAATCCTGCCCCTCATCCCCGGCCTTTTGGCGACGCAGCAGGATCAATCGGGTCCGTCGATGGACCGCGCGAAGCGATAGCTCGTCTGCTCGAATCCCCGCGCCCGGAAAAAGCCATGGGCATTCGCGATGTCGATGTCGCTCATGGCTTCGAGGCGTGCGCAGCCTGCCTTGCGCAACGCGGTGATTGCCGCGTCCAGCATGGCCGTCGCGATGCCGCGACGACGATGCTTCTCATGGACCAGCAACAGGGTGAGACGGCCCAGAAGGCCGTGCTGGATGGTCGGGAATATGGCCCACGCACAGCAGCCGACCAGCATGCCCCGTTCGGCGACGACCAGTCCGCCTTTGGCCCTGCGCGCCGCCTCGAAATTTCCGGCGATGGCGCGTTCGTCGATCTCGACGCGCGCAAGCTGCCGCAGCAAGAGAGCCAGCATGGCCGCATCGGATGGCTTGCCGGCACGAATGAGGAGCTTGGGTTCGGCTTTGGGCAGCGGCTTCGGCTTGCGCTCAACGGCTTTTATCGCACGCCTGCTTTTCACAGACGGGAGTGGCAGGTCGCGCTTTTCCGTGACGCGCTCCCCTGCCGCCGGCCTAACCCGCGCTGGCGTCGCATCGGCAGAGGCCTTCCATGTGCTGATGGCGCCCGCGCGCAAATAGGCCTCGATATCGTCGGCGGACGCCGTCAGTCCGCCATCGCCGATCCCAAGGAGCGCTTTCCCACCCATATCCGTAAGCCCGAATTTGCCATAGTCGCCGGAACCCGGCTTGCGCTTGCGCGACTTCACCAGTTTCAGGCCGCGATGCTCGGCCATTTCGCGCAGCTTGTCGTCGGTCGTCGCGTCCGCCATGCCGTTATAACCCGCCTCCGCCGCCCGCGTTTCAGGCCGGTGTCTCCACAAGTTCGACGATATCGACCGTATAGCTGCGCCAGCCCCGCATTTTCGCGGCCTCCTGCGTGGCGCTGCGTTTCTTCTTCGCCTCGGTGAGCGATTTGGCGTGCCCCCAGAAGACTTCGGTCCGGCCATTTTCGAGGATCGCGACGATGCGCCAATAATGGGTGAAGGGATCGGCGGTCGGTCCGATCGTCTTCACATAGCCATCGGGCAACGTCGCGGTCAGATAGCGTTTCTTCCTGGCCATGACGCCGCCTACCATAGATACAGGATAAGAGTGGAATCCGGCCGAAACAGCCCCCATATCCTCACCCGATGGAGGTGCCCCATGGCAGAATATCGCAAGACCGACGAAGCCGTCGCCCGGCTCACGCCCGAACAATATCATGTCACCCAGCAAAGCGGCACGGAACGACCCGGCACCGGCGAATATCTCGCCAACAAGGAGCCGGGCATCTATGTCGACATCGTCTCGGGCGAACCGTTGTTCGCCAGCGCCGACAAATATGAATCCGGCTGCGGCTGGCCTAGTTTCACCAAGCCGATCGAGCCGGCCAATGTCGCGGAATTGCGCGATGCGTCGCTGGGCATGGTGCGTATCGAGGTGCGCTCGGCGCATGGCGACAGCCATCTCGGCCATGTGTTCCCGGACGGTCCCCGCGACCGGGGTGGCCTGCGTTACTGCATCAACTCGGCGTCGCTCCGCTTCGTCCACCGCGACGCGATGGAGGCGGAAGGCTATGGTGCCTACCTGCCCCAGGTCGAGGATGTGGGATAAGCCGGGATGGCGACCGCCGCTACCGACCCGCTGATCATCGTCTGCCCCCATTGCGCCACATCGAACCGCGTACCGCGCGAGAAGATCGGCGCCGGGGGCACGTGCGGGAAGTGCCATGATCGGCTGTTCGCGGGCGCGCCAGTGACGCTCACCTCCGCCAATTTCGACGCCCATGCCGGCCGCGCCGACATTCCGTTGCTGGTGGATTTCTGGGCAAGCTGGTGCGGCCCCTGTCGCCAGATGGCGCCGGCCTTCACCGCGGCGGCACGGCAGCTTGAACCCGCGATGCGTCTGGGCAAGCTCGACACCGAGGCGGAAGGCGCGATCGCGGGGCGCTATGGCATCCGGTCGATCCCGACGATGATCCTGTTCAAGGGCGGGCGCGAGATCGCGCGGCAATCGGGCGCGATGCCCGAACGCGCGATCGTCGATTGGGCGAATGCGGCGGTTCGCAAAGCCTGAAGCTGCTCAGGGTCGGTGCATGGCGCACAGCTTGTTGCCGTCCGGATAGCCCACATAGGACAGGTTTGCCGTACCGGCGGCGGCGGTGCGCGGCCTTGGCGAATCTTCGATCCAGGCGCTCCCGTGCGCCACGGCACCATCGTGAAATTCTCACTTTCCTCGCTAATCAGCGGCCCGTCCAGAGATGCGCACGATAGCGGTCGAAACATCTCTGCCCGCAGGTGAGACGCATCAGCGCGCCCTCGGCGATTGCCGTGGCCCGCCGGGAGTCTTCGGCGACGAGGGGCCGCAAGGCTTCCCGGTTCCAGTCCTCGCTATGCTTGATATCCAGAACGGCATGGAGATCGAAATATCGTCGTTCCTTATCGCTTAGGCCAATGCGTCTCAGGCCCCTGGCGACTTGCGCCGATCGCCCCGGAGCGGTCAGTTCGATCACGCCGAGCGCGCCGACGGAATGCCAGGCATAGTGCCGGTTGGTGGCCATCGCCGTCATCGTGTTGGCGAGGGCGAGACTTTCCCACACCGTGTTCTCGATGACGGGGTTGACCGCCAGCGTCTCCACCAGCGCATCGAGCATGGGGCCGTGCATGCCCTTGGCATTGCCCCGGCCCATTTCGTCCCAATAGTTGCGCGCCAGTTCGAGCTTGGCGGACGTCGGGAGCTTGACCTGCGTATAGGCCACCAGATCGTCGAACCCCGCCTCCCCGGCTGCTTCCTGCTCGAAGAACCACCGCAGCTCATCATGCGATGCTTCATCGGCAAGCCAGGGGAAAAGCGGGTCGCCTTGACCCGGCCCGGTCGCCTTCAGCCCCTCGAACCATTGTACGAACGCGTCGGGGTCGGTCGGAGCGGTTGCAGCCTCCCGCACGACTTCCGCGCGCAATTCTTCGAGAAAGGCGGTTTCGAGCCGCAGCATGCGGCTATCGCGCTCCTGAACATTGAGCCAGTCAGCATCGGGAAAGCGCGGTTCGAGCCTTTCCCGGTTCCAGTGCGCCAGACCCCGCTGGAAGCTGTCGGTGAGAAACTGCGACGCGAGACCGCCGGTCGCGATGGAAAGTTTTGCTACCATTTTGATACCCCGAGAAGGACTGGTAGGAAAACCGTCTGGCGAGAGGCTGGTTCCTGTTGTTACGCTCGCTGCGCCATACGCTCGCCCACGAGTGCGAAACTGCGATCCAGAAATTGGCGCAGGATTGCCCAGGACGCCGCCTCTGCCTCTGCATCGAACGCCATGCGCACATCTCCCAGACGATCGACGTCCGCGTTGGTGAAGCTGTGCAGCGCGCGGCCGAAGATGGTGAGATGCCAGTCGGCGTCATCCACGAAGGACTTGAGCGCAGGCCCGATTTCGTCGCTGTGGAGAATCGGTCGCCGCCGACATCACTGGATTCGATCGTTGCCCGATCTATCATTATGGCCCCTTCATGCCGTTCCGAGCCGTAGCCATAATTACGTCCAGACCTTGGTTATGACTTGACGTCGCCCACGTCCGGATCGGTGATCGCTTGCAGGGTGGGGATAAGCTTCCGAAACGCCTGGTCCTTTCGAACGAAGGGGTGCCCATCGAGCATCTTCGCGATCTTGCCCTCGGGCCGGAAACCGGAGCAAAGCACATAGGGAATGCCGTAAAGATCGAGGTCGCCGGCGAGCATGGACACGTCGTGCCGGTCCAGCTTCACATCGAGCACGGCGCAGTCGGGAAAATGGTCGGCAAGCGCGGCGACACCATCCGATAGCGTGCGATGAGGACCGTCGACCTCATAGTCCGCCTCCTCCAGCAAGTCGGTCAGCGCGGCCCCGACCAGCAGATCGTCCTCCACGAGCAGGACGCGCTTTTGCGGCCGATCCAAAATATCCAGCATGACACTCACCTCACGTCCAGGAGGTCGCGGCTTTGCTCAAGACACGCTCCCGGAAAATCACCGAGCCGACATCGCCGTCCCGAATGATGTAGGCTCAGAAGTCTTCGCGCTCCTGATCCGTTCCACGCAGCCAGTCGAATATTCCCCTTCTCAATCTGAAGGAGTGGCCGGGGGCGCGTCAGCGTCAAAAAAGCGTCGTGATCGAGTAGAACAGGGCGCCGACCAATGCAGACGCGGGGATGGTGATCAGCCATGCGATCATGACGCTGCGCGCGACATCCCACCGGACCGCCGATGCCCGCCGCGCCGTGCCCGCGCCGATGATCGCTCCGGTGATCGTATGGGTGGTGGAGACGGGGATACCGAGCGATGAAGCCGTGAAAAGCACGATGGACCCGCCCAGGGACGCGCTGAAACCCTGATGCTGCGACAATTTGGTGATGCGCGAGCCCATCGTCTCGATGATCTTCCAGCCACCCGTCATCGTGCCGGCCGCGATGGCGAGGTAGCAACTGATCGCGACCCAGTGCGGCACGGTGAAATCGCCACTCAGATAGCCCGTCGAATAGAGCAGGACCGTGATGATCCCCATGGTCTTCTGGGCATCGTTCAACCCGTGGCTCAGCGAATAGGCCGCCGACGAAAACAGGTGCAGCCCCCGGAAAATCGCCTCCGCCCCCCGTGCGCTGACCTTACGAAGCATCCAGCTGGACAGCAGCATGATGAGCATGGCGAGAACCATGCCGAGCACGGGGGATACGACGATCGCCGCGAGCGACTTGTTGAGACCCGTCCATTTGATTCCGGTCAGGCCGGCGTGAGCCACGCCTGACCCCACCATGCCGCCGATCAGCGCGTGGCTGCTGGACGAGGGAATGCCTTTTATCCAGGTCAGGATGTTCCAGAACATCGCGCCCGCCAGCGCGCCGAAGATCACCCCCGGCGTCACCAGATCCTTGTCGATCAGCCCCTTGCCGATGGTGTCCGCGACCGCATGCAGCGCCGGAAACAGGATGGTCAGGAAATAGGCCGCAAAGTTGAACATCGCGGCGAAGAGAACGGCCTGAACGGGCCTCAGCAGCCGGGTCGCCACCACGGTCGCAATGGAATTGGCGGCATCATGCAAGCCGTTGAGAAAGTCGAAGGCCAGCGCGACGACGATCAGGCCGACGAGCAGCGGAAAGGCGAGATCATGCATGGGTCGGGCGCGCCACTATGCGTGATCGATGACGATGCCGTCGATCTCGTTCGCGACATCCTCGAACGCATCGACGATCCGCTCGAGATGCTTGTAGATTTCCCGGTCCACCACGAATTTGAGTGTATCCGCATCGCCCGTGGCCTTGAACGCTTTCTTGAGGCCGGCTGCGTGGATCTCGTCCGCATGGCCTTCCATGCGGACCAGCCGCTCGGTCAATTCGTGCAGGCGAGCGCTGTTCTTCGCGGTGTCGCGCAGCAACGGCATGGCCTCGGCCGTAACGCGGGCGGCATCGACGATGATTGCCGTCATGTCCCTCATTTCCGGCTCGAAGCTCTCGACTTCATAGAGGTCGATCGCCTGCACCGCCGCGTGCATCTCGTCGATGCTGTCGTCGAGTGAGCCGATCAGGCTGGTGATCGCGCCGCGATCGAACGGCGTGAGGAAGGTCTTGCGCACGGTCTGCAAAACCTCTCGCGTCACTTCATCGGCGTCCGCCTCCCGCTCAAGAACCTCGCGGATATGATCCTTTCGTGCGGCACCACCGTCGAGCAACCGCGCGAGCGCGTCGGCCGCTGCCACGACCGAGCCCGTGTGCGCCTCGAACAGATCGAAGAAATTGCCCTGGCGCGGCAGCAGCTTCTGAAACCAGGCGAACATCACACCAACCCCTGTCTTTTGCGCAACCGCAGTGAAAACGCCGCTTCGCTGGGCAGCGGCCCGAAATTCGCTAGTCCCGAACGATCGGATCAGGAAGCGCAAATCCTCTTCCTCGACGGCGCGCGCCGCGTCGTGCAGGGAGAACCAGCGGCGTTCGCGCTCCTTGTCCTCCTTCCACTGCGGATATTCCCGCGTCACCGCGAGTGGATAGACATCCACGTCGACCATGAGGGATGCACCGTTGCCCTTGCGCTTGCGATAGCGATAGGAACCAAGCGGCGTCGGACAAATCGGGCCATAGACGCCCGCCTCCTCCTCTGCCTCTGTCGCGGCAGCCACATGGGGCGCGACACCGGAGGGCACATTGCCCTTGGGGATAACCCAGCGGCGCGACTGCCGCGACGTAACCAGCAGGATTCGGACAGGCGCCTCGGACGATCCACTTTCGGTCCGATAGGGCAATGCGGCAATCTGGCGGATGATGGTATCTCCGGAGCTGCCGCAGGGTCAACGCATGCCGCTTGAACCCATATTGGCCTATCTGTGCGCGCAGCTTATGGAGCGCCCGTCACAAAAGTGAAACAAACTTCGAGCCGGGCATTCCATTAAGTTGCGGACACGGAAGATTGAAATGAGCATCTTCGAAACCAGCGGATTTTATCGCGAACGCCACGCCAAGGCCGATCCGGGCCTTTCTGGCCTATACGGAGGATAGCCAGCATCAATGATGTGAGCATATCGGAAAGCGAGCGCCTGTTTCGCTGGCCGCTCGGCTCTCGACCTGAAGACCATCCTGAACTTCGGGAGTTCGCCCTTTAGCCCGCTTGATCGGTCCTGAGCCCGAATGAAAACTCTACCTGCGCGGCGATCCCCGCACAGTTGAACAACGCGCTGGACAGTCCCCATCGTTGATGAAAGCTGTGCACGTGACAGTCAATATTCGGAGAAGGATGCCTGGCGATTCAGGGACGATCGCCAATGGATTATCTTTGCGACAAATTGGAATGGTTCAAGTCCGTCATTCTACCGCATGAAGGAGCGCTGCGTGCGCGGCTGCGCTCCCTGCGGCAGAAGCCGGAAAATCTCGACGATCTGGTGGCGGAGGTATTGCTGCGGGCCTACTCCGACGCGGCCTGGCGCGGCGTTGAGTGGGGCAGGGCCTATCTTTTCACCATCGCCCGCAACCTGCTGATCGACCAGTTGCGCCGCGCGGCGATCGTTTCGTTCGATACGGCCGTCGACCTCGATCAGCTGCAATCGAACGTCAACCTCGAAGCGCAACTCACGACGCGCGACCAGCTTCGCTACGTCGAAAGGGTGATCGCATCGATGCCGCCGCAGGCCGCGCGCGTCTTCATCGCGCGGCGCATCGAACAAAAAACACCGGGACAGATAGCGGAGGAAATGCAGCTGTCCGTCTCTACGGTTGAAAAGCATCTGCACAAAGCTATCAGGCTGCTCATGCGTGCCATGGCCGAACAAGAGGCAAGCGGTGTCGAACAAGAGCGGTCCGAGCACGAGGGAAGCGATAGAGCGACAGGCCGTTGACTATCTCCTCGCGCTGAACGGTGCTCCCGACGAAACAGTCCGGCAGCAAGTCGCGGCATGGCTGCGCAGCGACCCGGCGCACGCGGTGGCCTATGCGCGCGCCGAGCGGGCGTGGGAGCTGGCGGACGGTCTGGACAAAAGCGAAGCCGCTACGCGATCCCCCACGGCGGACGAGGCAAAGGGAAAGCTCCTCCCTCCCGCTCGCCTGACCCGGCGACGGGCGCTGACAGGCGGCGCGATCGCGGCGACCTTGGCGGGCCTGGCCGGCGTCGGCTGGTTCCGGCAGCGCGACGGAATCGCGACGGCGGTGGGCGAAATCCGCGACATCAGGCTGCCGGACGGATCGGTGATGCACCTCAACACCAACAGTCGCGCGGTCGTTCGGATGACGGGCTCGCGGCGTCTGGTCCGGCTGCTGCAGGGCGAGGCCTTTTTCGACGTGGCGCACGATGCCGCCCGCCCGTTCGACGTGGAGATGGAGGGGGCGACGGTGCGCGCGCTCGGCACCGCCTTCAACATCAGGGTGCGCGCCGAACTGGTCGAACTGACCGTGACCGAGGGGCTGGTCGGCGTCCGCACCGAAAAGGGCATGGCCGAGCATGTGCCAGCGGGCCAGGGCGCCTTCATCCAGCCCCGGACGCTGGCGCTGGCGCGGCTTCAGGACGGCGAAGTGGAGCAGCGCACGCTGTGGCGCAGCAAGGTCATCGAGCTGAACGGGGAGTCGCTCGGCCAGGCGGTGGACGAGTTCAACCGATACCGGCCCGAACCGATCGTGATCGGCGACCAGCGCATCGCGCCGCTGCGCGTCGGCGGGCGCTTTCATATCGACGAGATCGACCAGTTTCTGGCCGCCGTCCGCCAGACCTTGCCGGTCGAGACCATCGTGCAGGACGACGGCCGCATTCTCCTGCTCTACCGGCCCGACGATGACGTCGTTCCGGCCGGGCCGGGAGAGAGCAGCGACGCATAAGAAATCATAATAAGGCGCTGCGCGGAAATTGTTGCGGCGCAATAGCGGTTTCCCCCTACCCCTTCGTCTCACACTTGACGCCCGACCGGCACGGTCGGCGAAAAGCAGAACAGGGGACATCGACGATGCGTGGACTACGACCCTTCATCTTCCTCTTGACGACGGCTCTGGGCGGCACGGCCCCGCCTGCGCTCGCGATCAGCGCCGCCGCCCCGGCGCTCGAATCCACGCATGATTTCCGCATCCCGCCGCAACAGATGGGACAGGCGCTCGTCACCCTGTCGCAGCAGTCGGGCGTGAGCCTGTTCTTCCCCTATAATGACATCAGCCGTTTCCGGTCGCCGGGCGTCTACGGCAAGCTGACCACCGAACGGGCGTTGAGGCGGGTAATCGCGGGCACCGCACTGCGCATCATCAACACCGGCGACAAGAGCGTCACCATCGCCCTGCCCCGTCCGTCCCTCCAGAAACTGTCGCAGACAGATGCGGCGCGGGGTTATGCCGACGGGCAGTCCGCCGATGTCGAGCCGGCGGGTCGCGCGCCTGCCGAAGCGCCCGGCGACGGCGGCGACACCATCATCGTCACCGGCACCCGCGCCCTCAACCGCACGGTCGCCGAAAGCCTGGCGCCCGTCGATGTGCTGACCCGCGCGGACATGCAGGCGTCGGGCAAACAGTCCACGCGCGACCTGCTCGCCACGTTGGTGCCGTCGATCAACATCTCCAACAGCGGCGCGGGCGCCAGCTTCGCGGTCAAGACATTGTCGCTGCGCGGCCTCGCGGGCGATCATGTGCTGATCCTCGTCAACGGCAAGCGGCGGCACAACACCGCCAATATCTTCATCAACGGCACCACCCAGAACGGCCAGTCGCCGCCGGACCTCGACCTCATCCCCGCCAATGCGATCGATCATGTCGAGGTGCTGCGCGACGGCGCATCGGCGCAATATGGATCGGACGCCATCGCCGGCGTCATCAACATCATCCTGAAGCATGACATGTCCGGCAGCGGCATGATCCTGGGCGGCGCCACCGGCCGGGGCGACGGCGTTCAGGGGCGCGGCCAGATCGACAAGGGATTTGCGATCGGCGCGGGCACGCTGCACGTCTCGGGAGAGGGCAATATCCAGTCGCGTACGATACGGGGCGGTCCGAACCTGTCCCAGCTCTATTTCGCCGGCGATCCACGCGAAGCAACCGCGAACCGCAACGTCAACAAGCCGGGCCAGCCGCAGGTGTCCGGCGGCAACTATGCCTATGATTTCCTGTATCCGCTCGGCACCATCGATCTCTACAGCTTCGGCACCTACTCCAACCGCCGTGCCGACGCCTATCTGACCTTTCGCAATCCCAACGCCACCAATAATATCATCCAGGTTTATCCGGACGGCTATATCCCGCACCTCTACATTCTCGACGACGACCTGCAATTCGTGGGCGGAGTACGCGGCGGCATAACCGGCGACTTTCACTTCGACCTGTCGTCCAGCTACGCGCGCAGCCGGGTGCGGTTCGAGACAGGCGGGCTCAACGCTTCGCTGGGTCCGGCCAGCCCCACCGATTTCTACATCGGCGCGCTCCGCTCGACCGAATGGACGAGTAATCTGGATGTCGGCGGCGAAGTCGATCTGGGCCTTGTCGAGCCGCTGTCGGTCGCGGTCGGCGCGGAATATCGCGAAAGCAGCTTCTCGATCGAAGGGGGCGACACCGCCTCCTATATCGACGGCGGCTATCGCTCGCCCCCGGGCCAGCCGCTCGCCGGCACCATCCGGCAGGCGGGATCGCAGGGCGTCACCGGCTTTCCGCCCTCCGCCACGGGCAAATGGAACCGCAACAACTGGAGCGCCTACATCAATTTCGAGCAGAAGATCATCACCGGCTTCGAGGTCGCGCTGGCCGGCCGGCACGAGGATTATTCCGACTTCGGCACCACCGATACCGGCAAGGCGTCCGTTCGCATCGAGCCGCTGAAGGGCATTGCGTTTCGCGGCACCGTCAGCACCGGCTTCCGCGCGCCGACCCTCCAGCAGCAGCATTATGCGTCCTCATCCACCATCGGCGTGCTGCTTCCCGGCGAGACCACGACCCGCCTCGCGCCGGTGCGCGCGCTGCCCGTCACCGATCCGGTCGCCGCCGCCTGGGGCGCCCAGCCGCTCAAGCCGGAGAAATCGACCAACTCTTCGGTGGGCGCCGTCTTCACCGCCGTGCCCCGGCTCAACGTCACCGTCGACGCCTATATGATCGAGATCGACGATCGCATCCTTCTGTCCGGCACGCTCACCGGCGCGGCGACCGGCACCACGACGTACAACGGCCTCGGCACATTGTTGCAACGGGCCGGGCTCAATCCCGTGCAGAGCGGCTTCTTCTTCTCCAACGCCGCCAGCACGCGCACGCGGGGCATCGATGTGGTCGCCACCTATCGCGCCGACCTCGCCAGTCTGGGCACCGCGACGGTCAGCCTGTCAGGCAATTTCAACAAGACGCGCTTCACCCGGCTGGACGTGCCGCCGCAACTGGCCGCCATCGGCGTGCAGCTGATCGACCGCGCACGGCAGGGCGACTTCACCGACGGGACGCCGCAGGACAAGTTCATCGGCAATATCTTCTGGCAGAAAGGCATCTTCACCTCCAACATCCGCGCCACCCGCTATGGCAAGGTGACGCAGGTCGCGGCGGCGCGCGCGGCGGACGGCATATTCCACGACAATTCGATCGACCCGAAGGTGATATTCGACATCGAAGGCAGCGTCGAGATCGGCAAGGGCATCAAGATCGCGGCAGGCGCGAACAATCTGTTCAACATCTATCCGACGAAGCTGGACGCGGTGAACCGGGGCAACACCGGCTTTTCGCTCTACAATCCCTATTCGCCCTATGGGATCAGTGGTGGCTTCTATTACGGGAAACTGAGCTTCAG
>Ga0207674_10009094_pt1 | contig 11402 bp, 10 predicted proteins | sample KBSCornC72_FD_184303 | JGI IMG/M metagenome (GOLD analysis project Ga0207674, IMG submission 184303) | Corn rhizosphere microbial communities from Kellogg Biological Station, Michigan, USA - KBS Corn C7-2 (SPAdes) (version 2) | ecosystem: Host-associated > Plants > Roots > Rhizosphere > Soil ... | reverse complement strand
GGCTTCCCAGCATGGGGGGCCATTGCTAACCTTTTTAAAACAAAGACATGCCCGGCAGGCGCCCATACAGCCGGGAGACAGATATGCTTATATCTACTTTAAAAATGGCTCCAGAAGGAAAGAAGAATTCTATTATGGAGATTCTTTCCTGGGCCAGTCGGTGAACTTTATAGAATTCACGGACAGCGTGGATCATGTGGAGATAACGGACCGGCTGGGGCGGATGCGGAAATTATGAGCGATTTTCGCCCGAAGAGCCTGCCAGGCCTTCGGAGAAGCTGCTTCGACACGCTTCTCCCCGGTCGTAACCTTCGCGCTGCCCGGTTATGTTCGCAAACTCTTCACTGGATTGGCTACCGCCGCCCGGATCGCCTGAGATCCTATCGTCAGCAAGGTGATAAAAAAGACGGACATCCCTGCCACTATGAACAACATCTTTCCACATAATTGCCTGTTTTCGGTGGTTGATGACAGGCATAATTTTCTAACGGCGTTCTGGATCCCTTATGAGCAGAAAAAGGACGGCCAGTGGAGCGCATTTGTTTATAAAAGCAATATGAAAATATATTCCATCCTAAACTTTCCGGGTATGCAGCTGGATACCGCTTCGGGAGAGGGAGACATATCGGATCAAAAGTTTCAGGAATTTATCATCATTCGAAAGGAGAGAGGAAAGGTAGAAAGTAAATCCATTATGCTTAACAGGCAATTCGGTGACCGTTGTCTGCGCATTTATATTACCGCCTATGACGACGGGGCTGAAGAGCGTATTTTAGCCATCCTGGGAAATTCCCGTTTTGTGAAGAGCAATTAATTCGTCATTCCGCTGATACTCCCGTGGATGGCCTTTCCTTGTTTGGTAATGAGAACAGGACTCGATGAAACGGGAATAATGTTAGCGGGGGTCTTCCATTTTACGGACCCGTCCCTGGCATACAGCGCAAAGAAGTAACTGTATCCGCCGCAGAATACCACTCCGTTGGAAACGACAGGCGACGACACTACCTGAATAGACTCGGCGTTGTATTTCCATTTCAGCGTGCCGCTGTCTTTTCTTATGGCATATAAATATCCGTCGTTTGCGCCTACATATACCGTCGAGTCGTCGAAGGCGGGCGAGGAGTAGATGGGGGCACCTGCCTTGAACGACCATTTCTTGTTATAGAACAACAGGTCCCCGATCTTCGCAGCATACAAATTGCTATCCAGTCCACCGAAATAGACTACGCTGTCATCCATGACAGGAGATGAAAAAAACGTAAAGCGGGAGGGAATATAATAGCTGGCGTATACGCCATGATACCCGCTGCCGTCCTCTCCGGACAGCTCGTTCAGCTGAGCGGTGGAATTGGCTTCATTATCCGTCAGGGCATATACCACTCCATTTTTCAGGCAAGGAGATGAGTATGCATAATCCCAACCCCAGTCGGCGCCTGCTCCTCCGGCGTACCAGATCGTATTTCCGGTGGCTGTGTCCAGCGCATACAAGACGCCATCATTGCTGGTGATGAATATCTTACCATTAGAATAGGCAGGGGAAGACTCAAATTCCCTTGGAAAATCTTTTGCCCATTTCAGTCCTCCCGTTCTGGCATTCAGCGCATAGAATTTTGACTCATATCCGGGCAGATATACTACCCCATTTACGACAACGGGTGATGAGAAGAAGTAGCCGGGGTAAGAGTTGGTGGGATAATGCCAAACTTCCTTTCCTGTAGCTGCATTGACGGCATATATATTCCGGTCGCTGCTGCCGACGTATAACATGCCGTCCGCATAGGCAGGGCTCGAGAACTGACCGGTTCTGATACCCGTATCACTAAGGATAAAAGTCCATTTCTCAGCTCCACTGTTGGCATCCAGCGCATAAAGTTTGCCGTTTTCGCTGGCCACGAAAACCACACTATTGTCGGCTCCAATATGCGGATCGGGTACTGTGGGATCAGGCGTGGAGGCCGGGTGGCTGGCGTCTTTTTTACAGGAGGAGAGCAAAAACACGGCAAGGGCGATGACAACAAGGACCGATCTATTCATATTATTGCGTTAGGGGGCTTTCAAAAATAGACAATCAAAAATGAAATTCAAAGCCCGGCACACGGTATAGCGCAATCGAACAGCTTTTGTATCAAAAACGCACGATACGGCTTTTTTAATGTGTTGCAAGCACATGATCCTCAATTGTTTGAGAGATTGGCATTTTTTTAGTTCAACTTTTATCCGGAACTGACCAATTCATGTACTTTCAACATCTTCCAAAACCGCCTATGTTCAAAAAGAATCTTTTTATTGCATTCCGAAATCTCAGAAAAGATCTACCCTATACCGTAACCAATGTCGTGGGACTAAGCATTGGGATCACCTGTTGCCTGCTCATCCTTTCGTTTGTAAAATATGAGCTGAGCTTCGACAGTTTCAATAAGAAGCGGGATAATATCTACCGGGTGAATTATGATGTAGTAATGGGTGGAGCTCAAAGCGTCTCCCCATCCGTACCGGTGTTTGTCGGCCCCGTGCTCAAGAGTAAATTTCCCGAAATAGAGGCTGTGACCCGTTTTTCGCCGGCGTGGGTTCCAGCGACCATAAGGCATGATAACGTGCTTTTTGATGAAAATAATTTCTGTTATGCGGACTCGAATTTTTTCAGGGTTTTCGACTTCAAGCCTATAGCGGGCGATCTGCAAGCAGCGCTCGACAAACCCAATACGCTGGTAATCACTCAGGCAATGGCGCAGAAGTATTTTGGTAAGAGCGACCCCGTCGGGCAGGTGCTATTGTTCAATAATAAGAAGCAATTCGTGGTGGCGGCCGTAATGGAAAATGTCCCGGGAAACTCGCATTTCACGTTTGATTTTCTTACCTCCTTTTATAGCAAGCCGGGTTTCGACAGCCTTGAGAAAAAGCAGTATTGGACCAATCCAGATTATTCCACCTTTCTTTTGTTGAAGCCTGCTACCAATGTTGCGGCGCTGTATGAGAAAATAGATGCCTGGGTAAACCCGCCAGGAGAAAATAACAAAACGGCCTCACAAAACTCCACTCATTTAAGGCTGGAGCCCTTGAAAGAGGTGCATTTCAATACGCAGGTATTTAATTATAAGAGTTTTTTGTCGATCACGGACTTTAAATACGTCAGGATATTCATCACCATCGCTGTCCTGATCCTTTTGATAGCCTGCGCCAATTATATCAATCTTTCAACTGCCAAGGCGTCTTCGCGTGCAAAAGAAGTCGGCATTCGGAAGACCATCGGGGCGAGCTTCTCCCAGCTGTTTACCCAGTTCATTACGGAAAGTTTTCTGCTGACATTTGTTTCCGTCGTCATTTCTCTTCTGGCGGTGAAGGCGTTGATACCTTATCTGAATAATTTATTGGGGAAGCAAATCCCGTTCAGTCTTCTGGACAGCAGCTTTTTGCCCTATGTGATTGCGGGGACCATTATCGTCGCCCTGGTGGCCGGATCTTATCCGGCATTGGTGCTTTCAAGATTCAAGCCCGTGGACACCTTGAAGGGCCTTAAAACGGGCGGTTCAGGCGTGTCGGTGCGGAAAGGATTGGTGGTGTTTCAGTTCTCCATTTCTGTCGCATTGATCCTGGGGACGATCATCGTCCGCCGGCAGCTTGATTTTATGCAATCCAAAAAGCTGGGTTTCGACAAGGATCATGTGCTGATCATTCATGGGAATGCGGACATCTACAAAAGGCTGGATGCTTTTGCGGCCAGTCTTGGAAAGATCAGCGGTGTGCAGGATGTGGCGCTAACATGGCGCTCGCCTTTCGAGACGGTGATAGGGAATGGATTTTCCATAAAAGCGAATCCAAGCCAGGATGATGATTGGAGTGTGGTGGGTGGCATTGCCGGTAATCAGCATTATTTAACCACATTGGGCATTCCATTGATAGCCGGAAGGAATTTTGATCCGGCCAGGATCATGAAGGACAGTAATGTGAATGAGTTTATTGTCAATGAGGCCTTTCTCCGGCGTTATATGTTAAAGGCCGACGAGGCCATCGGCAAAAAAGTGATCCTCGGGCTTACGGGGACGGGTCACATCGTAGGGGTCGTAAAGGATTTCCACACGAGCTCCATGCACGATATAATCCAGCCGATAGTGCTGTTTAATAATCCACAATATTTCTCGAGCATTTTGCTGCGCATTGGGCCGGGCAATGTGTCGCCCGTGCTGCAAAGGCTCCGGCATGAATGGCGTGCTTCCATCCCTGCACGACCTTTTAACTATTCTTTCCTGGATGAAGAGTATGATTCCCTGTATCGCACGGAGCAACGCCTGGGTACATTAATGTCGCTGTTCTGCGGAATGGCCATTCTCGTGACCTGTCTTGGTCTGCTGGGGCTGATGGTTTTTGTGGTATCCCAGCGAACCAAGGAGATCGGTATCCGAAAAGTGCTTGGCGCCTCCGTGTTGAATATAACTACCATGCTGTCATCGGACCTGCTCCGGCTGGTTGTACTAGCTATCGTGATCGCCTGCCCCGTCGCGTGGTATTTTATGCATCATTGGCTGCGGGACTTTGCTTACAGGATTAGCATCAGCTGGTATTTATTCGCGGCGGCATGTGTCACGACCCTGTTCATCGCGCTGGCAACGATAAGCTTCCAGGCCATCAAAGCGGCATTGGCAAATCCGGTGAAGAGTTTGAGAAATGAGTAACTTCGGACTTTTGCGCCAGAGCTGAGCGTCGGAGCACAGGTGAAGAGAGTTCGAGAACTGAAAGGGCATCGGAAATGTCCAAATATACCCTACAGAAAGTCCATTTCATGCCCTGCCCGCCGGCGATCCGGACAATACCTTTGTAGTAATAAAAACTACAAAAAATGATCACTCAACCGAAGCAGGTACTTACGACAGAGGAGGTGGCAGCACGATTTTATGAGCTGGCTCAGCAGGAAAAATGGTTTGAAATACAGGATGAGCTTTTTGCGGACGATGTCAGGAGCGTAGATCCTGCCAGTTCTCCCTATATGGGATATGCAGAGGGTAAGGTTCCCGTCCGGAAGAAAGGCGCGGATTTTGTGGGGAGGATAGAAGATTTTCATGGCGCCAGCACCACTGCGCCCGTGGTGGCCGGGAATCATTTCGCTGTAGGGAGAAAGATGGATGTCACGGTGAAGCCACATGGAAGGATCCAGCTGGATGAGATCATGCTGTATGAAGTGAAGGACGGGCGGATAGTCCTGGAGCAGTTTTTTTATAGTGTTTAAAATATGATTTAAGAAAAATACCCCAGTTTTTTGAGGCGTGAGTAGACAGCGCCTTTTGTACGACCGAAGTAGTCCGCCATTGTTCCAATGGGTGCGCCGGTGTATGCCATCGCCGTCAGTTCTTTATCCAGCTCCGCCGTCCAGGGTTGGTAGGCGGTGTCCTTCTTTCTTTCTGTTTTTTGCCGGGAGGCTTGCAGGCGGCTGAGCTGAGCAGCCTTTCCGTCATGGCTGGAGGCGGTTGGTTTCTTGCCGGCGCTGACATGGCTGGAGGCCTGGGTGTTGGCGTGGCTGGCTGTCTGAGTGGCGACGTGTTTGCCTGCCGGGAAGCCTCTGGGAATAAGCGAGTCGGGAATATAAAGTTTGTATCTGGCGCGCGTCACGGCGACATACAGCAAATTTATTTCTTCATTCCATTTCGCGATCTGCAATGACTGTCCTTTTTCCTTTTCCCGGGCCTTTAATTTCTCCAGCCTGTCCTCGGTGATAAAGTCATCCACCAGGTAGACCACGTCATACTCCATTCCCTTGGCCCGGTGGACGGTGGAGAAGACCATGTTTGCCTGCGTCTTGTCGTCCCCTTCAATATGGAGCTCCTTCAGGGATTTGAGGATGCCGTAAATTTCGTCTCCATACTCCTTTACAATCTCTGCCATCATCGACAGCTGGACATCTTCCGTCTTTTCGATATATTCTTCCAGCTCATCCATGTCTTTCATCGACAGGATCAATTTATCCCGGATGCGGTCCCGCTGGTTATTTTGGAGGTTCAGCACGTCATACAATGAGGCGCCCTCGTCCGCGTAGGTGTAGGAGCTGATGTTGCCTTCGAAATAAATACGCTGTCCTTTTCTGTTATCCGTAACATATTCGATGGCTTTCAAAAGAAGGCCCAGGTTCGTTCTGGCGATGGTAGCTTTTGAAACTTCGCTGGTATCGGATCCCAGGCCGGTAATGGTAACAGGATCGGGATCGTGTAAGTTTTTTTTCCAGTCCAGGATGCCTGAGGCCAGCCGGGCAATATCCTGCGGGAAACGGAAGCTGGCGGAGAGGTGAAAGGTTTTAAAGTCTGTCTTTTCCAGGGAGTTTACCGCATACCGCCAGCCATAGATCTGTTGATGTACGTCGCCGACAATAACCTTGGTGGCTTTCTGTTTTAAAAAGACATCGAGCATAACCCCTGAGGCGTCCTGTCCTTCATCGAAGAGAATATAGTCATAAGGAAGGGCGGGGTTGGACAATTGAAATTTCTTCAAGTAGAAGTCATGTGTAATGTCGATGGTCCCTTTGTCCATTCTGGCAAGGAGCTGTCTCACGCCATTCTCGACGATCGTATAAAATTTGCTGACAAACCCCCTGGCGGCATCGTCGTGGATGACATCCAGGTAGTTGAGGTCCTGGACTTTTGGCTTGTCGCTGTTGCAAAAATAGGTGAGGAACCTGCTGATATGGTTTGCCAGGATATATTCGGCATGCTTTTCACCGGTGCTGCTGAGCTCGAGCAGCTCGACGATCTCATATGTCTTGTAGCTGCTGGGCTTTACATTATATCCGTACGGGTAAACGATATGTCTGTAAGCCAATGAATGGGCGGTTTCGACCTTTACATTGCGGAGTCCGCGGGCCTCGAACTTTCCCGCAGCCTCCAGCCTGACGGATTTATTAAATGCAAGGTACAGGATCCGCGATCCGGCGGGTCGCGAGGCCGCATATTCAATGACGGTGGTTGTTTTGCCAGAGCCTGCTACCGCATTGATCCTGATATCGCCTGTGGAGCGGATAATGGCGATCTGTTCCTCTGTGAGCTGTGGTTTCATGATGTCTGGGATAAAAATGGGATAAAGTTTGTCATTAAGGCGACAAATTTCGGACTATCGGCGGTATTTTTATAAACAAAATTCCATTGTAATGCTGTCTACCATTCTGGCAAATTTCTACGAACGAGACCTCCGCCGGCTCGTGGAAGAGATCAATCTGTTCAAAAGTGAAGACGATCTGTGGAGGGTGCAGGGTGCGGTGAAGAACGCTGCCGGCAATCTCGCCCTGCACATCATTGGCGGTTTGAATTATCTCATCGGGAACAAACTGGCCCAGACGGGGTATGTGCGCAACCGGGACCTTGAATTTACCAGAAAGGGGGTGAAAAGAGAGGAGCTGGTAGCGGGGTTGGAAGCTCTTATTCCCATGATCAAAGCGACCTTGCATGCGCTGACCCCCGAGCAGATGGAGGCTGAGTACCCGATGCTGTTCGACGATGCCAGAAATTCCAATACCTATGTGCTGACGACACTATTAGCTCATTTGAACTATCATCTCGGACAGGTAAACTATTTGCGCCGCCTGCTGGAGTAGGCCGGGACCTGGCTCAATCAACCCCTGAGAATGTCTATATTGCACCCTGTCAAAGTGGGGTTTGGCAGGTAGCTTTAACGTAAAAGAAAATAAGGCCTTATGAGGGTACATATGAAAATGAGAAGGGCTGAGTTTATTGTCCTGTCGGCTTGTACTATGGCGTTGACGGCATTGGGCATCGACATTATGCTGCCTGCGTTCGGTGAGCTTCGGGAGTATCTGGGCCTGGCGCATGATTCCACCGAGACGGCCAAGATCATCTCTTTTTTTTTCATGGGGCAGGTGGCCCAGATCGTGTTTGGAGTATTGTCTGACCGGTACGGCCGGCTGGCTATCCTAAGGATCGGATTCCCCCTTTATATTATAGGCGGAGTAGCTGCGGCCTTTGCTCCGAGTCTGTCGCTCATGCTTGCCGCACGATTTGTGGCGGGCGTTGGAGCGTCAGCGGTCTTTATGACCACTATCGCGGGTGTGCGTGACCGATTTGTCGGGGATCAGATGGCCCGTATCATGTCCCTGATCTTTACTATTTTTCTGTTTACGCCGGTGCTGGCTCCCTTTTTGGGTGTGGCCATCATGTCCCTGTCATCCTGGAAAATGGTATTTCTCACTCCTCCGCTGTTTGCCGTGATCGTATTTATCTGGTCGCTGAGACTGGAGGAGTCATTGCCTCGTGAAAAACGCATTTCACTGGACTGGTCGATCATTGGACGGTCCATCCGAAAGGTGATAACCCACCGGACCTTTCTCCGGTACACAGGTATTACCACGCTGCTTTTTACGGCATTGAGCTCGTACGTCGCCAGCTCCGAGCACATTATTGGTGATATTTACGGCAAACCCAAGCTCTTTCCCTGGATCTTTGCGGGTATGGGTCTGATGATGTCGATGTGCTCGCTGTTGAATTCCCGCCTGTCAACCCGATATGGGGCAAGGCGTAGCATAAGATGGCTCCTCTGCTTTTATTCGGTGGTCGGGTCGGCGCTGCTGTTATGTACGTTCATGCTGGGCGACCCGCCGGATATGCGGTTGTTTTTCACCGGTGTGACGCTGATGCTGGCTATCAATCTGGCTGTCGAGCCCAATAGCAGCGCGCTGGCGCTGGAGCCAATGGGAGATGTAGCGGGTGTAGCGTCGTCTGTTTATGGAACGGTCTTCTTTTTTATCGGGGCAACGCTTGGATCCGTCATAAGCCAGCTGATGCGCAATGGGGTACTTCCGCTGGCGCTGGGATTTTTTATCCTGGGGCTGATCGCGGTATTGTTGGTATTTACGGATCAGCGGTCCGGCCGTAGGTCGTCGTTGTCATAACAGGTTATTTTAAATCGGAATAATATGGATACGGATATTTTTTTCCAGAAGATCCGCGTGTATGGTGGACATTTAAGCCAGGAGGCTGAAGCAGAACAGCACTGGATCATCGAGAAAGAGCCCTTTGAGATATCCCTGCGGTATGATGAAGCAAAGACCCGTTATGAGGAGTTTCTGGTCCGATACCCCAATCTTGCCGGCCGGCTGAAAAAGCATCATATTGCCGCCTATCTGGGGATTACTCCCACCCAATTGAGCAGGATATTCTTTTCGAATAAATGAGGAGCCATGGACATGATGCCGTAATTTTTTAGTTTCTCAACATAGGTAAATGTTTTTGAGTGAGGGCCTTCCCATCTTTGTAGCAGTAATAACAATTAAACTTTACAATTATGGCAACCAAGGTTTTTATCAATCTGCCTGTGCAGGATCTTAAAAGATCCATGGAGTTCTTCCAGGGCCTCGGCTTTTCATTCAATCCTCAATTCACGGATGAAAAGGCCGCCAGCATGGTGGTAAGCGATAGCATATTTGTGATGCTGCTTACGGACACGTACTTCAAGACCTTTATCAACACGGAAATATGCGACGCCCACAAGACTACGGAGGTCCTTATTACGCTGGATGCGGCTTCCAGAGAGGAAGTACAGCAGCTGGTGAACAAGGCTCAATCGTTGGGCGGGAAGCTCTATGCAAAGCCGCAGGACCATGGGTGGATGTACCAGCACGGCTTTTCCGATCCTGACGGACATAAATGGGAGATCGTGTATATGGATCAGACCCAACTGCCCGGATGATATCTATTTTATCACGAGGCCGGCTCTTGGTATATAGAAGACCATCTTGTTACCTGCACCGGAGACATAGCTCATTTTGTAGAATACTTTTCCGTAGTTGCCCAGGAAAATGATCTTATCTCCCACCTTTATTCTGTCGGTGTCAAAATAGGCGCCCAGCATGCATTTGCCGGACTCCTCCCTTACCATATTTTCGTTGGAGGAAAAGCAGATCAGGTGCTTGGTGGAGGTGTTGGGTAACTGGTATCCAATTATCGAATAGCTGGTTTTCTGATCGGGGGCGATGGAGAATTCTTTTGTCTTTTTATCCACTTTTCCAATGACCTGGGCGAAGGCGCCGGAGGAAATAAATAGCAATAAGCTGAGTGTTAGGGCTTTGTTCATAATAAGATATTAGACTTATTATGCTGCAAGTAATATACCAGTTTTTGCCTCCGGGGTTAGAAGCATTCATTCAAATTCAGGAAGAAGCCTTTCCGTCCAAATCTCCCAAAGGCATAGTCCAGCGCCAGATTGGTACGGGTGGTTTTGTTGAACAGTACCCGGAATCCGGCGCCATAGCCAGGTTGAAAGACCTGGAATAATTTCGTGCCCTGCTCGTCGTTGGAGGATTGTAAATTCCCGAATACGACACCGCTGATAAATTTATTCCGCAATATCGGAAATCTGAATTCGAGCTCGGTGTCGTTGAATTGTGTTCCCTTGAAGTACTGGGAGGTGTAACCTCTGCCGCTGCGAAATGACCCGTCCCTGGCGGTGCCGGGCAGCTCGAGGTAGGGTATTTCGCCATTGAGGAGGTAGGAGCCCCAATTCCAAAATGCAATTACTGTCTCCGGACGGCGATGGGACAGACTAAAGTATTTTCTAAAGTCGGTAGTGATCTGTGTGGCGTTTTTTGTGCTTCCGATCCAGGTTTGATTGATCCGGACGCCTGCATCGAAGAAAATGCCTTTATAAGCGCGGTTGGGATTGTCACGGGTGATATATTCTACGTTGAAGAGAAATCCATTGGAGGAGTAGCGATCATCGGGGAAGCCGTGTTCTCTGTTGTAAATAGCGGATGGGGTGGAGTGGCCGGTGGAATCGTTCAGCTTTATGTTCCGCCTGATCTCAAATGACAGTCCAGCTCCCAGGAAAAGATTCTTCGCCACATTCTTATAGATCTTTTCCCGGATGTTGTAATAGATGGAATGGATCACATATCCTTTGCGCCGGGGGTTTGCCAGGACGCTATCGTCGTGACTGGGGCCGCTGTAGTTCCGGCCAATGCCCAATCCAAAGTCTGGGGATACTGTTTTAGCTACCACCAGATTGCCTTGTAAATTCCATTTGTTGCCTGGCGTGAAGATATTATGATTGATATAAAAATAGATGATGCCCTTGGTAGTGATGGAGGCGGATGTAGCTCCGACAGAAAGAAGCGTTTTCGGATCGCTGCCCAGTCTTTTGCCTCCTACAGCTTTAATACCCAGCTGACCGCCGATGGTAGGGTTGGCGGCCACGTTAGGTACTACTGTGATGCCGAGATTGTTGTGTCCCGTGTTCGCCTTTTTGCCGGGATGAAGGATGTTGCGGAGCAGGTCGCTGAAGTCATACTGCCGGCTGAGATCCTCATATGGCACCATATGCGGCCCGCGTAAAGAATCGGCCTTGAGAGAATCCGCAGGGGTCGGAACCTGTCCAAATACCATTGTCGATATGCCCACCGTTAGAATTAGAAATAG
>Ga0207674_10009088_pt1 | contig 11406 bp, 9 predicted proteins | sample KBSCornC72_FD_184303 | JGI IMG/M metagenome (GOLD analysis project Ga0207674, IMG submission 184303) | Corn rhizosphere microbial communities from Kellogg Biological Station, Michigan, USA - KBS Corn C7-2 (SPAdes) (version 2) | ecosystem: Host-associated > Plants > Roots > Rhizosphere > Soil ... | reverse complement strand
GCGGTCGGAATCGAGTACCGAAGGACTCCCTAGCGGGGAGGCCGCGAGCATGCAGATTGTGCAAACTCCTGGAGCGATCCAGCGGCTACGCCGCTCGCTCGGGCGCTCACATGGCCAGTTCCAGCAGACCTTCGTGACGCCACTGAAGCAGCTCCGCGTATTCACGACTGTGGTACTCGCCGCGCACGCGCCAATCGAATCTGGTAGCGTCAACTTGGAGCAGGTCGTCTTCACTCCGAAGAATCTCGAGAGACTGCTTCTGGATCACCGGCTGCCGCTCACCTATGGTGAGGAGTGGACCATTACAGCGGGCGGCCCACAGGAGTCCGCCGCGCTCCTCAGGGCAGTGTGGGGCGACTGGATTGACTTCTATTTCACCCCGGCACCGAAGCGGTATCAGATCTTCGCTGACCACGACGAGTACACGACGATTTTCGCAGCCGCAATGGATGACTTGGCCAGGGTTGCGACGGCCCTGACCAACGCCGGGTTTTCACCGATTGATGGATATCAGCGGCAATGGTGAGTAGCCGAGTGACCAGCGGCATGCAGCTGACGGCCGGACGGGCGCTGCCGACACTGCGATCGGCCAAGTCAGCAAGATGAACCGCTGATTCAACGGCTCACGGGAGACTTCTCTTCTTTGTACTTCTCTCTCGATTGAGTCCGGCCGAACTCGGTCCGGACCGAGTTCGCTCTTGCACTGCGCCGTGATGCGCAGAGCGCCAAACGGGCCCGCCTCGAGCTGGAATGTGCCAGGTTCGGACTCATTCTGTGAAAGGAAGATTACGTCGTCCCCGCGATGAGCGATTCGGCGGGGGCTGGAATTCGCAGTTGTTCTCATAGAATATGCGCACTATGACCAGACAACTCTTCGTCCCTCTCACCGTCAGCTGCGTACTGGCGCTCGGGCTGGCGGCAGACGCGCGGCAGTCCAAGGGCATCCCGCTCTTCAACGGCAAGGATCTCTCGGGCTGGAAGATCCCGGCCGGCGACAACGGCCACTGGAAAGTGGTAGACGGCGTGATCGACTATGACGCCGAAAGCGAGTCGGCCGCCCCTGACAAGAGCCTGTGGTCTGAACGTTCGTACGGCAACTTCGTCCTCCACGTGGATTGGCGAATCAAGGCGACGCCGTACGTCAACCCCAACGTGCCGATCATCAGGTTCGACGGCTCACACAAGAAGGATGCGGACGGCAAGGAAATCCGGATCTCGGTCCCCGATTCCGATTCGGGCATTCTCCTGCGTGGCACGAGCAAGGCGCAGGTGAATATCTGGTGCTGGCCGATCGGATCCGGTGAGGTTTACGGATACAGAATGGACGAGAAGATGCCGCCGGCGGTGCGCGCCGCGGTCACCCCGTCCAAGAATGCTGACCACAACGTCGGCGAGTGGAACACGTACGACATCACGGTTCGCGGCAACCGCCTCACCGTCGTCCTGAACGGGCAGACCGTCATCAATGCGGCTGAACTGCCTGACTTGCCGGCAAGCGGTCCGGTCGGGCTCCAGCACCACGGTGCGAAGAAGGGCGGAGTGTGGACGGGTCCGCCGTCGCTCGTGCAGTTCAGAAATATCTCGATCGAAGAACTGAAGTGAGGAGCCGAAGCACATGAGATACACCGTCAGTCTGCTCGCCCTGCTCGTCGTGACCGGCGGTCAGCCGCCCGCGCCGGCCGCGCGCCCGCCCGCGAAGGCGCCCGTGTTCAGCGTGTTCGAAGCCAGCATCTCCGACATGCAGGCGGCGTTGAAGTCCGGGAAGACGACCTCGCATGAGATCGTCCAGCAGTACTTGACGCGGATCGCCACCTACGAAGACCTGCTGCACGCGGCGATCACAGTCAACCCGAAGGCGCTCGAGGAAGCGGACGCGCTCGACCGCGAGCGCGCGCAGGGCCGCGTGCGAGGTCCGCTGCATGGTATCCCGATTGCCCTGAAGGACAATATCCACACGACCAATATGCCGACGACGGGCGGCGCGCTGGCGTTCGTCGGCATGGTGCCGCCGTACGAGGCGACGTTGACGAAGAACCTGCGCGACGCAGGGGCGATCATCATCGCGAAGACCGGACTCACCGAGCTGGCGAACTACGTCGCGGCGAACATGCCCACCAACTACAACGCCATCCAGGGCTACGGCTTCAATCCGTACGACCCTCGGCGCGATCCGCGGACGACAGCGGACGGCCGTCCGGTCATGCAGACGGGAGGATCGAGTTCCGGCATTGGCACTTCCGCGAGTTTCTGGGCCGGCAACGTCGGCACCGAAACGTCCGGGTCGATCCTGAGCCCCTCGAATCAGAACATGCTGGCTGCGATCAAGCCGACCGTGGGCCGCATCAGCCGCTACGGTGTCATCCCGATCACCGCCGATCAGGACACGCCGGGGCCGATGGCAAAGTACGTGATGGACGTCGCCATCATGTTCGGTGCGCTCGAGAGCGCGGCGGCGGATCCGAACGATCCCGCAACCACCAAGTGCACGCCGCCGCCGGGCCGCGACTATACGAAGGGACTGCGTGCCGACGGGTTGAAGGGCGCACGCATCGGCATCCCGCGCGCCAACTACTACGATCCGATCACGCTTCCCGGCTCGGACCGGCCGCGCGGCGGTCTGAACGAGGCGCAGCGGAAGGTCATGGACGAGGCGATCGCCGCCCTCAAGGCGCAGGGGGCTTCAGTCATCGACGTCGAGATCCCCAGCGTCGTCGCCAAGGACGCGAAGGACAATCTGCTGCTCTCGGGCCAGTCGAACGTTTTGAACTACGGGATGAAGCGCGACTTCAACAAGTGGCTGCAGTCGCTCGGCGACGCTGCACCCGTGAAGTCGCTCACCGAGCTGCGCGAGTGGAACACGGCGCACGAGAAGATGGGCGCCATCAAATACGCCCAGTCGCAGCTCGACAACTCGGACAAGATCGATCTGGAGAAGGATAAGGCGAAGTACGAGGAGGACCGCGCGCGCGACATCCGTCTTACCGCAACGACCGGCATCGACGCCGCGATCAAGGCGAACAACCTCGATGCGTTGTTCTTCCCCGGGCCCAGCAGCGCCGGGATCGCCTCCAAGCCTGGCTACCCGACCGTCCTCGTGCCGTTCGGCATGATCCCGAACACGCCTGGTGCGCTAGGCTTCGGCGGTGGCGGCCGCGGTGGTGGCCGCGGCGACGCCGCCGGCGGACGCGGGGGTGAGACAGCGCCGCCAACCACGACACCTGCCGGAACGACGACGCCGGGTGTGACGCCGACCCCGCCCGCGACCACGCCGGCCCCGCCGCCGGCGCCGTTCCCGCCGGGATTCGATCCAAAGCCGCAGCCGTACGGCGTCGGCTTCACCGGATCCGCGTGCAGCGAGCCGACGCTGCTGCGCCTCGCGTACGCATTCGAGCAGGCGACAAAGAAGAGGACGCCGCCGCCAGGATTGCGATGACGCGCATAGCATAGCCACGCGCAACCAAATGGCGACTCGCGAGCCCCGACTCGCGAGCCGCCTGTTCAGAACCTGCACACCCGGCAGGCGCCGGTGAATTTCTTGCTCGTCTCCTCAGCGCAACACGATCTGCCCAGGTTTCGCCCCGTTTCGCTTCCCCAGCTTGATCAAAACCGTGATGGACCAACGAGATTCGTATCCGCGGTGCGGAGGTGTGAACCCGGGATGACAGGTTTTGCTGGAGGATTCAGATGGTTCGATGCGTCGCGCTCGTCATACTCGCGCTTACGCTGAACGCGGCAACGCTCCACGCCCAAGGCACCGTATTTACCGTGACGGTGCAGTCGGCCAGGGTGCACAAAGGACCGGCGCTCGACAGTCCAGTAATCGGTTACGCGCCGCGGAATACCGTGCTGAGGATTGTGAAACAACTTGGAAGCTGGAACGCAATCCTGTGGACTGACTCACCGAACAACCTTGGATACATACACATCACGACCGGACGGATTGGTGTGTCGACCGCGAAGTCGAGTGCTGCCGCCACGACGCGCCCGTCTTCATCGCCTCCTGTCACGCGTCAGGGCACGGCCGCACCGCAGCCGCAAAGCGCGCCCGCGGCAGGGCCGCTCACCACGACGCAGCGAACGCCAGTGGGAGATCGGGTCCCCTCCAACGTTCCGCAGGGATTTCGGGTCAGTCACGTCGTCGGGGTCGGTGGATTGGTCGGATCGATGAGCAGCTGGGGCGCCACAGGCCGTTGGTGGCGCAGCCAACACCTCGGGATTCAGGGAGCGATTACGCGCGATGCGATGACCAGCGACGTCGCACCCGGTCGCGTGACATCGATACAGATCGAACCGGCCGTCCTGTACGCGCCGTACGATTCCGTCCGTGGTTACGTCTGGCTGAGTCCGTACGTCGGGTCGGGTCTGAGTTTCAGTCGCCAGGCATTGAAGGATGCGCTCGGGGAGTCCGTCTCAGACAGCGGGATCGGATTCCACGTTTTCGGCGGCACGGAACTGACGTTCGCGGGCGTGCCCCGGTTCGGCATCAGTGCCGAGGTAGGCTATCGCCATCAGCCGACACCGTTTCCCGGGTTCGAACCCAATCGTTTTGGTGTGTCGCTCGCGGGGCACTGGTATATCAAGTAAAAAAAGTTTGCTACCGTGGGTCGCGGGCCGCGGGTCGCGATTCGCGTCCACGGGTCAGCGAAGGGAGCCGGCGGCCGCCGGCTTCGCTCGCCATAACTTGGGCAGCATGTAATTGAGGTGCGCGCGCCACGTGCCCCAGTCGTGGCCGCCATCCCCGCCGATGTAGTAATCGTGGGCGACGCCGTGCTTCTCGAGAATCTGGTGAAAGACGACGCTTCGGTTGGTCGGTTGATTCTCGTAGGTGCCGAGGCCGACGAAGAGGTAATCCACCTTCTTGTTGATCGCCGGATCGTTCAGGAACTCCGGCGTGCTCTTTTCCGAGTCCGGATCTCCCGCGCTCAGGATGCCGAATGACCCGAACAGATCGAGCGACTTGAACCCGACCAGCTGCGCGTGCCGGCCGCCCATCGACAGGCCGGCAATGGCTCGTCCGTGCGGGCCCGGCTGGGTGCTGTAAGTCTTGTCGACGAGAGGAATGATTTCCGTGCGCAGGTCCTTCTCGAAGAGCGGGAAGGTCAGCTCGGTGTGCTTCGGGTCGCTGCGATGCACGACCTGGTTGTTCGGCATCGCGATGATCATCGGCAGCGCCTTGCCTTCCGCAATCAGATTGTCCGCGATGAAGCCGGCCCGCCCGTCGAGGTTCCACGTCGAAGCCAGCTCGCCGCTGCCGCCGAGCAGATAGAGCACCGGGTAACGGCGGTTCCGATCGTAGTTCGGCGGCGTGTAAACGTACATCTCGCGCTCGCCGTTCAGCACCTCAGAGTGATACACGAGCCTGGTCACGGCCCCGTGCGGTACGGGCTTCGCGTCGTAGTAACTCGGGCCGTCACCGTGGACAACGAGCGTGCTGTATCCCGGCTGGTCGGAAAAACCGGTCAGCGTGTTGTTGGGATCGACGATCGCGACACCGTCGAGAACGAACCGGTAGACGTACATGTTTGGTTTGAGCGGGCCTACCGTGAGCGTCCACACGCCATCGGCGCCTTTCTCGAACGGGATCGGGTTGTTGCCTTTTCCAATCGCCAGCAGCACCGGTCCGCCGGTAAGCGCAACCGAGCGCGCATCCGGCGCCTTCACGCGGAAGGTGACGGTGCGGTCGTCCCGTACCTCCGGTGAGATGACGTTGGCGCCATAGGGCGTCAGGTTCTGCGTGTTTTTGTGCGGGTTCCAGTCCAGGTTCACGTTGGCCTGCTGGGCGAGCGCGTGATGCGCCACGCACAAGAACGTCGAAAACAAAATGCATGTCGTTTTCTTCATGGCAGCTCCAGACGTCAGCGTGACCTCATCGACGAAGGACCGCGCGAATTCTCTCACATCGTGGGTGTATCCTCGCGCGAATCATGGCGAGCATCGGACACGTCGCGGTCGGCATGGCGGCGGCGCGGTTGGCGAACGGCGATCGCGCTGTGCCGGCGTGGCGCTCGATGGCATGGTGGTCGGCGCTTTCGCTCATGCCGGATGTCGACGTCATCGGGTTCAGTTTCGGCGTCGAGTACGGCGATCCGTGGGGGCATCGCGGCGCCACACACTCCCTCGCGTTCGCGCTCGCGGTTGGCGCCTTTGTTCTACTCGTGGCGCGACGCGTTCGCGCGCCACCCCTGCGCCTCTGGGTGATCGCCACCGTCGTCCTGATCAGTCACGGCCTGCTCGACACGATGACCGATGGCGGCCTTGGATGCGCGCTCCTCTGGCCGTTCGATCTGACACGCGACTTCGCGCCGTGGCGGCCGATTCCGGTCGCGCCGATTGGTTTGGCGTTTTTCTCGCCGGACGGCCTGATTGTGTCGCTGACTGAACTCATCCTGTTCGCGCCGATCGCGGCGTTCGCACTGGGGTTGGGACGCGGGCGCATGGTGTGGCTTCCGCTATGGGCGGTTGGAGTCTGGCTGATCGCGTCGACAGATCCACTACGCGAGCGAGTCGTCACGTTGGTCCTCCGCGACGACACGGCGTTTGCGCGCGGCTTTACTGAGCGAACGTTCAGATCGGTGCGAGAGGGCGATTCCGCGGCGTCGGTGCATGCGCGCCTGGGCGCGCCGCTCGGTGAGGTCCTGTACTACTTCACACCCGGGGCATGTCGTTTCGTGAACCTGGAGTCGAACGCGGTGGTTGCCCGCGCGCTCGGCCAGCCCGACACGGCGCCGTGCCGCACTCGCGGTATCCACGTCGGTATGACCCGAGACGCCGTCATCCGGGCACTGGGCCCGCCTGACGGCACCTGCGCGATTTACAGCCGTAGTCCGTCGCACGGCTACTTTCGCGCGCGGGGCGTCTGCTTCGAACGTGACAAAGTCGTCGAGGTCCACCGCATGTGGACGAAGATGCAGTGAGGCCGCCCACTCGCTCACGGCTTCACAACTTCGAAATACGCATAGAACACACGCGCCAGGCCGCCGCCGTACTCACGCCAATGCGCGCTCGACGTCGGCTGCTTCAACCCCTCGATCCAGTTGCAGTTGAACTCGTGTACCGCGGCGTCGATGCCGTAGCGCTGCAGCCAGCCGTCGCCGAGCGTGCCGCTGTTGCGGAACGACGGGCTCGTCGTGCCTTCGGTGAACCACGTGTACCGCCGCAACAACGTCTCGAGCGTCTTCATGCGGGAGAGGTGTTGCTCGAGCATTGGGACGGGCGGCCGGCTGATGTGCAGGAGGCCATTGCCGTCGTTGTGCAGCTCCAGCGCCAGCTGCGGCTTTCGGCCGGCGGCGATCTCGCGATCGAGCCACCGCTCGAGCGCCGCGTTCTCCGGTGACAGTTCCGGATCGGCCGGCTTGTCCCAGTTGCGATTGAGATCCATGCCGCGAAGGTTGAACCGTGTGCCGCCTCGCGCGACTCCGTCCTTGTTCGCCATCGGCAGCACGGTGACGTTATAGACGCGCAGGAAACGCGCGACGTCGTCATCGCCTGCAAGCAAGCGTTCGATGAGGCCCTGCGCGACCCAGTTGCTGCCAGCCTCCCACGGGTGGGCCCGCGCGCGGACGAACACGCGATGCGGCGCGGCCGGATCGCCGATGCGGACAATCTCGAGCTGACGGCCGGCAACGGTCTGACCAATCGGTTCGATCCGGACGAGGCGATGCCCACGGATCGTTTCGAGCAGACGCTCCAGGTCCGACAGCCGATATGGTTCCATTCGGGCGACATACAGTTGCCGTCCGCTCATCGTCACGCGCAGCTGCACCCGGTTGCCGGCAAGACTGTCGGTGGAAACGGTTCTCCACACCTTCCCGTCGTCCGAGATCGCGACGGTCTTCAGCTCTCCGGCGACGGAACCTGGCTGACCGTTCCACACGTTGTCGAGATTGCGGAACTCGAGCGTGAGCGACGCACCTGGACGTGCGTGTAGCACGAAATGAACATGACCTGCGGCGCGATTCGGCGATGACCGCTCGTGGTCGTAGATGAGATTGATTCGGATGACGCCGTCGACGCGCTCGTACCACAACGGAGAGCCGTTCTCGATGCTGGCGTCGATGAAGTCGAGGGCAGTGGCAGGATCCTGCGGCGAGGAGCCGGAAGGCAAGGCACCGAGCTGGATGCCCGACGCCGTCAGCGCGATCACGATAAAAGCAGCGACGAGCCTCAACATGTTAATTTTCCGCCCCCCCTGTAATAATCACCCTCCTCGTGCGTCAGGGTAAGTAAGGCGGACGAGGTGACCATAGCCAACGCGCAAATCGACGAGCTGCCGATCTTCATGCCTTCCACGACCGCGGTGGCCGGTTTTGCCGAGCTGTTCCAGCGGCATTACGAGGCGGTATTCCGCGCGGCCCTGCGCGTCACCGGGAATCCGGCCGACGCCGAGGACGTCCTGCAGACCGTCTTCCTGCGTGTCCTGGCCCGGAGCGGAGACGTCGAGAACGTAACGCTTCCGGCCGCCTACTTCAAGCGCGCCGCCGTCAACGCCGCCGTCGACGTGCTGCGCCGCCGGGAGCATCGTGCGGAGTCGGATTACGACAATCACGCGCCGCACGCTGTCGTCCAGCCCCCCGGATTGCTGAAGGAACGGTTGCGACGTGCGCTCGGCATTCTGGACAGCGACGACGCCAGCCTGTTCCTGCTGCGTCACGTCGAGGGGCTCTCGATCGAAGAGCTGGCGGATATGTTTCAGATCGAGAAGAACAACGCGACTGTCCGGCTTCACCGGATCCGGCTGCGGCTACAGGCAGAGATGGAACGTTGAGATGGGGTCAGACCCCGAACCACAGGGGTCTGACCCCGTCTCATGAAACGACTCTAGGCAGGAGAAGACAATGTCCGAAGACCGTTTGGAAAAAGCATTGCTCGAGATGAAATCAGAGGACGTTGACGCCGGCACGCTCGACGCCGCGCGCACGCGCGTCTTGAACAGGATGACGAACGCCGCCGGCGCGACGTGCACCGAGTTCCGCCAGGACTTCCCCGCGTATTTGGCGAAAGAACTCGGCGACAGCCGTCGGCTCCTCCTGGAAGATCATCTCAGCCGCTGTCCAGGCTGCCGTGCCCGAATCGCCGAGATGAAGGGCGACAGGACGGTCGTGGCCATGCCGCAGCGATCCTCCTCGCGGTGGATGCAATGGGGAGGTCTGGCCGCGGCAGCCGCGTTGATACTGTCGATCCTCTATCTCGGACGCGACACCATCGACGGCTTCATGGCTCCCGGCGGGCCGCGGGCGACGGTCGTGTCTGCCAACGGTGGCCTCTATCGCCTGCCCGTGGGCTCTCTCGAAACCGGCGCCGCCATTGGCGATCACGAGTCGGTTCGCACCGGCCCGGGCGCGCACGCGGTGTTGCGGCTTGCCGACGGATCGATGGTGGACGTCAACGAGCGCACCGAGCTGTTCGTCACCGCCGCGTGGAGCGGCCAGGCGATTCACCTCCAGCGCGGCGACGTCATCGTCAAGGCCGCCAAACAACGCCGCGGCCACCTCCAGGTTCTGACCCGCGATTCCATCGCCTCGGTGAAGGGCACCGTCTTCGCGGTGTCCGCCGGCATGGGCGGATCCGTGGTGTCGGTGGTCGAGGGATCGGTGGCGGTGAACCAGCCGGGGCGGGAAGTGCTTCTGCGTCCCGGCCAGCAGGCCGCATCGAGCGCGGCGCTGTCGAGTTCGGTGGCGCAAGCCGTCTCGTGGAGCCCCGATGCGGAGTCCTACCTGGAGCTGCTCCGGTCGTTCGTGAAGATCGAGCGCGAGCTCGCAAACCTCCCCGCCGATCTGCGCACCAACTCAGCCCTGCTCGCATCTCTTCCGGCGGGCGCCTTCGTCTTTGGCGCGGTCCCGAATCCCGGCCTCACGATTGACCGGGCTCTCTCCCTCGCCGAGGAGCAGTCGGCCCAGAACGCGACGTTCGGAGCCTGGTGGAATTCCGAGACGGGGCGACTGCTGAAGCAAATGATTGAGCGCGTGCAGTCGGTGAACCCGCTGCTCGGAGACGAAATCGGTTTCTGCGCCAGCGTGACTGGGCTCAACGAGCCGGTGCCGATCGTGATGGCCAAGGTACAACCCGGCAAGGAGGCGGAGCTCGCGAGCGCGCTGCAATCGCTTTTCGCCGCGACGGGCGAGCCTCCCGCATCGTATTCGGTGTCCGCAGGCTTGATGGTCGTTTCGAACTCGCAGGCGCACCTGGAGTGGGCTCTCACTCACGTGGGGCAGGGCGCCGGCTCCCCGTTTGCGACCGCGCTCAAGGAGCGCTACCAACGCGGCGTGGGTTGGTTGATCGCGATGGATGCGCCCGCCGTGGTGACGATGGCGACGGGAGACGATGCGCCGCCGATCAAACTCGCCGGCATGATGGGGATGAAGTACATCTTCCTCGAGCAGCGTGCTCCCGCGGGTGCGGTAGAGAACGAGGTCACGTTCGCCTTCCAGGGCGCGCGCACCGGAATGGGATCGTGGCTGGCTGACGCCGGATCCGGCGGTGCGGCGGAGTATCTGCCGGCCGATGCGCTCGTCGCCGGCTACGTGTCGACCCGCGAACCCCTACAGCTGTTCGAAGAGTTCACCGCGCAGATCTCCAAGTTGGAGCCCGGCGCCGAACGCGGCTTCGCCTCCTTGGACGAGAAGCTCGGCGCCGGCTTCGTCCAGAACCTGGCGGCGGCATTTGGGGGCGAATCGGCGCTGGCTTTGACGGGCCTCTCGACCAGCGGTCCGACGTGGGTCATGGCGAGCGTGGCGAACAATCCGACGGTGATCGACAGCTCTCTTCAGAAGATGGTGGAAACGTTCAACGCCGAGCTTGGGCCAGAGGATCAGGGCAAACGGATCGTCTTGACGCAGGAAAGCGCCGGCGGACGGACGTGGACGACGTTGAAACCGTCAGAACTTCCGGTCGGCATCGTCTGGACGTACGATGGCGGCTACATGGTCGCCGGCTCCGATCGCGCGTCGGCAGAGCGTGCCATCGCGACCCGCAACGGCGGCTCGCCGCTCGTGTGGTCGCCGGAGTTCCTCGGCCAGATCCCCTCGTCTGCCGGGCTGCACCCCTCCGCGTTCGGGTGGGTGAACGCGAAGGGAGCACTTGGAATGGTGTCGGCGCTGACGTCCAACCCGGCGATCCGCGAGCTCGTGGCCGGGCGCGATCCGATTCTCGTCGTGTTCGACGGAGCGCCAGAACGGATCCATGCGGCCAGCCGTACTCGTATATCCGGGTTGATCATGGACGCGATGCTGCTCGGGAACCTGGGTGGGGCCACTCTGAAGGGGCAATGACACCCGTTGTAGAACTCGAAGACCTGAAAGTGAAACTGGGGCGGCGGGAGATCCTTCACGGGATCACCTGCCGTCTCGGCGTTTCAGGCACCGGAAAGGCCATCGGGTTGCTCGGGCCTAACGGCGCGGGTAAGTCGAC
>Ga0207674_10009087_pt1 | contig 11407 bp, 9 predicted proteins | sample KBSCornC72_FD_184303 | JGI IMG/M metagenome (GOLD analysis project Ga0207674, IMG submission 184303) | Corn rhizosphere microbial communities from Kellogg Biological Station, Michigan, USA - KBS Corn C7-2 (SPAdes) (version 2) | ecosystem: Host-associated > Plants > Roots > Rhizosphere > Soil ... | reverse complement strand
ATGAGTAGGTATCGTCACTTTCAGCGCGTTTGGGGTGCCCGAAGGTGACAACCTAAACTGTGCCGAGCGCTCAAACCGGTTGCGAACAGCATCAACGAGCCGCTGCGTCAGACCGTCATCGCCTCCGGTCCAGACTTCTACAGGCACGGCGTCGTGCGACAGGGCGAGGGTATCGCTTCCAGCCGTCGAGCAAGCCGCACTCATCATTGAAAGCAAAACTGCTGTGACCACCCTCATGCGAGCAAGTTTTGCACCGACACCTAATGTCCGCAATGGGTGGAAAGCTGCCACTGGCTCAGGGGCTGAGGCTAGCGATTAGCGTCGCTGAACCAACTACCAAGAGGAATAGGAACAAGGACCCATACTGTACGAAGGCAGCCACCTTGGCCTGATGGCGTGTCCACCAGATTGTTACTGGCGGTGCAAGCAGCAGGGCGAGAGCCGACCACCCGATGGGACCATTCGGTCCACCCATCGCTAACCCGCTAGGTATTATCAGCGCCGCCAAGCACAACGACGCTGCGAGGGCGCACCAGTAACGCATCTGCGGCCAAACTCTAACCATCGGCGCTAGGTTACTGCCGGTCCCGATGTCTGCAATGGGTCGAAAGCTGCCATTAGCGTCTTAGCTCTCGGCCAGCCTCTCAAGATCTTTTTCTGGGTTTCGCGGCACCCCTCAGGGTTCGTCGCCACACACCCATTCCCAAAACCCAGACCTTGCGAGACCAAAAATGACCAGCAATCCGAAATTCCCAGGATCCGTGGAAATCAAACGGGTGATCGCTGCTGCGACCCGTGCCGGCATCGAGATCGGCTCAGTGGAGATCCAGCCGCGCAAAATCGTCATCCATGCGAAGGAAGATAGGGAGCCGGAGCTCAGCCCCTATGAGGTCTGGAAAATGAGCGAAGGACGCAGTTCCCGGCGCACCAGACACCCAGATAAGAGAACTGGTGCTCTTCCAAATAATACGAGCAAATCAGAGAGTTAGCGGCGAAGCGAGTGTAAACAATGCAGAAATCGGCGTTTTTTGTGTAAACCCGAATGTCCGTGACGGCGCGGCATAATTTGGCTAAATCATTGAAAGGAAAGGAGGAAATGGCGCGCCCGAAAGGATTCGAACCTCTGACCCCCAGATTCGTAGTCTGGTGCTCTATCCAGCTGAGCTACGGGCGCGCAGGGCGGCGCAATGTTCATGCGCCTCGGAGGGCCGCGACATAGGGAGGTCGGACACGGTGCGCAAGCCTTGGGGTTTGCGGGACCGCAGGGGTGCAATAAAGCGCTTCTCGTGCGCGCGACCGCCTTGCCTCTTCTCATCGTCACAATGCTCGGGGCCTGCTCGCCGGCGGGCGGGCCCTACCCTTCGCTCCAGCCGCGCGCTGCGGAAGCGATCGATCCGCGGCTCCAGCCGGTGCGGCCGATGAACGACCGCCCGGCGACGCCCGCGCTGGTCGGGCAGCTTGCGGCGCTGGTCGAGCAGGCGCGCGGCGGCGAGGCGGCGTTCGCTCCGGCGGCGGCGGAGGCGGAGCGGTTGGCGTCGGCGGCCGGCGCTCCGCAGAGCGAGAGCTGGATGGCCGCGCAGGAATCGCTTTCCGCGGCGATCGCGGCGCGCAGGCCGACGGCGCTCGCGCTCTCAGACATCGACGCGCTCGGAGCGACGGCGCTCCAGACGCAAAGCGGGATCGCGCCCAACGATCTCAAGGCAATCCAAAGCGCGGCTGAGGAGGTGGCCTCGATCGACCGGCGCCAGGCAGACCGGATCAAGGCGGTCCAGGCGCGGCTGGCGCATTAGATCCCGTGCAAGCTGATCAGCGGGAGGACGCTCGCATGATCGTCCGTCCACGGCGCGAATCCCGGGCGCGGCGTGAGCGGCCGCCACCGCTGTCCGCTCCCGCGAATGAGAGTGTCGAGCGATGCGCCAGACTGCGACAAGGCGATCCAGTGCGAGGGATATTCGTTCCGCGCCTCGGCCGCGGCGTCGGGAAAATAGGAGCGCAGGCTTGCGTCCCACGACCCCGAAATGGCCGCCGCGGCGACGACCGGACGAAGATCGAAGAAGCGATTCGAGATGTGGATCAAAAGAAGCCCGTTCGGAGTGAGCAGCCGCTTGTAATCGGCGAAGGCCTCGCGGGTGAGGAGGTGCATCGGCACCGAGTCCGACGAGAAGGCGTCGACCACGAGCACGTCGGCCGAAGCCGGCGGCGCGCGCTCGATCAGCAATCGCGCGTCGCCGACCAGGATATGCGCATCCGGCTTGCATAAATGCAGGAAGGTGAAGCGCCGGGCATCAAGCGCGGTGCGGACGACCACCGGGTCGATCTCGAAGAAGGTCCAGTCCTGCCCCGGCTGGGCGTAGCAGGCGAGAGTCCCCGCGCCGAGGCCGACGATCGCGACGTGCGCCCGGTCGCCGAACAGGCGGGGCGTCGCCTGCATCGCGAGGCCGACTCCGGAGCGCGGCGCATAATAGCTCGTTTCCATCCGCTGCCGCTGCGGCGAGCCCAGGTTCTGGACTCCGTGAGTTGTCGTGCCATGGACCAGAACGCGCGAGAAATGATCCCCCGGCCGCACCGAATAGATGCCGAAGAAGCTGCGCGTCAGGTCGCCGTTGTGGGCGGCGAGCCTTTCCCACCCGCCGGCCAGCATCAGCAGTGCGGCCACGGACGCGGTGAACAACAGGCGATTGCCGATCGCGACGATGGCGATGCCCAGCGTGGCGAATAGCGCGGTCAGGTTGATCCCTTCCTGGGGCTCCATGCCGAGGAGGCCTGTGCCGGCGGCGGCGAGCAAGGCCGCAAGCAAGACGATTCCTCCGACGGTCACTTGCCGCGCGAGACGGTCGCCGTTCCAAAGGGTGACGAAGCGATCGAACGGGCTCCGGCTGCGCATCAACCAGGCCGCGGCGACGAGCAGCAGCAAATGTTCGTAGGTCCAGTTGAAGATGAGCGGAGCGATCAGCGCGCAGAACAGCCCGCCGAGCGCACCGCCGACCGACATGGCCAGATAGAATAAGGTCAGCTGCCCAGCCGGCGGCCGCGATTGGAACAGGTTGCTGTGTAGCGCGACCGAGACGGCGAACAGGTTGAGAATGGCAATCGCGCCAAACACCAGCGCGAGCCAGCTGGAATGGATGAAGATGCCGAAGCTGGAGAGAAGCAGCAGGACCGGCGCCAGTCGCATGATCGAATTGGCGAGCCGGCGCCTGGCGGCGAAGGCTACGGTGAAGCTGAGCAGATAGGCGCCCAGCGGGAGCACCCACAACAGGGGCATGGCCGCAATGTCGGTGGTGATGTGCAGCGTCGTCGAGAGAATCAGCCCCGACGGGACCGCGGCGAGCACGATCCACTTGGCGATCGGCCGCCACCCCGGCGCCGGCAGCTCATCCGGGCCGATGCTCCTCGAGGCTTGCGCTTTCGGTAGCCCGAACCCGCACCAGCCTACGAGCAGCAGGAGAAGACCGTAGGCGATGCTCCACAGCCAGCGCTGCTGGCTGACCGCGAGAAGCGGCTCGGCGAGCAGCGGGTAAGCGATCAGCCCGCCGAAGCTGCCGAGGTTCGAGGCGGCGTAGAGCGGATAGGGATCGCCGCCGCCCTCGATCGCGAACCAGCGCTGGAGCAGGGGCGCTTGCGCCGAGACGACGAAGAACAAGGGCCCGATGGAGACGAAGAGCAGCCACGGCACCCACAGGAACGGATTGGCGTCCGGCGGCGGGATCGTCGACATCAGGCCGATCGGCAGCGTCAGTCCCGCAAGGACGAGCAGAACGAAGTGAATGGCGGCCTGGCGCCGCGGGCCGAAACGGCCGAGCCAGTGCGCATAGGCGTAGCCGCCGAGGAGAAGCAGCTGGTAGACCAGCATCGCCGAGTTCCACACGCTCGGCGCGCCGCCGAGCCGCGGGAGGGCCATTCGCGCGATCATCGGCTGGACGAGGAACAGCAGGAACGAGCCGGTGAAGATGGTCGCGACAAACCGCGCCCGAACCGCGCCGACGTCCCGCGCACCGACTTCAGTCATCGTCGCCATGCCCGCTCCCCCGGCGGCAATCTAACCCGACTGGCGGCCGCGGAATAGACGGGCGGAGTCTCTAAGCGGGACGCTCCTTCACGTAGGTGATGTGGCGGCTGAGCGGATGGTCGGGCGCAAACCTTGGATGTGCGAAATCGAGGTCGGCGCGGCGGGTCATTCCAATCCGTTCCATGACGCGCCAGCTACGCACGTTCGCGGGCACGGTGATCGCCACGATCCGCGCGACGTCGAGATTGGCCCACGCCCATTCCAGGCAGGCAGCCGCCGCTTCGGTCGCATAGCCCTGCCCCTGCGCGTCCGCGCTCAGCCGCCAGCCGATCTCGACCTCGCCGTCGATCGGCGACCCGCCGTCATTGGCGATCTTGAGTCCGCAATAGCCGAGAAATGCGCCGTCGCTCTTCCGCTCGACCGCCCAGAAGGAGAAACCGTTCTGCTCCTGGCTCGCGCGAATTCGATCGAGCGCGTCGTCGATCTCCTCGACGCTCGCCGGTCCGCCGAGATGCGCGGTGACGGCCTCGGTGTTGCAGGTTGCCAGATACGGGGCGCGGTCGGCTGCGCGCCACGGCCGGACGATCAGCCGCGCGGTTTCCATCATCCGCCGATCAGGCGCGCGGCGTCGCGGGCGTGATAAGTGAGGACCGCGGTGGCTCCGGCCCGCTTGAAGGCGAGCAGGGTCTCGAGAATCAGCGCGTCGCGGTCGGCGGCGCCGGCAGCGGCGGCATGCTCGATCATCGCGTACTCGCCGCTGACCTGGTAAACGAAGGTCGGGACGCCGAACGCGTCCTTCACCCGTGTCACCACGTCGAGATAGGGCAGCCCGGGCTTCACCATAACGAAGTCGGCGCCCTCGGCGAGGTCCAGCTCCACCTCGCGCAGCGCCTCCTCGATATTCGCCGGGTCCATCTGGTAGCCGCGCTTGTCGCCCTTGAGCCGGCCTTGGCTGCCGACCGCTTCGCGAAAGGGGCCGTAGAAGGCCGAGGCGTACTTCGCGGCATAAGCCATGATCGCGACATTCTGGTGCCCGTCGCGCTCGAGCGCCTCGCGGATTGCGGCGACTCGGCCGTCCATCATGTCGGAAGGCGCGACGATGTCGGCCCCGGCTTCCGCCTGGACGAGCGCCTGCTGCACCAGGATTTCGACCGTGTCGTCGTTGATCACGTTGCCCTGCTCGTCGATCACACCGTCATGGCCGTGCGCGGTGTAGGGATCGAGGGCGACGTCGGTGAGGACCCCGATGCCGGGCGCCGCGTCCTTGATCGCCTTTATGGCCGAGCAAATCAGGTTCTCGCGATTGAGCGCCTCGCGCGCGTCGTTGGTGCGCAAGCTCTCCGGCGTGTTGGGGAACAGCGCAATGCAGGGGATGCCGAGCCCGGCCGCCTCGCGCGCTTTCTCCCCGAGCCGGTCGACACTCCAGCGGCTGACCCCGGGAAGTGAACCTACCGGCTCCTCGCAATCGCGGCCCTCACAGATGAAGAGCGGCCAGATGAAGTCGGACGGGTGAAGCCGATTCTCGGCGAGCATCGCGCGCATCCACGCGCTGGAGCGGCCGCGGCGCATGCGGAGCGAGGGGAAGGAAGCTGACATGCGACGCCCTATAGCGTCATTGCGAGCGGAGCGAAGCAATCCAGTGCGCGGCTGAATTGCCGCGTCGCCTTCGGCCCCTCGCAATGACGTACGTTAGGCCCGCGCCAAGGCCGCGGCCCTGAGGTGGAGCACGTCGTCGAGCAGCGCCGCCGCGGTGACCTCCGGACCGGCGCCCGGGCCCTGGATCACCAGCGGCTGCGTGGCATAGCGGTCCGACCAGATGGCGACCCGGTTGTCGATCCCGCTGCCCGATGCCAGCGGATCACTCGGGCCGATCGCTTCGAGTCCGACGCGCGCCCTGCCCTGCTCGAACCGGGCGACGAAACGCAGCGCCTTTCCCTGCCCTCGCGCGTCGGCGAGACGCGCGGCGAGTGGCGCATCGATCTCGGGCAAGGCTTCGTCCAGCTGCGCGAGAGGAAGCGAACGCAGCGCCGGGGGCACCAGCGAGTCGACCTCGACCTCGCCGCTGTCGAGAGCGAAGCCGGCGGCGCGCGCGAGGATCAGGATCTTGCGCCGGACGTCCTCGCCCGAAAGGTCCTCGCGCGGGTCGGGCTCGGTGAAGCCGGCGGCACGCGCTTCGCGGACCAGCTCCGAGAAGGGCCGCGAGCCGTCGAACCGGTCGAACAGCCATGCAAGCGAACCGGACATGATCCCGGCGATGGCATGGATCCGGTCTCCGCCGGCGCAAAGCTCGCGGATCGAGCGGAGAAGCGGGAGGCCGGCGCCCACCGTCGCGCGATCGCCGAAGCAAGTGCCGTGACGCGCGCACGCGCCGTGGACCTGATCCCACAGCGCGAGCGAAGTCCCCGTCGCCAGCTTGCATGCGGTCGCGACATGCACGCCCGCACGCAGCAGGTCGGGATGGCGCCGGGCGACGCTCCCGTCGGCGGTTGCGTCGATGAGGATTCGTACGCCGCTTCCGCCGAGCGCCTTGAGAACTCCGTTGGACTCGCAGCCGCTCGCGGTGGCGGGTGCGTCGACGAGTTGAGCGCGGGTTTCCGCGGGGCAAAGCCCGCGCGCGTCGTGAAGCGCGAGGCGGGTGTTCGCTGCGTAGACGAGCTTCAACCCTTCTCCGCGTTCCGTCCCTCGCCAGCGCTGAAGCCGGTCGAGCACGGCTTGGCCAACCGTGCCGCTTCCGAGGAGTGCGAGGCGCGCGACTTGGGCATCCCGGCGCGCGACCGGCGGCGCGGCCGCGAGGTGAGCGGCGGCTAACATCGAACGGCCTCCCGGCTGAGGGCGTCGGCGCGGCCGAGTGCGGCGGCGAAATCGGCACTCAGGTCATCGACGTTCTCGATGCCGACCGAGACGCGCAACAGTCCGGGCCCGATCCCGGCCGCAGCGCGCGCCTCCGCGCTCATCGCCGCGTGGCTCATCGTCACGGGATAAGCCACGAGGCTTTCGACGCCACCGAGCGATTCGGCGAGGGTGAAGCAGGTCAGGCCGTCGACGAAGGCGCGCACCGCAGGCTCGCCGCCGGCAAGCTCGAACGACAGCATTCCGCCGAAGCCCGCCTGCTGGCGCTCGGCGATGGCGTGGCCGGGATGGCTCGCGAGGCCGGGATAATGGACGGCCGCAACCGCTGGATGGTTCGCAAGAAGCTCGGCCAGCGCGGTCGCATTCTCCTGATGGATGCGCAGCCGCGCATCGAGGGTGCGAAGCCCGCGCAGAGTGAGGTAGGAGTCGAACGGCGAGCCGGTGACCCCCAGGGCATTCGCCCAATATTCGAGCTGCTCGAGGATCGCCGGGTCGCGCGCGATGGCGGCGCCGCCGACGACGTCGCTGTGCCCGTTGATATATTTTGTGGTCGAGTGGACCACGACGTCCGCGCCGAATGCAATCGGCCGCTGGAGCGCGGGCGAGAGGAAGGTGTTGTCGGCAACGGTCAGCGCCCCGGCCGCATGGGCCGCGCCAATCACGGCTTCGAGGTCGGTGATCCGCAGCAGCGGGTTCGACGGCGTCTCGATCCACACCAGCTGCGGCCGGCGCCCGAGCGCGGGTTCGAGCTGCGCGGGGTCGGTGAAGTCGCACGTCTCGAACTCGAACAGGCCCTTGGCGGCGAGCGCGGTGAACAGCCGCCAGCTGCCGCCATAGCAATCGTGCGGCGCGAGCAGCCGCTCGCCGGGTTCAAGGAGCGCGTGAAGCACGGTTGCGATCGCGCCCATGCCCGTCGCGGTGACGATTGCTCCCGCGCCGCCTTCGAGGTCCGCGAGGGCCTGTCCGAGCACGTCGCGCGTCGGGTTGCCGCTCCGCGTGTAATCGTAGCGCGGCTTCTCATCGAGGTTCGCGAAGCGGAAGGTCGCCGAGAGGGTGATTGGCGGAATGACCGCGCCATTAGTGCGGTCGCTGTCGATCCCGGCGCGGACGGCGCGTGTGGCGGGGTTCAAGGTCATGGCTTGGGCTCCAGCGATTGAAGATGTTGGGAGATGATGCCGGCGACTTGAGCCTCCTCCTTGAGGAAGGCATCGTGGCCGAAGCGGGAGTGTATGAGGTGGTAGCCTGCGCCCGGCACGGCGGCGGCGAGCGCCTCGACGTCCGGCGCCGGGACGAGCGCGTCGCTATCCACCGCCGCGAAGGCGGCGGGGACGGCGACGGACGCGGGGTCGATCCGGTGCAGGTCGATCGATTCGGACAGGCGCCGGTATGCGGTCGCGCTCATCCGCTCCGCATGGCGCTCGCCCTGGAAGTCGAGATACGACTCGGCCGCGACCCGGACCCGGCCATCTTCGACGCGCGGCGGCTCGGCGAAGCGGTCCGCGAACTCGGCTGGCGTCCGGTAGGTCAGCATCGCCATCGCGCGAGCAAGCGCGACTCCGGACGCGGCATCTCCGAGCGACAGAGCCCGGCGTTGGAGGGAGCGGCAGGCGCTCGCGAACGGATGCGCGGAAGCGGACGCGCTGATGACGAGGATCGATCCGCACCGCGACCGGTGCCGGGCGGCGAAATGCAGCGCGACCATCCCACCGTAGGAGGCGCCGATGAAACCGTCGGCATGTTCAATTCCGAGATGCTTCAGAAGCGCGGCGATCGCGTCCGCCTGGTCGGCGGGGTCGATGGGCAGGTCGATCGAACCGTCCGCGCCGATCCAATCGATTGCGAGTAGCCTGACCCTGTCCAGATCGAACGTCGGCGCCTGCGCCTCCCACCAGCCGGGCTCAGGAAAGGCGGGAGTCGCGAGGACGTGGCGTCCTGCAGAAATCCCGCCCGCGACGATCAAGAGGCGCTCGCCCGTCCCGACCAGCTCGTAGCGCAGCGTCGTCTCGACCCCGCCGCCATGGCGCAGCGGAAGCGTCAGCGCGAGCTCGCCGCACTCCGCTGCTTCGCTGCTACATCGATCCGTCAGGTTCATCGCTCACCCCGTCAACTTCCTCCAACGAGGCATGCGGGGTGACAGCGGGCGCGGGTCTCACCTCAGCTGTGGTGAGCCTCAACCATCTGCCGGCGGACCACAGGTCCCCGCAGGACTTGGCACCTTTGGAGCGGCTTTCGCTGCTCCCGGTTGCCCCGGCGTCTTCGGGCCTGTCCCTCAGCCGGTCTCGATGGATTGCGCGGAAATGCCGGTTAGCGGGAAAGCTGTCAACCTGCCGGGTTGAGCGCTCCGCCGGGCTCGCGGGTGGCGAGCGCTTCTTCGGTCGTCTCGTCCTCGCAGGGCTGCTCGCCGAGCGTCATCCGCGCCTTCTTCCACCCGCCGTGGACGTAGAAGCCGATGGCGAGCGCGAGGTTGATGAAGGAGGTGACGGGGAAGCTGGTCCAAATCGCGTCCGCGCCGAGCCAGCCGTAGGTTGCGAAGATGTAGCCGAAGCGGACGGGGACCATCCCGACCGCCAGCACGATCAGCGGGATCCACACCGCGCCGTTCGCGCGCACGGTGCCGAACAGCACCATCATCACTCCGAATAGCAGGAAGTTCCAGGTCGCGACGACATGGATGTGCTTTGCGATCGGGAGCGCCGGGCTGTCGCCGCCCATGAACAAGGCCAGGACTGCGCGGTCGGCGAGCGTCAGCGCGACGATCATCACCGCGGTAATGATGACGGTCTGGACGATTCCGATCCGGGTGATCCGCCCGACCCGGTCCCACCGGCCCGCGCCGATGTTCTGCGCCGCCATCGCGCTGACCGCGGCGCCGAGCGCCATCGCCGGCATCTGGACGTAGGTCCACAGCTGCATCGCCACGCCGAAGGCGGCGGTGGTGTCGACGCCCTCGCGGTTGACGAGCCCGACGAGCGCGAGCGCGGACAGCGAGATGATGATCATCTGCAGGCCCATGGGGAAGCCCTTGACCAGGATGGTCTTCATGATCGCGAGGTCGCACCACAGATAGCGCAGCTCCCTGCCGCGCAGGCGGAGCGGCAGGTCCTTGATGTAGATGTACCCGATCAGCCCGAAGAATGCGGCATAGTTGGCGATCAGAGTGGCCGTCGCCGAGCCGGCGATGCCGAGCCGCGGCGCTGGCCCGAGGCCGAGGATGAAGACCGGGTTGAGCGCGCTGTCGAGCAGCACCGCGACGATCATGAACCACAAAGGCGTCATGCTGTCGCCCGCGCCCCGCAGCGCCATCATCGCCAGCGTCAGCAGCAGGAGCGCGGGCATGGCGAGGAAGATCACGCGCAGGTAGGCGAGTGCGAGCGGCAGGGCGGGACCGGGCGTTCCGAGCAGGTGCAGGATCGCGGGCGAGAGCCGATAGCCGATGATTGCGATGACGATCGTAACCAGAAGGAACGATCCGCCCGCGGTCCCGAACACCCGCCGCGCCTCGTCCACGTCCTTGCGCCCCCACGCCTGCCCGACGAGGATCGTCGCCGCCATCCCGAACCCGAACACGAAGGCGGTCAGCAGGAACATCACCATGTTGGCGTTGGACGTCGCCGCGAGCGCGCCCTCGCCGAGAAAGCGGCCGACCCAGATGGCGTTGATGGTGCCGTTCAGCGACTGGAGGATCGAGGAAGCAAGCGTCGGCAGCGCGAAGGCGAGCAGGGTCTTGCCGATCGGCCCCTGCGTGAGGTCGCCGCGTCCGGGTCTGCGCTGTGCTGCTGCGTCTGCCAATGCGCTCTCCTCATTGTACCCCGGCGAAGGCCGGGGCCCAGGGCAGCGGGAACCGCTGCTTCGCAGTGGCCTGGACCCCGGCCTGCGCCGGGGAACAGGTCAGCCCAGCCGCTCCAACGCAGCGCGCAGCCGTTCGGCTTCCGCCGCCTTAGCCTCATGGTCCGACCGCGCCTTCTCCACCGCCTCAGGCTTGGCGCGTTCTGTGAAGTTCGGGTTGGCGAGCCGCTGGGACAGGCTGTCGCGCTCTTTCTCGGCGGCGGCCAGCGCCTTCGTCAGCCGATCGCGCTCCGCGGCGATGTCGATCACCCCTTCAAGCGGAAGTGCGAACGTCGCTTCGTCCACGACAACTTGCGCGGCGCCGGTTCCCGTGAACGCCGAAAGCTGGATGGATTCGAGCCGCGCCAGCCGCGAGATGGTCGCGTGATTGCGGTCGAGACGGGCCGCTGTCTCCTCCGACGCATCCGCAGCGAAGAGGTGCAGCTTGGCCGATGGCGGAACATTCAGCTCCGTCCGCGCCGACCGCACTTCGCTGACCAGCCGCACCAGCCAATCGAGCTCGCGCTTCGCGTGTGGATCGACTTGCGCCTCAGGCTCCGGCCACTTGGCGACGATCAGCTCGTACGGCCGCTCACCCATGGCGTGCCACAGTTCTTCGGTGATGAAGGGCATCAGTGGGTGGAGCATCACCAGGATCTGGTCGAACGCCCACGCGGCGACGCGCTTGGTTTCCTCGTCGAACGCGCCCTTCACCAGCTCGAC
>Ga0207674_10009083_pt1 | contig 11411 bp, 7 predicted proteins | sample KBSCornC72_FD_184303 | JGI IMG/M metagenome (GOLD analysis project Ga0207674, IMG submission 184303) | Corn rhizosphere microbial communities from Kellogg Biological Station, Michigan, USA - KBS Corn C7-2 (SPAdes) (version 2) | ecosystem: Host-associated > Plants > Roots > Rhizosphere > Soil ... | reverse complement strand
TGCCCGAGTTCGACCAGGAAATGTCCGCCACGCGCCGGGCGATCGAGCGCGTACCGACCGACAAGGGCGCCTGGAAGCCGCACCCGAAATCCTTCCCCCTCGGCCACCTCACCCAGCTCGTCGCAACCATGCCCGGCTGGATCGCAAACATGGCGAGGACGACCGAGCTGAATCTCGCCAACTCGCCCGGCTACAGCCTGCAGAGCACCGAGTCGCTCCTCGCAACGTTCGACAAGCTCGTGGCCGAAGCGCGCTCCGCGATCGCCGGATTGAAGGACGCCGACGTCGCCGTACCCTGGTCACTCAAGCACGGCGACCGCGTGCTGTTCACGAGCCCGCGAGGCGCGACGATCCGATCGACCGTCAATCACCTCATCCATCATCGCGGCCAGCTCACCGTCTATCTGCGCCTCATCGACGTTCCCGTCCCGTCGATGTACGGCCCGACCGCCGACGAGCCTTGGGGAACCTAACGCGGGTCGGGAATCGGGAATCGGGAATCGAAACCCTCGGGATGCCAATTCTCCGACAGAGAGGCATCCCGAGGGCTCTGCTATTCCCGATTCCCGATTCCCGATTCCCTATTCCCGACGTAGCGCCTCCAACGGATTCACCCCCGACGCGCGCCTCGCCGGCAGCCAACTCGCCAACGCCGCGACCGCGGTGAGCAGGAGCGGAACTCCCGCGAACGTCATCGGGTCGATCACGCTCGGGCTATACAGAACGCCTCGCAGCAGCCGACTCGCGGCGAGCGCGCCGCCAATCCCGATCGCCGCACCGATGATCACCAGGCTGAGCCCCTGCTTCATGATCATCCCCACCACGTCTCCGCCTGCGGCGCCAATCGCCATGCGAATCCCGATCTCGCGACGGCGCTGACTCACCGTGTAGGCCATCACGCCGTACATCCCAACGCTCGCCAGCACGAGTCCGAGGAGCCCGAACACGCCAAGCGCCGCTCCCGCCAATCGCGCCGGCATGAGCGCGATCCCGAGATGTCTCGTCATCGTGCGGATGTCGCTGACCGGCAGCGTTTCATCGAACGACGACGCCGCCGAACGAAGCACTGGCGCGACCACCTGTGGATCACCCGTCGTCCGAATGACGATGGACATCGACTCGGACCAGTGCTGCTCCTGCGCGAGGTAGTAGAACGGAGTCGGTGGCTCGCCCAACCGCTGGTATTTACCCGTCGGCACTACACCCACGACCGTGTGTTCCTTGCCGCCGTACTTCACGGTCTTCCCGATCGGGCTCGTACCCGCCCAATACTTCTTCGCCATCTGCTCGTTCACGATCATCACGCGTACGGATGCCGTGTCGTCCTGCTGGGTGAACCCGCGACCCTGTTTCAGCTGTATTCCCATCGCCTCGAAGTAGCCGGGCGTCACCCGCGTGTTCTGCAGTGACATGTTCTCGTTCTTCGAGGGCGTATAGCCAGCGATCTCGACATAGGAGTCGTTCTCGCTCAGGCCGAGCGGCACGTTGTCGACGAAGCCGACCGCCTTCACGTTAGGGCTGTCCGTGAGCTTCTCGCGCATGCGACGATAGAACTCCTCGCTGCGCGCGCGGCTGTAGCCCTGTAGTCCCGGCGCGAGATCCGCGATCAGCAGATTCTCGGCGACGAATCCCTTGTCCACTGTCGTCACGTTCTGGAGGTCGCGCAGGAAAAGACCGGCGCTCACGAGCAGGACGATGGACAGCGCCATCTGCGCGACGACGAGTCCCTTGCTGGCACGCGAGCGCGATTGGCCAGCAGGCGCCTCGCCCTTGAGCGCCGGAATGAGCGACGGGTTCGTCGCCTGGAGAGCTGGCGCGAGCCCGAACAAGAGTCCGGTGAGTAGCGAAACTCCGAACGCGAACGCGACGACGAGTGGGCTCAGATGGAGATCGGCGCTGAAGTCCACGGACATCGGCAGTTGGATCCTGTTCGCGAGCTTGATCACCCACCACGCGAGGCCAACGCCGGCAAGTCCCGACAGGCCGGCGAACAGCAGGCTTTCGGTAAGCAGCTGCTGCACGAGCCGCGAGCGCTTGGCGCCAAGGCTGAGTCGGACCGCCATCTCACGGGCGCGGTCGCGGGCGCGCGCAAGAAAGAGATTGGCCACGTTCACACACGCGATGAGCAGCAGCACGCCGACGACGGCCATCACGACCGACGATAGCGCGACCTGCGCGCTCTTGAACGTGGGATGTATGCCCGCCTGAGACTGGAGCACGATGTTGATCTCACTCTGCTCGTAGTCCTCCGGATGCTCGGCCCGAAGGCCCGCGATCAGCGCTTTCATTTGCGCGTTCGCCTGGGCGAGCGTCACTCCGGGCTTGAGGCGGGCTACGACGTTGAACGAGTTGCTGCCCCGACTCGTGTAACCATTACGCTGCCCGGGACGAATGTCGTCGAACTGGGTCAGCGGCACCCACATGGCCGGGATGACGAGCGGGAGCGCACCTCGAAATTCCTTGGGGGCGACACCGATGACACTGTAGCTGCGGCCGTTGAGAATGATCGACCTGCCGATGATCTTCGGGTCCCCTCCGAACGCACCCTTCCAGGTCGACCAGCTCAGCACGGCGACCGGATGCGCCCCGCGCCCCGTGTCCTCCGCCGGGACGAACGTCCGGCCTAGCGCCGCGTTGACTCCCAGTACCGAGAAGTGGTTCGCGCTGGCCATCACGCCGAGCACGCGCTCGTTTCGCCCGCCGGTCGCGAGGTTCATGGTCTCGAAATCCCACAGCGTGACGCCGGAGAACGTGTTGCCGGACCGCTCGCGCACGTCGAGGTAGTGCGGAATGGAGTTCGACCCGAACTGCTCCCCGCGGTAGGTGCGGTACAGCTGGACCAGCTCGTCGGGAGCGCGGGTGCCGGGCAGCGGACGAAGCAGAAGCCCGTCAATGACCGAGAAGACCGCGGTGTTGAGCCCGATCCCCAGCGCGAGCGTCAGGACCACGACGCCCGTGAACATGGGATTCTTGGTCAGAACACGTCCGGCGTATCGGATGTCGTCCAGGATTGTGCGCATAGCCGCCTACGGTGGTGCGGGGCGTTTCAGGGAAGATCGAAGGTCACCTCCTTACTGCTCGGCGAACCTTCTGGTTTCTCATCCTGAGACATCCCGAACCCACCGAGGGATGACACGCCGTTCTTGCCGTCGCCCGTCCCCGGCAGTCGCCAGCCGCCTGCCGCCTGCCGCCTGCCGCCCTACCTACGGAACCACTCGCCTCGGATCGATCCGCACCACCCAGAGGCCCGTGATCATGTCGTTCACATAGGCCAGGCCATTCTTCACCACCACGCCCCACGTCATCGTGCGGTTCGGGACGACACCCGTCGTGTCGGCCGGGAGCATCTCGACGATCGTGCGCCCCTGCGCCCTCAGGTCCCCGCGCAGCTCACCGCTCACGTCGAAGGCATGGAACCCGCCGTTATACGCGCCGAGGTAGAGCGTGTCGCCAGCCGCCCACACGTTGTGCACGCCGCCGTACTCCGGTTCGTACCACGCCACGGACTTCGGGTGCTCGATGTCGCTCACATCGATGACCTGCAGACGGCCATAGGCGCGGATCGACGAGACGTCCCACGTGCCGGTCGGGGCGAACGGCGGAAAGACCTCGTCCGAGATGAAGACGTAGTTCTTGTGACGCCACGCGGTGTGCGTGCCGCTGATGAACCCGGGTCCATAGTCCGCCGTCGCGCCCGGGTAGAGCGACTCGGCGTTGTACTTGTAGTTGCTGATGAGCTTTGGGTCCGACGGCGTGCCGCCCTTCATGCCATTGCCGACGTCGAGAATCACGAGCCCGTCGCTCCAGTAGCTCACGTACGCGATGCCGTCCTTGACGTCGATGTCATGCAGTGCGCGTCCGGCTCGCGTGTCCTTCGTCTTCCACTCGGCAACCCGCTTCGGGTGCAGCGGATCATTGATGTCGATGATGTTGAGCGAGCCGGTCCCGCTGTTCGTGAGGTACACGTGGGTGCCGTACTTTGGCTGGGTGTACACGAACGCCGAGTGCACGCCAGCCGTCACGCCATCGGTGAATTCGGCCACCGCCTTGGGGTGTGCCGGGTCGGCGGTGGAGGCGATGACGATCCCGTTCTTCCGGTCTGCGGCGCCCTCGCGCGTGAACACCATCCACTTGCCATCCTCGGTGGTCATGAGGTCGTTCATCGAGCGCGAGTTCGCCATGATCGAGTCGGTGATCACGGGGTTCGACGGGTTGCTGACGTCGATGGCGTAGATACGGTCCCCGCCTAACGTGGTACCGAGGTAGGCGTGTTTGCCGTCGGGGTGGACCCAGACCTCGCTGGTGTAGAAGGCGCTCCGTGGCAACCGTCCCACGACCGTCGCGGTGCGGCGCACGTCACGAGCGCCTAACGTCACGGTCGCATCCACCGTCTGCGCGCCGAGCGACGCGGTCACGATGTATGTGCCCGGGACGTCGCCGACGAACGCGCCACCGTCGTCGATCGTGCCCTGCCCGGGTGAGAAGCTCCACGAGGGCGTGAGTCCGGTGATCGTCTGGCCGCGCGAGTCCTTGACGGTCACGGCGAAGCGAACGACGTCGCCCTGCCGGGCTTTCGCGCGGTTGGGATTGATGGACGCGGTGACACCATTCGAGGAGATCACCTGTACGTTGGCCGTGCTCGTGACGTTGCCGGAGCGCGCCGTGATCGTAGCCGAGCCGGGCGACAGGGCCGTCAAAACGCCATCGGCCACGCGCACGATCGCCGCGCTGGAGCTCGCCCACATCACTGCGTCGTCGCGGGAGTCGCCGGCAGCGGAGAGGACGGTTGCGCCCAGCCGGAGGCGCTGCCCGACGAGCATTTTCGAGACGGCCGGGCTGAAAACGATTCGAGCGGCGGGTCCCGGCGTTATGCGCACTTCGACCTTCTCAACGATCGGCCGGCCTCCCGGCACGATGGCCGTGACCGCGATCGGCACCGTCCCGGGCGAACCGGCACGTACCCAGCCTAACGAATCGACCGCGCCTTGAAAGCGGCCACCCTGCGCGTTGAACCGTACGATCGCGCCAGCCACCGCGGTGCCCCGCCCGTCGAGTGCCTGAACGTTCAACTGCAAGGAGTCGCCGACCGCAATCGTGCGGGCGGCCGGCGTGATGCGAAGGCGCTCGATCGCCGATGCCTGCGCCCGTGCAGCGTTAGGCGATCCGGCGATGGATGCCAGCCAGCTCCCGACAGCCAGCCCCACGCCGCGAAGACACTGCCCTGGACGAATCATGGTGGTCACCTCCGTTCCCGGTTCCCTGTTCCCGCTTCCCTGTTTTTCGATTCCCGATTCCCTATTCCCTATTCCCGATGCGGCGGCCGATGTCGACCGCCTTGAAGCCCTGGTCACCCCAGCCGATGACGAAGACGCTGAAACCCTGCTGCATGCGCGCCTCGATGTCGTTCGCCGTCGCCGGATAGCCGCACGGCACGTTGAACTCCTTGCACGCCGCGAGCACCTGTTGAATCGCCGCTTCCCACCCCTTCTCGTCGAAGACGCGCTGTCCATTGGCGTCCGTCGTCGTGAACACGCCGCGAAGTGTGCCGGCACCGGGGAACAACACACCGATGCCCTGTACCGCCGCGATCTCCCGCACCCGCGCGAGGCCGGCTTTGCTCTCGACGATAGTGAAGTTCACCAGCTCGCCCTTCGGGTTGAGTGGCCAGAGGTCGGCTTTCTCCCGGTACTCCTTCTCGCTCATGCCCCAGTACGCCGGCGCATCGCCGACGGTGTCGGAGCGAGTTCCTCCCTTGGGCTTGAACCGCATCGCGGCGAGGCCCGCCCTGACCTCCTCGGGGCTCTCGACACCGACGAACACGACGCCGCTCACGCCGAGGTTGAGTTGATCGCCGATGTGCTGCGTGGCCTTCGCGGGATCGGGCGCGATCTGGTGTACCTTGACGATGAGCGGGTGGTGGAAGCGCGCCACTCCATTTCGCTCGATCATCCCGCCGCTTCCCTCTGCGATGCCCTTCGCGAACTCCGAGAATGCGGGAAAGGCGCGATCGAAGTCGCCTTCCATGCTGCCGTCGAAGACGTAGTCGGCCGTCGTGTAGCCTAACGCGTCCTTCGCCAGCTCGGCGGGGGGCTTCTGCCGTACCGTGTCGGCCACCGGCGCGCTACCCGGGCGAGCGCGCGGGTTGCGCGGTGCGTACACGCCGAACACGGGCTTGTGGGCGGCGAGGAGATCCACCACGCCATTCAGATGTGCGCCGCTCTGCGACGTTAGCGTCGCGGGACGTACCGCGATGACTGCGATAGCGAACAGAAGCCGGGCATGCATTCAGGGCTTCTCCGGGTGGTCGTTGGGGACCTCGTATTTCGGCGCTGGCGAGGCACTCGACAGAATTATCCGCTCACGACCGCAGAGATAGCCAGAGGAGTCGACAGAGCACGCGCAGGTGTCGCGACTTGGTCTAGCGAGCGATGGATGAGCTCACGTCGAGCGCACAGAATGACTGGATGCAGACCGGTTCGCGCCCCATCTTGGTGTCGCTCGCTGCGGAGCACCAGTCAGTCCATGGTTCCCAGCACATCGCGCGACACCATGCCAGACATACGTGCCTGGATCTCTGTGTATCCGGGTGACAACCCGGCAGCAATCCTCGGCAAGCTGCCCATGCTGCCGGGCACGGTGACGTTCCCCATCCCGACATCGGTCGTTCCATCTGATGCCTCGGGCCTCCTGGTCTTCGCCTGGTGCGCGATCACCGGGAAGAACGTCGGTGCGGGGTACTGGCACATGGCGGTCAACATTCCGGACGGCGCACAGAACTTCTTTTCGCTGATGGTCGTCGGGTCGGCTCAGAGCGAGAGCGCCACGGTCTTCAACTCGCAGGCGTTCTGGCTCCCGATGCCTACTGACGGCATGCTCAGCGTGACGCTCGCCGGTGCGAAGTTCCCAGACCCCGGGAACGACGGCGAGGTCGAGATCCACGGGTACATGCCCGGCGCGACCCGGGGTTGATGGTCGACGCGGAGCACCTCGTCGGCGTGCTCGTTGCGGGCCGCTACCGGATCCAGCGCAAGCTTGGAGAAGGTGCCGCGGCCGTCGTCTTCCTCGCCCACGACGAGCGCCACGGCCGGGACGTCGCGCTCAAGATCCTGCGGCCCGAGGTGGCCGTTGCGTTAGGCGGCGCCCGCTTCGAGCGGGAGATCACCCTGTCAGCGCGGCTCAGCCATCCGCACATCGTCCCGATGCTGGATGCGGGCGAAACGGACTACCCCGGCTCGCCGAACGGCGCGAAGGTCCTGTACTACGTGATGCCGGTGCTGCAGGGCGCCTCGCTCCGCGATCGGCTCAATCAGCAGGGCCAACTCTCGTTCGACGAGACCCTGCAGATCACCCGTGACGTCGGCCTCGCGCTCGACTATGCGCACGCGCAGGGCGTCGTCCACCGCGACATCAAGCCGGAGAACGTCCTCATCGGCGGCGGCACGGCCGTCGTCGCAGACTTTGGAGTCGCGAAGATCGTGAGCGACGGCTCGTCCTCGAACTCGCTCACCCGCACCGGTTTCGCGCTCGGTACCGTGCTGTACATGAGCCCCGAGCAGTCGACGGCTGGCCCGGTTGACTCGCGAAGCGACATCTACGCGCTCGGCTGCATGGTGTATGAAATGCTGGCCGGCGAGCCGCCGTTCACCGGTCCGACGCCGCAGTCGATCCTCGCGAAGCACTTCACTGATGCCGTCCCGCTCGTCCGACGGCTGCGTCCGAACGTCCCGCCGGGTACTGACGAAGCGATCGCGACAGCCATGGCCAAGACACCGGCCGACCGCTTCGCGACCGCCGGCGAGCTCACTGCGGCACTCGAGCGGGCGCGGACCACGGGGATGACGTCGTTAGGCGCGTCAGGATACGTGGCCCCGTCGGCCGGGGCCCCCGCGCCGGTGCCGTCGCGTACGGGATCGACCAACCGAAGCCGCGGCATGGCCATCGCGCTCGGCGCACTCGGCGTCATCGCCCTCGTTGTGGCGCTGATCGTACTGCGCGTTCGCGCCGGCGTCGCACCACCCACGCGGTCCGCCGACTCCGTCCGCGCGATCGCCGTGCTCCCCTTCGACGACGTCAGTCCGGCGAAGGATCAGGAGTACTTCGCCACCGGGATGGCCGACGAGCTCGTGACGGCGCTCGCGCGCCTGCCCAACCTGCGCGTCGCGGCGCGCACGTCGTCGTTCGCGCTCCGGAATACCACGCTGAGCCCTGCAGAGATCGGCCGGCGGCTCCGCGTGTCCGCGCTGCTCACGGGGAGCATCGCGAAGGATGGCAATCGTCTTCGCATCCGGACGGAGCTCGTCGACGTCAACGCGGACAGCGTCCTCTGGCGTCGATCGTTCGACAGGGAGTTGAAGGACGTCTTCGAGGTTCAGGAGCAGATCGCGCAGACTGTGGTCTCCCAGCTCCGCGTGCTGGGCGCGGGCGGAAAGTCACTCGTTACCGTCCCGACGAACGACACTGCCGCCTACGCTTTGTACCTTCGCGGACGACTGGCCTGGAACGAGCGGACGGCGGGCTCGCTAGGCCAGGCCGTGTCGTACTTCAAGCAGGCCATCGCGAAAGACTCGGGCTACGCCCGGGCGTGGGCCGGCCTCGCCGACACGTACAACGTCATCGGCCTCAACTTCTACGGCCACCCGGGAGAGAACTTCCAGCTCGGTCGTGAAGCGGCGCGCAAGGCCATTGCGCTCGACTCCACGCTCGCCGAGGCGCACGCCGCACTCGCGTCGGCGACCGCGTTTCTCGAACGCGACTACATCGCCGCTGAGAAATCCTACGAGACGGCGATCCGACTCGACCCGACGTACCCCACCACCTACTACTTCTACTCGATCTTCCTCGTCAACCTCCGCCGTGCCGATGACGGCATCGCGAACGCAAAGCTCGCGCACGACCTCGACCCGTCATCACCGGCGCTCGCCCAGGTTGTCGGGATGGCGTACCTGAACAGCGGGCGGTTCGCCGAGTCGATCGAGCCGTTCCGCGTCGCCATCTCGTTGCAGCCGCGCTACTACTTCCCGCACTCGTGGTACGCGATTGCGCTCGCGCGCACGGCGCAGCGCGACTCGGCACTCGCCGAAGCCCACGAGGCGGTGCGGCTCGCGCCGGACAATATGCTGGTCCGCGTCTTCCTGGGGCAGACGTACGCACTCGTGGGTCAGCGCGATTCCGCGTACGCCATTGCACGCTCGATCGAGGCGCTGCAGCCAACGACGTCGGTGCCTAACGTCATGCTCGGGCGCCTGTACGCCATCACGGGAGACAAGGATCGCGCGCTCGCCGCTATCCGGCGAGGCATCGACGCGAACGAGGCGCAGGCCGGTCAGCTGCTGATTCCGGGGTTCGACGCTCTCGCGGGCGATCCGCGGTTCGAGGCGATGCTGCGCGAGGTGCATCTCAAGTAGCGGTTGACGCTCCACCAACGCCCCACAAGGGCCAACGTTTCGGAGGTCTCATGAAGCGCGGTGCGGCAATCGGACTGCTGCTCGGTGCGTGTTTGATGGCAGCGGGCTGTTCGGGCGAGGGGGCAGCCACGAAGGACACTTCGACGTCCTTGGCATCGGCCGCTGCGATGGCTACGTACGCCGCGGGGCCGGACTGGTACGCGCCGCCACCACACGTGCGCACCTACCCAAGCCCCGCGGACACCATACACAAGTGGATCGCGGCGTACGACACCACGCACATCCGCGCGCATGCCTGGGACATCTGGGAGTCGATCACGTCGCCGGCAAACGATACCACGCCGGTCTGGGAGACATGGTACGCGGGTCACGAGATCTTCCCGGAGCTCAATATCGCTCCAAACGTTGCCTCCACGCTCCCGGCAGAGCTTCGGCGACACCGTTTCCAACACAAGTTCGAGATCCCGCGTCAGAGAGTGCACGCCGGCATACGGGGCCGGATCGGCCTGGACTCGGCCGAGCGATGGTTTTCGTTCAACCGCTTCACGCGCCCGACGGCGATGTTCATCTACAAGAACCGGTTGTGGGACTACGCAATGCTGCGGGACACGAATCTAGCGTTCAATCGCCTGAACACACCGATTGCCGCTCGCGAGGTCAGCGTGACACCGGGTGTCGTCGACGCCGAATCGTTCGCGCTCAAGCCCGTGTTCCAGTTCGTGGACGGAAAGAATCCGTCGTGCATTCCTTATTGGAACGGATACACGACGGCGACGACGACGGACACGCTCAACCCGGTCGCGAAGACATGGCGGCAGTTCGTCGTGTTCGATCCCACCGGCGCCCTCAAGGGCACGAAGAAGGCCGGACCCGGAATTGCGGGATGCCCACCCGGCCAGTACTGGCCCGTGTTCCAGCGATCGAGCTTCTACGGCGTCATGCTGACGCAGGAGATGGCAGACTCGCTGAGCGTTTTCGCCGCGCAGAACGGTGACGACATCGGCGCCGGCAACGCCACGGACTCGGCGTCGATCATGGCGATGGCGAAGCCCGGCAACATCGGGCTGCTGGTGGCCATGCACGTCACGGGCAAGGAAATCGTCGAGTGGACGTGGCAAACCTTCTGGTGGTCGCCAACGCCGAACGACTCGTTAGGCTACGACCGGCCCCCGACGATCAAGGCGCCTTGGACCAACTATCAGATGAACACGGCGTACCAGATGGTCACGGTGCCGCACTGGAAAACGCCGGGCAAGTACGGGCGCATCGCGTACAACCCGTACCTCGAGACGAGCCTGTGCAGCAATCCCAAACCGAACAACACCTGCGGTCCATCGACATGGTACGGCGTGTCCACGAATTGCATGAGCTGCCACCGCATGGCCGCGTGGAAGAACATCAGCCAGGGTGACTCCCTTGCGTTCACAAACCCGAACTATGAGCCGGCGGGTTACATCGCCAAGGACTCGAGCATCTTCGCGGGCTACACGAAAACGGACTTCCTGTGGTCCGTGGCGCTCCGGACTGCCGTGCCCCACCGCTTCCCTGGGAAGCAACCGAAGAAATAGCCTCCGGCTGGAAACCTTGGTGGGCGCGCGAGCGCTGGTTAGTCGTTATGGCTCCGTTCGTACTTGAGCTGCTCGTGCGCCTTGTCCTTCGCCTGGGCGGCGTCGCGGAGCTTCGCCGCCCCCAGCGCGCGGGCGCGCGTGTCGTCGGAGCTCACGGCCGGTAACGAAAAGATCCGCTCGAGGTCCTCGCTCCCGCACGAGGCGCACACCGGCGTTGTTCCGCCGCGCACGAGCGCCTCGAACTGGTGCTGACAACGCTTGCAGCTGTACTCGTAGATCGGCATGCCGTCCCGAACGTTGGGGCTCCGCCTAATCTGCGCGCAGGACCGTGTTCGGGTCCACCCGCGTCGCTCGCCGCGCCGGCAAGCCACTCGCCACGATCGCCACCAGGACGAGCACACTACCCACGGTCCCGAACACTCGAACGTCAGTCGCCGAC
>Ga0207674_10009080_pt1 | contig 11416 bp, 12 predicted proteins | sample KBSCornC72_FD_184303 | JGI IMG/M metagenome (GOLD analysis project Ga0207674, IMG submission 184303) | Corn rhizosphere microbial communities from Kellogg Biological Station, Michigan, USA - KBS Corn C7-2 (SPAdes) (version 2) | ecosystem: Host-associated > Plants > Roots > Rhizosphere > Soil ... | reverse complement strand
AACTCCGAGTGGAGCGACCCGCTCGGCGCAGGCGGCCTGATCCAGCTGGCGTCGCGCTACACGGTCGCGCGCATGATGGAGCGCAACGACTTCCACGACCGCTTCAAGGCTGGCACGCCGATCAGCGTGCACGAGTTCCTGTACCCGCTGATGCAGGGCTACGACTCGGTCGCGCTGAAGAGCGACATCGAGCTCGGTGGCACCGACCAGAAGTTCAACCTGCTGGTCGGTCGCGCGCTGCAGACCGAGTACGGCCAGGAGCCGCAGTGCATCCTGACAATGCCGCTGCTCGAAGGGCTGGACGGCATCGAGAAGATGTCCAAGAGCAAGGGCAACTACATCGCGATCACCGAGCCGGCGAAGGACATGTTCGCGAAGCTGCTGTCGATCAGCGACCCGATGATGTGGAAGTACTTCACGCTGCTGAGCTTCCGCCCGGAAGCCGAGATCGCTGCGTTGAAGCGCGAGATCGACGCTGGCCGCAACCCGAAGGATGCGAAGCTCCAACTCGCTCACGAGGTCACCGCCCGCTTCCACGGCGCCACAGCAGCCGAGGCGGCCGAGGCCGACTTCAATCTGCGCGCCCGCGGCGGGATTCCCGATCAGATCGATTCGATCACGCTCGCCGGCGCGCCGCTGCAGATCGGCACCGTGCTGAAACAGGCTAATCTGGCACCCTCGACCAGCGAAGCCCTGCGCCTGGTCGACGGCAACGGCGTGCGGATCGACGGCGTGGTCGTGACCGACAAGAGCCTGCGGCTTGCCTGCGGCACCTACGTGGTTCAGGTGGGCAAGCGCAAGTTCGCGCGGGTGACTTTGGAGTGAACGACATGATGCGCAGACGCTTGGTCGCAGGTTCGCTCCTGCTACTCGGGACGGCGGCGGTGCCGGTCCGGGCCGCTCCGCCGGCGCAGGAGCAGTCGCGCATCGACAGGCTGATCCGCTACGTCGAGTCGCAGAAGGCGATCAAGTTCATCCGCAACGGCACCGAGTACACGGCCGAAGATGCCGGCAAATTCCTGCGCGGCAAGCTCGAAGCGATGGGCAGCGAGGTGACGACCGCACGCCAGTTCATCAAACGCATCGCCTCGCGCTCGAGCATGAGCGGCCAGCCGTATCACGTGCGCCTGGCCGACGGGCAGATCCTGCTGGCCGAGAACTTTCTAGAGGACGAACTGCAGCGCATCGAGCGCCAGCCCAGCTGAGCGTGCAAGTCAAGACGCTGCTGAAGCTCTCGATCGCGGTCGCGGTCGCGACGATCGCCACCAAGTCGTTCGCGTGGTGGCTGACCGGATCGGTCGGCCTGCTGTCGGACGCGATGGAATCGTTCGTCAACCTCGCGTCGGCGACGTTCGCGCTGCTGATGGTCACGATCTCGCAGCGCCCGGCCGACGCCGACCACCCGTTCGGCCACACCAAGGCCGAGTACTTCTCGAGCGGCTTCGAGGGTCTGCTGATCGCCGGCGCGGCGGTTGGCATCATCTGGACGGCGCTGAACCGCTTCCTGAACCCGCAGCCGCTCGAACAGCTCGGCTGGGGCATCGGCCTCGCGGTGCTCGCTTCGGTGTTGAACGGCGTATTGGCGTGGCGCATGCTGGCCGCATCGCGCGAGCACGGCTCGATCGCGCTCGAAGCCGATGCACGCCACCTGTACTCCGATGTCTGGACGACCTGCGGCGTGATCGTCGGGCTGCTGCTGGTGACGCTGACCGGCTGGCAATGGCTCGACCCGGTGATCGCGATCGGCGTCGCGCTCAACATCCTGCGCGAAGGCGCGCGTGTCGCGTGGCGCTCGGTCGAGGGACTGATGGACACCGCCGTCGAGCCCGAGGTACGCGCCCAGATCGACAAGACGCTGGCCCAGTTCGCACACCATACGATCCGCTTCGATCACATCGTGACGCGCCGTGCCGGGCAACGCCGCTTCGTCGACCTGCACATGCACATGCCGGCGAACTGGACGCTGGGCCGCGCGGCCGCACTGCGCGGCGATGTCGAGCAGGCGCTGATGAGCGAAGTGCGCGGGCTGCGCGCGTCGATTCAGTTGCTGCCGACGAACGTCGAGTCGCACTTCAACGACGCGGACGATCCGCTCTGACCGCATGATCGCGCTCATTCAACGAGTCGCTCGGGCCGCTGTCCGCGTCGGCGGTGCCGAGATCGGCGCGATCGAGCGCGGACTGCTGGTATTCGTCTGCGCCGAGCCCTCCGACGATGAAGCGTCTGCCGACAAGCTCGTCGCCAAGCTGCTGAAGCTGCGAATCTTCTCGGACGACGCCGGCAAGATGAACCGCAGCGTCGTCGACGTCGGCGGCGGGCTGTTGATCGTCAGCCAGTTCACGCTCGCAGCCGATGTCTCGGGCGGCAACCGCCCTGGCTTCAGCGCCGCGGCCGGGCCCGAGCTCGGGCGCCGTCTCTACGAGCGGGTGATCGCGACGGCCCGCGTCGCGCATGCACACGTCGGGCCGGTCGCCTGCGGCGAGTTCGGGGCCGACATGCAGGTCAGCCTTGTCAACGACGGGCCGGTGACGATCCCGATGCGGATCTGATCGCTGATGCCGGCCAGCGCACGGCCGCTCCGAAGCGGCCGGCCTGCCCCTCGGGGGGCGGCCACGGTACCCCGGGGCCGGGGGGCTTCACTAGTCGGCGTACTGGCCGGCGGCCTTGATGATCGGGCCCCACTTGTTGATCTCGGCCTCGACGAATTTCTTGTGCTCGGCGCCGCCCTGGCGCGCGTCGGTCACGATCACGGCGCCAAGCGCTTCTTCGCGCTTGATGAAGTCGGCGTCCTTCAGCGCGCTGCGCAGTGCGGCGTTCAGCTTGTCCGTCACGGCCTTCGGCGTGCCCTTGGGTGCGTACATCGCGTGCCAGATCGACACGTTGAAGCCCTTCAGGCCCGACTCGTCGAGCGTCGGCAGGTTCTTCAAGGCGGGCGTCGTCAGGCGCTTGCTGGTCGTCACGGCAAACGCCTTGATCTTGCCGCTTTCGATCTGGCCGGTCGTGTTCGTCGTCTGGTCGCACATCAGGTCGACCTGGCCGCCCATCAGGTCGGTCATTGCCGGGCCGGTGCCCTTGTAGGGCACGGTCTGCATGTCGATCTTCAGCGTGCTTTGCAGCAGCAGGCCGCACAGGTGCGAGGCGGCGCCGAGACCGGCGTTTGCGAGATTGATCTTGCCTTTGTTCGCATCGAACCACTTCAGCAGTTCGGCGTAGTTGTTCGCCGGCAAGGTCGGCTTGCCGACCAGCGTCATCGGCACTTCGTTGATCATGCCCAGGTACTCGAAGTCACCGAGCGTGTCGTAGGTCATCTTGCGGTACAGCGCCGGCGAGGTGCTCATGCCGATGTGATGAATCAGCAGCGTGTAGCCGTCGTTGGACGCCTTCGCGACCTTGCCGGCACCGAGCGTGCCGCCCGCGCCGCCGACGTTCTCGATGATGATCGACTGGCCGCCGAGCGGCTTGCGCAGCGCCTCTGCCAGGTCACGTGCGACCTTGTCGGTCGGGCCGCCGGCCGCGAATGGCACGACGATCGTGATCGGCTTTTCGGGGTACTCGGCCCAGGCCGATGTGCCGACGAGCGTCGCAAGGCCGGCGGCAAGGAGTCGGGAGGTAATGCTCATTTTTCGCGCAATGCGTGGGAGTGACTGACCGCGCGATTGTCGGCGCCCGGCCGCGCCACCGGCAAGGCGGAAAACTCGTAAGCCGCCGTGTAGGGGTATTGCGTTCGCGAGTGTGTGGCTGCCTCAGCGCTGCGTGCGCGTGTCTTCGATGACCTTGCCGTCGTTCGGCAGCGTTCCCGGTGCGCACAGCAGGATGTCGCCGCGCAGTTTCGTGACATCGCGCACGCTCTCGCCCAGTCGCGCGGCAAGGCCTTCGGGTGCGCCGTCCACCTCGACCCGCAACTCCATCCGATCGTTCGCCATCTCGCCGCAGACGACGAGCCGAGCGCGTTTGATCTCCGGGTGTCGCCGCACGACTTCGGCGACCTGGGCCGGATGCACGAACATGCCGCGCACCTTCGCCGTCTGATCGGCGCGCCCCATCCAGCCCTTGATGCGCGTGTTGGTGCGGCCGGTCGGGCAGGGGCCGCTCAGCACGGCCGACAGGTCGCCGGTGCCGAAGCGGATCAGCGGGTAGTCAGGATTCAGAGTCGTCACGACGACCTCGCCGACCTCGCCGACCGGCACCGGTTCGCCGGTCCCGGGGCGCACGATCTCGACGATCACGCCTTCATCGAGCACGAGCCCTTCGCGCGCCTCGGTCTCGTACGCGATCAGCCCGAGATCGGCCGTGCCGTAGCTCTGGTAGGCGCTGATGCCGCGCTGCGCGAGCCAGTCGCGCAGGCTGGGCGGAAACGCCTCGCCGCCGACCGAGGCCTTGCGCAGCGAGGGCAGCGCAAGGCCGAGCTCCGCCGCTTTCTCGACGATGATCTTCAGAAAGCTCGGCGTGCCGATGTAGCCGTCGGGGCGCAACTCGCGAATCGCCTGGACCTGCTGCTCGGTCTGCCCGGTCCCACCCGGAAACACAGTGCAGCCGATCGCGAACGCGCCGCTTTCCATCATCGCGCCGGCCGGCGTGAAGTGATAGCTGAAACTGTTGTGCGCCAGGTCGCCGGCCCGAAAGCCGGCGGCGAACAAAGCGCGCGCCATGCGCCAGTAGTCGCTGCGCGGACCTTCGGGTTCGTGGATCGGGCCGGGCGACACGAACACGCGCAGCGCGCGCTGCTCGATCGGCCGCCTCGCTCCCCAGCCGATCGCCGAGAAGCCGCCGAACACCTCGCCCGTCGCGGCCAGTTCGGCACGTTGCATCTCGAGCAGCTCATGCTTGCGGACCACCGGCAGCTGCGCCAGCGCGGCGCGGCTCGTGATCTGCACCGGATCGATGTCGCGCAGGCTGCGTCCGAGGGCGCTCGTGTGCGCCCGCGCGTGCGCGACCTGCTGCGCGAGCAACGCCATCAGCTCGGCCTCGCGCTGGTCGGGAGGTCGCGTTTCGAGCGCGTCGTAAGTCGTCGTCATCCGAGCACCTCGGCCTGGGTTTTCTTGGGCAGCTTCGCGAGCACGAGCGCGTGCGAACGGCGAATGAGTTCGTTCAAGGCCGCACTGCCGAGCGCGTGCCCGGGCTTCACCTGCACCCACTTTGCACGCGCGAGGTGCGGCGCCGGCATCACCCCCGGCACGCCGGTGAGCTCCAGGAACCGGTCGTCGTCGACCTTGAACGAGCAGCTCTTCGTGTGCCCGCCGATCCGGTTGCCCTCCAGCAGGAAAACACAGAACATCTTCGCGCCGATCGAATAGACGAGGTCGGCGCCCCACTTGATGTCTTCGGTCGCACCGGGCAGCCCGGCTGCGAACTTGCGCTGCGCATCGAAGTTCGTCGTTGCCATGCCGTCGGCTCAGTCTTCATCCAACTTGCCGGCGCGCCGCTTCGCGTCGTCGACGAGCTTGCGCTGCTGCGGCGGCGTGTCGACGGCATAGCGCTCGAAGCCCATCCCGCCGGCCTTCTTCAGATCGGCGTACAGCGTGCCCTGGTCGTCGTGGAAATGCAGGAAGGCATTGCTGCGCAGATAGAAGATGCCGGGCTGCTTTTCGGTGAGGCCCTTGATCTCGCGCAGTTGGCGCAACAGCGGAAGCAGCGGCTTCAGCGCTTCGGGGCTGGCATGTGCCATGTCGTGTTCTCCTCGAAATTCGCAGGCAACGAGCGTCAGGCGAGCCAGCGCTTGCGGCGCTTGTAGCTCTTGACGTCGCGAAAACTCTTGCGCTCGCTGCCGCCCATGCCGAGATAGAACTCCTTCACGTCCTGGTTCTCGCGCAGGCTCGCGGCCTCGCCGTCCATCACGACACGGCCGTTCTCGAGGATGTAGCCATAGTCCGAATAGCGCAGCGCCATGTTCGTGTTCTGCTCGGCAAGCAGGAACGTGACCTTTTCCTTCGTGTTGAGGTCGCGAACGATCTCGAACACCTCCTCGACGATCTGCGGCGCGAGACCCATCGACGGCTCGTCGAGCAGCACCATCGTCGGGTTGGCCATCAGCGCACGGCCGATCGCGCACATCTGCTGCTCCCCGCCCGAGGTGTACGCGGCCTGCGAGCTGCGGCGCACCTTGAGGCGCGGGAAGTACGCATAGACCTTCTCGAGCGTCGCGGCGACCGCGGCCTTGCCGTCGCGCCGCGTGTACGCGCCGGTCATCAGGTTCTCCTCGATGGACAGATGTGCGAAGCAGTGCCGGCCCTCCATCACCTGGATCACGCCGCGCTCGACCATCTGCGACGGGCTCAAGGCCTCGATGCGCTCGCCGCGCAGCTCGATGGAGCCCTTCGTGACCGCTCCGCGCTCGCCGGCGAGCAGGTTGCTCACCGCGCGCAGCGTGGTCGTCTTGCCGGCGCCGTTGCCGCCCATCAGCGCGACGATGCGCCCCTGCGGTACCTGCAGCGAGACGCCCTTCAGCACGAGGATCACGTGGTTGTAGATCACCTCGATGCCGTTGACGTCGAGAACGATGTCGGCGCTGCTCATGGGCGTGACGGGTTCGAAGGGGTTCGCTGCACGTCGCGTGGCTCAGGACTGGCAGTCCTCGGGTGTGCGCGGCGTCAGCTTCTTCTCGCTCGCGTACTTGGCCGCGGTGCTGCGGACCATCGGCTTGATCACCTGCTCGTCGCCCTGCAGCCAGTCGGACGTGAAGTTCCACTTGCCGCCGTCCCAGGTGTGGATGCGTGCCCACGAGGCGCCCATGTGATCGACGCACGACGTGCTGATGGGCCGCATCACGCCGGCGAAGCCCAGCGCGTCGAGCTTGGCCTGCGTGAGGTTCAGGTTCTCGAGGCCCCAGCGCACCTGCTCGCCGGTCATCACCTTGCCCTTGCCGAAGCGCTCCTGCGCGGAGCGGATGCCTTCGATGCCGATCATCGCGCTCATCGCACCGCGCATGTACAGGACCTGGCCGACGTCGGCCTTCGGCCCGGTGCCCTGGCCCTTCTCGTAGACCATCGCGAGCACGTCCTTGACCAGCTTGGACTGCGGTTCCGCGCCGTGCTGCATGGTCACCGCGTTGTAGCCCTTGGCGCCGTCGCCGACGTCCTTCACGTCGGGTTCGGCGCCGGCCCACCACACGCCGTACATCTTCTCGCGCGGATAGCCGGTGGCCTGCGCTTCCTTCAGCGCGGTCGAGTTCATCACGCCCCAGCCCCACAGCAGCACGTAGTCGGGGCGGTTCTGGCGCACCTGCAGCCAGGTGGCCTTCTGTTCCACGCCGGGCGCGTTCACCGGCAGCAGCTGCAACTCGAAGCCCAGTTGCTTGGAGCGCTCCTGCAACAGCGGGATCGGCTCCTTGCCGTAGGGGCTGTCGTGGTAGACGAGTGCGATCTTCTTGCCCTTGAGCTTGTCCAGCCCGCCTTCCTTCTTGCCGATGGCCTGCACGATCGCGTCCGAAGCCACCCAGTAAGTGCCGGCGATCGGGAAGTTCCACTTGAACACCGTGCCGTCGGCGCTCTCGCTGCGGCCGTAGCCGATGGTGACCACCGGAATCTTGTCGGCGGGTGCCTTCTCGGTGATCGCGAAAGTGGCGCCGGTGGACAGCGGCTGCACGAACGACGCGCCCTTGCTCTTCAGGCGCTCGTAGCACTCGACGCTGCGCGCCGTGTCATAGCCGGTTTCGCACTCCTCGAACGTGAGCTTCACGCCGTTCAGGCCGCCGCGCGCGTTGACCAGCTTCAGGTAGTCGACGAACCCGTTGGCCCACGGCGCGCCGTTGGGCGCGTAGGCGCCGGTGCGATACGACAGCACCGGGATGAACTGCTCCTTGGCCTGCGCGAAAGCGGGCCCGGTGCCCAGCAGCGCCGCTGCCGCGGCGATGGCCAGCGCGACTGACGCAAGTGGCTTGAGCTTCATGGTTTGTCTCCTGTGAATGGGCACGTGGGCGTGCGGGTTTGAACGAGTCTGCGCTCTCTGGATGGGCGTCAGTGCGGGAAGGGCCACAACTGCAGCTTCTGCTTCGCGGTGGACCAGAGCCTGGCCAGGCCATGCGGCTCGACGATCAGGAACCACACGATCAGCGCGCCGAAGATCATCAGCTCGGCGTGCGAGATGCCGGCCGTCGAAATCTGGAGGCCGAATGCCCCGGCCAGCACCGGCAGGAACTGGTTCAGCGCGATCGGCAGCACGACGATGAAGGCGGCACCGAAGAAGCTGCCCATGATCGAGCCGAGCCCGCCGATGATCACCATGAACAGCAGCCGGAACGAATAGTCGACCGAGAAAGCGGAGGGCTCCCAGGCGCCGAGGTAGATGAAGGCCCAGAGCGCACCGGCCACGCCGATGATGAAGGAGCTGACTGCGAAGGCGCTCAGCTTCGCGTACATCGGGCGGATGCCGATCACCGCGGCGGCCACGTCCATGTCGCGGATCGCCATCCACTCGCGGCCGATCGCGCCGCGGACCAGGTTCTTCGCCAGCATCGCGATGATCACCAGCACGGCCAGGCAGAACAGGTACTTGCTGACGGCGCTTTCGAGCGGCAAGCCGAACACCTGCAGGTTCGACACCGCGACCGAGCCCGACGGCGTGTCCAGCGTGAACCACTTGATGCGCAGGAACATCCAGTCCGCGAAGAACTGCGCCGCCAGCGTCGCCACCGCGAGGTACAGGCCGCGCACCCGCAGGCTGGGCAGCCCGAACAGCACGCCGAAGGCCGTCGCGCACAACCCGCCGAGGATCAGCGCCGGGACCAGCGGCATGCCCGGAATGCGCACGAAGAAGTTGTACGCGCCGTACGCGCCCACGGCCATGAACGCTCCCGAGCCGAGCGAGATCTGGCCGCAATAGCCGACCAGGATGTTCACGCCCACCGCGGCGAGCGAGAAGATCAGGAACGGGATCAGGATCGCGCGAAACAGATAGTCGCTCGCCAGCATCGGCACCGCGAGGAATGCGAACGCCAGCACCGCGATGACGAAGATGCGGTCCTGCCGGATCGGAAAGACCTGCTGGTCGGCGCGGTAGGTCGACTTGAACTGGCCGTTTTCGCGGTAGAGCATGGTCAGACCCGATCGATGATCTTCTCTCCGAACAAGCCCTGGGGCCTGAACAGGAGAAACACAAGCGCCAGCACGTACGCGAACCAGATCTCGATGCCGCCGCCGACAAAGGGGCCGAGGTAGACCTCGGAGAGCTTTTCGCCGACGCCGATGATCAAGCCGCCGATGATGGCGCCGGGCACCGAGGTCAGGCCGCCGAGGATCACGACCGGCAATGCGCGCATCGCGACCGTTGCGAGCGAGAACTGCACGCCGAGCTTGCTGCCCCAGATCATGCCGGCCACCAGCGCCACGACGCCGGCCACGCACCACACGATGACCCAGATGCGAGCCAGCGGAATGCCGATCGACTGCGCGGCCTGATGATCGTCGGCCACCGCGCGCAGCGCGCGACCGGTACCGGTCTTCTGGAAGAACAGCGAGAGCAGCGTCACCAGCGCCGCGGCGATGGCGGCGGCGATCAAGTCTTCCTTGTTGATCAGGATGCCGCCGGGGAACAGGGAGTCGAGCACGAAGATCGGATCCTTCGGCAGGCCGATGTCGATCTTGTAGATGTTGCTGCCGAAGAGGGTCTGGCCCAGCCCGTCGATGAAGTACGCGATGCCCAGGGTGGCCAGGAGCAGCGTTGCGCCTTCCTGGTTGACCAGATGGCGCAGCACCAGCCGCTCCACCGCCCACGCGGTGGCGAACATCACGACGCCGGCCAGCACGAAGCCCGCGACGTTGGCGAACCAGCGGTTTTCGATGCCGGTCCACTGCGGCACCCATTCGGCAAATCGCGCCATCGCGAGCGCGGCGAACAGCACCATCGCGCCCTGGGCGAAGTTGAACACGCCGCTCGCCTTGAAGATCAGCACGAAGCCGAGCGCGATCAGCGAATACAGCATGCCGACCATCAGGCCGCCGAAGAGAGTCTCGAGGAAGAAGCCCATGCCGTTTCTTCTTCCTTCTTTTCAGTGCGCCGTACCGAGGTACGCGCTGATCACGTCGGGATTCGCCCGCACGTCGCCGGGCGAGCCGTCGCCGATCTTCTTGCCGTAGTCGAGCACGACGACGCGGTCGCTGATGTCCATCACGACGCCCATGTCGTGCTCGATCAGCACGATGGTCGTGCCGAACTCGTCGTTGACGTCGAGGATGAAGCGGCTCATGTCCTGCTTCTCCTCGACGTTCATGCCGGCCATCGGCTCGTCGAGCAGCAGCAGCGTCGGCTCCATCGCGAGCGCGCGGCCGAGGTCGACGCGCTTTTGCAGCCCGTACGGCATGCGCCCGACCGGCGTCTTGCGATACGGCTGGATCTCGAGGAAGTCGATGATGCGCTCGACGACCTCGCGCTGCGCGATCTCCTCGCGCTCGGCGGTGCCGAGCCGGAAAGCCTGCTGCAGCAGGTTCGCCTTCATCTTCAGGTTGCGGCCCGTCATGATGTTGTCGAGCACGCTCATGCCCTTGAACAGCGCGAGGTTCTGGAACGTGCGCGCGATGCCCATCTCGGCCACCTGGCGCGAGTTCATGTGCTTGAAGGTCTTGCCGCGAAACGTGATCTCGCCTTGCTGCGGCTGGTACACGCCGTTGATGCAGTTCAGCATCGAACTCTTGCCGGCGCCGTTCGGCCCGATGATCGCGCGAACCTCGTGCTGGCGAACGTCGAAGCTGATGTCGGTCAGCGCCTTCACGCCGCCGAACGACAGCGAGATGTTCTGCACCGCGAGGATCACGTCGCCGATCTTGCGCTGCGCCATCACGCGGCCCTCTTCACGACGCCGAATGTCTTCGTGTCGGCGATGCGCAGATCGGCGGCGACCATGCCGGTGCGGCCGTCCTCGAACTTGACGGCCGTTTCGATGTACTGGTTCGCCTTGCCGCCGTACAGCGCATCGACCAGCACCTGGTAGCGCTCGGCGATGAAGCCGCGTCGGACCTTGCGCGTGCGGGTCAGCTCGCCGTCGTCGGCATCGAGCTCCTTGTGCAGGATCAGGAAGCGGCTGATCTGGCTGCCGGCCAATCGGTCGTCGGTGGCGAGGTCGGCATTGACCTTCTCGATGCACTCGCGCACCAGTTCGTAGACCTCGGGCTTCTGCGCCAGATCGGTGTAGCCTGCATACGGCAGGTTGCGCTTTTCGGCCCAGTTGCCGACCGCTTCGAAGTCGATGTTGATGAACGCGCAGACCTTCTCGCGTCCGTCGCCGATCGCCACCGCTTCCTTGATGTGCGGAAAGAACTTCAGCTTGTTCTCGACGTACTTCGGCGCGAACATCGCTCCGTCGTGCGCACCGCCGCTCAGGCGGCCGACGTCCTTCGCGCGGTCGATGATCTTCAGGTGCCCGCCGGCGTCGAGGAAACCGGCGTCGCCGGTGTGGTACCAGCCTTCACTCGTCAGCACCTCGGCC
>Ga0207674_10009079_pt1 | contig 11416 bp, 9 predicted proteins | sample KBSCornC72_FD_184303 | JGI IMG/M metagenome (GOLD analysis project Ga0207674, IMG submission 184303) | Corn rhizosphere microbial communities from Kellogg Biological Station, Michigan, USA - KBS Corn C7-2 (SPAdes) (version 2) | ecosystem: Host-associated > Plants > Roots > Rhizosphere > Soil ... | reverse complement strand
CCCCACACCACTTTGATCAGTTCCTGGGTGCGCGGATTGTTGCGCGGTCCCACCACCACCACCTGGAAGCCGGAGACGAAGGTTTCCAGGCTGTTGAGATAGGAGGCGCAGGAGGCCCAGGCGCGGCCATATTCGTCCGCGAAGGCTTCGAGCTGGCCGCGCGCGCGCTGGCCGTAAACGCCATCGCCGGTGATCTGTCCCAGGCGCGTCAGCACCCAGGTCATGATGCCGTTGGCCGAAGGCACGGCCTGGTCGTAAAGAACCCGGGCGCGCACGATCAAGGCTTCCGCATCGTCGGCGATGGTGCAATAGCCGCCCTTTTCATTGTTCCAGAAATGATCGTTGAGGGTGGCGACCCAGCCCTTGGCGGCATCGAGGAAGCGCTTCTCGCCGGTCGCTTCCCAAAGGAACAGCGCCGCGCGCGCCATATGCGCGTAATCGTCGGCGAAGGCGGGGGCCCCGCGCACGCCGGCATTGACGGAATGATAAAGCCGGTCGCCCTCGCCCAGTGCCTTGACCACCTGGTCGAAGGTGGTGACCGCGGCCTTGACCCAGTCGGCGCGATCGAGCGCCGCGCCCGCCTGGGCCAGCGCGGCGATGGCAAGGCCGTTCCAGTCCGCCAGCAAGGTTTCATCGCGCGCCGGCTTCACCCGCTTGTCGCGCGCCGCCAAGAGCATGCCGCGCTGCTTCACCAGCAAGGCTTCATCGGCTTCGGTCAATTGCGGCTGGGGATGGCCCATGCGGCGCAGGATGTTGCGCCCGCCGGTGTGGTTGCCGTCGCGGGTGACGCCATAAACGGACTTGAAGCGCTGGGCGAAGGTGCCGGCGAGCGCGGCATCGATTTCCGCTTCGCTCCAGAGATAATATTTGCCTTCCTCGCCTTCGGATTCCGCTTCCAGGCCGGCGGCGAAACCATTGTCCATGGTGAGATCGCGCAGCATCCAGCCCACGGTCTCTTCGATGCGCTGGCGGCAAAGCCCGTTGCGGTTGAACTGCCAGATGCCGGTGAGGAATTCGACCAGGAGTGCGTTGTCGGCCAGCATCTTCTCGAAATGCGGGGTCAGCCAGCGCTCGTCCACGGTGTAGCGGAAGAAGCCGCCGCCGACATGATCGTACAATCCGCCCAGCACCACCGCGTCGATGGTGGTGGTGACCATCTGCAGGAATTGCTGGATGCCCGAGCGCATATAGGCGCGCCACATGACGTCCAGGAAAATGGTCTGGGGGAATTTCATTCCGCCATTGCCCAGATAGCTGAGCTGGCCGCCCAGGAAGATGTCGTAGCGCTGGCCGATGCGTAAGGCGGCGATGTCGAGCTGGATGGCTTCGGCCTGGCCCGCCATGTTGCGGTCGAGCAGCATCTGCATCTGCTGGTACACGCCATTGGCGCTGGCGATCACGTCGTCGCGCTTGTCGCGATAAAGCGCGATCACGTCATCGAGCACGCGGGCGAAGGCCGGCTGGCCCAGCTTCTCCACATCCGGCAGATAGCCGGCGACGTAGAAGGGATGGCCCTTGGGGGTGAGGAACATGGTGAGCGGCCAGCCGCCATTGAAGCCCATCAGGTTGCCGCCGGCCTGGTACATCTGGTCGATGTCCGGGCGCTGCACCCGGTCCACGATCACGGGAATGAAATTGTCGTTGATCTTCTGCGCCGTCTCGGCGTTGGAGAAGCTTTCCCGGTTCATCACATGGCACCAGTGGCAGGCGGCATAGCCGATGGAGAGCAGGATCGGCTTGCCCGCCGCTTCGGCTTCGGCCAGCACCGCGTCGCTCCAGACCCGCCATTCCACGGGATTGTCTTTGTGCGCCAGAAGATAAGGGCTGGTGGCGTTCTGAAGAGCGTTCATCGCTGGTTCCATTGGACGCGGCGATGATGGAAGATCGCCGAAGGTTTGAAGGGCCGCGCTTCTTAGCTGAAACCGCCTGTCCCAGGGAAGAGTGAGCGGCGACCGCGAAGCGGATGAAATGGTCCAGCGGACCATTTCAAGCCGCGAACGCCGCGAGCTTGGGCGAGCGGCCGGGTTATAGGATGAAGGTCTGGAAAGGGGTTTGATGCCATGAAAATGCATATCGAACTGGACATGACGCCGGAGGAGGCCCGGGCGATGATGGGCTTGCCGGACGTGGCGCCCCTGCAAAAGCAGATGCTGGAGGACATGCGGGCGCGCATGAGCCGGGCGATGGAGGCGGGCGACATGGAAAACCTGATGCGGGCCTGGGCGCCGTTGGGCGGGGCGGAAGCCTTCACCCAGTTTCAGAAATTCCTCTGGGACAGCGCCAGCATGGTGGCCCGGGGCGGCAAGCCGAAGGAAAAGCCCTGACTTTGACGACGGCGGAAACGATTTTTGCCCTGGCCAGCGCGGCCGGTCGGGCCGGGGTGGCGGTGGTGCGGGTTTCCGGCCCGGACGCCGGGCCCGTTCTGTCTGCACTATCGGGCGGCGTGCCCCCGCCCCGGACGGCAAGCCTGCGCAGCTTGGCGACGGCGGCGGGCGAGATCGACCGCGCCCTGGTGTTGTGGTTTCCCGCGCCGCACAGTTTCACCGGCGAGGATGTGGCGGAATTCCATATTCATGGCGGCCGGGCGATCCGCGAGCGCCTGTTCGAAGCTTTGGCGGAATTGGGGGCACGGCCGGCAGGGCCCGGCGAATTTTCCCGGCGCGCGGTCGAGCAGGGCCGGCTGGATCTCACCCGGGCCGAAGCCATTGCCGATCTGGTGGAGGCCGAGACCCCCGCCCAGCTGCGCCAGGCGCTGCGGCAATATGACGGCGCGCTGGCCGATCTTTATGAAGGCTGGCGGGCAGACCTGATCGCGGCCTTGAGCCGGGCCGAAGCGGCGATCGATTTTTCCGACGACGGCGTGGGCGAGGTGGAATTCGCCGCCGCGCGGGCCGGGGTTCTGGAAATCGTCCAGGCCATTCAGACCCATATGAACGATCATCGACGCGGCGAAGCACTGCGCGAAGGATTGAAGCTGGCCATCATCGGCCCGCCCAATGCCGGCAAAAGCTCGTTGATCAATGCCCTGGCCCGGCGCGAGGCCGCGATCGTGTCGGATGTGCCCGGCACCACCCGGGATGTGATCGAGCTGCGCCTCAACCTGGGCGGCTATCTGGTCCAGGCGGCGGACACGGCGGGCCTGCGCGACACCAAGGATGCGATTGAGGCCGAAGGCGTGCGCCGGGCCCTGGCCCAGGCGGGCACAAGCGACCTGGTGCTGCTGCTGCGGGACGGCACTGTTCCGTACACGGATTATCCCGGCATCGCAGCCGATCTTCTGGTCTGGAACAAGAGCGACCTGCCCGGCTTTCAGACACGCGAAGGAATTTCCGTATCGCTGAAAAGCGGCGCGGGCCTGAGCGAACTGATCGCCGCGTTGACCGCGATGGTGGCGGAACGCCTGGAAACAAAGGATCAAACGCCAGCCCTGACCCGGCCGCGCCATCGCGAAGCGCTGACGCAGGCGCTGGAATCTTTGCGCCATGCGCTCACCGCGCCGCCCGATCAGCCCGAACTTTTTGCGGAAGATCTGCGCCTGGCGCTGCGCGCCATCGGCCGCATCACCGGCCGGGTCGATGTCGAGGAATTGCTCGACCATGTGTTTCGGGATTTTTGTATTGGAAAGTGAGCCGTGGCGCGCGAGCGCCTCGCTCGCTCCGCTCGTGACCACTACGCTGGCGCTAGGTCACGGGGCCAGCTTTTCTAAGCTCGCTACCGCTCGCCAAGAAAAGCCAGGCCAACGCCTGAAGCGAAAGCGAAGGCCCGTTGCCCTGATCGGGCAATGCGCGTATTTCCCCGCGCATGAGCGGCTATGACGTCATCGTGATCGGCGGCGGCCATGCGGGCTGCGAGGCGGCTGCGGCGGCGGCGCGGGCGGGCGCGGCCACGCTGCTTCTCACCCACAAATTCGAGACCTTGGGCGAGATGTCCTGCAATCCCGCCATTGGCGGGGTGGGCAAGGGCCATCTGGTCCGAGAGATCGATGCCCTGGGCGGGCTGATGGGCCAGGTCGCGGACCGGGCCGGGATTCAATTCCGCCTCCTCAACCGCCGCAAAGGTCCGGCCGTGCGCGGCCCTCGCGCCCAGGCCGACCGGGCGCTCTATCGCGCCGCCATGCAGGAGGCGCTGGTCCAGATTGCCGGATTGGAAATCCGCGAGGCGGCGGCGGAAGACCTGATTTTGAAGGACGGCCGGGTCGTCGGGGTGCGTACTGCTGCCGGGCAGGAATTTTTTGCGGCCTCAGTGGTGCTGACCACCGGCACCTTTCTCAATGGGCTGATCCATATCGGCGAGACACAGATTCCGGCGGGACGCATGAAGGTCTCCGATGGGGTCGAACCCCCGTCCCTGGGACTCTCCAAGACGCTTTACAGCTTCGGCCTGCCCATGGGCCGGCTGAAGACCGGCACCCCGCCCCGGCTGGATGGGCGAACCATCGATTGGGCCAGCCTGGAATCCCAGGCCGGGGACGATCCGCCCGTGCCTTTTTCCTTCCTCACCCGGGCGATCACCACGCCGCAGATCGCCTGCGCCATTACCCGCACCACCTTGCAGACCCACGCAATCATCCGGGCCAATCTGCATCGCGCGCCCATGTATTCGGGCCAGATCGCGTCCACCGGGCCCCGCTATTGCCCCTCCATCGAAGACAAGGTGAGCCGGTTCGCGGACCGCGAAAGTCACCAGATTTTCCTTGAACCAGAAGGACTTAACGACGACACGATCTACCCCAACGGGATTTCCACCTCCCTGCCCCAGGACGTCCAGCTGGCTTTGCTGGCCACTATTCCGGGTCTGGAGAAAGCCGCCGTCCGGCGCCCCGGCTATGCCATCGAATATGACTATGTCGATCCCCGGGCGCTTTCGCCGGCCCTGGCGGTGAAAAGCGTGCCCGGGCTTTACCTGGCCGGACAGATCAACGGCACCACCGGGTATGAAGAAGCGGCTGCCCAGGGCCTGATGGCCGGCCTCAATGCGGCCAGGGCGGCGGGCGGCCAGGAGCCCGTCATTCTGGACCGGGCCCAGGCCTATATCGGGGTGATGATCGACGATCTGGTGACCAAGGGGGTGAGCGAGCCCTATCGCATGTTCACCTCCCGGGCCGAGTACCGCCTCACCCTTCGGGCGGACAATGCGGACCAGCGGTTGACCGGCCTGGGCGAGAGTCTAGGCATTGTCGGCTTGGAGCGCCGCCGGGCATTCCAGGCAAAGATGGCGCGGCTCGCCGTTTCACGTGAAACAATGGCCGGCCTGACCCTTACCCCCAACGAAGCGGCCAAGCAGGGCATGGTGATCCGGCAAGATGGCGTCCGGCGGACGGCCAGCGACCTGTTGAGCCTCCCCGAGGTGGATTTCGCCTGGCTGGCATCGATCTGGCCGGTTCTGGCTGCCATCGAGCCGGAAATCGTCGAGCAACTGGAAATCGATGCCCAATATGCCGGCTATCTGGACCGCCAGGACGCCGACATTCTCTCTTTTCGCCGGGATGAAGGCCGGGCCCTGCCGCCGGACCTGGATTATCGGGCCGTGATCGGACTTTCCAATGAAGTCCGCCAGAAGCTGGAGGCGATCCGCCCCGCCACCCTGGGCCAGGCCAGCCGGATCGAAGGCGTGACCTCCGCGGCCCTCACCCTGGTGCTGGCCCATGTCAAAGGGACGCGGAAAAGCCGGACCAGCAAAGAGCCGCAAAGTGCCTGACACCGCCTTCGGGCCCGAGGAATTCGCGGCGGCGACCGGTGTTTCACGTGAAACATTGGGTCGCCTGGCCCGATATGCCGACCTGCTGCGAGACTGGAATGCCCGGCACAATCTGGTCTCCCCCAAATCCCTGGAAGACCTGTGGCGGCGGCATTTCTGGGACTCCGCCCAGTTGGCGCCCCTGGTGCCGGAACAGGCCGGAACCTTGGCCGACCTGGGCTCAGGCGCCGGGTTCCCCGGGCTGGTGTTGGCGGAACTGCTGCGGAACCGGGTGCGCGTCACCCTGCACGACGCCACGGCCAAGAAATGCACCTTTCTCGCCGCCGCGGCCGAAGCCATGGATCTGCCGGTCACGGTCGTGAACAAGCGGATGGAAGAAATCCCCCTGAAAACCTTCGATGTGGTCACCGCCCGGGCCTGCGCACCCTTGCCGAAACTTCTGGGCTATGCGCAGAATTTTGCCGGCCCGGACAGCGTTTGCCTGTTCCTCAAGGGTCAAAATGTGGGGTCCGAATTGACGGAAGCCCATAAATATTGGAACATGAAAGTCAGGCAGATCCCGAGCCTGACGGACCCATCCGGGGTCATATTGGAGCTGAGGGAGCTGTCGCCCCATGACCGAGACCGCCAAGAAACCGCGCGTGCTGGTCGTCGCCAATCAAAAGGGCGGCGTCGGTAAGACCACCACCGCGATCAATCTGTCGACCGCGCTGGCCGCCATCGGCGAGCCGACCCTGGTGATCGACATCGATCCCCAGGGCAATGCCTCCACCGGGCTGGGCGTGCCTCGGGCGTCGCGCACCGTCACCACTTATGACGTGCTGATGGGCGAAGCCAAGCTGGCCGATGCCATCGTCGAAACCCGGATTCCGAAATTGTCGATCGTGCCGGCCACGGTGGACCTCTCCGGCGCCGAGCTGGAGCTGATCGACAAGCCCCGGCGCAATTTCATTCTGAAGGACGCGTTGGCGGAATATTCCGCACACGGAGCATCTCCATTCTCCTATGTGCTGATCGACTGCCCGCCTTCGCTCACGCTTCTCACCATCAATGCGATGACGGCGGCGGATGCGGTGATGGTGCCGCTGCAATGCGAATTCTTCGCCCTGGAAGGTTTGAGTCAGTTGCTCAAGACCATCGAGTTGGTGCGCGCCAACATCAATCCGTCGCTGGAGATCCAGGGCATCGTGCTCACCATGTTCGACAAGCGCAACAAATTGTCAGACCAGGTCGCCGCCGATGTGCGCCAGAACATGGGCGAAAAAGTCTATAATACGGTGATCCCGCGCAATGTGCGGATTTCCGAAGCGCCCAGTCACGGCGTGCCGGCGCTGGTTTATGACCTGCGCTGTCCCGGCAGCCAGGCTTACATCAAGCTCGCGGGCGAACTCATTCAACGCGAACGGATCGGGGCGGCCGCCGCATGACTCCCAAGGAAGAACGGCCGCGCGGCCTGGGTCGCGGTTTGTCCGCGCTGATCGGCGACGAAGCCGCGCCGACGCGAGGCGAAGCGCCGAAAGCGACGCGCACTCTGCCGGTGGCGTTTCTGAGGCCGGGCAAATTCCAGCCGCGCAAGAATTTCGCCGATGACGCGCTGGCCGATCTCGCGGCTTCGGTGAAGGAAAAGGGCGTGCTCACGCCCATCCTGGTCCGGCCCTTGGGCGCGGACTCCTATGAAATCGTGGCGGGTGAGCGGCGCTGGCGCGCGGCCCAGATGGCCAAGCTGCATGACGTGCCGGTGGTGGTGCGCGAACTGGCCGACGCCGAGGCGCTGGAAATCGCCATCATCGAAAATGTCCAGCGCGCCGACCTCAATGTGGTCGAAGAGGCGATGGCCTATCAGGAGCTGATCGACCGCTTCGGCCGCACCCAGGAACAGGTGGCGCAGGAGGTGGGCAAGAGCCGGCCCCATGTCGCGAACACCATTCGCCTGCTGCGCCTGCCGGACTCGGTGAAGGCGCTGATCCAGGAAGGCAAGCTCACCGCCGGTCACGCCCGAACATTGTTAAGCGCGCCCGATCCGGAGGCCGCGGCCTGGGATATTCTCTCCGGCAAGATGACGGTGCGGCAGGCCGAACAGCGTACGCCAAAGAAGGCCAAGCCCGGTGGAAAACCGGCCCGGGACCCCAACATCGCCGACCTGGAAACCAGCATTTCCAATCAGTTGGGCCTGAAGGTCCAGATTATCCACAAAGGGGATAAAGGTGGGGATGTCCGGATTTCCTACGGCAGCCTGGAGCAACTGGACGAGATCACCCGGCGCTTGAGCCGGCGGTAACGATCTCGCTCTTCCTCATGCTTCGACAAGCTCGGCATGAGGAAGTCCTCACCCTGAGCTAGTCGAAGGGTGAGGAGCGGTTCGCGAAGCGAATGAAATGGTCCGGCGGACCATTTCAAGCAACGAACGCCGCGAGCCTTGCGAGCGGCAGGATGCGTTGGCTAAAGGCGCTCCGCAACCTGAAGCGCCCGGGCCGGGTCGATCCGCCCGTCATAGAGCGCCCGGCCCACCACCACGCCTTCGATGTTGGGCTCTCTCGCCGCCACCAGAGCTTCGATGTCGGCCAGCGAGCCCACCCCGCCCGACGCGATCACCGGAATGGTCAGGGCCCGGGCCAGCGCCGCGGTGGCTTTCACATTCACGCCCTGCAGCAAGCCGTCGCCATCGATGTCGGTGAAGAGAAGCGCGGTGACCCCGGCGTCCTCGAACCGCTTGCCCAGTTCGACCGGGGTCAGCTCGCTCACTTCGGCCCAACCCTGGGTGGCGATCTTGCCGCCCTTGGCGTCGGCGCCGACCACAATGCGGCCGGGATGGGCGCGCGCCGCGTCCTTCACGAAGCCCGGATCGGTAAGCGCAGCGGTGCCCAGGATCACCCGGGTGATGCCCGCGTCCAGCCAGGCCTCGACGGCGGCGCGGTCGCGGATGCCGCCGCCCAGTTGAATGGGCAGGTCGATGGCGGCGCGGATGGATCTGATCGCATCCGCGTTGGCGCTGCGTCCTTCAAAGGCACCGTTCAGATCCACGCAATGCAGCCAGCGGAAGCCCTGCGCCTGGAAGCTTTTCGCCTGGGCGGCGGGATCGGCGTTGAAGACGGTGGCGTCTTCCATGATGCCGCGCTTCAGCCGCACGCATTGGCCGTCTTTGAGATCGATGGCGGGAAAAATAATCATGGCGTCCAGCCCAGGAAATTGCCCAGAATTTTCAGGCCGACCGCCTGGCTCTTCTCGGGATGGAATTGCGTGCCCACGATATTGTCGCGGCCGATGGCGGCGGTGACCGCGCCGCCATAATCGGTGGTGGCCAGAAGATGCGTGAGCGTGACGGGCTTCATTTCGAAGCTATGCACGAAATAGGCATTGGCGCTTTCGTCCAGGCCCGCGAACACGGGATGGTTCTGCACCAGGTCGATTTCATTCCAGCCCATATGGGGAATTTTGAGCGCGGGATCGGCGGGCGAAAGTGGAATGACGTCGCCGCCGATCCAGTTCAGCCCGTTGTGCACGCCGAATTCACGCCCCGCGGTCGCCATCAGCTGCATGCCCACGCAGATGCCCAGGATGGGCTTGCCGTTCCGGATCACGCTTTCGTTCAGCGCTTCGATCATGCCGGGCACGGCGCTGAGCCCCCGCATGCAATCGGCGAAGGCGCCCACACCGGGCAGGATGATGCGCTCGGATTTGCGGACCATGTCGGGATCGGCGGTGACGATGATGTCATGGCCGCTGGTTTCGGCGGCGGCGCGCGACAGGGCTTTCGCCGCCGAGGCGATATTGCCGGAGCCGTAATCGATCAAAGCCGCGCGCATCGGACTGTTCCAGAAACGCGGGCTCTATAGCGGCTTATCCGAAGCTTGTCGCCCCCGATTATCGCCGGCCTTCCAGCACGGCGCGCCCGAACCGGAGGCCCGAATGGCTGAGATAGGTATAATCGAATGCTTCGGGTGCAACCCGGCCATGCAGCATCCGCCAATTCTGGTTGGCCACCGCCAGCCGCACCGGATCGCCCAAGGGCGACGCCAGGGTGGCGCAAAGGCTCATGACCACGAAAGCCATCGGCAGATTGGCGCGCTCGATCCGTGCCATCCAGCGCCCGCCGCCCAGCGAGATCAGCGCCGCGCCCGCATAGGTCAAGGCATAGGCGATGAACAGCAGCATCGCGGCCATGGCGATGATGCGCGGTCCGGTGAATCCATATTGCGCGGTGCGGGTGTGCAGCGCCAATGCGCCCAGAAGCGCCAGCGGCGGCAGCAGGAAGGCGGCCAGGAATTCCCCATGCCGCCGCCACAGCGGCCGCCATTCATCGCCGCTGCGATAGGAGGCGTTGATGCCGATCACCAGCAGGAGGCCCTGCAGGCCGCAAAGCGCCAGCGGTGGCTGCCAGCGGCTGAGCGCGCCGAACAGGATGGTGAGGGTTGCGAAGAAGATCAGCGGCGGCAGCAGGAAGGTGAATGAAATCACGGCGCCGCGCTTCATGAGATGGAGCAAGGGCCCGGCACGCAGCTGCGAGGCCGCGGCAAAGGAAAAAGTTATGAGCGGAAGAACGAACCAGAGCGGCAGCGCCGTTTGCGGAAACAACAGGCCGCCGGCGAATTTGCAGATGGTCCAGACGCAGAGCGCAAACAGGCCGCAGAGCAAACTCTCCAGGGCCAGCCGCCAGCTGCTTTCGTACAGCATCGCATACCGCAAGGGCGTGCTGCGCGCATGGGCCAGCAGCAGCGCCTGGCCGATGAAAAGAAAGATCGCGACCATCGCCGCCAGTTGCAGGCCGGCATGACCGGGATCGGCGCCGGCAATGCGCCAGGCGTGATAGGCGCCAAGGCCCACAAGCCCGGCCGCCACCAGTCCGGTCCAGATCAGAAGCGGACGCAAAGGAATGCGGTCCAGTCCCTGCACCAAGCCCAAGGGCGCGAAGGCGGCGGCCAGGATCAGGCCGGCCAGAATGCCATTGTTGGCCGGGCCGGCATCGCGCGCCAGCAGCAACAGGCTCAGCAGGATGCCTTGTCCCAGGCCGATGGCCAGCCGCAATGCGATGGACGGTCCGGCGAACGCATCGCCGGACGCTTTGCCCAGGTGCCAGGCATGAGCGACAAGCCAGTCGATGCCGCGCGCCAGGGCCCAGCGCGCATGGCCCGGCAGGGGGCGGGCATCGTTGGCCGGAATGACATCGGGTGCCCCTTCGGCGAAGCCGATGATGACGGGCCTGTCCCACGGAGAAGTGGAGAGCTCGATGTGCAAAGGCGGCTGCGGCGTCCAGTCGAACTCCGGTCTATCCACCCAACGCGGCCGTTTTTGCTCCATCCCGCCCGATCCATAGCGGACCCGGGCGGGAGCCGTCTTGGTGGTTTCGTGCGGGTGGTTAATCCGTTAGCGGAGGATCAGTTGTCGTCCATCTTCAGGGCGGCAATGAAGGCTTCCTGGGGGATGTCCACCTTGCCGAACTGGCGCATCTTCTTCTTGCCCTCTTTCTGCTTGTCGAGGAGCTTGCGCTTGCGGCTGATGTCGCCGCCATAGCATTTCGCGGTCACGTCCTTGCGCAGTGCGGAGAGCGTTTCGCGCGCGATCACCTTGCCGCCGATGGCCGCCTGGATCGGGATCTTGAACATGTGGCGGGGGATCAGGTCTTTGAGCTTTTCGCACATCGCCCGGCCCCGGCCTTCGGCGCGCTGGCGGTTGACGATCATGCTGAGCGCATCCACCGGCTCGTCATTGACGAGAATGGACA
>Ga0207674_10009075_pt1 | contig 11419 bp, 2 predicted proteins | sample KBSCornC72_FD_184303 | JGI IMG/M metagenome (GOLD analysis project Ga0207674, IMG submission 184303) | Corn rhizosphere microbial communities from Kellogg Biological Station, Michigan, USA - KBS Corn C7-2 (SPAdes) (version 2) | ecosystem: Host-associated > Plants > Roots > Rhizosphere > Soil ... | reverse complement strand
ATCAGCGGCAATGATGATGACCAGTACATTGAACTCTTCAACCGTGGAACGAACACAATCAACCTGGGTGGATGGCAACTTACGGAGGGCGTGAGTTTTGTTTTTCCGACCAATGCGACAATCGCGACGAATAGCTACATCGTAGTGGCCGGGAATCTGGTCAATCTCTTTGCGAAATATCCGAATCTGAACGCAACAAACGCCGTTGGAAATTTCAGCGGTAAATTGGCCCACAATGGCGAGCACATCGCCCTGACCATGCCGGCGGAGCACAAGACAACGAACGGTTTGGGGGGGGCGATCACGAACATCATCAACATCGTCGTGAACGATTTGACCTACGGCACAGGCGGACGCTGGGGGCAATGGGCCAATGGCGGAGGCAGCAGCCTGGAGTTGGTTGATCCCAGCAGCAACAATCGATTGGCGGCAAATTGGGCTGACAGCGATGAAACGCAAAAGTCTGTCTGGACCAACATCGAATATACCGGCGTACTGGACAATGGCGGCAATTATGATCCCACGATCGATTACGCGCAGATCGGGCTTTTGGATATTGGCGAATGTTTGGTGGACAACATTGAGGTGAACTACAGCGGCTCGAATTATGTCGTCAACGGCACCTTCGAGAGCGGGATCAATGATTGGACATTTCAAGGTGATCATTGCCGCTCAAGCCTGGAAAACACGGGCTATCTCAGTGGCCATTCGTTGCACATGCGTAGCAGCGACAACATCTGGACCGGCGTCAATTCCTGCGAAATGGCGCTCAGCGTCAATTCATTGGCTTCCGGACAAACGGCTACGTTGCGTTTCAAGGCACGCTGGTTGCACGGATGGCCCGAACCGCTGTTGCGGCTGAACGGCAACTGGCTCGAAGTGACCGGAAGGATGCCGGTGCCCAACAATCTCGGCACGCCGGGAATGCCAAACAGCAAGCTTGTCTCGAATACCGGCCCGGCGATTTACAATGTCAGGCATAATCCGTCGCTTCCCGCTGCAAATCAGTCCGCCGTCGTGACAGCGCAAGCGCACGATGCGAACGGATTGCAGAACCTTACACTATTTTATCGCATCGATCCGTCTCCCACATATACGTCCGTAACGATGAGAGACGATGGTCTCGGCGGTGACGCGATTGCAGGTGACGGAATTTTCAGCGCTACCATCCCGGGACAAGCGGCCAATTCTCTGGTCGCATTCTACGTTTCCGGAACAGACAGCAATTCGGTGGTGACGAGGTTTCCGGCAATTCGCGCCGGAAACAACGAACCGGTTCGCGAATGCCTCGTTTTGTTCGGCGATGGCAATCCGAGCGGAAGTTTTGCTACTTATCATTTCTGGATCACACAGGCAAACGTCAACCGCTGGGCAAATTTGTCAGATCTGAGTAATGAGCTGAACGATGGCACGTTTGTGGTGGGCAATCGGATTATTTATAACGTGCAAGGGCGTTTCGCGGGCAGCCCCTATCATCAAGGATTTGACACGCCGGTCGGCAATCTTTGTCATTACAAGTGGTCGTTGAATGACGACGATCAGTTCCTCGGCACGGCATCGCTGAACCGCTTGCACCAACCGGGAAATGGCGCGGGCGATGACGGCAGCCTTCAGCGCGAGCAAATCGCGAATTCGTTTTTGCGCGCCCTCGGCGTGCCGTGGCTCAATCGCCGCCTGGTTGCAGTGTATGTCAATGGCAATCGCCGTGGCACGTTAATGGAAGACGCGCAAACACCTGACAATGACGTGGTGAAGGAGCATTTTCCGAACGATTCGGACGGCTGGCTCTACAAAATGCAGCCGTGGTTTGAGTTCGGGCCCGCGCCGACAGGCAACTCGATCCCGTTCAACAATAATGCCTGGTGCGCGCTCAATAACTTCACTACGACCGGCGGTGCCAAGAAGGCGGCGCGTTACCGCTACAATTTCGAAATTCGCCGCACCCCGGTTTCAGCAAATGATTTCACGAATGTGTATTCGGTGGTGGACGCTGCTTGCAGTCCCGGTTCGCCCACTTTCGTGGCGAACCTGGAAAACGTCGCCGACATGGAAAACTGGATGCGGGTGTTTGCGGCCAACCACGCCGCCGGGAACTGGGATTCCTTTGGTGCCCAAAACGCTCAAAATCTTTTCGGCTACATTGGCACGCTCGGTACCAAGTACACATTGCTGATGTATGACTTTAACATCTCGATCGGTAATGGTTCGTGGGCACCGGGACAAAATCTGCTCGCGATCAACGGGGCGGATCAGGGAATGGCGAATATTTACGGCAACCCGACCTTCTTGCGAATGTATTGGAGGGCGCTGGGCGAACTGGTTAACGGGCCGCTGAATGTTGCCAATAGCGGGCCCTTGATGGAAGCCAAGTACAGCGCGCTTGTAGCCAACGGGTTGAGTGCGGAAAATCCCAGGTCCAATATTGAGTCATGGCTCTCGCAGGCACAGGCCAGTATCGCGGGGCAACTCGCCTCAGTGAATGCGGCGGGTTTTTCGGTCAATCCGAGCGTCACGATCAGTAACAACGTCGCATATATCAGGGGTACTGCGCCGGTGAACGTGGCGGCTGTTTGGATTAACGGTCGGGCCTATCCTCTGACATGGACAAGTCTGACGGGTTGGATTGTAGCTGTGCCGCTCGCGACAGGCACAAACCAGTTCAGCGTCACTGGCGTGGATCGGAATAACCAATTCATTGTCGGCGACAGCAATAGCGTCAGCGTCGTTTACTCATCAATCAACACGCCGCCAGTCGGCCAGATTGTTATTAACGAGATTATGTATGCGCCGGCGGTGGCGAATGCGGAATTCGTCGAGCTTTACAATAAGTCCACGAACACAGCATTTGATTTATCCGGGTGGGAATTTCAAGGCCTCAGCTACACTTTTCCCGCTGGGTCAATCCTTTGGCCGACGAACTATCTGGTTTTGGCAGCCAACGGCCCGGCGTTCGCCGCCGCTTATGGCGCTACCAATCCGGTGTTTGACGTGTTCGGCGGAAACCTTCAAGCCAACGGCGAAACGCTCACGTTGAACATTTCGAGCAACGTGCCAGTTGCCAAGGTGAAATACTCAAATCAATTGCCGTGGCCAACGAACGCCAACGCCGGCGGTGTGTCGCTGCAATTAATTGATCCGCGCCAAGACAATTGGCGTGTTGGCAATTGGGCTGCGGCTGTCTCAAACAACCTCGCCGCGCCGCAATGGACTTACGTCACAGCGACTGGCTCAGCCTCCAGTTCGACAATTTACATTTATTTGCAATCTGCTGGGGACGTTTACCTCGATGATATCAAGCTCGTTCCTGGCTCGGTGCCAGAAGCTGGCGCAAACGCTTTGGCTAACGGCGATTTTGAATCCAATTTATCGGGCCCATGGACGGTTTCGCCAAACCTCGCGAATTCCACTTTGAGCACCGCGATCAAACATTCGGGCAACAGCAGTTTGCACCTGGTATCGACAGCCGCAGGCTCGACGCAAAGCAGCGCCATTTGGGAAACGATGTCGCCCGGACTGAATATCGGCGCGACGTACACATTAAGCTTTTGGTACCTCCAAAGCACCAATGGCGGCCCACTGACGTTGCGCCTCTCTAACTCCGGAATCGTTGCGACCGTCAATCCTGCGCCTCCAGTGATTGGCCTGGCAACGGCCACTCCGGCCGCCGCAAACAGCGTGGCGTCCTCTCTGACGCCTTTCCCCACGCTGTGGATCAACGAACTTCAGGCCGACAATTTGACCGGTATTACCAACAGTCTCGGCCAGCATGTGCCATGGCTTGAGCTGTTCAATCCCGGCAGCAACAGCATCTCTTTGAATTCAATTACGGTGGCAAACAATTATACCAACTTGATGCAATGGTCGTTCCCAACCAATGCGAGCATTGGCGCCCGCCAGTTCAAAACCATTTTTGCGGATGGCCAAGCCAATTTGTCCACCGCCAACGAGTTGCACGCCAACTTTGTTTTACCGAGCCACACTGGTTCGTTGGCCCTGACTGTCGCTGCTGCCAACGGCCAGCAGCAAGTACTGGATTATCTGGATTACGAAAACGTCAACTTGAACGATTCGTACGGCTCATTTCCCGATGGTCAAAGCTTCTTCCGTCAGGAGTTTTTCCAGGGGACACCCGGCGCCAGCAACAACGCCAGTGCCTTGCCGGGTCCATCTTTCATTGCCTACACTGTTCCAGACGCGGTTTACGCGCAAAATTTCGATTCACTTCCAAACCCGGGCGCGGTTTCAATCAATGCGGATAACCCAGTGACGATCAACAGCGTGACGTATTCGGTGGGAAATCCGTACGATTTTGCGTTCCCGGCTCTTGCCAGCGGTAGCGGCGGGCTGGGCGTTTCGGCGCTTTCAGGCTGGTATGGTTTTGGAGCGGCCGGATCCAAATTTGGGGCAACTGACGGCGACCAGACAACCGGGGGGCAAATCGGCTTTGGGTTGCCGAACAGTTCCAATCGCGCGCTGGGGCTCCTGGCGACCAGCTCGACTGGCGGCACGGCCTTTGGCCTGAGGTTTGTCAACGGCACCGGCATGACGTTGAACCGAATGAATCTGCAATTCACCGGCGAAGTGTGGCGGCAATCGAATGTGCCCAAGACCCTGCAATTTTTCTATTACATCGATCCGAGTGGCATCGGCGGTTTCCCGGCGACCTCAACGGCATTGATACCGGTGTTGAATGTGAATCTCCCGACGGTGCCCGGCGACGTTGGGGGAGTGGCTGTTGATGGCACGTTGCCGCAGAATCAAATTGACCGCAGCGTGTCGAACCAGACCATCACGAACTGGCCGCCCGGCGCGGCATTGTGGCTGGTGTGGCAGATGACCGACTCGGCCGGCAAGGCGCAGGGCCTGGCGATTGACAATTTGAGTTTTTCCGCCAGCGCGCCCCTTCCGGTGCCGCTGACCTTTCAAACTTCCGGTGCGAACCTGATATTAAATTGGACGGGTATAGCGGGGCAGGTTTATCAACTCGAATACAAAGACAATTTGTCCGCACCAAGCTGGACGCCGCTCGACAGTCCGATAACTGGCAACGGCGGGACGCTGAGCGCGACCAATAGTGTTGGCGGTTCCATCCAACGCTTCTTCCGACTTCGGCTGATTAATTGATTCGAGCCCAAAGTGGCTTGTCGTCGTTCGCGGACAGTTGCTGAGTCTGTGAAACAAAAGCGGAACAACACCAAAAGAGTCGATGCCACGGCGACAATTTCATCCCGCCACCGGTGGTGCTTTCGGCTGGTCGCTTTGCTGATTCCGCTGTTTGTTTTGGCGCTGCTGGAACTTGCGCTCCGTGTGGCTGGCTATGGTTATCCGACTCATTTCCTGCTGCCCGACCGGTTAAATGGGGAGAAAGTTCTGCGCGACAACCAGCAATTCGGCTGGCGTTTTTTCCCTCCGGCCATCGCTCGCACGACGCGACCAGTAGTGCTTTCGCCGGTTAAACCCCCGCACACATGCCGCGTTTTTGTTTTCGGTGAATCTGCGGCTTTTGGCGATCCGTCGCCAGCATTTGGCCTGCCGCGCATGCTCGAGGTGCTTCTGCGCAATCGCTATCCGGGCGTGCGTTTCGAAGTCGTCAATGCGGCGATGACCGCAATCAATTCAAATGTCATTCTGCCGATCTCCAAAGACTGCGCGCGAGGGGACGGCGATGTTTGGGTTTTGTACATGGGCAACAACGAAGTGGTTGGGCCATACGGGGGTGGAACTGTGTTTGGAGCGCAGGTCCACAGTCTCGCGTCCATCCGGGCCAGCATCTGGTTTAAAGCATCCAAGACCGGCCAATTGCTGGCAAGTCTTCGCCAGGCGCTCGTCAAAAAAGATTCGGCTCAACCATCGAACGTCAGCCTGGAATTGTTTCTCGATCAGAAAATCCGGTGCGATGATCCGCGAATGGAAAAAGTGTATGCACACTTCGCCCGTAATTTGGCGGACATTTTGGAAACAGGTGCGCATGCGGGCGTCAAAATGGTCGTCAGCACTGTGGGGGTAAATCTGAAGGATTGCGCCCCGTTCGCTTCGCTACACAGAGCGGATTTGACCGATGCACAGGAAGCGGAATGGGAACGCCTTTATCAGGCGGGGACTAAGGCCGAACAGATGGGGAAGTTCTCCGAGGCAATGGGAGCTTACAATCAGGCGGCCAAAATTGAGAACCAATGGGCCGACCTTCGTTTCCGGCAAGCGCGGTTGCTGTGGAATGCGAACGAATTTGCAGATGCGCTTCAGCACTTCACTCTTGCGCGCGATTACGATGCGCTTCGATTTCGCGCCGACACCCGAATCAACGACATCCTTCGCCGGTCATGCACCAACCGGCTCAACGAAGGCATTGCCTTCCTGGATGGTGAGGCATTGCTGGCGCAACACAGCCCGCATGGCGTTCCAGGCGGCGAACTGTTTTACGAGCACGTCCACCTGAATTTCAGCGGAAATTATTGGTTGGCGCGAGGCATCGCCGAACAAATCACCGATGTCGTGAAACCGTCCGCGCTGAAAGAACAAGCATCCACCAGCAGCGATTGGATCTCTGAGCAGGAATGTGCCTCACAACTAGGGTTGAATGAGTGGGATCGCTCCCAGACGCTGGAAATCATTTGTCAACGCTTTGATGGTCCGCCATTTACGCTTCAACTTAATCATGACGAACGATCCGCGCGCGTCCAAACGCAATTGTCGGAATACCGTAGCTCTTTATCTCCGCAGACAATTACTGATTGCATTCGTCGCTGCGAGCAGGCGCTGGCTTTGAATACGAACGACTGGGCGCTGCACCAAAAGCTGGCGCAAGTCCTGCAGCGATCGCCGGACAAAGCGCAGCAGGCCCGTGCGATTGAAGAATGGCGCCGCGTTATTACGCTCGTGCCACATTATCCGGAGGCGCATCAGGGGTTAGGTGTTCTTCTGGCTCGCGCAGGACAGACGGCTGAGGCCGAAACTGAATTACGCTTCGCTCTCAAACTCAATAGATATTATCCCAACACGCTCAATGCCCTCGGCCAGGTGATGGCCGCGGAAAACCGGCTCGCCGAGGCAGTGGAGAATTATGAGCAGGCCATCCAATTGAAACCGCATTTTCCCGACGCGCTGGCCAATCTTGGCGAAGCGTTGGCGCGGCTCGGAAAAAGGGCCGAAGCAAAAACGCGTTTGGAGGAGGCGTTGCGACTGGCGCCCGGGGACACGGAGGCCGCGGTTCACCTTGGACAATTGCTTGATGAAAAGGGCGAGGTGAGCGCGGCCATCGCGCGTTATAGCGAAATTCTCCACGCGACCCCGGACGACCCGGTCGCGCACTATAACCTTGGCCGATGCATGGCTTTCCTGGGACGGCCCGGCGAAGCCCGGGAACAGTATGCTGAGGCGCTGCGGTTCCAGCCGGATTATGCCGACGCTCATTGCGAATTCGCTATCGAGCTGGCCAAATCAGGAAAGGAATCGGAAGCCATGATCCATTTTCGGGAGGCTGTCCGGCTTAAACCTGATTCGGAAGCTTTTCATAAAAGTCTGGGTGTGGCCCTGGCCCGGCAGCATCAGTTCGAGGAGGCCATAAAGGAATTTGAAGCTGCTGTTCGCCTGGACCCGAATGACGCCGGAGCTCAACAACTCCTTCAAGCCGCCCGTCGTTCAGGAACAGGCGCGAATCACTGATCGGAGTGATCGAGCAGAAATTATGGCAGACATAAGATCGTGAAACGCAAGCGGAATAAGTCCACACAATCCTCGAACGCGAAGAGCGAGCAAGTTCCGGCGCTCCCTGTTTCGATCTCGTCACGCCGCCGCTGGTGTTACCGGTTGTTGGCGTTGCTGATCCCGCTGTTTGCTCTCGGGCTTTTGGAAGTGGGGCTTCGGGTGTTCGGTTACGGTTTTCCAACTGCTTTTTTTCTTAACGTAAAAGAGCAGGACAGCGCGATGCTCGTGGACAATCCGAGGTTCGGCTGGCTTTTTTTTCCCCCGGCAGTCGCTCGTGCACCACGACCGCTGTATTTGTCGGCACAAAAACCACCAAGCACTATGCGCATTTTTGTGTTCGGCGAATCGGCGGCCATGGGTGATCCGGAGCCGGCTTATGGCTTCGCGCGGCAGTTGGAACGCCTGCTCCAAGCGCGTCATCCCGAGAAAAAGATCGAAGTCATCAATGTCGCGATGACGGCTATCAACTCGCACGTCATCCGACAAATTGCGCGCGGCTGCAAGCCACTCCACGGAGATTTTTGGCTGGTATATGCAGGGAATAACGAAGTGATCGGCCCATTCGGGGCCGGCACAATTTTTGGCCGGCAAGCGCCAAGTCGCGCCACGGTGCGATTGATTCTGGCGTTGAAAACTACGCGTGTAGGTCAGTTGGTCGAGCAACTAATGAGAGGGGCGAGCGAACCGACTACCTGGGAAGGGCTGGAATTTTTTCTGCGGTGGCAATTGCGGCGCGATAGTCCGCGGCTGAACCGTGTTTACACGAGTTTCGCGGCCAACCTGGCAGACGTCGCGGAGATCGGGCGTGCGTCCGGTGCGACTGTGATGTTCTCGACGATTCCGGTGAATCTCCGCGACTTTCCGCCGCTAGCGTCGCTTCATCGCGAGGGTTTACGCCCAGAACAGTCGGACGAATGGCAGAAATGGTTTTCTGCAGGAACGAACGCACAAGCGGCGGGACGTTTTGCCGACGCCTTGTCCGACTTTCGCAAGGCGAGTGAAAATGACGATGGCTTCGCAGAGCTGGTGTTTCAGCAGGCCCGTTGCGAACTGGAATTGAAGCAGTCCGTGGCTGCATACGCCGATTTCCGCCGGGCGCGCGATTTGGACACGCTCCGATTTCGTGCCGATTCGCGCATTAACGATATCGTCCGAGAAACAGCGAATGAAAAAGCAGTTCCGTTAATTGATGCAGATACAGAATTCGCGCGATATGCCAACGAAGATTTATTCTATGATCACGTTCACTTAAATTTCACTGGCAACTACCGGGTGGCGCTGCTGTTCGCGGCGGAAGTGGAAAAGCATTGGTCTGCAGCGCGCACGAACGATTCGCCGTGGCTGACCGAAACCGAGGTCGCACGCCGGTTGGCCTATACCGCGTTTGATGAACAGCGAGTCGGCCAGGAGATGCGCGCTCGAATGCAACAGCCGCCCTTCAATTCGCAAAGCAACTTTCGCGCGCGAGATGAGCACTGGCGCACTACGCTCGCCGCCCTGTCTGCCTTGCCGCCCAGCTGCATTTCGAATTATCAAGCAGCAGTGGCGCTGGCCGAGGACGATTGGCTGCTCCGGGCTAATTTTGCGCGTTTGCTGGAAGCCGCGGACGACAATTCCGGCGCCGCCATGCAGTGGGCTGAAGTTGCCCGGGTAATGCCGCACTCGCCAGAAGGCTGGGCGAACCTCGGGAGTCTCGCTCGCATGTCCGGGGACAACGAACACGCTCGAAAACTTCTGGAGACTGCGTTGAAGGAATATCCGGATTCAGTCGAAACGCTTACCGAGCTCGGCATTCTCGAGTCCGGCCTCGGCCACGGCGAAAACGCGCGGCGTTACTTCCATTCGGCGTTGCGGCTGCAACCCGGTTTCAGTCCAGCTCGCGTGAATCTCGGTTTGCTGCTGGCCCACGAAGGCAATGTCGCGGGCGCGACGACCGAATACCGCGAGGCCCTTCATCGGACGCCTGATAACGTCGAAGCGCGCATTAATCTTGCCAACCTCCTGGTGACGCATGGCCAGACAACTGAGGCGCTGGCATTGTATGAACAAGCTGTCTCGCTGCAGCCGCAAAATCCGATCGCCCGCTACAATTTCGGCCGAGCGTTGACCGCGGAGAATCGCGCCGCTGAAGCTGTTACGAATTTGGCCATTGCGGTCCAGCAGCGCCCCGCGATGGCGGAGATTCACTTCGAGCTTGGCCGGGCCCTGGCGCGAGTGCGCAGGGAAGGGGAGGCACTCGGCGAATTTGCCCAGGCAGTGCGTCTCAAACCGGATCTCGCTGATGCGCATCTGAACTATGGCATTGCTTTGGCCCGAAGCCGGCGTTTTTCAGAAGCTGTGGCGGAATTTCGCGAAACGCTGCGCTTGAATCCGCAAGACCAACGTGTGCAACGAATGTTGGAGCAAGCCGCCCGGTCGGCAGGAGCCAGGGAAACGAATCAATAGGCCGCCCGAAACAATTGTGTACCGCATGGGGAGAACGGCGTCACGGGACTGCCTCCGCGACGCAGCCAACGCCCCCAAAACTGGTTATTGTGAAGACGCGGAATCTTCCTACAGTGATGGCCGAAGTTTCCAATTCAAGCACGACGCATGAATTCAGCGATTCCTAATCGAGCCCGATATGTTGTGATCGGCGGTGGTGCTGTCGGTTGCGGGGTCGCCTACTCTCTGGCTGAAGCCGGTTGTAATGATATTGTTTTGCTCGAACGCGCGGACGACCTTGGGCAGGTTACAACGTCGCAGGGAGCAGGATTGTGCGGACAGCCGCGCGATTCCGTCGAACGCATCAAACTGGCGATGCATTCGGTCGCGACGTTTCGAAAGCTGCAGCTCAATGGCGGCGCCAAAACCGACTGGCACGAAGTTGGTTCGTTGCGAATCGCATTGAGTGAAAAGCGGGCGGCGGAGTTTGAAAGAATGAAACGATTTTCAGATGAGGCCGGGCTTGAAACTGAGATGCTCGAACCTCACGAGGCCGCTAAACGCTGGCCGCTAATGAATTTCGATCAGGTCAAGGCCGTGCTCTGGTGTGCTTCGGACGGTTACATGACCCCTGGTTGCGTCGTCAAAGCCTACGCGGATGCAGCCAGCAAAATGGGAGTCCGATTTGCGACTTCAGCCGCAGTGGAGGGGATCACGTGCAAAAATGGCCGGGTAAAATCTGTTCAGACAAGCCGCGGATCGATCGAATGCGAAAACATTATCAATGCCGCCGGAGCGCACGCGTATCACATCGGCAAATTGGCTGGCCTGGAGTTGCCGATTGTGCCGGTCCGACACGAATATTTCGTCAGCGTGCCGATGAAAGGACTCGGACCAGAACTCCCTTGCTTCCGAATTCCGGAACTAACCCTTTATGGCCGCGTGCGCGGCAATGGCCTTCTTCTCGGAGGTTGGGAGCCAAAGTCGCTCCACACAGATCCGCGCACCTATGAACTCCCCGAAACTCCGCCCGCCATCAAACCGGATTGGTCGGTGCTGAAAGATTTTGCCGAGAAGTTGAAGCCGTTTTTCCCGGCGGCGGCGACGACGGAAATCGAAACGATCGCCAGGGGCTGGCCTACGTTTACGCCAGATGGCCGATTTATTATTGGGGAGAGTAGCCGGGTGAAGGGATTTATTATGGCCGGCGGTTGCAACGCACACGGCATCTCTGGCTCTGCAGGGATCGGCCAGTTGTTGGTCCAATCTATTTTGGAAAAGAGTCCTTCGA
>Ga0207674_10009074_pt1 | contig 11419 bp, 7 predicted proteins | sample KBSCornC72_FD_184303 | JGI IMG/M metagenome (GOLD analysis project Ga0207674, IMG submission 184303) | Corn rhizosphere microbial communities from Kellogg Biological Station, Michigan, USA - KBS Corn C7-2 (SPAdes) (version 2) | ecosystem: Host-associated > Plants > Roots > Rhizosphere > Soil ... | reverse complement strand
GTGATCCAGGGAGGCGCAGGCACGTCGACGAACATGAACGTGAACGAGGTGATCGCGAATCGGGCGATCGAGCTCATGGGGCACAGGAAGGGGGAGTACAAGTACGTCGATCCGCACGACCACGTGAACCGCTCCCAGTCGACGAACGACTCGTACCCATCGGGGATCCACATCGGCCTCGCGCTCGGCAACCGCGAAGTCATCGGCGCATTCAAGGAGCTCATCGCCGCGTTCCGCGCGAAGGGGAAGGAGTTCGGGCACATCCTCAAGATGGGCCGCACGCAGCTCCAGGACGCCGTGCCGATGACGCTCGGTCAGGAGTTCGTCGCCTTCGCCGAGACGCTCGAGGACGAGATCACCGCCCTGCAGAACATCGAGAAGGTGCTGTCCGAGGTCAGCATGGGCGGGACGGCGATCGGCACGGGGCTCAACGCACCGGCGGGCTACGCGCAGAAGTGCGCGGCGCATCTCGCCGAGATCACCGGGATGCGGATCAAGCTGGCGCGGAACCTCGTCGAAGCGACGCAGGACACGCAGGCGTTCGTGCTCTACTCGTCCGTGCTGAAGAGCCTGGCCATCAAGCTCGCGAAGGTGGGCAACGACCTGCGGCTGCTGTCGTCGGGGCCCCGGTGCGGGCTGCACGAGATCAACCTGCCCGCGACGCAGCCCGGCTCGTCGATCATGCCCGGCAAGGTCAACCCGGTGATCCCCGAGGTGACGAACATGGTCGCCTATCGCGTGATCGGGAACGACCTGGTCGTCACGCTTTCGGGCGAGGGCGGGCAGCTCCAGCTCAACGCCTTCGAGCCCGTCATGGCGGCCGTGCTGTTCGAGTCGCAGGTGATGTTCGTGAACGCCGCGCGGACGCTCCGTGTGCACTGCGTGGAGGGGATCACGGCGAACGAAGATGTGTGCCGGCACTACCTCGAGACGAGCATCGGCACCGTCACGGCGCTCAACCCGGTGATCGGGTACGACAAGGCGACGGAGCTCGCCGCCGAGGCACTGAAGACGGGAGAAGGGATCATCCCGCTCGTGAAGGAGAAGCACATCCTCACGGACGCGCAGATCGACGAGATCCTCAATCCGAAGGCGCTCACCGGGCAGGGGCGCGGAGGACCGGAGTAGCCACATCGTTGCCCGCGCGGACGGCATCGTCGTGCCGTCCGCGCGGGCTCGTCACGAGTTTGCCGATCAGGCAGGAGTCTTCAGATGTCACGCCAATTCACCATCCCGCTCACGCTGGTCCTGCTCGCGAGTGCAGCGACGGCGGGAGCACAGCCATCGAAAGAGACCCCCAGCCACGACGGCGCCCACGTCGTCGTGCTCGCCACCGGAGGAACGATCGCCGGCGCGGCAGCGTCCGACGTCCAGGCCGGCTACACGAGCGGTCAGGTGGGCGTGGAACAGCTCATCAACGCCGTGCCGCAGGCGAAGAAGCTCGCCACGATCACCGGCGAGCAGGTGGCGAACATCGGGTCGCAGGACATGAACGACGAGGTCTGGCTGAAGCTCGCCGATCGGGTGAACCAGATCCTCGCAAAGCCGGACGTCACCGGCGTCGTGATCACGCACGGCACCGACACGATCGAGGAGACGGGCTTCTTCCTCAACCTCGTGACCCACTCCAGCAAACCGGTCGTGTTGACCGCGGCGATGCGGCCGGCCACGGCGCTCTCGGCCGATGGCCCGCTCAACTACTTCAACGCCGTCGCGGTGGCGACGAAGCCCGAGGCGCGGGGGAAGGGGGTCCTCGTCGTCGTCAATGACTGGATCCACGGCGCCTCGTCGCTGACCAAGACCAGCACGACCGCGGTGCAGACGTTCATGTCGCCGCTCTCCGGGTTGATCGGCACGGTCGCCTACGGCGACGTCGAGTGGTTCCGCAAGCCGATCGGCAAGAACACGACGAGCTCCGACTTCTCCGTCACGCCGACCACCGTGCTGCCCCGCGTGGACATCATCATGGCGTACGAGAACATGGACGGAAAGCTGATCGATGCCGCGGTGGCGGACGGCGCGAAGGGGCTCGTGATCGCCGGGGTGGGGAACGGCAACATGACGAAGGCGGCGCTCGACGCAGTCGGGCGGCAGGTGAAGAAGGGTGTCGTGTGTGTGCGGTCGTCGCGCGTCACGACGGGCATGGTGGGACGGAACGTCGAGGTGAACGACGACAGTCTGGGCACGGTGGCCTCGCTGGGCCTCAACCCACAGAAGGCACGTGTGCTGCTTCGGTTGGCGCTGCTCAAGACCCAGGACCCCAAGGCCATCCAGCGGTATTACGACGAGTACTGAGGTGATCGCACGACGATGGCTCACGCTCGGCATGGCGCTCGCACTGGCCACGCCGAGCGTGATGTGCGCGCAGGAGCGCTCGCTGCTGTCGGTGGGGGTTGCGAACGAGTCGGCTACGCCGGCCGACACGGGCACGTGGCCGACGCAGTTCCACCTCGGGACCAACGAGTTCAATCTCGGGTTCGCGACGATCGTCATCGGCGCGGGGTTCCTGCAGGACTACGTCAGCTACAACCAGGATTCGGCGAGCGCCGCGGAGTTCGATCTCGAGCGCCAGGGATTCATCCGTGACTCGCGCTTCCTCTTCTCCGGCATGCTCCGGACGCCGCGCCGCATCCCCTGGCAGCTGGGCCTCCTGTACGACACCCAGAAGAGTCAGTGGCTGATCCGACAGACGATGCTCAACATCCCCGCCCCCGAGGTCTGGGGCCAGGTGCACGTCGGTCGGTTCAAGGAGGGGATCAGCCTCAACAAGATCACGAACGGGTACGACGGCCTCACGCAGGAGCGACCCACCTTCACGGATGTCATCCCGCTGTTCGGCGACGGGATCAAGTGGCTCGGCTACCTGCCGAAAGCGCACTTCCTCTGGAGCCTCGGCGGGTACACCAACTGGCTATCGAAGAACGAGAGCTGGCAAACGTATCGGTCGCAGGTCGTCGCGCGTGCGGTGTACGTCAACCTCGACAGCGATTCGGCCGGCCAGCTGCTCCACATCGGCGCCGCCGGCCACTTCGGCAAGCCGCAAAACGACACCCTTCGCCTGAAGTCGAAGCCGGAGGTGTTCATCGCCCCACTCTTCATCGACACGGGCAACTTCCCGGCGACGTTCGGTACGATCAGCGGCCTCGAGGCGTACTACCGCCGAGGCTCGTTCGTCACCGGCGCGGAGTACTACGGCGTGTGGGCGCGGTCGGCGCAGGAAGGGAACCCGTCGTTCAACGGCGGGTTCGTGCTCGCGTCGTGGCTCATCACCGGGGAGGTACGACCGTACGCCACCCCGGGGGGCATGTTCAAGGGGATCACGCCGCGTCGTCCGGTGACGAAGGGGGGCAAGGGGGCGCTCGAGACCGTGCTCCAGGTCTCGTACAGCAACTACGACTCGGACACGCTGAGCGGCGGCAAGTTCTGGCGCGTCACGCCGATGGTGAACTGGTACCTCGACGACCACCTGCGCCTCGAGTTCACCTACGGCTTCGGAAACCTCGATCGTTTCTCGCCGCACGCCACGACGGAGTTCTTCCAGGCGCGCATGCAGTTCCAGTTCTCCAAGATCGACGACGGCGGGGATTGAACGAGGAAGGAGGCCGCCGGACCGGCTCCCTTCCTCGTTCCGGCTCAGAACAGGATGTCCGTTCCGAGCGAGAAGATCGTTCCCGTCATCCCCGCGACGTAATAGCCGAACGACGACGCGGCCGGTGACTTGTTGACGTGCATGGCGTACGCGTTGACGCGCCAGCTCCGCGTGAAGGAGGGATAGAAGCTCAACCCGCCCCCGGCTTCCCACGGCTGCCGATCGAACTGGTCCCAGATGTAGCCGCCGCCGACGAACGCGGCGAGGGTGCGCGGGATCACCATCTGCGAGAGCTGCAGCTGGCCGCCGCGATCGTTCACCGACGTGAGGGGGAGCGGGCCGTCCGCCTGCAGGTCGTCGAGCTTGCGCCACCACCACTCGGCCTGGCCGGCGAAGCCGTGGAGCTTATAGCCCGCGTCGAGCGAGAACACCTTGTACGTGAGCGAGGTGACCGTCACCCCGTCCGCGAGCGCACCGAGATCGAACGGATTGACGCCATCCGAGAGCTTGATCTGGTTCGCGTTCGGCGGAGAGCCGAGCGGCGCGTAGCGGCTCTCGTGGCTCCGCGCGATGTTGAGCCCGAAGCGCGTCGCCGCCGTCGTGTGGTCCTCGAAATCGATGAAGCCCCCGCGCGGGCCGAACTCGCCCGTCGTGGGCTGCCACTTGAGCGAAGCGCTGTAGGTCAGGTCCGGCGTGTCGTTCGCCTGGACGACGCCGAGCTGACTGAGATTGTTCGTGATCGTGAAGGTGTAGCTCAGTCGGGGGATCGGCTCGCCCGAGACGAACACCCCCGACGAGAAGCCGCCGCGGAAGAACTCCTCCGTCATCTGGCGGTCCGATCCCCCCCAGAAGGGCCACGAGCCCCCCATCGAGCGCGCGGTGAGCGAGGGGAGGATCCCCGCGCCGAATTGGAAGTACCGGTTGGCATAGTACTGTACGAGCCCGAAGACCAGCGCCTGCTGCGTCGTGGGCAGCGCCCAGCTCGTGATGGTGTAGCGGAATCGCGGGGTGAAGAAGAATCCCGACAGCCAGATCTGCGTGCGATGCCAGTTGAGCGAGTTCACCGTGTTGACGTCGCGCAGGCGGCCGAGATGATCGAGGAACTTCTGATCGCCCGGCGACTGATTCACGTATCGGAACAGGCCGTACACGCTGATGTTCAGGCTGCCTCTCTTCGTGGTGACGATGTCGAAGCCGGAACCGGGGGTGAACTCGCCGGCGATGTCGTTCGGCCAGCTGAAGGTGGTGTCGCGCGTGTGCGGGTAGGGGGTCGTCGTATCGATTGGGGCGGGTCGCGGATCGGCATCCTGTGCGCCAACTGGTGGCGGGACGACGCATCGCCCCGCCACCACGCCGATGACCAACCATCGGCGGGCAATCACAAGGTGCCATAGCTTCATTGCACGTTTCCCCCAGTGAAAGACGGAACGCGAACGTTTCGTTGCGTGTCCGTCGCGGGCTATGGGACGTACGTCCCATGCGCAATCCGCTGGGTGCGTTGGTAGGCACTTCTACCAATGGAGCGAGGGTGGTCACGTCGCGAGGTTGAGCGCACGCCCGGGGGCCGGTCCGTCACCGGGAAGAGCTCGCATTCCTCTCCGGCATGTGGCGATGAGAGATCGCTCCGTGATGCTCGTTCGATGGCTGTCGTGCGCGGCGATGCTCATCGCGGCGAGCGTCGGCGCGCAGAGTACCACCGTGCCGGCGGCCGCTCCATCACGCGTCACTCTCGACGACTCGCACTTCCATCTCACGAACTACGTGCAGAAGGGGATCACGCTGCACGACCTGCTGGGGATGATGGGCGACAGCATCGGGCGCGTCGCGTTGTTCGGGATCCCGCTCCAGCAGATGTGGGTCTACGGCGTGAGCGGCGATCGCGCGCCGACCTACTATCTCCAGTCGGACGCGCCGCTCTACTACTACTCGTTCACCGACGCATTCATCGCGGCGCAGTACCTGGCGCTGCCGCCGCGGGACCGCGCGCGGTTCGATCCGATGATCACCGGCTTCAACCCGGCCGACATGTACGCGGCGGATCACATCCGTCGCGTGCTCGCGACGTTCCCTGGCGTCTTCACCGGCATCGGTGAGTTCTCGATCCACAAGGAGTTCGTGTCGGACAAGGCCGACCCGGGGCCGGCGAGCCTGATCAATCCGGCGCTCGACTCCGTGCTCGCGACGGCGGGAGAGATCGGGCTGCTCACGATCATCCACAACGACATGGACGTCCCCTTTGCCCCCGACACCGCCTCGCAGGCGGCACGAGAGCAACCGCCGGCGTACCTGGACCAGATGAAGGCATTGGTACGACGGCATCCCAATACCACCATCATCTGGGCGCACACCGGGATGGGACGGGTCGTGCGCCCCGTGCGCAATCACGCCGCGGTGCTCGCATCGATGCTCGGCGACCCCGCGTTCGGGAATCTGTACTTCGACATCTCCTGGGATCTGGTGGCGCGCTACATCGTCAGCTCGCCGGAGTCGGTACGCATCACGGCCGATCTGATCAATCGCTTCCCCGATCGCTTCGTCTTCGGCACGGATGCCGTCGCTCCGGCGAACGCCACCGCCTACCTGACCACCAATACGCTCTACGCGCCCCTCTGGGCCGCGCTGAGCCCCGACGCGCGGAGCAAGGTCCGCGTCAGCAACTATGAGCGGCTGTTCGGCGCGGCCCGCACGAAGGTGCGCGCGTGGGAAGCGGCTCACGTCTCGAATTGAGGACGATGAAATGAACGCTGCCAGTTCGTGGTACCGTACGCTGTTGCGGCGCGCGGTCGTCATCTGCGCCATGCTCGGCATCGCGAGCGGCGTGGCGGCGGCCCAGGCGGCGTCCAACGACACCACCCTCCGCTTCGAGATCTACGGGTTCGGCCAGGGGGACATCGGCTACGACTTCGGGCGAATGAACCCGCAGTGGTTCGACGTCGTCCGTCCGTCCAAGTTGCCCTCGACACCGGACGAATTCGGCAAGAACGGCAACGCGTGGGCCAGCGCGCGCCAGAGCCGCTTCGGCGTGAAGGCGGCGAAGCTCACCGACCGCGGCGACATGACCGCGGTGTTCGACTTCGACATGTTCGGCGTGGGCGTCGACGCCGGCCAGACGACGATCCGCCTGCGCCATGCGTACGGCTCGTTCATGCACATCCTCGGCGGACAGTTCGAGTCGACGTTCATGGACCTCGACGTCTTCCCGAACATTCTCGACTACTGGGGCCCGAACGGGATGCTCTTCTTTCGCAACGCTCAGGTGGCATACCGGGCGGTCGACAAGAAGAACGAGCAGTTCCAGATCGCACTCGAGAAGCCGGGTGCGAGCGCCGATGCGGGCGACTACACGGGTCGCATCGAACTGGCGAATGTGAAGCCGCACTTTCCGTGGCCCGATATCTCGGCGCACTACATGTATGGGGGCGACTGGGGCCACGTGCAGCTCGGCGGCATCTGGCGCATGATCCGCTGGGATCAGGTGCCCGCCGACACGTTCGACCTGAGTGGGCACGTCACCGGCTGGGGCGTGAGTCTCGGCGGGTTCTGGAACGTCACGAGCGACAAGAACAATGTGCTCCGCTGGCAGGCGAACTACGGCGACGGCATCCAGAACTACTTCAACGATGCGCCCGTCGACGTCGGTGTCGAGAACCAGTTCAGCAATGCGCGCACGCCGATCACGGGCGAGGCGCTGCCGATCTTCGGCGCGGTACTCTACCTCGATCACGCCTGGGACAAGCAGTTCACCTCGGCCCTCGGCTGGTCGATGGTCAACGTCACGAACAGTGATGGCCAGGCCGACAACGCGTTCCACAACGGACAGTACGCGTCCACCAACCTCCTGTGGACGCCCGTGCCGAATGTGATGATGGGCGGCGAGCTCCAGTACTCGCGCCGCTCGAACTTCAGGAACGACTTCGATTTCAACGATTTCAAGCTGCAATTCTCCTTCAAGTACAGCTTCTCACAGAAGTTCGGAGGTACCCAATGAAGTCCGCTGGAATGCACCACGCGAGCGGCCGCCTCGCTCGCACGTTCGTCGCTCTCTCGCTGGTGACGGCGGTCGTCGCCCCCAGCGCCGGCGCGCAGCGGCTCTCCGCACGCTCGCCTCGGCCCAACGAGCCGAGCGCGGAGGACATCCAGCGCGTCGTCGACCAGGCGTACGCGCGGTTCAAGAACCTGAAGGAGGGGAAGAACGCGGACTACATCCCCGCGCTGGCCAAGGTCGACCCCGACCTGTTCGGCATCGCGCTCGTGACGCCCGACGGCAGGACGTACACGGCGGGAAACAACACGACCGAGGTCTCGATCCAGTCGATCTCGAAGGTGTTCACGATGGCCCGTGTCCTCCAGGACTCGGGCGGAAAGGTGTTCATCGACAACACCGGCGTCGACGCGACGGGGCGCGAATTCAACTCCATCGTCGCGATCGAGGACAAGAAGGGGCACGAGATGAACCCGCTCGTCAACGCGGGTGCGATCACGACGACCGCGCTGGTGGGCGGGGGCAGGGCGTCGGCGGTGTGGCAGAACATCGCCGACACGTACGACGGCTATGCGGGGCGACATCTCACGGTGCTCGAGGACGTGTACAAGTCCGAGGCGGAGACGAACCAGCGCAATCGCGCCATCGCGATGCTGATGTACGCCTACGGGCACTTCAAGGGTGATCCGCTGCAGGCAACGGACATCTATACCAGGCAGTGCTCCGTCGGCGTGACGGCGAAGGACCTGGCGATGATGGCCGCGACGCTGGCGAACGGGGGCACGAACCCGGTGACGAGGAAGCGGATGCTCGACGCGCAGCACGTCCCGCAGCTGCTCTCCGTCATGGCGACGGCCGGTCTCTACGACGATTCGGGGATCTGGCTCTTCAACACGGGGCTTCCGGCGAAGAGCGGCGTGGGTGGAGGCCTGATCGCCGTGTCGCCGGGCAAGTGGGGCGTCGCGGTCGTCTCGCCCCCACTCGACAAGGCGGGCAACAGCGTCCGCGCCCAGCGGGCGATCGAGTACATCTCGTCGGTGCTCGGCGGGAATCCGCTCGCGGCGGGCGGGGAGCCGATGAGCGCTTCGGGGAGGAAGTGAACGACAAGACCAGTAGCGAGTAGCGGGTACGGGACTGGCAGACCAGCCACCAGAAGTAGTCGGAGCTTGCAGACATTGGGGTCAGACACTGGGGTCAGACACCGCAGGTGTCTGACCCCTTGGCGCACCTTGGCGCACCTTGGCGCACCCGGATGTGAACGGCCGCTTCAGTACCAGTACCTGGTAGTACCTACCGGGAGTGGCCGTTCAGGCGGATGCCCGGCGCGGGGCAGGGATGTCGTTCGTCGTCTGCAATGCCGTGCTCTCGCGGGGGAATAGGCCGGCATCCATCAGCGCGCGCAGGCGGAACGTCACGTGCGGCTCGCTCCGCGTGAGGTTCGAGAGCCAGGGCCAGAAGCCACGATGCGACTCGGCCTGCGCCACGAACGCCGGCACGTCGACGAGCTTGAGGATCTGACGCCCGGACGCGAAGACGATCAGGCCGCGGATCGAATCGGGGGCGAGATAGGCGCCGTAGCGGTCATACGCGTACGTGCGCGCGTGGAGCAGCGGATTCCGCAGGAGCGGCAGCTTGACGACGTACGCGACGAGCAGCTCTTCCCACCATCGCGTGTGGCCGAGCCGGATGCGGCCGAGCTCCCGCCCGATCCAGAATTCGTAGATCGGGCGCACCTCCTCGAGCGGCGCGATGAAATACACGGGCCGGATGACGATGAACTCGTGATGCCACGCCGCGAACGCTTCGGAGTATCCCTTCGCCGGCTCGGCGATGTAGAGCGAGGGGATCTCGCGCTGCCCGAGCCGGTCGCAGTACCGCACGAGGGTCCGGTACAGGTCGGGGAGCTGCTTGTCGGAAAGACGCAGGCCGTTGCCGGCCGCGAGGCTCCGTCGGCGATGCCGCAGAAACACGAGCGCGGGCGGCGCGGCGAGCAGCGCGATCGCGAGCGCGCGGACATCCTGGGCCCGCTTCGCGAGACGCGGATACTGGTCGAGCCAGGCGCTTCCGTGTTCGATCAGGAGGATCGCCAGCAGGAACAGCGCGAGGTTGACGAGCACGGTGGCGACGAAGACGACGGTGTCGCGACGTCTGCGCAGGTCGGCTTCCTGTCGAATCGTCATCCGGACAAGGTCCGGCGTGCTCTCTACACCCGACAGTTGGACGTTGGCCGCAGCGTCAGGCCGCGCTAGCGCGCGCCGGTGTATGTCGCCGAAAGCTTGCGGAGCCGGTCGGAGTAGCGCATCGCCTGCACCGTGTCGCCGCGCTGCCGATAGAAGTCGGCCAGGGCGGAGATGATGTCGCCGTCGACGGGATGCAGGTCGAGCGCCTTCCGGAGCTGCGCGATCGCGGCGTCCGCCCTGCCGCTCGAGTTCAGCGCGATGGCGTTGACGTAGGCGAATCGCGCGTTGGCCGGCTCGAGTCCCGCCGCGCGGGAGAACTCGTGGAGCGCCGGATCGCGGCGCTGGAGACGCGTCAGCACCAGCCCGAGCGCGTAGTGGAGCGCGCCGCTCTCGGGCGCGCGGGTCAGCGCGGTGCGCAGGAGCGTTTCACCCTCCGCGTCGCGGCCGAGGGTGCGATAGACGTCGGCGAGGTTGACGTACGCCGGCACCGAGGACGGTGCGAGGCGGATCGCCGAGAGCAGCTCACGCTCCGCCGCGGCGGCGTCCCCGCGCTCGGCGTAGAAGGTGCCGAGTGCGACGCGCGCCTCGGGACGGTCCGCGTTGTAGCGCTGCGTCTCGACGAACTCCGTCGCCGCGCGGTGGAAGGCGTACTGCCGCTCGGGACTCAGCTGCTCGACCGGCACGCCGGCGAGCTGTCGCGCCGCCTCGACGCGGATGACGCGCATCGGATCGGAGAGGAGCGGCTCGACGAGGCGCAGGCGCTGCTGTGCGGGCAGGCGTTCGGCGGCCAACAGTGCACCGAAGCGGATCAGCGCACTGGAGTCGTTCACCGCCGCACGCAGCGCATCGAGCGCCGGACCGCCGGGCGGAGGCGTCAGCTCCGCGAGTGCCGTCGCGCGCGCGATGCGCGACTGCTCGGGATCGATGGCGAGCGCGCGCAGCCGTGCCTGCGCATCGGGCGCGCCCGCGTCGACGGCGGCGAGCGTCGCGGCGAGGCGCTCGTGCGGACCCGGTGCGGGCTCCGGCCCGTACCACGCCTCGGCCTTCGCGGCGGCCCACTTGGCGTCGCGCGTCGTGTGGCAGGCGGTGCACGCGTTCGGCGTGCCGAGCTTCACCGAGAGCGCCGGTCGCGGGATGCGGAGGCTGTGATCGTGCCGCGGATCGACGACCATGTACGTCGTCGTCGGCATGTGGCAGCCCGCGCAGCTCGCTCCCGTGCTGCCCACTTCATGATGGGTGTGCTGCGGGCCGTCGTATTTCCCGGGCAGGTGGCAGGTAGCGCACACCGCGTTGCCGTCCGCTTTCGGCTTGCCGCTGTGCGGGTCGTGACAATCGCTGCACGTCACCCCTCTCGCGTACATGCGGCTCTGGAGGAACGATCCCCAGTCGTACACCTCGTCGCGCTGCTGCCCGTCGGCGTGGTAGAGCGGCCGGCTGAGCAGGGCGGGGCGGTAGTAGTCGAGGAACGGCTTGCCGGCGACATACCCGTCGGCGATCTGCGTGCGGCGCGAGTGACACTGCGCGCAGGTCTCGATCTCGCGGTCGCTCGTGCGTGGGTGCGAGCGCTGCGCGTTCCCCGTCGCGGCGACCGGTGTCCAGCGCACGCCGCGCCGTTCGTCGAGCCGGGCGACGAGTCCCTTCGTCGAATCGGAGATTCCGCGTTGACCG
>Ga0207674_10009073_pt1 | contig 11420 bp, 11 predicted proteins | sample KBSCornC72_FD_184303 | JGI IMG/M metagenome (GOLD analysis project Ga0207674, IMG submission 184303) | Corn rhizosphere microbial communities from Kellogg Biological Station, Michigan, USA - KBS Corn C7-2 (SPAdes) (version 2) | ecosystem: Host-associated > Plants > Roots > Rhizosphere > Soil ... | reverse complement strand
GTTATTGAAATTGTTCCCGGCGCCATAAGTGCTGCCGTTCATTCCTATGCCGGCTCCGCTGGCTGCATAGGTGTTGGGATATCCAAAACCGCTGGACGGGCCGCCGTAGCCACCGCCCATGCCCGGATAACCGCCTCCGTAGCCGCCGCCATATCCGCCGCCATAACCACCACCGTATCCGCCGCCATAACCACCGCCATAACCACCGCCGTAGCCATACAACTGGTTCAGAGCGATAGCCACGCATTCCGCGCGCCCGTAGCGCAGGCGGTATACGTGATTTTCACTGCCGCCGCCGAGATTCAGCTTGACGGGAATATCCAGCCGCTTCAGCCAAGCCTCGACGGTATCGAAAACGCCCGGGTTGGGAGCCACCGCGATCAGCGTATTGATTCGATCCACCGGCAGAAACCGCACGGTGGCGCTTTTGCCATCGAGCGAGGCGGCCTTTAATACAGCGTCAAGATCCTTCACCAGGTCCGACGGTTTGGTGTTCTTCACATCGAACAAGCGTACCCGCTGGTTCGCGAAACTATCGCTATCGAACAACTGGATCAGTTCCATGGTCCGGCGCATATTGCGGCGGCTGTCCAGGATAAACAGCAGGTTCGAGGGCGCATAGGAATACATGGTGGCGTTTTCGCCCACAAACTCGCCCAGCACCTTGGTGAGTTCATCCACGGTCACATACTTGAGGAACACCAGATTCAGCATGATCTGATCGTCTTCGGGAATGTCGCGCGCGTTTACCTGCGGGCGCAAAGGCATCTTGGGAGCATCTTTAAGCGGCAGGATGCGGTAGATCTCGCCTTCCTGAATCATGGCCGCGCCGTTGATGCGGAGAATCAGGTCCAGCAGTCCGCGAGCGTCCATGTTGGCGGTGCTGCCGTAAGTGTTCAGCACGACGCTGCCCTTCACCGCGGGGTCCAGGATGTAGTTGATCTTCAACCGACGCGCCAGTTGATTGATCACTTCGACCAGCGAAGCATTCTGCAGCGACAAATTGCCGATCGGCACGGGGGCCTGAGCCGGGGCTTGCGCCGCCGTGCTTTGAGCTGGGTTCGCTTGGTCCGGCGCGGGTGGGGCTGGAGCGGCTTGGGCCGGCGCGGGCTCGGCCGGATTGGCTTGGGCTGGATTGGCTTGGGCTGGATTGGCTTGGGCTGGATTGGCTTGGGCTGGAGCGGCCTGAGCCGGAGCAGCAGCCGGCGGTGGCGGAGCTTGTGCGACGGCCACGCCCGCGGCCAACAGCATCACCTGCAAAAGCGCAATTCCTCGTACTGCGATAGAACGCATGTTCATTTCACTCACTCTCATTTCACTTCCGTCCAACTGCACGACGCACCGAATATGCCCACCGATTGAACTTTCATGAATCCCAAATGAACCGTGCCCACCGGCGAACTGTCGGTGGGGAGGCAGGCGCGGTCTCCGCTGGGCAACAAGGGCCCGAAAGTGGAATCGCCGCTGGTATCGCCGGCGTTACCGCTATTGGAGGTGTTCCCCGCCGCGCCCAGCGCAGTCACATTCTTAGCAGGCGCCGGGGTGGCGGAGGCACTTGCGCCGTTCGCCGCCGAAGCAGCAGCCGGGCTGGGATGATCCAGCGACGCGACCGGCTGTATGGGCGTCGCAGCCGCCGCTGGCGCGGACGCCCGGGCCGCTGGAGCAGCGGACTTGGACGCCGTCTGCGCAGCCGCCCCGGCGGCTTCTTTCGGCCGCAGCTCTTCGAGCTTGCGCTCGACGCTCTTGCCCTTCCATTCGAAGGCGACCCGGTCTTCGTCAAAGCTCACCAGTTTGAAATCGCCCACCTGTTCACCTGCGTGATAACTGCGCTGGGCGCCGTTGGCCGACGCGCTCAGCAGAATCACGGGCTCGCCAATCGCCATCTGCCCGTGATAGTTGGGGAGAGCGGGCATCACTGGCTCGGGCGGGGGCTTGGGAGGTTCCACTACCACGGTGGGATTGCGGTCTTTCGAAAACAGCATTTTGCCGGCGACATCGATGTACTCGGCAGGCGCCACGGCTTTCACCGCGGGCAGAGGCGGCGGAGCCAGTACCGCTTTCGCCGCGACTTTCCTCTGCAGCACTGCACGCTCGCGCGCCTTGGCTTGGAGCCAATTCGCACGCAGGGTCCATACCAAGGCTCCGGCGAGAGCCAGCAGTGCCAGATTCAACAATACGAGTCGCCGATTCAAAATGCAGCCTTTCCGGCCTTCTTCGAAGCCTGCGGTTTTTCAGCCACCAAGCGGCGCGGCACCACGCCCGAAACGGCGAGACGCACGGCCACGGTCTTCTCCTTGGCGTTCGACGAAAGGACGCGCAGATCGCTGGTGGCCACCAACTGGGGCTCGGCTTGCAGCGCCGCCAGCAGGTTCACCAGTTGATCGATGCGGCATTCGATCTGCACCGCCACGCCGGCTTCGCCATAGGAATCGCCGAAGGGACGGACCGGAGTGAGCTCGGTGGAGCGAATTTCGATGGGCGGAGTCTCGGCCGCGCCCAAGCGGCGGATGATCTGGATCACTTGCGCCTGGGCTTGCGCGGCGGTGTCGGCCGTGATCATTCCTTTTTCTCGCGCGGCGAGTTCGGCCGATACTTTCTTGAACACAGTCTCCTTGGCCGGCACCGTGGCCGCGGCTTCGCGCAAACGAGCCAGGCGAGTCTCCGCCAAGGCCACTGGATCCCCCACGGGAGCCACCACCGCGGCGGCACTGTCATTGGCAGGCCAGAAGTGAATCACCAATCCCAGCAGCGCGGATACCGCCAGCCAAGCCAGGGCGCGCCGGTCGCGAGGACGCAGATTCATTTGCCGGGCTCCCGATTGGTTCGAATGCGAAACGCCTCGGCGTCCCTCACACGCGCGGGCGGCATCACGAATTCCGAACCCTGGAACAGCGGTGAGGCGTCGATGGCCTGCAGCAGCGGCGCGGCCTGTTGGGTTTCCCCGGCCAAAGTCACTTGAGTGCGCGTGATTTCGAGCTGATTGAGCCACGCGGGCGGCGGCAGGATGCGGGTCATCTCGGCCAGAACATCCATGTCGCTCTTGGTGCGCGCGCGCAATGCGTCCAGTTGCGAAGCGTTGCGGCGAGCGGTTTCGATCTGGCGGTCGAGCGCCGTCGAGCGGGCGGCCACCGGCGCTACCCTGGCGATTTCGGCGTTCAGCGACGCCAGATAGCGCTTGGTGTCGTAGCGCGGGAACACAGCCAGCGCCACCGCCAACAGCAGAACCGCGGCGCCCAAAGCGGCCGAGGGAATCCACAGCCAGCGCGCGCCGGAGGGCCGCAATTCATACGGAAGCAAGTTGAGCGGCAGGGCCATCAAGGGGCACGCCGATGCCAGTGCCGCCGCATACGGCACGGCCGGAGACGCGTTCAATAGCGCATCCAGGCTAACCGGCGCGGGGTCCGCTTCTAAGCGCAATTCCGCTGCCGCCATGGGCGCGGCACGCTCCAGCGGAACATCGAAGGTGGCGGAGAACACCGGACGGCTGGCGCTTTCGCCGTAGATCTCGACCCCCGATTCAGCCGGCTCGTAGGCCAGCAGGCCGGAGGGCAGCGGCGCCGCACGAAACATACGCAGCGCGGAATGTATGGCGGCAGCCGAGCATGTGAACGAGCCAACTTGAACGCCGGCTTCCGCGAAGAGCGTCACGAAGCGCTCGATCACCGCGCGCCGCGTGATCGCGATCAGCACCGAGGACGTGCCGGGGATCCGCGCCCAACTCGAGGCCACGTCTTCTTCGCGGTAAGGATGCAGACCTTCCATCTGAAATTCGATGGCCGCAGGTAAATCTTTATCGGTTACGCCGGGGAGCGCCACATGCCGCACCATCACCTCGCGGCGCGGCAACAGAACCGTCGCAGCCACATGCGCGCACCCGTGCTTGCGCACGAAGGCGGCATATTCGGTGCCCCACACGCCGGCGGCATGATGCATGGCGTCTTCGAAAGCCAGCGTGCCCACCACGCGCGCGCCGCCGGGATGCACACGTACCGCGGTTACGCGCAGCGATTCGCCGCCATGCGGTCCCACTACCTCAATGCCCACGCCGGGCCCGAACGCCAGCCATTTTTTCAGGCCGTCGGGGAGCAGCGCGCGAAGCAGGCTCATGGCTGCAGATCTCCGGAAAAGCCCGGCTGCCCAGGAACGTTGCCGCCGCGAACCGTCATGCCTGGATAAGGCGGAAGCGCGGCTTGCGACCAGGCGTCATCGTACCAGCGCAGGATATGCAAGGCCTGGGGAGATTTCTGTGGATCGAAAAGCTTGATGGTAGCCGCGGCGGTGCGCACCACTTCGGAATACGAGCCATCGGGTCGGCGCAGACGTGCGCTCGCACGCAGCGTATAGATCGAGAATCCGGAGCCCATGGCGATGCGCGGCGGCAGCGTGCCGGCGAGTTCCCGCGGATTTTGAAACGGACGCTGCTGGCGTGTCGCCACCAGGGACGCTGCCATTTCCGGCGTCACGCCCATGGCTTCCATCAGCGCCGGACTGGCCGTATTCACGTCGAACGTGCCCAGCGATCCCCACACCGAAAGACAATCGCGCAGCCCGCCGCGCGCGTACAAACGCCCGTCGGCCCCAGTGGTGTAATTGCCATAAAACAACTCGGGACTCATGCCTTGCACCCGCAATAGTTCCTCAATCTCCAGAAGAGACGCGTGCCGCGCGCGAAAAGTCGGACCCAGGCTGAAATAGTACTGGTCAAAGGCGCTGGGCTCAGCCACGGGCGATCGCCAGTCGATAATACCGTCGGTAATCTGCTGTGCGCGCTCCGCATCCCCGCTGACCGCGAGCACGACACGATAAAGGTCGTCTGGGGAGGCTCGATTGATATCGAGCTTGGAAGATTCCGGAATCACTTCGACCAGGGCGTCACCGCTCGGAAAACGCATCGTCAGGCGCCGCGTATTGAAGGTCCAGAAACGCGGCAGACCATCGGGCGCGGAAAAAGTCTGGCCGGAGAAGCCCCACTGGACCCATAAAATGCCGCGCTCGACCGCTCCCGAAGCCAGGTAGGATGCGCGCAGACCTTCGCCGGATGTGGAGACGCGATCTGTCTCCGAACGAACGTTCGAAGAGACGGAAAGCGCGATGGCCGCGAGTCCCGCCGATAGCCAAAGCACGGCCAGCAGCGCTCCGCCCCGCGTTTTTGCGGGCCGCAGTATCCTTCCGGGGCGCAACCCGGGCCGCAACATTTGTCCAAGCCGCGGCGCTGGCTTCTGCCGGCGACACAGCCGCCGCCTAAAATCCGTCGACATAGACCATCCGAGGATCCCGATTCACCTGAATCGGCACCGTTACCCCGAGAACCGACAGGCCTCCGGCGTCGGGCACAGCGGGCCGCATTTCAATGCGCACTCCCGCCGGCAGCAATGGCTTGTCCCACAGCGGCAGCCATGGGGTTTCGATAAAACGATTCTGATCGTAAGGCTCGTGATAAGAAAAACGGCAGTAAGCCAGGTGTTCCGCCAACACATACGATTCGCCTGACGCTGGCTCGGCGAACGGTGCCCCGCCCAACGGCACGGCAGATCGGGTCCCAAGCTCGTAGGACGAAACCGGCGGCGGGGGAGCGCCGCCGCAATAAGGGATGGTGCTCTGCGGGCCCGTGTAGGGGCGTTCCGTGGCCACCAGCCGCACGCTGCCGCGTTGCTCGGCGATGACGCGGTACTCGACTATTTGCGGGTAACCGCGCGAGCCTTCGGTGATCGAATAGCTTGTGACCAGGCGCAGCATGTCCTCGGAGCCGCTGAGAAAAGAAGGGGTCGCGAGGGTCTGGCCCGTGTCTCCCAGGCACGCGCCTTGCACCGGCATTACGGCGGAAATTTGATCGGAGAGCAGGTGCTGCGCCTTCACGAAGCGGCGATTGGATTCCAGGCGCTTGGCGGTCTTCTCATAGGTGAGCAGACTGGTGCGCATCGCCATCAGCATGCCGGTGGAGAGACCGGCCACCAGGGTAATCGCGATCATCAACTCCAGCAGCGTGACGCCGCGTTGGGAATAGCGACCGGGGGCAGGGGTTCGCCGAATGATGACGGCCATTAGAATCGCCGGTCTCCTTCGCGCAGGATGTTGCGGCGAAATCCTTCCAGCGAAAAGCTATGGCGCACTTGACCATCGATCCACCAGATTTCGAGCTCGATGCGGTCGAGATCCCAGCGGGAGCCGCTCGCGCCAGGCGTGGCTTCAAACGGCGTGACCCGGGCGCGCCATCCGGTGCGCACGCGGCCGGTGAGCGCGGGATCGAACTCCGCTGCAATATCCTGATTACGCGGCGCGGCGCGGTCGATCAGCAGCTCGTCCATTTTTTGTTTCGCCAGCAAAGTCGCGCGATCGTAGTCGGTAAGACGCGCGGCATTACGGGAGGCCCCGGCCATGCCGCTCAGGATACCGGCTACGGCGATGCCCATGATGAGGGTCGCCACCAGAACTTCCAGAAGCGTGAAGCCGCGTTGGTTAACGGCGCGGGATTGACTTTGGGCGCGGCGCGGAGTGATCACGGCACTCTCTCCGCGCGCGTCAATTCGGTGAAGGGGTCCACGCTCACCAGCCGCTTGGTCCCCGCGCGGTTTGCAATCTCGATCCCAATGCGCGGGATGGCGCCGCCGGGATACATGAGGAAACGGCGCGGCTCATCCGGTCTCACTTCAGCCGCCGGCAGAACCGAGAGGATGCGATATCCGTCCGGCAGCTCCAGGCGGCGCGAAAATTCGAGATCCGGCGAACGCGCAATCAGGACGTTGTCTTTGGGAGCGATCCACACCTCGATCACCTGCTCGCGGCGGCCGGCGCGATCGATGGCGGTATTGAGAAAACTCACCACCTGGTCCGACACCGAGCGCAGACGCAGGGATTCGACGCCCGCGGCGGCGCTGGGGTAGCTGATGCCGCTTACCAGCGCGATCAGCGTTACTACGATCAGCAGTTCGATGAGAGTGACGCCGGATTCGTTTGACCGCGCACAACGCACTGCGTGCTGTGCGCTCGAAGCACGCCACCGCGCACAACGCACGACGCAGAGCGCCAGGCCGCGCCGCTTACTTGTTGCTCCAGCTAACAATGTCTGCGTCGTTCCCTTCTCCGCCAGGCTGCCCGTCGGCGCCCAGCGAAACGATGTCAGGCTCGTCACCGTGCTCGCCGGGGAACTTGTAGAGATATGGATGGCCCCAAACATCGGTGGGGGCGTCCTGCGGAAGATACGGGCCGGCCCACTGATCGACCCCGTCCGGCTTCACGCGCAGGGCGTTCAATCCCATCTCAGTGGTGGGGAAATTGCCGGTATCCAGCTTGTAAGAGCCCAGCGCGGTCATAAACGAATTGATCTGCGCGCGCACTTGAGTGCGCTTGGCCTTGTCCACATTGCTGAACAGTTTCGGACCGACCAGCGCCGCGAACAGCGCAATGATGGTCACCACCACCAGCATTTCAATCAGCGTGATACCGCGTTGAGATCGTGTCGTATTCCATCTGGTTTTCGGCATACGTTTCCTTCTAGCCCGCAATGTCGTTGATGCTGGTGATGGCCAGCATCAGGCTCAAGATCAATGTACCGATCAGCAGGCCCATCACTAGAATAATCAACGGTTCGAATAAGGATGTGAAGCGGCGGATAGCGCTGCGCGTTTCAGTTTCATAAATGTCGGCCATGCGGATGAACATCGCGTCCAGATGGCCGGTCTCCTCGCCCACGCTCAGCAAATGCGCAGCCAGTGGCGGGAATTCGCCGGCTTTCGACAGCGGTCCGGCGATGCCTTCGCCGCGCTTGACGCCAGTGATCACGCGCTCGAGGGATGCAGCGATCCGGCGGTTGTTCAGGATTCCGCGCGAAATGCCGATCGATTGCACCAGCGGCACGCTGGCCGCGACCAAAGTGCCCATGGCGCGCGCGAAACGAGCAGTCTCTGCCTTGCGCAGCGCGTCGCCCAGAACCGGCACACGCAACCGGAAAGTGTCCCACCACATCGCGCCGCCGGGAGTGCGGATATAAGTAATCAGGCCAAAAATCGCCGCGGCCAGCACCAGAGCAGCGGGCAGGCCATACGCTTGCAAGTAGGCGCTGGTGGCCAGCAGCATTTGGGTAGGCACGGGTATGGTCATGCGCGGATCGGAAAAGATTTGAGCGAAACGCGGGACCACAAACTCCAGCAGAACAATAATGGAAGAAATTCCGACGACGGTCAACAGCCCGGGATAAATCAACGAGCTGATGATGTAGCTGCGCAGGTCATCGCGCGTGCGCTCAAAATCCGCGAGACGGTCAAAAATCTGCGCCAGCGACCCGGAGGCTTCACCGGCGCGCACCATGTTGACGTACAGGTCGGGGAAGTACGACGGATGCGCCGCCAGACTGTCCGCCAGCGACTTTCCGCCCTTGATCAAGCGGACGATGTCGAGCACCAGCGTGCGGAAATTCGCGTGCTCGGTGAGTTCCGCGGTGATCGACAAACCGCGATCGAGCGGGACGCCGGCATTGAGCAGCGTGGCCAGTTCCTGAGTGAAGAACAGAATGTCTTTGCGCTTGCCGCGCTGGAGCACTGGCAGCTTGAGGGCCGAGGCAGCCTTCTGCTCCAGGCCCACGTAGACCGGAATCAATCCCTGGCGTTTCAGCTCGGCGGCGACCTGGCGATCGGTCTCGGCGGAAAGCGTGCCGGTGCGGAGCTTGCCATCCGCCGCCACTGCTTTGAAAAAGTATGCTGTCGCCATATCGGACTACAATTCCTGCGTCACACGCATCACTTCCTCAGCCGAAGTCATGCCGCGGCGTACTTTATTCCAGCCATCCTCGCGAAGATTTTGCATGCCGTGGCGGCGGGCAATTTCCGTGATCTTGCCGGAATCCTCATTGCGCATTATGGACGCGCGCAATTCCTCATTCAATTCCATCAGCTCAAAGATGCCGAGGCGCCCGCGATAGCCGGTATTGAAACATGACTCACAGCCGGCGCCGCGAAAAACGGGGATGGTCTCGCCTTCGGGCGTTAGGGCGGTGCCCGCGGAAACCTTGCACGCCGCGCAGATCACGCGCACCAGGCGCTGTGCCAGTACTGCCACTAGTGAGGACGTGATCAGGTAATTCTCCACCCCCATGTCGGTCAGGCGCGCGATGGCGCTGGGCGCGTCATTAGTATGCAGCGTCGAATAAACGAAGTGGCCGGTGAGCGCCGAGCGGATGGCGATGTCGGCCGTTTCGCGGTCGCGGATTTCGCCCACCATGATGACGTCGGGATCCTGGCGCACGATGTGGCGCAAGCCTTGCGCGAAGGTCAGCCCGATCTGGGTATTCACATGGATCTGGTTGATGCCATCCATCTGGTATTCAACCGGGTCTTCGATAGTGATGATCTTCTTGTCGGTCTGGTTGATGCGCTTCAGCGCCGAATAGAGCGTGGTCGATTTGCCGCTGCCGGTGGGACCCGTCACCAGAAAAATGCCGTGCGGCAGGGAAGTGTAATGCTCCATGCGCGAGAGCATGTGCTGGTCGAAGCCCAGGCGTTCGAGGTCATAGAAATCGCCCGCCGAGCGGTCGAGCAGACGCATGACGACGCTTTCGCCGTAGAGAGTCGGCAACGTCGAAACGCGCAAGTCCACTTCGCGCCCCAATGTCTTGACCTTGATGCGGCCGTCCTGCGGCAAGCGGCGTTCGGCAATATTCAGTCGAGCCATTAACTTCACACGCGAAATGATCGCGGCTTTCAACTCGCGCGGCGGCGGGTCCTGACTCACTAGAACGCCGTCGATGCGGTAGCGTATGCGGAATTCTTTTTCGAATGGCTCGATGTGAATATCGCTCGCGCGCTTTTCTACGGCCTGCGCGACCATGGCATTCACCAGGCGGATGACCGGCGCTTCACTGGCCATATCGCGAAGCTGTTCCAGGTCTTCATTGGTCTCGCCCGCCGGCGTGGCGATCTCAGTCTCGTTCTTCTCGGTTTGTCCGTAGTAGCGGTCGATGGCGTCGAGAATTTCCTGCTCGCCCGCGAGTCCCGGTTGCACCGTCAGTCCAGTACAGGCAGCCACTGTCGAACGCGTCTCAAAATCCAGAGGATCGGCCATCGCCAGCGTGACTGTATGGTCGTGCAGCCTCATTGGAAGGCAGCGGAACTGGCGCAGAAACTTAGGAGAAAGGGTTTCGGTCTCGGGAGAAACGGCGGGCGGACCTTCGATCGCCAGCAGCGGCACCTGCAACTGCTCGGATAACGCGATCAGCACATCGCGCGCCGCGATGAAGCCGAGGTCGACAAGAATCTTGCCCAGTTTATCGCCACGCTCGCGCTGCAATTCCAGCGCCCGATCCAGGTCTTCGCCGGTGATCAAGTGCTTCTGGATCAGGATTTCGCCAAGCCGCATGGGCGTCTAATACTGCACGGCTTGAATGGAGGCTTGGAGGGCCGCGCCACCCTCGCGCTGCGCGTCCATCAGCTTCTTCTTGGATCCCTGCATCATGATTTGGGATGGCACACCTGTGAGATCCTCCCAAGGAAAATGCGAGAGGAACGCCACCAGCACAATCTGCTCATCGGGCGGCACGGCCGCCATCGCGGGCGATGCGGCGGTATCGGCCAGCGCCTTCTCCATGGCCTTCTTCAGCTCCGGAATGCGCGCGAGCTTCTTCTGACGGTGTTCGGCGATGCTCTGCCTGGTCGGCGCCTGCATAATGATGGTGATCTGCGGCCCCGCCACCAGATTCACTTCCGCCGTGAACACCGCGCCGTAGCCTTCTAAATAAACGCCGCGCGTGGGACCCAGCATGATGAACGGATTGTCATTCCATAACCCTGCGAAACGGTTATCGAGATTCTTTTCCGCGGCAGCAAGCGTAGTCCTGGGCACGCGCGGCGCGTCACTTGCAATCGCTGAGGCGGCAACCACAAGGAGGAAGAAAGGCACAGCAAGGAGAAAAGGCGCAGTCGGGTGATTTTTCAAGATCTTCATTTAGCGGACTCCCGCCCCGGTATTCAGGGCATAGATACGGGTTACTTGTTTGTTGAGAAAATCCGCGGCGTCCGAGTAACGACGCTCACTCGCGGACAAAAGTGCAGCAGTGCGCTGGTCGTCGCGCTTCTCCGTTTCGGCGACGGCCTTCGTAACGGCGTTGTTGACAGCCGCTGCCATCTCGCCCTGCAGGCGCGCGGTGACCTCAGCCGTGACACGAGCTTCGATGGCGCTGGTGTCCACTTGCGCTACCGCTTGAGAAGGGGCACTCGCCGGCGCACTCGCCGGCCGCACAAAAGCGTGTACCAGAATCGCCGCCGCGATCAATGCCGCCGCCGCGAACGAGGGCCGCAGGAACGCCTGGATCAGCTTTTCATACCAGCGCGGCTCGAAAACCTTGTCGGATACGAAAGCGATCCGCCGCGGCAATTCTTCTTCCCGCAGCGTCGCCATCGCGTCCAGGGTCACCCGCAATCCGGCAAGCTCGT
>Ga0207674_10009069_pt1 | contig 11424 bp, 5 predicted proteins | sample KBSCornC72_FD_184303 | JGI IMG/M metagenome (GOLD analysis project Ga0207674, IMG submission 184303) | Corn rhizosphere microbial communities from Kellogg Biological Station, Michigan, USA - KBS Corn C7-2 (SPAdes) (version 2) | ecosystem: Host-associated > Plants > Roots > Rhizosphere > Soil ... | reverse complement strand
ACAACCTGTATTAAAAACTTCTTGTGGACATTGGATAACTCCAATACCATCATCGGTGCCTATCCAAATGAATCCAGCTTTGTCCTTCGCAACACAAAGCACATTGGCCGATGGAAGATTTCCATTCCCCTGGCCGCTTCGATACATCTTCCAGTGATCATCATTTGTATCGTCGATCGAACTGCCGTAATTATAACAGATCAATCCATTACCCAGAGGGGATACTATCCACATTTGGTTAGCATCATCCGTTGCTATTTGCGCAAGAGCATTTTCAGTCAGGGTAAAAGGAAGCGAAAAACTTTTCCAGCTGCCGTCAGCTTTTCGAACGAGCAATGGTTGCAGTGAACCGAAATTGGATATCCATAAATTATTTTCGTGGTCAAACAATAACCCCGCAACGCGATAACTTGCCGGATCAAGGGGATGCGGCTGGATCGGTGAGTTTTGTTTAAATATCTCAAAGCTTTCATCGGGCTTTATATGAAGCAAGCCGCCGCCAAATGACCCTGCCCAAACTGATTCGTCACGGCGATCGATCGCAACGGTTATGAAATCGAGCATTGAATCCAGCACCGGGTAATGGAAACGATTAAAATTTTTCCAGCCGATAGCTATCGGGTCGTCATTTTTGTAGCGATATATCCCGTTGCCATTGTACTGGTAGTTCCAGGAGTCGTTTACTTCACCTGCCGTGGCATAAAAAACGTTGTCATATTCAGTCATCTCTCCACTTGCAGTTCCTTCGGGCGAGTTTAAAGTATAGACTTCTTCAGCAGCAAGTCCTGAAGAGAATTTTGAAAGACAATTGAACTGATCGGCTATCCAGTAATTATCATTATACAAAATTGCTTTTTTAGGAAACGGCGTCACACCATTTTGCTGGATGATCCTTTCAACGGAACCGTCGGAGTTAATAATAGCTACTTTACTTACGGAACCCGGAAGCCGATGGCAGATCGCAATTTTTTCCTGTGTCGAATTGATGGCCGTTATCGTGCTCCCATCGCTATATAATGACCCCCAGTTATTGCCGTTAAAAATAAAAACAGAGTCATCTTTTAGTGCTACAACTTTGTCCCCGGCAGTTACAACATTTCTACATGGCCCTGCAGGTAAACCGCTTGTGCCGCTAAGCAATTGCCAATTGAGATAATCCGAAAGGTTGGTTGAGTTAATAGCAGCCCTTTTTAGCCCTTGATCTGTGGCAGCATAAAAAAAACTTCCGTCTGAAGTGAAACCATTCACTTTTACATTACTACCTCCGCTGCCAATGAACCATGATTCTTTTACTTCGAAGCGACTTCCGTCGATCACAATTATACCAAGCCCTGTTGACAAGTAGTAATTGCCATTATATAAATAAATATTATAAATAGACTTATCGCCACTGATAGTCTCCCTCTTAATGTCAGGAATATTGAAAATGTCATTTCGATAGATAATGTCAATATTGCTGTTGGCGTACGCAATGAAAAGCTTGTGATCAGCTTCATCATAATGGATCGTACTAACACCAGTTTCTGACAGACCCGTTACCCGGCTCATTCTTTCAATTGAGTTATCACCCAGGTCAACGGTAAATAAACTGTATGGAGTGGCACAAAAGATCTTATTGTCACCGGCTGCGACATCGATCGCGCTGTTGTAAGGCAAATATTCCTTCCATATTCCAATCGGCACTAAAAGATCTTGCGCTGATGCTTTGGTGAATACGCAAATCGCTATGATGACAAAAAAAATTCTCACTTTCCAAATATAGAGAATCGTTGTGTTTGCTTGTAAGGGTTATTATTGACTGGAAACTGATATAAAATGTACCAAACAATATAAACCAGCATTATTCCGTTTCTTTGTCCCTTATGTGGCAACTGTTAGGTCAATTCATTCTCCGGTACCGATTATTTCTTTTACTGCTTTTAATTTCACTTACAGCATTCATGGCCTATCATGCCAGCAAGGTCGAATTAAGTTATGAATTTGCAAGAGCTATCCCTACAGATCATCCCAAATACAAAGAATACCAGGAATTCAGAAGGAAATTTGGAGAAGATGGCAACCTACTCGTTATCGGGATCCAGACTGATAAGCTGTTTGAAGAAAAAACTTTCAATAATTATAGTTCTCTACAAAGAGCGTTGAAAAGGAGCAGTGGCGTTGAAGATATCATAAGTGTGCCTTCCGCTGTCGACCTCGTAAAAGATTCTACAACAGAAAGGCTAAAAGCGCTCCCTATTTTCAGAGATACGATTCTGTCACAACCGGAGATTGATAGTTCGAAAAACATTTTTCTCAGTCTTCCTTTTTACAAAACGCTTCTGTATAATCCGGATACACACTCATGGCTCATGGGAGTTCGCATCAATAAAAATATCATGAACTCGAAGAAGAGAATCGGTGTAGTGGAATCGATAACCTCGCAGGCATTTGACTTTGGGAAAAATAATAATCTTCAGATCTATTTAAGCGGACTGCCTCTCATACGAACCGAAATGGCCACCAGGATCGCCAATGAAATGCGTTTGTTTCTTCTTGCATCGGTTATCCTTTCCGCATTTATCCTGCTTTTGTTTTTTCGATCTGTCGGAACAATGCTGTTGTCGCTCGCTGTCGTAATAATAGGCGTTGTGTGGAGCCTTGGTACGATCCATTTACTAGGCTACAAGATCACATTGCTCACCGCTTTGATCCCACCCCTGGTCGTCGTGATTGGAATTCCAAATTGTATTTACTTTTTGAACAAATATCACACCTCGTTCAACGAAACCGGGGAAAAAAGAACGGCGCTTATAGAAATGGTGGGAAGAATGGGTGTAGTTACTTTATTTTGTAATCTCAGCGCTGCCATTGGCTTCGCGGTTTTTGCGCTCACCCGAAGCGACGTTTTAAAAGAGTTTGGCGAAGTGGCGGGAACAAACATTTTACTTTTGTTCTTTATTTCGCTGATCCTGATCCCTGTTGTTCTGAGCTACATGCCTCCGCCGAAATCACGGCACACGAAGTACCTCGAAAATCCTTCATTGAATCGCTGGCTCGACAGGTTGGAATATTGGTCATTGAACCACAGAAAACTTATTTATATCACAACTTCGGTTATCGTTGTGATCGCCATTGCAGGTATCTTAAAGCTAAAATCTGTTGGCTATATAGTAGATGACCTTCCAAGATCTGATAAGATCTATACTGACCTTAAATTCTTTGAAAAAAATTTTAAGGGGGTAATGCCGCTTGAGATCATTGTAGATACGAAAAGAAAGTATGGCGTCACAAAAGTCTTTGCCAATCTTGAAAAAATAGATACCCTTTCCCGGTACATATCAACAATGCCGGATATTGCCAGGCCTTTAAGCATCGCCGAAGGATTAAAATTTGCAAAGCAGGCATTGTTTGATGGTGATAGTAGTGATTATACTATGCCAACGGCGTCAGATCTTCCGGCACTTAAAGAATATCTCAATGTTAAAACAGACACGACGGGTGGCAAGAACTCATTTACAAAGCTTGTCTCAAGCTTCATGGATAGTGCAAAACAACAAGCCCGCATTAGCGTAAATATGGCTGACGTTGGAAGCAAACGATTGCCACACATTCTCGACAGTATTCAATCAAAGGCGAATGAATTATTTGCTGATACAGCAAAATATAAAGTAATGCTTACGGGGACAAGTGTCACATTCCTGGAAGGCAGCAGTTTCATCATTCATGGATTGAAAGAAAGTATTATGTGGGCATTCTTATTAATTGCCTTGTGCATGCTCTACCTGTTCAGGTCTTTCAGAATATTGATCTGCTCACTTATTCCAAATATTATTCCCCTGCTTATTACTGCCGGCGTGATGGGCTGGGTTGGGATTCCTTTAAAGCCTTCAACGGTCTTGATCTTTAGCGTTGCATTAGGCATTGCCATTGATGTTACCATTCGTTTTCTTGTAAATTATAAACAGGAATTGCCGCTGCACAATCACGATCTGAAGGCAACTGTCATAGAAACCATACATAGTACAGGGATCAGCATTATCTACACAAGTCTCGTGCTTATTGCGGGTTTTGTGATCTTTTGTTTCAGTGGTTTTGGCGGGACAAAAGCACTGGGATGGCTTACATCATTAACACTCGTTACAGCTACACTCACTAACCTGGTTTTATTACCTGCTATTTTGATTTCGACTTCGATGAAAAAGAGGGAAGCCAAATAAGGTTAACTATTGATTGAAAGTCGAGCCGCCGATAAACTCAAGGTATTCTATGTGTCCCTACGTTTCTATTGTGTCCTATGTGGTGAAAACCACTTTGTTCGAAATATTCACCAAATAGACGCATAATCATATAGACACAATAGTTCAATGTTCTTCCCAAATGATTTTTTTTTACCTCAGTACTTCGTCCAGTTTCTTTTCAAGGGAGTCTCCTCTTAAACTTTGTGCAATAATCTTTCCTTCGGGATCAACTAAAATATTGAAAGGTATCCCGGAAAAATTAAATGTTGAAACGGCTGCGCTCTTCCATTCCTGCAGATCGCTGACCTGGGTCCATGATAGTTTATCGCTCCGGATCGCTCCTATCCAGTCGTCTTTTTCCTTATCCAGCGATACCCCGAGTATCGTAAAATTTTTGTCTTTGTATTTGTTATAAGCTTGCACCACGTTTGGATTTTCTCTTCTACAAGGAAGACACCAGCTTGCCCAAAAATCTACAAGGACAAATTTACCTTTGAATGAACTAAGTGCGATCGTTTTCCCATTTACATCGGGCAACGAGAGTTCAGGAGCTTGTTTGTTTATCCACTCAGGTTCATCAATTTCCTGGGATTTTTGTTTTGAAAGGGTAAGCTGCCTGTCATTCATCTCTTTTATTTTCGCTACACCCTTGTGCGACGGGAATTTTGATACGATACCATTTAATAAGGACTGGTAATCATCCGTAGAAAATACTTGCGAATTCGTACTGAGAGCCCATGCACTTGTGATCGGGTCATTGGAAGCTTTAATAAATCCGCTCACATAAGTTTTCAAATCGTTTAATTGAGCCGTTCCTCGTTCGTTAATACTGGTCACGCTGTTGCTGGTGTCAGCAACTCCTGATTTCCTGAGGCTGTCAATTTCATGACCGAGAGTATATAGCTCTGACCATTTGCCCGACGCTTTAACAGAAAATTCTTTTAATGATTTACTTGCGTCCGACCCATTTACTTCATAATCGTTTTGACTTTGGGCGTCGGCATTTACCACGATCTTCGACACGTCATTTACGACATAGGCAAAGGGATATATCTCGCCTTTAAAAAATAAACTGAACAATGACTCTTCGGGGGCTTTTGATTTTAGAGTATAGGAGCCATCCTTCCCGATAATAGAGGAATCAGCAATGATCCTCTCGCCGGAGCCCAAAGGCGTTTCCTGCAAATAGACCATTTTCCCGTTGCTATTTTTAATATGACCGCTTATTTCAAATTGCTTCAAGGTCTGGTGTTTGCACGAAAGAAAAAACAAAACAGCAAAAGCTAAAAAAAATTTTTGCATTGTCTATTCAGGATTTTAGTTTTTCTGATAAAATATCGTTTGTCATTTTGGGATCTGCTTTTCCCTTTGATAACTTCATGACCTCGCCAACAAATAAACCCATCAATCCCTTTTTCCCTTTTTTAAATTCTTTCACTTTTTCAGGAAATTTATTCAATACCTGGTCTATCAAATTTTCAATACTATTAACATTTGAGTCGAGCGACCAATTGTTTTCATTCGCTATCTCTATTGCTTCTTTAGAAGAATCTTTGAGCAATTCGCTAAAAAGTTTTGTCGAAGCAATTGAAAAACTCAATTTTCCTTCATCCACCAATTCTATTACACCAGCCAGTTTGCTCGGCGCAACCGGGAACCGATCTATGTCTTCATTATTTTCATTTAGCCATGATCTCACGGGTCCTAACATCCAGTTAGCGGCGGACTTGAACTTCACACCCCCATTTATTATTTTTTCAAAATAGTCGGCAAATTCTTTTTCTTCCGTTAAATTGTTTGCATCATATTCTGATAAGTGATATTGACTGACATATCTTTTGGAACGCTCTGTGTGTAATTCAGGAATTGATCTGCGAACAGCGTCAATGAATTCATCGTCCAGTAAAAACTTTGTTAGATCAGGGTCAGGGAAATACCGGTAATCGTCTGCATCTTCTTTATCACGAATGGAAAATGTTGTTCCATTATCGGCATCAAAACTCCTGGTTTGTTGAATAATTTCAGCTCCCTGCTCAAGCATTTCGATCATCCGTTTACTCTCGAACTCGACAGCCCGTTTTACATTACGGATAGAGTTAAGATTTTTTACTTCGACTTTTGTTCCCAGCCTCGTATCACCTTTCTTCCTTACGGAAATATTTGCATCACAGCGAAGGCTTCCTTCTTCCATGTTACCATCGCATATATCAAGATACCGGACGAGTTTACGCAACTCAGACAAATACGCATAAGCTTCTTCACCGCTACGTATGTCTGGTTCACTTACGATCTCAATCAGGGATACACCGGCGCGATTAAAATCAATAGCCGTATTTTCAGGATCAATGTCATGTAAACTCTTGCCGGCATCCTCTTCAATATGTATCCTGTTTAACCGGATATTTTTTTCGACATCTTTTATCTTAATACTAATATATCCTGATATGCAAATGGGCGTTGTATGCTGTGATAGCTGGTATCCTTTCGGAAGGTCAGGATAGAAATAGTTTTTTCTTGCGAAATAATTTTCCTTCACGATCTCAGAATGACAGGCGAGCCCCATTTTTATGGCAAACTCGATCGCTCTTTTGTTCATTTTCGGCAGGGTACCGGGATGAGCCAGGGTGATGGCACTTACATGGGTGTTGGGCAAAGAACCGAATGCTGAACTGTCACCACAAAACAATTTACTTTGAGTCAACAATTGCGCATGAACCTCCAGTCCAACAACCGTTTCGTATGCGTCATAATTAATGGTCATGATAAGCTGCAAAAGTAAGAAACCTCGCCTTCAATCACATCTCTAAAGACAAGAAGTGCAGGCCTTGCTATTCTATTTAACATTGCGCTATCAATCGTCATTATCATCCAAAGGTTGGGCAAAAGAAAGTCCCGACGTGGTCGGGACCTTACATGCTCGATGTATATGGAGTTAAAGATCTGCGGTTTTCAATTTGCGTGGCATCTTTACTTCAATATTCTGAATTTTACCTGCACGTTTAATTTTTAACATGATAGATGGTTTATCCCTGCTCTCGCGAACCATCCTTGCAACTTCATCTGCACTATTCACTGGCTTATCATTGATAGCAGTAATAACATCATTTTCCTTTACACCAGCTTTCTGGCCATTGCCCTCATTGTCCACGTCGATCACTTTCACACCTTTACCATCTTCAGTATCCTGAACAGACAGCCCTAACTTCGGACGGTTGTCAAAAAAAGAATAATACTGGCCCGGTGCTATTTTCACTTTTGGATGAACATCAACCTTAGGATTCATCATCTCAAAATCCATATTCGGCATATTGAATGCATTAAAGTCCGATCCTTTCCATTTCCCCAATTCCGCAGTAACCTTTTGTTCTTTTTTATCCCTGAGATAAGTAATGTTTACTTTATCACCAGGCTTGTGGCTACGGATCAACTTTGTGAGATCATCAGGGTCATCAACTTTCTTATCATCTACTTTGGTAATGATGTCATCTTCCTTCAAACCGGCTTTATCGGCACCGCTGCCTTCTGTAATATCAGTTATTCTTAGCCCCTCATCTTCGTTTTCGGTAACCACACCAAGCATCGCTGTATTTCCATCTTCATACAGCATTTTCATATCATTGTCGTTCCAATTGTAGCTCCAGTTACCTTCAGGTGAATTGTAAGCCATCACTGAACGACCATTTCTGATCTTATGACGATTAACGCTGATATCCTCATCTTTAAGATCTTCGATTGGCTTTCCATTCACTGTAACTTTGTCGCCATCGATCACGACAGTCACTTTTCCCTGGTCAGCATTTTTTCTTGTGATGATAATTTGTTCGCCATCTTTTTTGTCAGACTTGTCTTTGTCTTTATCTTTTTCATCCTGGGCATGGATCGCAACAGGTGCTATCAGCAGGGTGGCAAGCGCAACTACTGATAATTTTGGGAGTATTCTCTTCATAGCTTATTTTTTATTTTATATTCTACGTTAAGTTTCGTAGTTCAAATATAGAAACATTTCTCCAAATACGAAACACTTCGGAAATGTTAAAATCAATTCCTTTTTAAATGGCCCTATGATTTGATGGCCGGATTAGTCACCTGATAAGTTTTATGCAGATAGCCATGCATCACTTCATCATGAAGATATTTCATACCGCATTTCTCCAAAACCTTGATGGACGCGAGGTTTCCGGGCAATGCCCTCCCGATGATCACTGGAAGGTTTAAGGTGTTGAAGCCATATTCAATGCATGCTAAAGCAGCCTCTGTTGCATACCCTTTTCCCCAAAATTTTTTCATCAAACGATATCCAAGATCTACTTCATTTGTCTCAGAAAGATATTTTAGGCCGCACCAGCCCATAAATTCATGGTTAGATCTTAAATGAACTGCCCAGCGTCCATGATCATACAAGCTATATTGCGGTAACATGACTTCGTTGAGGACTTGTTTGGCGTGTTCAACATCGGCAATCGGATCGTGAGTATAGCGGATAACTTCCGGGTCAAGATTTAATTCATAAAGCAGAGACGCATCATCTTCAGTAAACGGCCGAAGCAATAAGCGATTGGTTTCAACAATGGCGTCCATGGCTTAACTGCTAAGGGTTCATTTAAAAATTTCTTTGAATTGCTCCACGAGTCGATCAACATTGCCTGACTCAGTCCCCGAAGCAGTCGCCAGGAATTTTTGTCCTCCACCTCCACCATTGATCAGCGGTGCTATCTTCTCTTTAATAATCTTATTTGCGTCATAGTAACCGGCTTTTACCAAATCGTCTGACAGAGCTACCAGAACATTTACTTTCCCATCTTTCTTACCAATCAAAAGACCCACAGATTTTACATTGTCCTTGATCTGCAAATCGGAAGAAATCATTTTTAAGAGAGCTATGTCGCCGTCCGGGATAATATCATGATAAAAATTGAAATGATTGATCAGCTGCTTTTTCAAAATCAGTTTGTCAACGGACGCACGGGCTTGTAACCGGTAAAGCTTTTCAGTTGTCTTTTGTAATTCATTCCGGTCCTCAATAAGTTGTTCAATGGCTTTTGATAAGTCTTTTGGATTCTTAAGTTGTGCCTGTAATGTTTCAATAACTTTTATTTTTTCATTTACAAAATCCTCAGCTAATCTACCGCAAACCGCCTCAATACGACGAACACCAGCTGCTACTGCACTCTCACCGGTAATTTTAAAGAACCCAATATCACCGGTCGCACCCACATGAGTACCACCGCATAATTCAATAGAATAATTTGGGTCGATGATAACCACGCGAACCGTATCGCCATATTTTTCTCCAAACAAAGCCATGGCTCCAAGCTTTAATGCTTCTTCCTTTGGCATGTACTTAATGACAACAGGGATGTTATCGCGAATTCTTTCATTGACCAATTCTTCAACCTCTGCAATTTCTTCATCGGTCATTTTTGCAAAGTGAGAAAAATCAAAACGGAGATGTTCAGCATTGACTAATGAGCCCTTTTGCGTCACATGGGTGCCTAAAACTTTTCTTAACGCAGCATGAAGAAGATGTGTAGCCGTATGATGCCACGCGGTATCCCTTCTTTTCCTTGTATCGACTTTTGCAATCACTTCGCCCGAAAGATCCACCGGGATCGAATCCGTAAAATGAATGATGAGCTCATTTTCCTTTTTTGTATCATTCACTTTTATCCTTTCACTATTAACTAATATCTCACCGGTATCTCCAACCTGTCCGCCACTCTCGGCATAAAAAGGAGTTGTTTCAAGAACGATTTGAAAAGACTCTTTGCCTTTTGCCTTTACCTTACGATACTTCAGCACTTTAGTTTTTGTTTCCAGGGTATCGTAACCAACAAATGTATTCGCTACAGAATCATTAACAATTATCCAATCTTCTGTATCGATAGCAGTCGCAGCACGGGAACGGTTTTTTTGTTGCTGCATTTCCGCTTCAAAACCTTTTTCATCAACTGCTAAATTATTCTCTGAAGCAATTAACCTCGTAAGATCAATCGGGAACCCATACGTGTCGTAAAGCTCAAATGCGTCTCTGCCGGTTATCGTCTTATTTTTTGAGGCTGACTGAACAATGTCGTCTATCCTTTTTAATCCTTTATCCAGTGTTCTCAAAAAAGCCTCTTCTTCTTCCTTTACTACTTTACCTACAAAATCAATTTGTTTTTGCAATTCCGGAAACACATTCTCAAACTGGTGAGCCAGTAATGGCATTATTTGGCAAAGCAAGGGCTGTTTATAATCGAGATAAGAAAAATAATAGCGAACGGCACGACGAAGAATGCGCCGGATCACATAACCAGCGCCTGTATTGGAAGGCAGCTGGCCATCAGCAATCGTAAAACCAATGGCACGGATATGATCTGCAATTACACGAAAAGCAACATCCTGTTTGCTCCCGGTATTTGTATATTTTTTTGCAGTTAATTTTTCAGTCGCCTCAATGAGTCCCGTAAAAACATCAGTATCGTAGTTAGAGGTTTTGTTTTGAAGAACTCTTACCAAACGCTCAAACCCCATTCCCGTGTCAACATGTTTTGCGGGTAAAGACGCAAGACTTCCATCTTTTAACCGGTTGAACTGGATGAACACATTGTTCCATATCTCAATCACCTGTGGGTTATCCGTATTTACTAGTTGGTTCCCCTTGATCTGTTTTCTTTCCTCATCAGGTCTGCAATCAATGTGGATCTCTGTGCAGGGTCCGCAAGGTCCTGTATCCCCCATTTCCCAAAAATTATCGTTTCTTCCGAAAAATAATATCCTGTCTTCCGGCAACCATTTTTTCCATTCATTCACGGCCTCATCATCTTTTGGAAGTTTCTCGGCTTCATCACCGCCAAATATCGTTACATACAACCTGTCTTTAGGGATCTTATAAACTTCAGTAAGTAACTGCCAGCTCCATTCGATCGCTTCTTTTTTGAAATAATCGCCAAAACTCCAGTTGCCCAGCATTTCAAACATTGTATGGTGATAAGTGTCTACCCCTACCTCTTCAAGGTCATTATGCTTGCCGCTGACACGTAAACACTTTTGTGTATCAGCCACTCGTTTATTTACCGGTTGTTTATTTCCTAAAAAATAATCTTTGAACGGGTTCATTCCAGCATTAGTAAACATGAGCGTAGGATCATCTTTTACAACGATCGGAGCCGATGGAACAATGATATGTCCTTTCGATTTGAAAAAATCCAGGAACTGTTGTCGTATT
>Ga0207674_10009068_pt1 | contig 11424 bp, 8 predicted proteins | sample KBSCornC72_FD_184303 | JGI IMG/M metagenome (GOLD analysis project Ga0207674, IMG submission 184303) | Corn rhizosphere microbial communities from Kellogg Biological Station, Michigan, USA - KBS Corn C7-2 (SPAdes) (version 2) | ecosystem: Host-associated > Plants > Roots > Rhizosphere > Soil ... | reverse complement strand
CCTGCGGCCTCGGCGCTCCCTTCGTCCAGTGGGTCCGGCGGGGCGGGCGGGCTGCCACCAGTGTCGAGCGGACCTGCTCCGGACCGTCCCGACGCGCCTTATGGGCGCCACCGAGTTGCGAGCGGGCTGCCGCCGCAGCCACCGCCGTCAGGGTTAACCAAGGGTGAAATCCGGCCCGATCATCCCCCGGCAATGGCTGGCCTGCGTCTCCGACCCCTTGCATCGGCGCCCGCGCCGGCGGCCGATGCGCTGCCGGCAGCAGCGCAGGTGAAAGGCGCGCAATATGTCCAGGCGGCGCCAGGGAGCGCGGCGGCGACGCCGGATTTGCCGGTGGCGGAGGGGCAGAGGTCGGGTAAGATGACGCCGGCTTCGGTCGCGCCGAGCCCGTCGATGGCGAACTCGGTCACTCCGCCACAAGTGGGGCCTGCGCGCGTGGTACTAGGCGAGCCGGAACCACCCATATCCGGTCGGCCGGATGGATTTGCAACGTCAGCCATGGAGCCGAAACGCATCACCCCGCGCAGCCCCCGCGCCGCTCTTGAGCCCGATCAGGTGCCGATGCCAACGCGTCCTTCGCGGCGCGCGCGCAATCCGTTCGTGATCGTAGGCAATGCCATTATCACCGTACTGGTGCTTGTTCTCATCGTCGTGGGAGGCGCGCTCGTCGTCGGGAAAGGCCACTTCGAGGCGCCCGGTCCGCTGCAGGAAGACAAGATCGTCAACATCCCGCCGCGCTCCGGCATCATGGACATCGCCGACCTCCTCACGCGCGAGGGGGTCATGGACGCGCATCGGCTCGTCTTCATTGGCGGCGTGTTCGCGCTCAACGCGCGCGCCGAACTCAAGGCCGGCGAATATCTTTTCCCCAAGCGGGCCAGCGTCAAGGACGTGGTGGACACGATCGTCGAGGGGAAGGTGGTCCAGCACCAGCTCACTGTTCCCGAAGGGCTGACGTCCGAGCAGATCGTCGCGCGTCTGCTGGAGAGCGACATTCTTTCGGGCAACGTCAAGGACGTGCCGCGGGAAGGCAGCCTTCTACCCGACAGCTATCACTTCAACCGCGGCTTCACGCGCGAGCAGATGATCCAGCGCATGCGTCAGGCGCAAGACCGGCTGGTTCGTGAAGTCTGGGAGCGGCGAAATCCCGACCTGCCGCTCAAGACCCCAGAGCAGCTCGTCATTCTCGCCTCCATCATCGAGAAAGAGACCGGCAAGCCCGAGGAGCGCACGCGCGTCGCGGCGGTTCTGACCAATCGGTTGAAGCAGAAGATGAAGCTGCAGTCCGACCCGACCATCATCTACGGCCTCGTCTTCGGCAAAGGTACGCTCGGTCATCCGCTGACCAAGAGCGAGATCGCACAACCAACACCGTACAACACCTACGTCATCGACGGCCTGCCGCCGGGCCCGATCGCCAATCCCGGGCGGGGTTCAATCGAGGCCGCGGCGAATCCCGCGCGCACAAAGGAACTGTTTTTTGTGGCCGACGGCACCGGGGGACATGCGTTCGCCGAGACCTACGATCAGCACCTCAAGAACGTCGCGCGTCTGCGCGCGCTCGAAAGCGAGCAGAGGGGAGAGGCGTCGGCTCCGGATGTGCAAGCGCCCGCGCCGGGGCGCGCTACGCCCGCGCCGACGCAGCGGGGCAGGCGCAGCGCGAACGGCTCGTCACGGGCGGCCGGCGCGGCGCAATAGCACGCTGCGATCGCGGCACACCCCGGCTCTTGTGACCGCCGCGCGCCGCCGGTAAGGTCCGCCCGATTCCGTCATCCAAGATAGTTTGCGGGTAGAGGCCGATGGCGCTCTCGAGCATGACCGGCTTCGCGCGTGGCCACGGCGTGGACGGTACCTATAGCTGGGCCTGGGAGCTCAAATCGGTCAACGCCAAGGGACTGGATCTGCGGTTGCGCCTGCCGCCGGGCTGGGACGCGGTCGAGGGGCCCGCGCGCAATAGCGCAGCGCAGGTGCTCGCGCGGGGCACGGTCTACGGAACGCTCACCGCAGGACGGCAGGGCGTTGCGCCCGTTGTGCGCGTCAATGAACCGGTGCTGGCGGCCGTGCTCGCGACCATCAACGCGCTTGCCGGTCGGGTGGATGCCGCCAAGCCGCGGCTCGACGGAATCCTTTCGCTCAAAGGGGTGATCGAGGTCATCGACGAAGACGAGCGCGAGGACGATCGCCGGGCCGCCGAAGCGGCTGTCATCGCCGGATTCCGGGCGACGCTCGCTGAACTCGCGACGATGCGCCGACACGAAGGCGAGGCGCTGGGGCAAATCTTGAGCCAGCGCGTCAAGGAAATCGCCGCGCTTGCTGCCAGGGCGGACGCCGCGCCCGGCCGCCGGCCTGAGGCGATCAAGGCGCGCATCGCCGAACAGATCGCCATGCTGCTCGACACCTCCAACCGCTTCGATCCTGATCGCCTGCATCAGGAAGCAATCCTGATCGCGAGCAAGGCGGATATCCGTGAGGAACTCGATCGGCTGGGGTCGCACGTCGCCCAGGTCGAGCGACTGATCGCAGACGGCGGTGCCATTGGCCGCCGGCTCGATTTTCTCGCGCAGGAACTCAACCGTGAGGCCAACACGCTGTGTTCCAAATCGAACGATGTCGAGCTCACCAATATCGGCCTTGAACTCAAGAGTGTGGTCGAACAGTTCCGCGAGCAGGTGCAGAATTTGGAATGAGCCCATGACGACGGCAGGGGGTGGTCACCAACAAGCGGATGCAATCGCCCGCCGCGGGCTCATGCTGGTGCTGTCCTCGCCCTCGGGGGCCGGCAAGACCACGCTGTCGCGCAAGCTCCTCGCGGCTGACCCGGGCGTCGAGCTTTCGGTTTCGGTGACGACGCGCAAGCAAAGGCCGGGCGAGGTCGACGGCCGCGACTACCACTTCCTCGACGCGCCGCGTTTCGACGCAATGGTCGAGAACGGCGAATTGCTGGAATGGGCGCAGGTGTTCGGAAATCGCTATGGCACGCCCCGGCTGCCAGTCGAGGCGACTTTGGTCCAAGGCCGCGACGTTCTGTTCGACATCGACTGGCAGGGCACGCAGCAGCTTCGTGAGAAGGCAGATCGCGATCTCGTCAGCATCTTCGTGCTGCCGCCGTCGATTCCGGACCTCGAGCTGCGGCTGCGAACGAGAGCGCAGGACTCCGATGAGGTCATCCATGCGCGCATGGGCAAGGCCGCCGACGAGATGAGCCACTGGGCCGAGTACGACTACGTGGTCATCAATACCGATATCGATCGCGCGTTCGCGCAGGTGCAATCGATTCTGGCGGCCGAACGCCTCAAGCGCGAGCGCCAGACGGGACTGTCCGAATTTGTCCGCCGTCTGCAGGCAGAACTGTGATCGTGGGCGGTCAATCCTTGGGATGAGACGAAAGGGCGCGCGCGAGCGCGACGAAGCCCTCGACCGGAATGTCTTCGGCGCGGGCCGTGGGTTCGATGCCCGCGGCTTCCAGCAGCGCCGTCGCATCGAGGCCAAGCGACCTCAGACTCTGGCGCAGCATTTTGCGGCGTTGGCCGAACGCGGCTTCGGTCACCCGTTCGAGCGCGCGCCGTTCGCAGGCGAGGGGCTGTTCGCGCGGCACCAGGTCCACCAGGGATGATGTCACCTTGGGCGGCGGGACGAAGGCGCTGCCGGCGACATCGAAAAGGATGCGCGCTTTGCACCGCCAGCCGGCGAGAACGGAAAGGCGTCCGTAGGTCTTGGACCCGGGCGCGGCGACGATGCGCTCGGCAACCTCGCGCTGGAACATCAGCACGAGCCGGTCATACCAGGGTGGCCATGGCTCGAGCGTGAGCCAGGAGACCAGCAGGGCGGTCGCGATGTTGTAGGGCAGGTTTGCGATCACGCGCGCCGGTGCTCCGCCGATCAGCGCCCGTGGGTCGAATTCGAGAGCGTCGCCCGCGACGATCTCCAGGCGGCCGGGATATCGCTCGGCGATTTCCGCGAGCGCGGCGATGGCGCGATCATCACGTTCAACCGCGATCACCCGACGCGCGCCCGCAGCCAGCAGCGCGCGGGTGAGTCCGCCAGGCCCGGGACCGATTTCGACCAGGTCCAAGCCGTCGAGCGGGCCCGCCGCGCGGGCGATACGCGCGGTCAGGTTGAGATCGAGCAGGAAATTCTGGCCGAGGGACTTCTTGGCTCTGAGACCGTGTCGCCGGATCACCTCGCGCAGCGGCGGAAGATCATCGATGGCGCTCAAGGGCGTCTACGCCCGTCTTCGCGGACTATTGTCGTCAAGCGCAGCCGGGCGCGCCTGATAGCGGGCCGAGAGCGTTGCTGCGAGTCGCAAGGCCGCGATCAGACTGGCGGGATCGGCGCGGCCGGTTCCAGCGATGTCGAAGGCGGTGCCGTGATCGGGCGACGTGCGCACGAATGGCAAGCCCAGCGTGACATTGACGGCATGGTCGAAGGCGAGCGTCTTGATCGGGATCAATGCCTGGTCGTGATACATGGCAAGCGCCACGTCATAGCTCGCCCGTGCCGCCTCGTGAAACAGCGAGTCGGCCGGCAACGGTCCGCGAACACTGATGCCCTCGGACTTGAGACGCTCGACGGCGGGCTGCACCACGGTTTTGTCTTCGTCGCCGAGCGCGCCATCTTCGCCCGCATGGGGATTGAGCCCAGCAATGGCGAGGCGCGGACGCTCGATGCCGAAACGGTCGCGCAGATCGCGCGCGACGATACGTCCGGTTTTGACGATGAGATCGGTGGTGAGCCTGGCAACGACGTCTTTGAGGGGGAGGTGGATGGTGACCGGGACGACCGCAAGCTCGGGCGACCACAGCATCATGACCGGCTGCACCGCGATTCCGGTGGTTTCCTCGGCAAGCTTGCCGAGGTACTCGGTATGGCCGGGTTCGGCGAAGCCAGACCGGTAGAGTACGTTTTTGGCGATCGGATTGGTCACGATCGCGCTGGCGGCGCCGGCGCAGACGTCGGCGACGGCGCGACGGATGGCCGCAAGCGCGGCGGGCGCGCTCGATTGATCGGGACGGCCGGGCTCGGCGGTGACCGGAACGCCGATATCGACTACCGGCAACGCGGTCTTGAAGGCGGCGCCGGCCGCATGGGGCTCGACAACGGCGATAGTCACGTCGGGCGCGATCCGCTCGGCGAGCCGCGCCACAAATTTCGGATCGGCCAGGAGATAGAACGGCGCCAGATCAAGCTCGGCGCGCCGGCGCCACGCCGCGAAGGTGATGTCGGGTCCGATACCGGCCGCCTCACCCAGCGTCAGCGCCAAAGGTGATGGCATCGAGCCTGGCCTTACTTGTATTCGAGCATCGCGCCGCGACGTAGCTCTTGCAGATATTGCTTGGATCGCTGCTCGTAGCGCTGGGCCATAAGGCTCTCCTTGGCCTGACGCTTGCCCGGGGAGTTGTCGGCCGTCGATTCCTTCTTGGCGCAGATCGCGAACATCTCGACGCCGAACTTGGTGACTTCGGGCGGCGTCAAGCGGCCCACCTCGATGCCTTCGAGAACCTTGCGCAGCTCCGCGGGAATGTCGGCGGAGCTGCGAATGACCTGTTCGCGCACGGCGACGTCCTTGAGCGCGCGGGCGAACGTGATGCCCTCCTCGCAGCCCTGAAAGCGGCCGCGCAGAGCCTCCGCTTCGCGCTTACGCCCCTCGATGAATGTTTCCGCCGACCCCGCCGGGACGAGGAAGAGAATCGGACGCATAGTGTAATCGTAGCCGGCCGTAGCGTCCGAGTTCGGGTCCATGGCGGAGACGATATCTTTGTCGCCGATCTGCAGGCTCGACGCGTATCGCCCGCGCACGATCTGCGACCAGGCGATGTCGGCCTTGATCCGGGCTTTGAGCGTGGAGACGTTGACGCCTGACTTCGCGAGTTGCTGGGTCAACTGGTCGGCCGTGAACCGCATACGGCTCGCCATCGAGGCGTAGGCCGTGTCGACCTCGGAAACGCTGACGTCCAGCCCGAATTTCTTGGCCTCGCGCAGCTTGAGCCTCTCGTTGATCAGCTCATCCAGCACTTCTTGACGTGGAGGGACCTTATGCGTCGACAGTTGGCTAAGTTTGCTGCGCTGATCGACGTCGAGCGCGGTGATCGGCTCGCCGTTGACGATGACGACGATCTGCTGCGCGCCGGCGGTGGTTGCCGGGATCGCGGCGGCAAACATGAGAAACGTGGCAGCCATCAATTTGCGGAATGCCATGAGACTATCGAACATCATCGCTCCATCCGCTTTCTCGCCGATGCAAGGCTCTGATCATCCTCCGAACTCGCCGCTTGCAACTTCGCAGTGCTATCGCGTGTTGCCGAAGGCGCCGGTGCTGCCGGTGGATGGCGCACCATTGTTCGTTGTTCCCCCCAGCGTGCGCAAGCTGACCTGCATCATATAGGTATGGTTGACCGACACGCTGCCGCTGTAGGCATAGCTTGTAATATAATTCAGGGCCAAGATGAGGCAGTCGTCGATGTAGCCGACGCCGATCTGAGTTTGGGTGATCGACTTGGCGTGGATATCATAGCCCGCCCCTCCCAGCAGCACCCAGTTCGGGTTCACCTTCAGCCGCGCGCTTCCGAGGACTCCTTCGCGCCGGTCCAGGAACCCGATCAAGGGCTGGGCGGCATAGTTGCCGTACATCACCGTCGTCGTCCACCGGCCGAATGTCGCGGTCGTCTCCAGCTCGGTGCGCTGCAGCGTGAAGTCGTTCTCGGACATCCGGAACCGGGACGTGAACGTCAGGAGTGAGTTCGGCTGATACGAGGCGCGTGCCACATAGTCGGACTGCGCGGTGTCGAGGCCGCTGTTGAGGCCCGTGTTGGTCGTGCCGCCGAGCGCGAACGAGTTCAACCCGTACAGCTGATACGACTGTCCGAACAAGAGATTGACGTTGCCGCCGCGATTGAACTGGGCGGTGTATTGGACGCCGACGTTGGCGCGTCCGCCGCCCTCCACGCGATCCCAGCCGGAGAACTTGTTCACCTTGAACAGGTTCGAATCGTCGAAAATCAAACTCTGCGCATCCTCGTTGGGAAACGAGCCGACGTAGGTCTCGTTCGGCCGCACAATGAGTTGGGCGATCGGCTCGATGGTCTGCGTGCCCCAGGCCTGCACGTTGATGAGCGGATAGCGGTATTCGACACCGGCGGTCGGCATCACGCGTCCGATGTCGGTCTGGCCGACGTTGATGTAATTGGCCACGCCCGGCTGCCCGGCGACGTTCACGTCGGCGACATCGGCGCGCACGGAGAAGAAGGGGGTGAACACCTGGCCCCACTGGTCGATGACCGTGCGTTTCCAATTCCAGTCGGACGAGAGCCGGGTGTAGGTACCGGGCACGCCGCGCAGCAGACAATTGTTCGCGTTCTTGACCGCGGGATCGGCGCTCGTCAGAGCGCATAATCCACCGTTGACCGCCGCCTGCGAGATCGGGTCGAAACTGGCGGTATCGCGGGACACACTGGTCAGATTGTTGTGGAAACTCAATTCACCGCCGAATATCGGGTTCTTGAAGACATAGTCGTGGTCGATCACCGGATGCACGACCGGAAGCTGGCCGTGAACGTCGACTGGCGAGAGGCCATAAAAGTACATCGTGCGTGCGTCGAAGTAGCTGCGATCGCCGCGGCCCGCGAGGTAGAGCTGGGACAAGGTGTAGTCGGGCGTGATGAACGTGAGCAGATTGCTTGTCTGAATGTTTCTGAGCATGCCGTAGTCGTAGAGATAGTTCTTGTCCGACAGCAGCGTGCCGTTCCATCCCCAGACCCACTTGTCCGAAAGATTGAACTGGCCCGCCGTTTCTATGCTGCCGCGCCAGTCGCGATAGCCCGGCGTAGCAACGCCGTTTTGCAGAAACAGCTCCTTGTCCATCTGGAACAGCCCGGTGGCGCGGATGCTGTAGCCACCATTGAGCAGCCGCTGACGCCATTCGCCCTGCAGCAGCGGACCTTGCCGGCTCGTGATCATGGGCGTGAAGGTGAAATCGTAATCTGGCGCGAGCGCCCAGTAGTAAGGGACCGAGACCCCGAGCCCGTAGACCGAGCTTGTGCTGTAACTTGGCGTCAGCACGCCGGTCTTGCGTTTCACTGTCGGATCGGGCGCCGACATATACGGAAAGTAGGCCATCGGAACGCCGAGGAACTCGAGCTGAGCGTCCTCGAAATAAAGCATCTTCTCGCCTTGATCGTGGATGATCCGCGCGGCTTTCACCTGCCATTTCGGGGGTTTCTTCGGATCGTCCCGGCACGCCTCGCAGGCGGTATAGACGCCGTTATGGAAGACCGTGAAATTGTTCGACTTCTCCGCGCGCTCGGCGGCGAAGCGGGTCTGTTCCGGCGCATCCAGTCTGAGCGAATCGACGAAACCGTCGCGATAGTCGTCGCTCAGATCCATGATCTCGCCATGGGTGACCGAGCCGTCGCCTTGCGTCAGCGTGACATTACCTTCGGCATGCAGGCGCTTGGTCTTCTGATCATAGATCACGCGGTCGGCTTCGAGCGTCGAGTTGCCGAAGTAGAGCTGAACGTTGCCGACGGCCGACACGCGCTCGTTGCTGTAGTCGTAATTGATCTCCGCGGCGCGCACGAGCATCTGCTCCTGCCCGCGATCGGGTCTGACCGGCGGCTTCGGACGCGGCGGGAACGCGAGCATCTGGGCGAGCGCCGGCGACAGGCCGGCCGTGCCGCCGACCAGCATGGTGGCGGCCATCAGAGCGACCAATGTGCCGCACCAGGCGCGCCGACGCGACAATCGGGGAGGGGTGGCCGGCCGCGCCATTAGCCATCCTCCTGGTACAGCAGCGCGATCAAGCCGGTCACGCCGCCCACGGCCGGCGGCAGTCCTGCCGCCGTCATCGGACCCATCAGGCCAGCCTTGCTCAAGTCTCCGGTGACCTTCGCCATGACGTAAAGCAAAAAGCCTGCTCCGATGCCGCCCAAGACAATCTTCTGCACGCCCCCGAACCGAAAGAAGCGCAAACTGACCGACGCGGCCAGAAGCACCATGGCCACGAGGTAGAAGGGCTGTGCCAACAGCTGATAGTACTGCAGTCGATAGCCGGCGGCGGCAAGGCCTGCCTTCTCTGCCGTATCGATATAAGACGACAGTTGCCAGAACGGCACAGTCTCCGGCGTCGCGAAGCTCTCGCCGACCTGCGCGGGCGTGAGCGTCGTGCTCAGCCGGAAGACGTCGCGCTCAACCGCTGCAACTCCGCTGGCGTAAATGCGGGCCTCTTCAAGCCGCCAATAGCCGGGCTCCAGGGTCGCCCGCTTGGCCTCGATGCGATCGAGGAAGTGGCCGGAGGTATCGTGCCGGAAAATGCTCACGCCGCCCAACTCGATTCCCTGTTGGCGGCTCGATTTGGCGTTGATCACTGCCTGGCCGTCATCGTTGCGCTGGCGCACCCAAAATCCGCTGCCAGAATTGCGGAAGCCCTTGTCGCGGCCCGACAGTTCGGCCTCGAGTCGGGTCGACAGCTCGCGCAGGTTGGCGGAGATCGGATTATAGATCGTGGTCAATGCGATACCGATCAGGGCGGCGATGACGATGGCGGGCGAGATGAACTGCCAGGCCGAAACGCCGGCGGCGCGCGCGACCGCGAGCTCCAGGCGCCGCGACAAATTCAAGTAGCAGAACATCGCGCCGACGAGGACGGCGAAAGGCATCACGCGTTCGGTGATGAAGGGCACCCGAAAAATCGTGATCTGCGCGATGACGAAAGCCGAGACGTCCTTGATGTCCGCGGAGCGCCGCAACAGCTCAAGAAAGTCGATCATCGCGGTCAGCACCAGGGTGCCAGCGAACAAGGCAAGAACCGCCGAGAGGAAGCGCCAACCGAAATAACGCGAGAGCTTGCCGGCGATCATGACGGCTGCCCCATGAGAGCGCTGGCGCGTTGAGCGATGCGTTCCATGATCGCGGTGATCGCATTGGCAATGAAAGCCGGGGGCTCGATGATGACCCCGCGGGAGATGGCCAAGTATCCCAGCACGAAGCTTACGATCAGGGCGATGTAGGGGAGCACCAGCACGATCGGGGTTTGAACGCCGGCAATCATGCCGACGAAGCCAAGACCGCGCAGTGCTGCGACCACACTGATCGCGCCCATGAGCGACATGGTGCGGCTCTGCCGCGTGGTGCGCGGCGCGCCGAGATAGGCGTAGGTCATCACGACGAAGGCCAGCGGGTAGAGTGGGGCGGTGATTCGGTCATGAAATTCGGCCCTGACTTGATCCGGCGCATCGACAAACATCTGGTCGGTCCGCGTCGGATCAAAAAGCTCCCAGAGATATCGTTCCCGCACCGAATATTTCAGGCTCTGCTTGTTGTTCGAGAGCCACGACAAGTCGAATCCGTAGCTGTTGAACAGCACGATCGCGGGATCACGCTGGCCGGTCTCGTGCCGCTGCACGGTGCCGTTCTCCAGGATCAGGAACAGGCCGCGCTCGTTCTTTACGATGTCGCCTTGCTCGGCGAGAATGCTGGCTCGTTCCTTGGGATCACGCTGGTCGTCGATGAAGATGCCAAGCAATTGTCCGTTGGGGCGCCGTTCGCGGATGTGCAGGGTGAGTCGCTCTTCGAGCTTGGTGAAGCGGCCCGGCTGCACGATGTTCGAAACCAGATCGGCGCGAACTTCGGTCGCCCAGCGCCGCAGTTCGCGCAGCCCCCATGGCGAAACGTAGATGCTGATCGCGGCAACCAGCAGCGACACGACGATCCCGACCGCCAGGAAGGGGCGGAACAGAACCCACGGTGGCATGCCGGACGCGTTCATCACGATGAGTTCGGAATCGTTGCCGAGCTTGTTGAGTACGTGCGCGACTGCGATCATCAGCGCGATCGGCGCGATGATCAGGACAAGCAGCGGAATGATGAGGCCGGTGATGCCGATGAAGACGAAGATGCTCTGGCCCTGATTCGTCATCAGGTCGATGTCGCGCAACGCCTGCGTGATCCACATCAGCGCGGTCACGCTGGCGCAAATCACCAGGAACGCACCAAACGTGGTGCGAAAAATATAGCGGCCGATGGACCCCATACGAATACGCGTCCCCGCTCACGGCAAAACCTCGGTGCGCCGGCTCCGTGCCCCTCAACGGCGCGCCGATGGTAAGCCGATCCCCTTTTTACCCTCTATTTGATCCCGCAACAAAATGGCTTGGCCAAGGCAAACCCTTTGAGTATGCACAACAAAACGTTAATCTGGGCCGCGTTGCCCAGCGGCCACAGGGCTTTGGGGGCAGAGCCCGCCGGATCCTCCGTGTATGAGTCGTAAGGCGGAGCGTTCGCCAAGCGGGTAGGATCCGCCGGCGGGCGCGCGAAGCCTCCCGTTTTGTTGAACCTGATCAAGAGGTCCCTTTCCGATGTCCGGCGCCCTCAAGCTTGAATTTGCTCCCCTTGCCACGCCCGCCCAGGGCGTTCTCGTCCTGTTCTGCGAGGACG
>Ga0207674_10009066_pt1 | contig 11425 bp, 8 predicted proteins | sample KBSCornC72_FD_184303 | JGI IMG/M metagenome (GOLD analysis project Ga0207674, IMG submission 184303) | Corn rhizosphere microbial communities from Kellogg Biological Station, Michigan, USA - KBS Corn C7-2 (SPAdes) (version 2) | ecosystem: Host-associated > Plants > Roots > Rhizosphere > Soil ... | reverse complement strand
CGATCAAGTGCTTCGTCGCGCAGAAATCATGATAGGGCGCAACAGAATTGCCTGATCCTATCCGGAACCTTCTACGTCCTTACAACTGTGGTATTCCTCGGGCCGAATGCCAAACGCGCACAATCTCACAGACCTTCGATCCATGATGGACTCTATATACGATTCGATATGGCGGAAAGATGATCTCTCGAATGCTCTCATTCCTGTACTCAGGCACAATGCGACCCGACTCTGGAAAATCTCGTAGACGGTCTGTCTCGGAAATCAGTCGGTATCCGAAAGACATTGCATGATCGGAATCATCATGTGCGATGAAGATGGTAATGTCATGAAGGTCGTCGCGAGCGGCGGGGGACCAGATTAGCTTATAAGCCATGAGGCGAGCTGTTTCTTAACTTCGTCGTGAGAAATGCCTTCGCCTCTGTCTAATTGATCGAGACCTTTTTGCACTGCAGCCATAAACTCAACGCGTTCGGCTATCTCCTCCAGCGAACAGTCATCCGGCAAGGCTCGTATCGTTTCAAGGACGATCTCTTTCTCTGTCATGGACCGATTATGGGATTCAGCGGCAGATTCTGCAAGACCTAGCTGAATTCACTACTCCTAAGGGCGCCTCCGAGCTGAAAAAAGTTGGGAACAACTAGGGTACAACTGGGTGCGGACAGTGCTGCGGGTGTGGACTATAACGAACACAACACTTGCAGTTCCTTCGTCCACAATAGACGGATTCAGCCTTTAGACGTGAGCCGCTGAGCCAGGAGTCGTGCTGGACCCTCCGCGTACTAATACACCAGCCACGTCTTAGCTGCGCAATCCAATTCCACCGCTACCTTCGCCCAACTTCCCCTGTCTCTTAAGACTGTCAATCGCTGCGTTGATCGCATCGTCAAGAATTGGACCGGTTCTGCTGAAGCCGAAGACGGTTCGAACTTCGTTTACCAAATCCGTTGGTCCAAAAGTATGGCCTTTTGACAGTATGGCGATGATAGCCTGCTCGTACTCTTCGGGAGCTATTCGATTGCCAGGAATTTTTGTCCCGTTTCTCGATCTGAAGTTGGACTGCCGGTCGTTTGAAATACTCCAGTAGAAATCTCCCTTTCGGAGAATGACCCTACTGCGTTCGGCAGAGTCGCAGGCGCTAAGAATTCGCTCTTGAATTCGTTGACCGGCCTTGAAGCCCCACAAATTAGCGACACGTGTGAGCAGATCGTGCCTATGAATCGGCGATTCAGTTTCAATCACAAGAAGAACAGCCTTGACCAGATCACCGAGCGGCACAGCGAAGAAGTTAGGGACCGGGTAATAACCATTAGTCGAGGTAAAAACATAAGGGGCGGCAACCGGACGCTCGTAGGGCCCGCTGCTGAGCGTGCTTTGAAGAATGGACGCAGCTTCTTCTCTTCTAGCGTCCTCATCCTCTTTCTTTAGTGTTGCGGTTTCGGTTGCTATGCGCTCACGTGCTTCCTGTTCTGCCGTAAGCTCTTCCTTCGCGCGCTGTCGCGCCTCTTCGATCAGCGACAACAGCCGATGGATTTGTCCCTGTCGATCCTTGAACCAATCCGTTGACCAAACCCGATGTATAGTCCATCCTCGCGCTTCGAGCACCTGTTGTCTTAGACGATCACGGTCGCGAGCCGTTTCCGACGAGTGATAAGCAACGCCGTCGCATTCGATGCCACACAGAAAGCGTCCAGGGCTAGCTTCGTCGAGAACACCGAGATCAATCCGATAGCCTGCAACACCAACTTGCGGCACTACAGTGACACCTCTTCGATTTAGTTCGCTAAGAACATCCTGTTCAAGCAATGAATCGGTGTCAGCCTTTGCGTTAGCCACACTACTTTCGAGATGGCCGCGCTCCGCGTATAACAGGAATTCGCGAAGAAGTCTCGGTCCCTGGGAAGTGGTTGCGGTTGGATTAATGTCATCTCCTTTTATTGAAGCAAACACCCGCATGCAATTTCGCGCGCGCGTGGTGAGGACATTGAGCCGGCGCCATCCATTTTCAGCGTTAAGCGGCCCAAAGTTGTAGCGAAGCCTGCCGTCGGACGCCTTCGCGTACGTTACGCTAAGGAAGATCACATCTCTCTCGTCACCTTGAATGTTCTCGAGGTTTTTGACAAAGAAAGGTTCATGAATGCCGCGTGAAAAAAATGCATCTATCTTAGGTTCATCACGGCGGCGTTGTTCCAACTCATCCTGAATAGCGAGTTGCTGGCGCAGGTTAAAAGTGCCAACTCCAAGCGACTGCGTTTTTTCGCCTCGCTCTTGCCGATTAAGTTGCTCTCTTGCGAATGCGACTACCGCATCTGCAACCCTCCGAGCCTCGACCTGATTCAATCCTTTTCCCTCGTAAAGGCCATTGTGAATGTATTCAAATTGAAGACCGTGGTGCTGAGTTCCAGTTTCAACGCTTGGGAACGTATATAGATCTGCATCGTAGAAGCTCACATTCGAGAAGTTGATTAACGATTCATGCGTACTCCTGTAGTGCCACTTCAATCTACTCTGTGCAGCACCAGCTCCCATGAAGTCTTCAAGAATACTTTCCGAGTCTTCGTACAAAGGAGTGCCATCGTCCGCTAGTGACGCGTTCACCTGGCCACTATTGACTAGAAAGAAGTTGGTAGGAGGTAACTGCTTGGGATCCCCAACTACGACAAGCTGTTCCCCTCTACCGATAGCGCCAACAGCATCTTCAGGAGGAAGTTGGGACGCCTCGTCGAAAATGACTAGATCGAACGAGGCCGTTCCAGCGTCGATCAGTTGTGCTACTGTTAGGGGACTCATCATGAAACACGGTTTAATTGCTCGAATAGCAGCGCCGGCTAATTTCATCGTGCGCCTGAGTGGAGCATGCTTTCGCTGTCGTGCCATTTCTTTCTTGAGGAAAGGAAGCGATTCAGAAAATTCTGACTGCTGCAACGTATGCTGAACGCGATCGCGGAGCATGCTTACTAACGCTGCTCGATTCTCGAGGAGCACTCTTTGGTCCAGTTGTTGGAACTCCTGAACACGCTGTTCATGAGTAAGCGTATTAAATCTCGCTAGAGGTTGCCTGTCCTGGACCACGTGCGACAGCCATTTGGAATAGAATGCTCGCAAAAAAGATGCTGACAGATCTTTGAACGCGACTTCACCGGAAAGCGCTGCAGGTAACAACTCTCCAGCTATTCCTCTTTCAACGGTCACCCTGGCGGTTTCGAATGCTGCCCACTGAGGACCTTGAATAATATTGTCAGTGAGTGAAACCGCTCGTGTGCGTATGTCCTCAAACAGGCCGTCTTCCAAATACCCTTCGGGCCAACCCAACAACTTACCCAATTCTCGAAGGAGATTTCTTGAAGTGTCGGAGTAGTCTTTTAGGCTTTCGACATCAGTAACGTTCGGCTCCGGACTTGACGCACGGTCGAAGATTTTGGAGTTGATTCCATTCCTGATACAGAGGCCCCGGAAGTCGACCACCCATTGGACGTAGGTTGATAACACATCCCATGAGGACGCTTCGCCTAACCAGAGTGCTCCAAACAACTTTTTCCCAGTCTCACCTGAATTGCCAAGAGCCGTTCGTTCCACTAGCAAACGATCCACAGCCTTCATTTCACTTGCCTGCTCAAACACTGAGCCTTGAAAGGAAGGTCGACGGTAAGAGACCCAACGCTTCTTAATTGATCGGTAGCGACCATCAAGGAAGGACAGAAAACTCAACCAGCTTTCCGACTTCTTTTGAACGTAAGCAATATCCTCAGCATGACTGTGTTCGATAACATCGCTTGTGAAGAGTCGATTGACATGATCCTTCAATCGGACGATCTCTTTACCTTGCTCGATCAGTTTTGTTGCTTCGGCCGGAGGGGCATTCCAGGATTCGCTATTCAAAACATCAAGAGGAGCGCCGGGAGAGCGGTGCATAATTCGGGCGACCTCGAGGGCGGTGTTCACGTCTTTAAATGTACGCAACGAGGGAAAGCCATAATTGTTTTCGACAGCGCGGGCCGCTACCAGGATGTCGCCGATACGTTTCTGTAGGTCATTAGCTAAACTCTTGATGTCGTCGAGGTCATCCTCTGAATAGAAAGTCTTAGTGCTGTCACGCCATGCGTGCTCTGCGACTTTTCCAATAGGAGTCGACGTCGCTGCTAGATCCTCTAGATCGCGAATCGTCTGATCGAGTTGTTCCGAAGTTGCATTCTCAACTGGGCCAGAATACTTCAGTCGGGGCGCACTCAACACTCGTCCAAGTTCGCCGTAGGCTCGAAAGGGTGCGATGCCGAGCGTTCCATAGGGTGCGTGCACAGCCTGAACATATTCGGTAAGAGTAGTGCGTACTTGAGGCAAGCGCTGTGTTGAAGCTGTGGGTGCTGCTACGCTCTGCAGGGATGCATCAAGTGCAGTTGCCAATTCCTTCATCACCGTTCGCTTGTTTGCCTTTGTCGAATGGAGTTCCAGGCATGCCTCTCCTAAACCAGCTTCAACGATTCGACTATGCACGACTTCGAGCGCGGCCATTTTCTCGGCCACGAATAAGATTGATTTGCCGGCCGCTAGCGCCTGAGCAATGAGGTTTGTGATTGTTTGTGACTTGCCCGTCCCCGGAGGGCCTTCAACCACTAGATCATGATTGCGTGAACAAGCCGCGATCGCACGTAACTGACTCGAGTCCGCATCTACTACCTGAAATGTAGTCTCTGGTGAGAAATCCTGATCGAGCTCCATGGCGCGAACGTCACCCGGCAATCCGACAAGTTGCGAACCGGAGCGCAATACCAATTGCCTGAGTAGTCGGTGCAGGGAAAACCTCTCTGCGTTCGCTTCAAGGTCTTTGTACATTACAAACTTTTGGAAAGAGAAAAGCCCGAGATAAATATCCGTTTTGACCGACCATTCTTTTCTGTTTTCGATACGCTCGGCTATTGAGCTTAAGAGTGACTGCAGATCGTAGTCGTCGGGCATCGTGCTGGAATCTGGAAGTTCGGGAAGAGTAATTGAATAGTTGCGCAAATATTCAGCCAGTGCAGGATTGATGAGCGGCTCTTCATCTGTAGCACGAATTTGATAACCGGACCGGGCTGACTTGCGAGTGAGTTCGACTGGCAGCAGAACTAAGGGCGCCTTAAAAACCTGGTGTGACTCGACTGACTCTGTGTAGTGGAGCATGCCGATAGCGAGGAATAAAGGATTCACGCCCTGCTCTTCGATCGACATCCTCGCCTGTTCGTCCAAGCGTCGGAGCGATTTGTCGAGCGCCTCAGCTTGTGCAGTTGTTTGCAGTTGATTATCGGTATAACGCTCTTCTAGTGATGCGGAATCATAAGGAACGAAGTCGCTATGTAACCCATCGTCCTCATCTTCCTCCTCTTCAAAGGCCACCATCGACGACTCTTTAACGGAGCTGTCGTCCGTTCCGTTCGGGAACAGTGGGTGTGAATCGTTTGGCCGATCACCGGTGCTTACCCCTTGCTGGGCTTCAGAGTCCGGTTCTGGAGCAGCCTGGAAACGCATTGACTTTTCACGAAGGTAGAGCTGACGAAATACCTCAGCCGGCTGTTCGTCAATGATCGTAATCGTGGAAACCTTATGGACTTTGAAGTTCAGTGCTCGATTACGCTTGGTTAAATCGAGCAACTTGCGCTTCCAGTTCTCAAGCGATGCTTTGACGCGATCGTTATCTGAAGTCGAGGTGGAGAGGTTGGGGTTAGTTGTGGGAGTTTCAGACATAGTTATGGCATTCAAACAAGAATTCGTTAGGATTTATCTCGGTCGAGCGGAGAGGCCGACCTGCGTAGACCGAGGAGAAGTTTTAAACCGCGACGGCAAAACACTCGCTAGGGTTTCCATGGCTCCATAATATAAATCTTCTGCCGAGCCGGCTTGTCGGCAGTTGCGGGCCATTCGAGAACTGCGCGCCACGTGCCGTTGGATTGCCGCTCAAACCGAAAACGGTTCATCTTACCCGGAACCGCGGGTACAAACTGAATATAATCAGCAGTGATTTCGCTTGCTGCCGACCGGTTGTTTCCCTCGCCGTTTCCAACTTCACCGTTCTTAAGCTCGAATCGGTCGGGTTCGCCTTTAACGGATCCATCAGCGTTCAACCCTTCAACGACCAGGGCTTCTTTCTCGAGCTTGTAACGCTCGTAGAACGGTTTGTCCCCATCCATACCTCGCCATGTGCCTTCGATCCATTTCAGCTTCGCAATGTCAGCGGCCGTGAATTTGTTTGAGGGCGTCGGCTGCGCCATGGGATCTTGAATATTGCTATTCACAACCTGTGCATTTGAGCAGGCCGCTGCGATAAATGAAACGGTGATGATGGCAAGACCAAGCGTTATGTTTTTCATCAGACGACTCTACTATAAGATTCACTTCACGTTTAGCGCTTTCTTTACCTCAGCCTCGGAGACAGACTTCTTCGATCCTTTTTTCAAAAGACCCTCCACACCCTTAACAACAAAACTGGGCGTGGCGGCCTTTAGCGAGTCCCAGAACGGTTTTGACAGTTTGCGATCACTCAGAAAAATCCAATCGAGCGGTTCGAGTTGTGCGAGCAGGACGACGATATTTGTTCCGCCGACTTCGGCCTTTGTCATGGATTTATTCAACGTTTGCAGTTCGAGATTCAGCTTCATTAATCTTTCGGAATCAATCAGGTTCATACTTTCCGGGACGGCGAACCGATTTACCTCTTTGTGAAAATCCTCGTTGAATACATAACAGCAGTCGTAGCCATGGTCCGGGTAGTTGGTAATGATGTACCAGAAGATCTCTTCCTGCCGCGGGTTTTTAAAATCCGTTTTCGTTTCCACGAATCCCGTGCCCTTAGGATCGTTACGCGGGCAGACGGAGCACTGTTTACTTGACGCGATCGTCACCTCTTTTGAGTTGTCGGCTTTTCCATCGGGCTCGACAAAGCGCGTGCCCCCAGCACCCAGCAAGCTGGTTCGTGCAAACGTGGGCTGTATCCAATAGCCACGGAACTCGGATTTATACGCTTCCAATTTCGAGTCGAGGGAACCAGCCGTCACTCGTTGAGTGCTCAAGTCGGCAACGTGCTGGCTTTCATGCACAAAGATTTGTCTGAACTGACTTGCGACGTCGGCGTTGCGCGTGAATAAAAAGATATCACCCACGGAAAAAGGGGAGAAAGTCGGTGGGCCTGTTGATAACGTTGCGGGCGGCGGAGGAGTGTCTTTGGGCACAGCCTCTCCCGGCACGTGCTCGACTTTCGGTGGCAGAGTCTGAATCCCACCGATGGACCCAGAGGCAGACTGGGCGGGTTCGAACCTTCCGGAAGTACTGGTGTCATACATCAACGCTCGGCCCGGCGCCCTTGGATTTTTGGGCGGAAGTACAGGATAGTTTCCACCAATTTTCGGATGCTGGACGCGTGTATCAAAGTGTAGATCCGTCGAGTAGTGAGCGGGACTCAGAACCGTCAGCCGGAATCTGCCACTATCAAACATCTGAACAGCGTTGTGGAGCAGATTGTCCGGATCGCGTAGACCTTTTTTCGGATCGGGCGTGAGCTTTCGCGCGTTCTCCATGAGATCAATCACGATGCGCTGCTCATCTTCATGCTGCTTTATGGCGGCATCTTTCTTTTGTCGCTCATCCTCCAGCACGTCTTCCGGAAAGCCGAGGGGTATCATTCTGCCTTCCATCCCGTCGTCCGGCGAGCGAGCGATGACTTCTTGCCTTCCGTCTTGTTGGACCACATGAGCCAATTCATGCGCCAGGAGCTTTTGTCCGCGATAACTGAAGGGAGCATGTTGTCCCGCACCAAACACTACGTTGTTGCCAACTGTGTAGGCGCGAGCATTCACCGCTCGTGCCGATTCCGCGGCCCGCTCGTTCGTATGAACGCGTACGTTGGAGAAGTCATAGCCGAAACGAGGCTCCATCTGCGCACGCGTCTCCTCGTTGAGCGCGGCACCCGGCGACCGTAATACTTCATGAACGATTGAAGCCGCTGACTTCCGCCCGTTGTTGTCCACGCCAGCATGAATCGGTATCCGGCTGAAGTCATGTGCTAACGGAGATGTGACGTTGAGACTGGAGCGGGGATGAGGATTATGAATTTGAGACTTCGAAAACAGCCTCTGTTGAGACTGATTCTGCTTTTGCGCAAAGGCTCGCATTTTATCCCTCTACCTGGTGTTGCTGATTATCCTCCGTTTATGTCAGGAGCACCATACCGGATTGAACAACAGCAGCTCGCAGGTGCTTTGTTGTGAATAGACGTGACGCGTGTTCTGTTGAGGCGTTATGCTAGCTGCGTGGACCGTGACGAAATCATGCGGGTGCTTCGAGCATTCGAGTTGGCCGGACTCGAATATGTGCTGATCGGCGCGGCGGCTATGGGATTTCATGGCCTCGTAAGAGCGACCGAAGATCTTGATCTGTTCATACGCGCAACCCCGGAAAATGTCGAGAAGCTTCGTTCGGCATTACGTACAGCGTATGACAACGACCCCAACATCGATGAGATATCATCGGACGATTTGCTTGGCGAATATCCAGCTGTGCGCTACGTTCCTCCGACCGGCGATCTATATTTCGATGTGATCACACGGCTGGGTACAGTAGCGAGTTTTGAAACAATCGAGGCTGAGGTGAAGGAGGAGGACGGCACGCAAATCCGGGTTGACACCAGAGGCGCTCTACCGATTAAAGAAAGGAACGGTTCGCTCACAAGATCACGCGGACGCAGCAGCGCTACGTGAACGCTTCAGCTTAAAAGTTGAGGATTGATATGCCCGTACAGAAGTTCCGTTCCATCGAAGAGATGAACAGAGCGCCTGTCCCCGAGTCACGAGGGTCAGACTTCGAACGGTTCCTGCGACATTGTGCCCGTTGGTGGGCCATCGCACCCAAATACTATCCTCGCGGTGTGTTCAAGTTCCGCACTCTCGAAGAGGCCCAAAAGGCTCGCGAAAAGCATCTGCCGCTGAAATAAGCTGACCGCGCGTCAGTGAATCGCATACAACGATCCATCAGTACTGCCAAAATAGATCACCCCTTTATCAACGACCGGCGACGACCAGATTGCACCCACGGAGAACACTCGATAGAACGCAAGCACCATGTCCTGGTAGTCACCAAAATAACGTGCATAGATCGCTTCGTTGTTCAAACCGCCATCCGGTTTCAGCATCTTCATCGGGTCGCGCTTCGATGCTTCAGTCTGAAAGTCCCACGACAGTTTGCCGGACCTGATGTTCACTGCCAGCAACCGCCCATTCGATACGCCGACGTAAGCCATCTCACCAGCGAGTGCGGGCGACGAGAAGATAGCGCCTTTGGCATCGAGGGTGAATTTCAACCGGCCCGTTTTTCCATCAAGCGCGAAGAAGCGGTAGCCATCCGACGTTCCGGCGTAGACCACGCCATCACGGATCGCCGGCGTACTATTGACCCACCCTTTATTCGTTGGGTAGTCCCAACGTTTACGACCCGTCGCGGCATCGACTGCATAGAGATGTCCATCTCGACAACCAACATAAATCGTCCCGTCGGCGATCGCGGGTGAAGATTGAAAGCCCTGTTGATTATGGATGTACGCATCTTCTCCGGTTTTGAAGCGCCATTTTTCCTGACCCGTCTCCGCATCAAGCGCGTAGAGATAACTGTCCCAGCTACCGATGTAGACGGTATTGTTCACAATTGCAGGTGACGCATGAACGATGTCACCCGTAGCAAACTTCCATTGCAGAATTCCAGTTAGTGCATCGACACAATAAACATTTCCGTCACCGCTGCCGATATAAACTCGTCCGTTTGCGACTGCCGGCGACGATGTGTAAATGTCCCAGGAATCAGGAATGGTTTGGAAGCCCGACGGATAGCCATGCAGCCGTTTGCCTTCGAACCGCCGTTCATACTCGAACACGAAGTTCCATTTCAGCGTGCCCGTTTGAGCATCGACCGCGTAAAGAATTCCATCGAAGCCGCCAAAATAGACCAGACCATTTGCGATCGTTGGTGACGAAGTAACCTGTCGCGAGGCGAATGTTTTGAACTTCCACTTCTGCTTTCCGGTTTCCTGATCTACTGCGTACAAATTTCCGTCAGTACTGCCGATGTAGATCACACCTTCGGCAATTGCGGGAGAGCCAATGATTGGGCCGTCAGTTTTGAACGTCCACTTTGTTCCGGTTAGTTGCTGCGGGCCAGCCGATGGGTAAACTCCGGTGCGAGCTGTATCACCGTGGAAGGTGGCCTGCGCCATCGCCGTGGAAGCTGTCAGTAGCAACAGAACTAATATTCGGATCATCGTGACGGTCCTCGTAGTTTCTTCAAAATATTGTTTGTGAATTCCGAATCGCGATTATGAATTCAGTAATGTGCAGAAGAATTCAAAATCGCGGACCAGCTTGTGGAGATCTGCTTTAGTCGAGAATAGTACGGCAGGATTTTTGAGTTGGTTTCATCAAAGACGTAGACAGAGAAGAGAAAGAGTTTTCGCATTCTTTGCTTCAATTAAATGCAAACGACTATTGTGCCGTGCGCATTTTTTCCAGCGACTTCACGGTGTCGTTGAGCATCTCGACTTTTCTGAATGGCGTTCGCAGGAATCGTTCAACCGTCGCATTGAACAACACCGGATCATCGAATGGGATCATGTGTGTTGCGCCGGGAAAGATAACCAGTTGACTGTTGGGGATATGAAGATAGATCTCGACCGTGTGCTTAACACGGATGGCATCGTGATCGGCACCTAAAACCAATGTCGGAGCTTTGATGCTCTGTAGTTCCTTGAAATCAATGTTTGGCTCGCTGAGCATCATCGAGGTCACCTTGATCTCTCGATGCCGTTCAGGTGTCTCACCTTGAGTGGAAGGCGCATCAGAAACGATCGACTTGATCAAGCCGATGATTTCCGGTTCCAGAGCTTCTTCTCCTGGAGTTAGATTCGCAGCCATTGCCGCAATCTTCTTCACTTTTTGTGGGTGTCTGATTCCGAGTAGCAAAGCCTCGATACCGCCGTCGCTCCAGCCGAGAACATTTACTGGTCCAACCTTAAGGTGATCCAACAGAGCAGCCAGATCGTCTGTCATCTTCTCGTAGGTAATCTTTGAGTTGCTGTCTGCGGACCGTCCCTGATCTCTGCTGTCCATCGCGATCACTTTGTAGCGCGTTCGAAAATACGCAATTTGTGCGCTCAGATCCGCGATGCTTCCACCGTTTCCGTGCACGAGTAACAGAGGTTCGCCAGTCCCATAAACTTCGTAATAAAGACGCACGCCATCGTGAAAAAATGTATTACTGGCGGCGGGATTGGAACCGTACCTAATCCGAGTTGCTGGTCTTCGTTGTGCGGTCACAGCGCCGCCCAAACAAAGCAGTAGCAAGAGAAGCAAACCTAAACGTTTCATCCAGCATTCTCCAGTGGTTAGATTTAAGACCAACTCTAAGTCGAGTCCCA
>Ga0207674_10009064_pt1 | contig 11427 bp, 18 predicted proteins | sample KBSCornC72_FD_184303 | JGI IMG/M metagenome (GOLD analysis project Ga0207674, IMG submission 184303) | Corn rhizosphere microbial communities from Kellogg Biological Station, Michigan, USA - KBS Corn C7-2 (SPAdes) (version 2) | ecosystem: Host-associated > Plants > Roots > Rhizosphere > Soil ... | reverse complement strand
TCGACGTGCCGGTGCCAGTCGGCTTGCGCGTTGAGCCTAAGATAGTGGATGGTGGATTTCATATTGGTTCAGGACCAAGTCTCGCTTAGTCCAATTCGAAAGAGGTACACTCTCGGACAACGCGATTTGCATTTCAGTTTTTTCACCATCTCCGCAGCATCGTTTGTCTTTCCAGGCCAGAAGCTGGGCGCGCGCGCCCGTTTGCACGCGCGCCGTCACATCCTTAGCGAACTCACAACCAATCTTAGTATCCGCCTTTTACTTCAAAGCGTCTATCGGGGATATCCCCGATTCACACTCGTTTCTCCGATGAGTTATTTTATTACAGTATTGGAAATGGAGAGAGCCGAATGAATGAGTTGAATCGATCCGAACCGCGGACAAATGTCGCCGCCTGGAAAGAAATCGTCGCCAAATATCAGGAGCCTTCCACGCCGCGCGCGGTGTGGCAATTGATCAACACACTCGGGCTTTACGCAATTCTTTGGTATCTGATGTATCGAAGCCTGACGATTTCCTGGTGGCTGCTCGTCCCGCTTTCAATCCTTGCCGGAGGACTTCTGGTGCGCATCTTCATTATCTTTCATGATTGTGGTCACGGCTCCTTTTTCCGCTCCCGCACTGCCAACGACGTTCTGGGATTTATCACCGGCATGCTGACCTTTACGCCGTATTACCATTGGCGTTGGGAACACGCCGTCCACCATGCCACCTCAGGCCATCTGGACAGGCGCGGCGTCGGCGACATCTGGACGCTTACAGTGCAAGAGTATCTCGAAGCCTCACGCTGGAAGCGGTTCGCCTATCGGCTGGCACGAAATCCATTCATCCTCTTCCTGCTCGCGCCGCTTTTTGTCTTCCTGATTCGACAACGGCTTCCTTCATCCAATGCGAACAGGCGAGAGCGTCAATCTGTGGCGTGGATGAATCTTGCCATCTTCGCCATGGTGATTGGTTTGTGCTCACTCTTCGGCGCGAAAGCATTCCTGCTAATTCAATTGATTTTGTTGGGAGTCGCTGGCGCGGCCGGGTTCTGGCTTTTCTACGTGCAACATCAGTTTGAAGGCGCCTATTGGGAACGCGGCGATGATTGGGATTACACCGCCGCCGCCCTTCAAGGCAGTTCATTTTACAAGCTCCCGAAAATCCTCCAGTGGTTCTCCGGCAACATTGGGTTTCATCATATTCATCACCTGAGCGTCCGCATCCCCAATTACAATCTTGAACGATGCCACCGTGCCGATCCACTTTTTCAGCAAGTAAAACCGGTCACGCTCTTCCGCAGTTTCAAATCCTTGACTTTCCGACTCTGGGATGAACAACAGCACAAGTTGGTGAGCTTCCGCCATATCCAGCGGATGCGGAAACGCGAGAACGAAAACGCCCGCTACGCTTCATCTTAAGCTCATAAATTCTGTATTCAGCGCTCGTCGGAATTTTGTTTCATCCAAACATGACGCCATACGTAAGTTCCTTGCCCTCGCGAGCTCGAACCAGACGCGCTTCTTCACCGCGCGGATATCCCTCACGTTCTGTCTCGCTCTTTCAATTTCCGCCGCAGCTTTGCGCTTTAGTTCTTCGAGCCGTTCCACCATTCCAAATATACTCACCGCCCGCGAAACTTCCACAACTGGACAGGGCCGAGACCCCATATCAACTTATCCGTATGAGAGTAGATTGAATCTGGAGAGTTTTTTATGCATATTTTCTGGACCATCATTGTTGGATTCTTTGTAGGCCTTGTTGCGAAGTTGCTTGTGCCGGGACGCGACCCCGGCGGCTTTATTATCACAACCCTGATTGGCATCGCGGGTGCGCTGGTTGCCAAATATATCGGCGTCGCGATGGGCTTTTACCAAAACACAGACCCGGTAGGCTTCATCGCTTCCGTTATCGGCGCCATCATTCTGCTGGCGCTCTACCATCTCGTTGTTCGCCGCACCACTCGCGTGTAAGCGGGCCAGGGTATCTGCAGGAGGTCCGCAAACGTTCGATCCCGCAGTCTATCATTTAAAAGAGCAGGGTTGGCGATGACGAATCAACGGAATTTGCTCATATCTCCCCTGATGAAAACCGCGGCGGGTTTTATAGGTCAAACGTGTGGCAGATATTGCGCCCTTTTTCGGTAAGATGAAAACCAACTTCTTCAACAGGGCAACGCGTGTGTTTGATCGGCATAACTGCGTCATGAATTTCCTCGATGATTCCGTCATCTGAGAGCAGGAGACAATGACCGTATGCTGTGTCAATGTCCTTTCCAAGCTCCGCGGCAAATCTTGTCACTTTTATGTCCTGGGTTTCTTTAAGAAGTCTCAGGATTTCAATTTCAACAACGTCAAACAGATTGTCATTAGCTGTAGCCATAATTTCCCTTTCAGGACTCCATTATGCGCTTCCGTTTGGAGCACGATTAGATGGGGAAATCCCCGATTGCCTGAACTCCCTTCCGGGCCGACTGTCTTTTAGGCACACCCCTGAGGCGCGTAAGAGGAAAACCCATTCGGCTCACGGCACCCGTAATCGTGCAATCAAAGGAAAATATTATGTCAAAGACAACTTTCAAAAACATGTTTTGGATGAGCCTTCCGCTCACCCTGGCTGTGGGTTGCGCCCACACCCAACCACACACGGCCCCTGTTTATAGCGATGTGCCGCCGCGCGCATTGGTTCCGACGTCGGACTTCCCGGTGGAGCGGGTCTATGCGGAGCAAGACAGCATCACTCGCACAGCAGCACCATACGGCGCATCCGCCGCCGATTGGGCGCTGAATGAGAGGATTCGCGGCCTTCTTACAGGCGATAAGACGCTAGGCCCTTTTCCCGGTGAAGTGATGGCTGTAGTTGATAAACAAAACCACGGTCTGGTCCGGCTGTCAGGCACGATCAACAACGACATGGAACGGAAGCGGATGTGTGATGCGATTGCCAACGTGGAAGGTGTCACGCAAGTGGAGGACAAGATGGTAGCAGTCGCGCCCCTCCCAAGAGGAGCAGTGGATGTTCGAGACCCAGTTACCCAGTGATAAGTGTCACTGTTTTCTGTGCGTCAATTGGATAACCGGGCAGTCGCTGCGAAGCTGATGCGCGCGCGCTTATCCAACTTGTCGAACGCAATGTGCAGTTATCCACGGCTGGTCCGAAAGTTCAGTTGGTGATGCCAGCGGGGTTTCCGTGCGCATTCCGAGGCCGAACTCGAAACACCGGTTGTTCGGAGCAAAACCCCGTTAGCCCGGAAATTTCACACTCGTTTGATTCTTTGATTAACACCGCGGCTTTAGCCCGGTGCAACCGCGCAATTCCGCGTACTGAACTGTTCCAACAGTCTGTTCTCTGGAGCGAGAAGCTGTTGAAACAGCTATGGATCCTCGACCGTCGCTTCCACCGGGCTAAAGCCACGGTGTTAATGAGAAACGGACTTCGAAAGTGTGAAATATGCAGGTCAGGGGTTACAACCCGAATCTTCAGCAGTTCGGCTTATTCGCAGACTTGGAAGTTGTGGGTAACGCTCAGCCCTTGGGGAGAGGGGACAGCGACTCTCGAACTGCATGGATAGGGCTCAGGCCGCCTGGGATTTTGCCCAGTTCTGCGGCTTCTTTCGGTTCCTGCCGGTCGGACGAGCCAATTGAACTATCTCCGGCAGTTCAAAGCCCATTTTGTCTTCGATGATTTCGAGCAGTGCAATATCCGCCAGGCCAAGGTTGGCGGTGTTGGCTATCATTGGGTTGCACGCGCCGCCGTACCCCGAGTTGAGCTGGCGCACGCGCTGCGAAACAATGTTCACCAGCACGTTGGGGTTGAGGACTTTCTCGAGGGCTTTTTTTACAAGTTCAGCATTCATGCGTTTTAAGTGTGATATAACCTACGTTCAAATCGTCGCTTTCCCCAGCCCCGGCGAAGGGGGAACTCCCCCACGGTCATCCCGCACAACGCCTCTAGCCGTCTTTCTGCCAATTTTATACCGAGGCCCGCGAACGAAAGATTCCGCTGCAACCCGCCGTAGGAGAGTTTATTGTCTTTCACGAAAAATGGGCTGAGAAAGGTCAATCGCCCGCACCGATCGCAGCTAAATCGTGTGCGATCCCCTGCTCAACGTCTTCAATGGTCAAATTCACGCAGACTGCGATTTCCTCATAACTGATGCGGTCAACCTTGCTTGCAGGTATCTCTATCTCTTTCTCCGACGACCGATGGCCGATTTTGATGACCAACTGACAGATTCCCCAACTTTGGGGCTCCATCATAAAATCGCACACCTGGCCGATGATCCCGTCTTTGGCCTGGAGATGATATCCGATGACGCCTTTCGTACTCCGCAAATGCGCATCGTCCCCCTCACCGTAATTAGCGGTCACGAGAGCGTGTTCCACCGGCAGAAGTCTTGTTGCCTGCTCGAGAATCGGGAATCCACTGATGCCCCACAGTGCGTCCCCCTGCCAGTAGTACGGCCAGCCATAGTGGTTGTAGTACTCCTCTTCGTATCTTCGCGACACTGGCTTATGCTGTTCTATTGCAGGGCTTCCCTCAATCTGCTCCCGGGTAAGGTTCACGCGCAGCACTCTTGCCGTCCGATCAAGGCGGTCGAGCGAATGGGGAGAGATGAGCACTTGTCGCCCCGGCAGCCAGGAACCCGTGTCTGCAACCAGATAACGAACCGCCCAGCTCCGATCGTCAAAATAAAAATCCTTCACCTGGCCGATTTTACCATCCAACGCGCCCAGTTTGTTTCCGTATAATTGTTTGATGCTTTGCCTCATGAATCTTTTCTTTTTTTGCTTGCGCGACCCGGGAACGGTCCAGGTCAGTGGCGTTGTTGCAGTCAGTAACGGTTTGCTGCAATGAGCCATGCTAACTACAGTTGAGGATTTCTTTGGCATGGGTCGTATCATCGGTTTGTTTCTCAAGTTGAGCCTCCTTCTGTCCGTTGCCGCGTTCCTGGCCCAGACCCATGGTCAGCGCAGTCATCCCCGCTAGTCCTCCAAGTTGCATGGATTCCACGGCAGAGCTGGGAACGATTACAATGGTGGCATTCTTTTTCAACCCTTCATAAAGCATGTTCATGGCGCGCAAATGGAAGGCGATGGGATTGTGCTCATAGCTCTTGCCGGCTTCGTTAAACTTCTCCGCTATCTGACGCTCGGCATCACCCAGGATTACCCGCGCCTGGCGTTCCCGCTCCGCCTGCGCCTGCATCGACATGGCATCCTCCAAACCTGAGGGAATCAAAACATCCTTCACCTCGACTGAAATCACATTGATGCCCCACGGCTCGGTGCGCTCGTCAATAATCTTCTGGAGCACGCTGCTGATTTTGTCCCTGCCTTCCAACATATCCGAGAGCATCGTCTTGCCGATGACATCGCGCAGGGCGGTTTGCGAGGCCCAACTGATGGCGCTTCGATAGTCCGCCACATCCAGTGCCGCCTTCTTGGGATCCAGTATTTTCCAAAACAGCACGGCATCCACATCCACCGGCACGGTATCTTTGGTCAGGGTTTTCTCCGCCTTGAAACCAGTCGTGATGACGCGAGTGTCGATCCAGTAAGGAATCGCATCGAGGACAGGTATAATGAAGAACAGTCCGGGTCCTTTGAGGGAATGGAAATGACCCAGGCGCAATACAACCGCCCGGTCCCATTGATCAGCCACCTGAATTGCCGACAGAACGACCAGCGCCAGGACAAAGGCGATTGCTCCAATCCCTGCGGCTTCCAGGTTTGCACCAACTCGATATCTGGCGTAGGCGACGGCTGCGCCAAGGGCGAAAATTACGAAGGATAACAATACTGCGAACGATCGGTTTTGTTTCATAACACTTATCCATGTTTTTTGCGCCCACTTGTGGGCGCGTGGGATCGATATGTCCCCAATGAAATGTCATTGGTCATACTGCGATTCTGGTTTCATCCCGAAGGCATGCTAGGCCTTGGGCAGGCGCTTTACCATGTGGGGAAGTCCCCGATACACTTGAACAGGGGCGGAACGTCTCGCTTCAAACTTTTCGGCGTGTGCAACGAGGGCTATTCGCACAAAGATGACTTCGTGGACTCAACTTGAAAATGTGAAATCTGCGGGGCCGCTTTGGAGTCGGAGCTTTCTGCTCACGCGTTCAGTCCGCGCATACTTGGGCTATGATCTCCGCTGGCTTCCATTTTGTCGCTGAGGACTTTTAGTCTCTTCCGCAGGGCATTGGATTTTTCCACCTTCCGCCGGAGGGACTCCATTCGCGCCTCAAGTTTTTCGAAGATATTATTGAGGTCTCGTTTAGTCATTAAACAACCAGTGCCAAGTCCAATACCTCTGCGACCTCTCGCAGGGTTTGCGCCTCGATCGGCTTCGAAATAAACTTATCTGCTCCCGCTGCCATCGCTCGCGCAATACACGCCGGGTCGTCCCTGCCGCTGACCACTATCACCTCAAGTTTTTTGCATTCGGACCTGTTGCGGATGTACTCCAGCACCTCAAAGCCATCCAGTTGAAGCAACTTCAAATCCAGAATGACAAGATTGGGAAACGGATGCGTCTCGCGGTCTGCGTAGAGCCCTTCACCTTCCAGGTATGCCAGCGCTTTTTCCCCGTCCTCTACATATTCAAAGGAAAGACCGCATTTGGCTTCTTGAGCGGTTTTTTGAAAGAGAACTAAATCATCATCGCTGTCCTCCACCACGAGAACCGTCTTCCGTTCCCTTTCACTGGCTCCCGCATCTAATACGGCATGCACACTCCTACCTAGTCGGAATCGCAGATCCAACCAATAAGGGATATCCCCGATAGCATTCAAAGCTCCTCGACTCCGACTGCGCCAACTCGATGGTCTCTCGGTTGCTTGGAGTCAAACCCGGTATGAAATCGGTATGCGCAAAAATCCAAAGTCCGAGGTTTCGGACAACGTCTCACAAAGTGGAATCGCACTCGGCCTCAGCCCCTTCTTCGTCGCGACCGACACCACAGCCTGATCCACCTGAATCCCCATCAACTTCGCCACCAACCCATCCCGTTCCGCGGCGATAACCAGAAAGAGTCGTTCCCTGCATATCCGCATCATTCACAAACTCCGCCAACGCCCTCCCAACTCCTGAAAGGTGGGGCGTGCTGTCCTCAGCGCGCCGTTCCCCATTCTGACTTTGGACTTTGGACCTTGGACCTTGGACTTCCGGGACTTTAACAAACGGCGGCCTCCGAAAAATCAGCCCCACGAACCCCTCCGCACTCCGCGCCGTCGCATTGAAAAACGAAGCTCTCTTCCGATAAGCCAGAAATTCCTCATCCGACTGCGAATCCAGCCGCGGCAGATACTTTTCGCTGGCAGACCTGACAGCATCCTCCCCAGCCAACACATCCCGCGCCCGCAACCAATCGGGAGGGCTGGCATCATAATCCGGATGAGTGTTATTTACAGGCATCTTCCCCTCCGACGCGCGCTGGCGCTTTGGACTGCGGCTCTTGGCCACTCCGGCTCGGAGCTCTGCCGCTTTCAGTTCGGTTTGAATTCATATTGTTGCCATCCATTTTTTTGCCATAATCCGTGTCGGGTTATGAAGATCATCGGACTCTCCCGGGAAGGATGTTGGGCCATGCTGATTTTGGCCCTGCTTGTGTTGATGCTGGCTGACATTTTCATGTACCACTCGTTCGCACCAACGCCAGAAACAATCCCGTTCATAGCCCTTATCGCCCTGTGCTTCGTGCGCCTGTTACGGCCGGACAGTAAACAGCCCAGATGACACCTCCGTGGCATCCGTTTCGTTCTATTAAATATTTTTGCCATTGCCCGACCGGGGAGGTCTGAAATTCGCGTTAATTGGTGTCATTCGCGGATTGCTTTGTGTTCTCCGTGTTCTTTCACGCATCCAACTTTAGCATTTAGCCTTTATACTTCATACTTTCCCACCCCTCGCCTTTCCCCCGCCTCGTCCCTGCACCGAACCCCCCTCCCGCTGCATATAGCTGCAACTTTTGGGGAAAGAATTTATTGACGGGTTTGGGGATTTTCTTGCTACACCCCCCGCCGGGTCCTCAAAATCCGGACGACGTGCGAACGAAGTCGATGAACCGAAATCTGGCCGCCGCAAAGGCGGCCAAGCAGGACGAGTTCTACACCCAGTACGTTGACATTCAGAAAGAGGTCGAGGCCTACCTCGAATTCGTTCCCGACACCTTCCGCGGCAAGGTCGTTTACTGCAACTGCGACGACCCCTTCGAGAGCAACTTCTTCAGTGCCAGGGCACAGAGGGGTGAAGCAGTCGTCACAAGAAATAAATATGTTCGTGCCAGATGAGAGCAGAATATGCGTCCCCTTATCATGTTATTGCTGCTTTGTAGTTGCGCGCATTAGCGAATCCCGCTGAGTCTCGCTCATCGCGTTGATGTGCCGAAAGAATATCGCTCAGGCAACTTCTCAGAGGAACATCCGGGATTCAGCGAAGGCAATAGCACAATCGAGCGGTACGCCAATGCCTATGAGAGGGGTTGGCTAATAGCGGTAGAGAATTACGCCGAAAACATCGATTTCGACGATCCTTCACCCCTTGTGATGAGTGGATGGCCTGAGGAAGCGTTAGGTGGTGGGGTTGGCTACGCCGATGGGCGGGATCGAATTGAGAAGTTGATTCGCAAATTTGGAAAAGAAAAGGTCTCCACCTGCTTACGGCAATACAGCAGTTCCTATGCTGGGCAGCACTGAATCTCTAAAGCGAACTTGCAGATTAGGAGCATTTCCTGCCTCTCATAAGCTCCGTCCGAACTACAGGGCCGTATGGAGTGCAATTATCTTGCCTATAGTCCTCGCGTTTCTTTCAGGATGTGCAACGCAGAAAGACGGTTGGACCTACTCGGATCCCAGCGGCGACAAAATCGAAGCTGCATTTAGCGGGGCCGTTGGTGATTGTCGTGTGTTACCCGACTCGCTCATAGCGCTTCCAGTTGGACCCGACTTGTTAGCCTTGCGCGTTCCTCAATCGGCCAAACAATTGATAATCGCTGGACCAGGTGCTTTGCCCGTTTTGGAGCGGCTTTCCCACTCAGACGATTCCTATCAGCAGCAACTGTCAACCCTGTGCATTCTGATCATAAAGGCTAAATCTGTTAACCCAACCGGGACTTTGCGTGATCGCAAAACGGGAATAAAGTGCATGCAACTTTGCGTTGAGCTGTCAGAGTGTCCGCGGTAAAGTTGAGTTCACTTGATTTCAAATCATAATGAAGCGTCGGCAAATTTCATGCGCAGCCGGATTTGTGCTGACGATATTCAGTTTGTTCTATCGAACGGTTGGATCGGATGCGACATGCTTCGGTGCGCCACTCCATTTCCTGCAAACTGGGCTCTCGCTGTCGTTCGCGACTCTATACTATTTTAACCTGCTCGCGTTCTGCGTCGATTTGGCGATTTTCTCCTGCGCAGCTTGGCTGATTCTTACACTAAATGAGACTCTGCGGAGCCGCCCGTTAGTCCATATCCTGGCTCTGGCCCTAATTCTAGTAGTTGGGATGCTTGTTCTTTTTCCACCGTGGTACACGATAATAAGCGGAAACGGCTACCCTCGTATTGATTTTCATTGGATAGGATCTAGGCCTCTGCCCATCGGCGAGTTCGATTACCGTGTAGATTTGGAGCGCCTTGTGACGCGGATTGCCGTGGTCATCCCTTCGTTAGCGGTTGCCGCTTACGGAGTAATGAAGATCCTGCGATTGCGACTGGGCGACCAAGCGTCGAGATGACTGCAATTAGTGCTCGTGCATGTGGAGTATAGTGAATCAAATATGACTAGGCTCGCTATCTGCGACATGATTCGCCGGTTATTTCCAATCTGCCTTGTCCTCCTTCTAGGTTGCTCATTCTTCAAGCCGCGCCATTCTTTGTTCGTGCTGACATACCGCGACGTCACGCTCTCGAAACAGCAGCCCTCCGACGCCGAGTTCAAGGTGAAGCTGATCAAAGTGGAGCAGGACGGCACGGTCGAGTTGGAATCCTTGTCCACCAGCGAGCGTGCCAGGGCACATCCGGGAATGACCTTTGAGTTTCAGTCATCTGACAACCATGGCATTCAGTTGGTTTCATCGTCGGCAGAGAAAGCTGAAGCGGTCCTCACAAGGAACAAATGTGTTCGTGCTAGATGATTTCCGCGTTCCGCAGAACTAATTTGAGGCCTTTTGCACTGCTACTTTTGATATCCTTGGCGGTCACGTTGTCCTTTTATTTTGGCCGCAGGCATTCTGGATCACTAATCAGCGCATTCGTCGGTGATTTGAATCAAGTCAGCAGTAACTACGACGCGGCAATACAGTCGGGAATACATGGGAACTCTTATCCTGCAGAGTTCAACAAGCTATTTCCGGGAGATCAGAATATCATCAGTTATTATACGGGTGGGGCGGGAGCTCCGGCGTGGACCAGTTCGGCCGGACTTTACGGTAGGTATGTGTTCAGAATGCACCTTTCGATTGCCCTGGATAGGAGCCGCACGAACATAATTTCGTATGGACCTCCGACGTTCTACTTGTACGAATTGCCAAAGATTACTTTCAGCTCTAACTCAAATCCTTACATTCAAATTAACCAAATTACAACTTTCTCGACGCAAACCTGGGCGCAGTTGCTTGAGGCCAAGGGAGATTTCACCGTTCTTGGAATCGTGCTCAAAACGAATGAGCCAGTCAAAGGCTTCAAAGACAATTGGAACCGATTTTGATTCGGCGTGAAGCGGCCGAGGATGCGCTAGTCCTAACCTCCTCCATGCTGTTTCCAAAAGTTCGTCCTGATCTGATCTCCACTGCCAGGTTCGATTTCATTCATCAGGTCCATGACCGGATAGGAAAAGTGTTGCCTGGCGATATCCCTCAATACAGGAAGCGCGGCGCGAGCTCTGGATTTGAATGGTTGCAGGCAGGCGTAAACGTGAATTCTGGTAATGTCCGAATCAGATTCTTTGAGAAGCCTCGCTAGTTCAGGAGCTGCATAAATCTCGTCAGGGCCCATAATTTGGAAACCCACGATCGCCACGGCAAATTTATTTGGATCTTCGCCGTAGATCCAATTTCCAACCGCGTCGCTGTAAAGAAACTTAGGGCACCCCGACCAATAGGCTTTAGCGAGGCTCCGCCTCCATGCGGGCGGGTCGAGTGTCCATTTGATCAAATGAGGCAATGCATTCGTTCCGATGGCCCGCACTGCCCGCACGGCTTCAATGACTTTTCTGTACTTTGTTTTAGTAGTATCCTGTAAAAATTGCCACCAGAGCGCATAATCGCTTATCGATGTATAAATACCGCCATCACCTTCAGTAGAAAAGAAAATGCCTCATCAGCTTTCGGGCGGAGAACAACAACGTGTGGTAATAGGCCGCGCCTTGTTAAATGAACCGATGATATTACTTGCCGATGAACCTACGGGTAACCTCGACCCCGAAGTATCCAACGGCATCATGAAGATCT
>Ga0207674_10009063_pt1 | contig 11427 bp, 11 predicted proteins | sample KBSCornC72_FD_184303 | JGI IMG/M metagenome (GOLD analysis project Ga0207674, IMG submission 184303) | Corn rhizosphere microbial communities from Kellogg Biological Station, Michigan, USA - KBS Corn C7-2 (SPAdes) (version 2) | ecosystem: Host-associated > Plants > Roots > Rhizosphere > Soil ... | reverse complement strand
GGCGCGCTTCTGCCAGCACTTCCGCATGGCGCGGGCGACGTTGTACTCGCCACCGCCCTCCCACACCTGGAAGGAGCGCGCATTGCGCACGCGGCCGAAGCCGGGGTCGAAGCGCAGCATCACCTCGCCGAACGATACGCAGTCCCACTTGGCGTCGGCGGCGGACTTGATCTCGAGCGGTGCCATGTCTGATGTCCTCTAGCGCTTCGCGGCCAGGTCGGCCTTGATGGTCTTCACGAGCTGCACGGTGGTGCGCACGTTTTCCTCGATGCCCTTGTAGTCGCGGGCGTCGAGGAGCTTCTTCGTGATCAGGTTGCTGCCGATGCCGCAGGCGACGATGCCCGCACCGAACCATGCGCGAAGCGACGCTTCCGTTGCTTCCACCCCGCCCGTCGGCATGATGCGGGTCCACGGCATCGGGGCCATGACGCTCTTCACGAAATCGGGGCCGCCGACGGAGGAGCCGGGGAAGACCTTCACGATCTCGCAGCCCAGCTCCTGCGCGTCGCCGATCTCGGTGGCGGAGCCACAGCCGGGGCTGTACGGGATGCCGCGCCGGTTGCACACCCTGGCGACGTCGGCGTTGAGGAGCGGCCCGACGACGAACCTGGCGCCGTTGGCGATGAAGATCCCCGCGGTGGGCGCGTCGACGACGGAGCCGACGCCCATGATGACGGAGGGGTCCGCCTTGGCGAAGTGGCGCGTCACTTCATAGAAGACGTGCGACGCGAAGTCACCGCGGTTGGTGAACTCGATGCACTTCGCGCCGCCATTGGCGCATGCCTGGATGACGTTCTTGCAGACGTCGACATCCGGGTCGTAGAAGACCGGGATGACGCCCTGCTCCATCATCGCCAGCAGGACGGACAGCCTGTCCTTCGCCGCCATGAACGATTCCTCGGAGAGTTGCGGGGGGTGGTCCGGACCGCGCGCGGAGCGGGCGCCAGGGGCGGCGTCCGCGCTCAACCGTAACGCGCGCGATTATGTTCTTCCGGCGAACAAACTCGGCGGCGAAGTCTAGGTTCGTGCGGAGCCAAACGCAATCTGAGCGAGGCGAGACGACCGGGCGACCGAACCGATGCTCGTCGCGCCGGACGTTCAGTGCGCTCGCGGCGTCGTCGCGGCGACGACGAGTGGCAGGATGCGGTCGAGATAGGCGTCGATGCCCACCTGTCGCGCCGGTGGCGGTGGCGCGAACACCTTGTGCGCCACGACGACGTCGATCGCCGGAAGGACGGTGATGTACTGGCCGTATGACCCGGTCGCCGAGTACGCCCCGACCCACGCGTCAGCGCGGCCACCATCAGGGATGTTTCCTCGTGGTCCGGCGGGATCGATCACCCACCAGAGGTAGCCGTAGCCGAGCCGCGAGTGAAAGGGGGACGTCCGCGCGACTTCCGCCGCGGGCGTGACGAGCCGAGTCGTGCGTGCGATCCATTCCGCTGGTACGACCTGACGGTCGCGCCACCGGCCGCCGCGCAGCATGCAGTACCCCAGCCGCGCCATGTCCCGCGTGCTCAGCACGAGGTGATGCGCTGGATAGCGTGACGTGCCCGTGTCGTTGCGCTTCGGCTGGATGCCGCGATCCCAGTCCTGGAAGCCGAGTGGGCGCGCCAGATCCCGCTCCATCAGCGAATACAGGTCGGCGCCCGTCGCCTGCTCGAGGATCGTGCCGAGCGCATTGAAATCCCAGTTGTTGTAGAGGAAATAGCTACCGGGCCGCACCGAGCCGCGCGGCGGTGCCATCGCGCTCGCGTCGCCAGCGTTCGCCGCCGGATGGTAGACACCCGACCGTGCCGTGAGCAGATCCTTCACCGTCGCGGTGCGCTCTACAGGCAGCAGCCCGCCCAGATCGTCGATCCCGAGCGCGGCGAGCGTCTCGTCCAACCGGACGGTCCCGTCGGCGACATGTCGTCCGTAGAGCATGGAGACCACACTCTTGCGCGCCGACGCGAGGTAGGTCGGCCGAGCGACGTCGCCATAGCTGAAGACGACGCGCCCTCCGGCGACGACGAGCATCGCCGAGGTCCCTTCGGCCTGCACGCGCGCGCGGAGCGTGTCGAAGCGTGCGCGCTCGTACCCCTCCACCTCGAGCGAGTCGAGCGTCGTCCACTCGGCGCCGGGAAAGATGTCGCGTCGGGGGACGACCGCCGTCGTCCCCCGACGCAGTGCCGGTTCGCTGGCCGGACTCGCGCGTCGCGCGGTTCCGCTTCCTCCGCAGGCGGCGACAGCGCCGGCAACACAGAGCCCGATCCAGCGAAGGCGGGGACGAGCGCGCTGCGCTCGTCCCTTCACTCTCGTGGTCGTGTTCATCGCGTACGCATCGCAACCATGGGTTCGTCGAGCCGAGCCTCGAGACCCCATCCGCCGAACGACTCGGCCACGGCGAACAGGAGCTCGTTGTCGCCAGGTCGCAACGGGAGAAACACGGCGTCGTCCGGTGTCATGAGGCCGAGGTCCGTCGAGTACCGCGCGCTCAACCCGTTGCGCGCGGCGAAGAGCGGCCGACCATTGAGGAAGATCGTCACGTCGTCGCTGTAGCCGAAGACCAGTCGCCGCACCTCGTTGCGATCCGCGTGAATGACGGTGCGTGCGACGACGAGGCTGAGCGGGCCGGCCATGGCGCGATACCTCGAGATGTTGAGCAACCCGGTGGGCTCGGCCTGCACGGAAAGCCAATCGCGCCGATCGGTTCGAGCGACCGCCGGCAGCGACGCGGACGGCAGCGAATCGGTCGGGGATCGCACGATGGATACGGCGGGAGAGAGCATCCAGTCGCGGAGGACGCCCGGTCTCGCGCTCACCGCCGCAGTGGCGGTCGGCGTCGGCGCCGGTGGACGCGAGGTGTAGCGGAAGTTCGAGAACACCACGCCTGGCTGCGTCTTCGAGGTCGATCCACCAATCACGCCGATCGCGCCGGGTCCGTTGCCCCCCTGAAGCTCCTCCACGACCATGGCGGGAGTAGTCGCCTCGCCGACGAACACCGTCGCACGTCGCCCCGACACGTCGACGCGAAGGTGTGTCCACGCCGCCGGATCGAACACGACGGAGGCGGTGTAGCCCGGCCCATGATACAACTGCCATGCGCCCTCACCGCCGTACATCGGCATGTACTGGAGGGCGTCGGACGTGCCGGACATCGCCATGCGCAGATAGACGTCCTCGTGGTCCTTCGGCGTCGTGGCGCGAAACACGAGGAAGGCGAAGCCGCTTGGCGGGCCGCTCACGTCCACTTCGATCGTTCCATCCTGAAACTGCACGTCCTTGAGCAACGCCGAGCCGTCCCCGAGGCGCACGCCGTGACGACCGAGGTGCTCGACGAGCTCGGCGCGCGGCCCGTCGATCGTCCATCGCGAGGAATCGAACGGGACCTCGGTCGTCTGCGCGAGCAACGGCGCGGCATGCGTCAGCGCGCCGAGGAGCAGTGCCGCGCCGGCGACGCGTGCTTCGAAGTGCTGCTTCATGTGCATCCCTCCAGATCGGCGGCCGGCAGGTCGACCTGTCAGACCGGGGGCGCCGGCCGCAGAAAAGGGAAGCCCCCGGCCAGACATGGCCAGGGGCTCCACCTCTTCACGCTCCGGGAACGCGCCCTGGCACAGGGCCCCTGCTCCCGGCGTGATGCAATGACATATGGATGTCGCGACACGCGGCGAACGACTCGTCGTGACGATCGTTCCGTCGCGATGGGTGTCGGCGACGCATGCACGCTACCATGCCCATTCGTCGCTGGCAAGGCATGGTGGTCGATCATAGCTTGATCGTCGGCCGGACGTTCCTGTCGGCCTCCCACCTCGCAGACAACGAGCTCCTCTCCATGGGTACCCGAGATCCCCGCGTCGACGCCTACATCGCGAAGTCGGCCGACTTCGCGAAGCCGATCCTGACTCAGATCCGCGAGACGGTCCACGCGGCGGTTCCGGATGTCGAGGAATCGATCAAGTGGTCGATGCCGGCGTTCAGCCATCATGGCCCGCTGATGAACATGGCCGCGTTCAAGGCGCACGCGACGGCGGGATTCTGGAAGGGCGAGCTGGTGATCGGCCGCCGCGCGGGGAGCGACGAGCGCGCGATGGGTCACCTCGGTCGTCTCACGTCGGTGAAGGATCTCCCGCCGAAGAAGGAGCTCGTCGCGCTGATCAAGAAGGCGGCGAAGCTCAATGAAGAGGGTGTGAAGGTCGAAAAGAAGAAAACACCCCGTCCTACCCTGCCTGTCCCGCCCGAGCTCGTGGCGGCGTTGGCGAAGAACAAGAAGGCACAGACGGCGTTCAACGGGATGCCGCCGAGCCATCAGCGGGAGTACAACGAATGGATCGGCGAGGCGAAGCGCGAGGAGACGCGCGCGTCGCGCGTGAAGCAGGCGATCGAGTGGATCGCGGAAGGAAAATCACGAAACTGGAAATACCAGAAGCAGTGAGCTGGGTGAGCTGGTGAACTGGATGAACGGCCTCGGGACGCTGCGGCGTGCCGGGGTCGTTTGACAGTCAAGCCGGGTCGCGCGACGAATTTCACGCGGAGCACGCGGAATCCGTGCAGAGATGCAGGCCACTGTCCCCCTCGGCCGCGGAGGCACGCAGAGCGAGGCGCCGTGATCTCTCCGCCAATCCTTCAAAAGCATTCGGTGTCATGGCTGGAGAGGAACGATGCGCCCGCGCGAGCAGCTCGACCCTCTGACCCCGCGAACTACTTCTGGGGCCGCACGACTCCGTCCAGGCTCCAGATCTGGACGTGGCCGAGCATCGAGAGCGGGATGAGGAGATAGTTCCGCTTCGTGTCCACGCCGATGTCGGCCGGCACGGCGACGTCGCGCACGATCGGTTTGTCGCGGCCGTTCACGAGCATGTGCACGCTGCTGTCGGCCCAGCTGCTGAAGAGGATCGCGCCGTCGGGGAGCACCTCGACGCCATCGAGCTGGCCGCGGGCGGGCCGACGGCGAATCAGGTTGGGCTTCGTCTGCCCCTGCGGGTTCATCATGATCTGTCCCGCGAACTGATCGAACGAGAGGACGATCCACCGCTTCTCCACCGGGTCCCACGTGATCCCGTTCGGCTGCCTGAGCTGGAAGCCTTCCGCCGCCACGCTGATCTGCGCGTTCGGTCCGACGACGAAGATGCGATCGGGGCCGGTGTGGATCGTGCCCTTCGGGGACATGATGATCCCCGTGTCGGTGACGTGAATGGTCCCGTCGGGGCCGATGGCGACGTCGTTCAGCTGGACGGCCCCGAGTGGCGCGAAGTCGATCGTCGCGAGCGGCGCGCCGGAGTGCTTGTCGAAGCCGCGGAGCACGTCGATGTCCGCCACCCAGAGCGTATCGCCATGGATGGCGAGCCCCTTCGGCGCGTGCAGCGTGACGCCCTTCACTCCGCCCTGCGCCAACACGATGCCGCTGTCGGGGTCCGAGGCGCGGATGCGGTTGATGAACCCGTTGTCGTCCTTCACCGAGCCGGCGCCCTTCATGTTCGACACGTAGTACACGTCGTCGTCGGGATCGTAGCGGACCGACTCGGGCCCCTGGAAGCCGATGATGCTGCGCACGAAGCGCGCTTCCGACGCGCTCACGCCCATCTGCACGCCCTCGGCGGCGTTCGCGCTGTCGGGCCCGATGCGCGGGGCAGCACTGCCGTCGCAGCCGAGCGGCAGGAGCGGGAGCAGCAGCACGAGCAGCTCGGCGATGGAGCGCTGGCGCGGCGTGAGCGAGGAGGCGACGGGATGCGGAAGCACGCGCGGCATCGTCGGCGCTAACGGAGCGTGTACAGGTACGCGGCGATGTGCCGCGCGTCGGACGGCGTCACGCCGACGTTGGGCATCGCGGTGAGCGAGTCGACCTTCTTCGGATCCTGGATCCAGCGCAGCATGTTGTCCGGTGCATTGGGCAGCACGCCGCCGATGTAGCTGCGGCTCGCGATGCCGGCGAGCGGCGGTCCGACGAGACTGTTCGCGCCGACGACGCCAGGAATGGTGTGGCACGACTGGCAGCCGTACTTGCGCATGAGGTCCGGCCCGCGCGCGGGATCGCCGCCGGTCATCGCCGCCGCCTCACGCGCCTCGACGTCGTGCGCACCGCTGCACGCGACGGCGAGCGGCACCGCGAGGAGCAGCAACGCGAGGGCGCGCGGGCGACGACGCGACGGCATGCTCACTGGCAGGTGGAGATGAAGAACGCGCCCACCCACTGCACGAACAGCACGAGAGTGATCAGGGCGCTGAAGCCGGCGCCGACCACGCCGAGGAACCGCGTGCGCGGCAGCGATCCCCCTTCCTCGCCGGGCTCCGTGCGCCCGGCGCTCGCCCACACGCGCCACGCCACGAGCGTGCCGAGCGCGGCGAGCAGCACGGAGACGATGTCCACCACGTGTACCCACACGTCGCCGTTGCGGAGGCAGGCCCACCGCACGAGGACGTAGTTGATCTGGAGATGCGCCGCGAAGACCGCCGGCGCGAGAAAGACTCCGACCCACTGCGCCGCGGGCGAGGGCCCGCCGTCCTGTTCTGGGGGGAAGGTGCGCGTCTCGCTCACTGAAGCCACCTCGGCACCCAGAAGCAGAGCACGTAGAGCGGCATCCACGCGAGCACCATGAACGCCCAGTAGAACGTCATGTCACTCACGTCGGAGAAGTGCTTCTCTTCCACCGGCGCGAGCCAGAAGATCAGCATCATCCCGCCGACCTCGACGAGCTCGACGGCCAGCAGCGTGCCGTGCATGACGAGGAGCAGCCACTGCGCCGAGGCGTACGCGTTGGTGTCCCACTTCACGTTGAGCGACACGAGCAGCTCGACGAGCCGGATGCCGACGAACGCCGCATTGAACAGCGTCGCCACGATGAGCCCGATGCGCACCTTGCCGAGGTCGTAGCGACGCGCGGCCTTCGCGAGCCACCAGACGACGGGGATGCTGGCGAGCATGACGAGCACCTGGATCGTCGGGGCGCGAAGCGAAGGAAGGGGCGTGTGCTCGGGAGGCCACGTCGTGAAGTTCTGCGTCAGGTAGATGTACGCCGCCGCGCACAGCACGAGGGTGAACCCCTCGATCACGACGAAGCCGAGCATCCCCCACCACATGATGTCGCGCGGCCCGAAGACGACGTCGGGGAGCGGGCGCAGGTCGATGACGCTCCGTGGCTCGCGCTTCATCGCGCCTCCGCCGACGGCAGCCGCCCTGTCGTCACCTGATCTTCCGGCTTCGTGCCGCGCGGCCAGCCCCATCCCGCGAAGGCGACGGCGCTGATGACGAAGCCGACGACGTACGCCCACGGGTTCCACACCGCGCCGATGAACGTCACGCCGACGGCGATCGCCATGACGAGTGGCCAGTGTGATTCCCCCGGATGCTCGTGGCGATTGTCGGGGACGGCGTCGAGCGCGGTCGTGATGAGCACCTCGCGCCTGTCCGTCGCGAGGCCGGTGGCGACGGGCATCTCGCCGCCCTCTTCCCACAGCGGCGCACGGCTCGTCACGACGGGGAGCGGGTGGAAGTTCCACGCCGGGGGCGGTGAGCTCGTCGCCCACTCGAGGCCGGACGCGCCCCATGGATCGTCACCGGCGACGACTCCGGCGACGGAACTCTTCGCGACGTTGACGAGGAACACCGCGACGCTGGCGACGATTGTCACCGCGCCCATCGTCGCGATGAGGTTGAGATTCCCCCACCCCATCTCGGGGAGATAGGTGTACACGCGCCGCGGCATCCCATCGAGGCCGAGCAGGTGCATCGGGAAGAACGTCACGTTCACGCCGACGAAGAACAGCCAGAAGTGCCACTTGCCGAGCGTCTCGCTCAGCATCCGCCCGGTGATCTTGGGGAACCAGTAGTAGCAGGCGCCGAACAGCGGGAAGACGACGCCGCCGAGGATGACGTAGTGGAAGTGCGCGACGACGAAGTAGGTGTCGTGCACCTGAAGGTCGAAGGGCACCGAGGCGATCATCACGCCCGTGAGCCCGCCGATCGTGAACACGGCGATGAAGCCGAGGGCGAACAGCATCGGCGTCGCGTAGCGCGGGCGCCCCGCCCAGATCGTCGCGATCCAGCAGAAGATCTGGATGCCGCTCGGCACGGCGATGAGCACGCTCGCCGCGGTGAACAGCGTGCGGCCGAGCTGCGGGATCGGCGTGGCGAACATGTGGTGCACCCACAGGCCGAACGCCACGAAGCCCGTGACGAACAGCGACAGCACCATCACCGGGTAGCCGAAGACCCGGCGCTGGGTGAAGGTCTCGACGATCTGCGAGACGAAGCCGAGCCCCGGGATGAACATGATGTAGACCTCGGGGTGGCCGAAGAACCAGTACAGATGCTGCCAGAGCAGCGGGTCGCCCCCCTCGGCACGGTTGAAGAAGTGCGTCGCGACGAGACGATCCATCGCCAGCATCGCCGTGCTCGCGATCGCCACCGACGGCATGGCGAAGACGATCATGAACGAGACGACGAGGATGGACCACACGTAGAGCGGGATGCGATTGAGCGACATCCCCGGCGCGCGCATCTTGAGGATCGTGACGATCATCTCGACGGCGGCGACGAGCGCGGCGATCTCGGTGAACGTCACCACCTGCGCCCAGATGTCGACGCGCTTGCCAGGAGAGTACTCGGGTCCGGAGAGCGGCGTGTAGGCGAACCAGCCGGCGTCGGGACCCGTGTTCGTGTACAGGCCGGCGAAGAGGAAGACGCCCCCGATGAGGAAGGTCCAGTACCCGAACGCGTTGAGGCGCGGGTAGGCGACCTCCTTCGTCCCCACCATCAAGGGAACGAGGTAGGTGGCGAACGCCGTCATGACGGGGACGGCGAAGAGGAACATCATCGCCGTGCCGTGCACCGTGAAGAGCTGGTTGTAGCGGTCCGGCCCGACGATGTGGTTCTCCGGCCGAGCGAGCTGAAGCCGCATGACCCCCGCATTGAGGCCGGCGAGGATGAAGAAGACGAAGCAGGTGATGATGTAGCGCTTCCCGATCGACTTGTGGTCGACCGACGTCACCCACGCCCAGAACGGATTCGCGTGGGGCTCGTACGTTCGCTCGAGCTCGGCGAGCTCGGCGTCGTACGGCTCACTCGTCGGGACGTAGTCGACGCTCGTGGTGCGGTCGCTCACTTGAGGCTCTGGAGATAGGTGAGCAGGGCGTCGAGGTCCTGCGGCTTCAGGTAGTTCGGCGGCATGCGCGTACCGGGCTTGATCCGCTGCGGGTCGACGATCCATCCGGCGAGCGCGCCGCGCGTGTTCGGCAGCGTGCCGGCGGCGATGGTGCGCCGACTCGCGAGGTGCGTCAGGTCCGGACCTGCATGCGAACCGGCCGACGTTCCTTCGATGGCGTGACACATCGCGCAGGTCCCGGTCAGGAACACTTCGCGTCCGCGACTTGCTGTTGGATCGCTGGCATTCTCCGCGGGCCGCCGTTGTTTCGTCGCCCACTCCTCGTACTTCGTCCGCGGCTCGGCGACGACCTGCAGCGCCATCTTCGCGTGCTGCAGCCCGCAGAACTCGGCGCACTGGCCGCGGTAGACCCCCGCGGTATCGGCCTGGAACCAGACGGATTGCGTGTAGCCGGGGATCAGGTCCTTCTTCCCCGCGAGGTTGGGCACCCAGAAGCTGTGGATGACGTCCGTCGCCTCGAGCACGAACAACACCGGCTCCCCGACGGGGATGTGAATCTCGTTCGCCGTCGTGAAGCGGCCGTGCGGCGACGTGTCGGCGTACTGCACCTCCCACCACCACTGATGCCCGGTGAGCTCGATGGTGAGCGGCTGCTTCTTCGGGATCGGGCTCAGCGTGCGCCCGACGAGCAGGTCGGCGCCGAGGAAGAGGAGGAGGATGACGAGCGTGGCGGCGGTCGCCCAGGTGACGCCGCGCGTCATCCGCGGCTCGGCGTACGCGTCGTCGAGCAGCTCGCCGCGCAGCTCGCGGCGGCGCGCGCGGCGTGTGGCCCACCAGAGTGCGGCCATCGTGAGGACGTAGACGATCGCCGCCGTGGTGAACGCGAACCACCACAGCTTCTCCACCTTCGCCGCCTGCGGCCCCGACGCCTCGAGCACCGACTGGTTCAATGCGCCGCGCAACCCGCCTTGCAGCATCACGGCATCTCCGACGCCGGCGGGCGGAACGACTGCTGCGGCTTCGCGGGATCCTGCAGCGAGCTGGAACCGGGGTACATCATCATGTGATCCGTGCGCGACGAGCGGGCACCCGTGGTGTTCAGCGCGCTGAGCGAGCGTACGTACGCCACGAGCATCCAGACCTGCGGCGTCGGGATCTTGCCGGCGAACGACGGCATGCCGTTCGGGCGCCCCTGCACGATCGTGTTGTAGATGTTCTCCGGGCTGCTGCCGTAGATCCACTGATCGTCCATGAGCGGCGGACCCATCCCACCCCCGCCGTTGGCGTGACAGCCGGCGCAGTTGTACCAACCGAAGAGCCGCTGCCCCTCGCTCTGGGCCCACGCGTTGTTGTCGTAGGGCCCCGCGACGTGCGTCGTGTCGACCATCGTGCCGGGCTGCAGCGCGCTCACGCGCACGTTGCTCGGCGACGTGCTCGGCGGGTTCTCGCGGAAGCGACGCTGCTCGCGGTCGCACGCGCTCACCAGCGAGAGCAGCACGAACGCGCTCGCGCCGATCACGCGGTGGCGTCGCGCGGAGGTGCGCCGTGTCGTCGTGCTCATGGCAGCTTGAACACGTACAACGTGCCCCCCTTCTGCGTGGCGTCGGGCAGATCCCGCATCGCGGCGGCGAAGCCGAGTGCCGCGGTGGAGTCCTGCGCATCGAGTCCGCCGGCGACGATCGCGCCCGCCCACCCACCGACGCCGGACATCACGGCGACGTACTGCCTGCCATCGGGGCCGCGGTACGTCACCGGCTGGCCGATGATCCCCGAGCCGACTCTGTATTGCCAGAGCGGTGTACCGGTGCGCGCGTCGACCGCCTTGAACCAGCCGTCCATCGTGCCGTAGAACACGACGTCGCTCGCCGTGACCAGCGTACCGCTCCAGACGGGGAACTTCTCGATGAGCTTCCACGCCGGCCGGCCGGCGACCGGATCCCATGCGGTGAGCTCACCGCGGTGGCCGCCGGGGCCGGCGTACATGCGCACGTTCATCCCGACGTACGGCGTGCCGGCGATGTAGTTCGCTTCGATCCCTTCCTCGTCCTCGCAGAGATTCTGGTGGGGGATGTAGGCGAGTCCCGTTCGCGGCGAGAACGACGACGGCTGCCAGTCCTTCGTGCCGGGCGACGCAGGGCAGATCTCGCGCACGACCTTGCCCACCTCGGGCTTCTTGTCCGGCGCCAGCTCGAGCGAGCCGTTCGTCAGGTTGACACGACGCGACGTGGTGATGTACCCGAACGGCTCCGCCGACAGGATCTCGCCCGTCATGCGGTCCATCAGATAGACGTAGCCGTTGCGGTCGGGGTGGAGGAGCGCCTTGCGCGTCTGTCCCTTCCACGGCACG
>Ga0207674_10009062_pt1 | contig 11427 bp, 10 predicted proteins | sample KBSCornC72_FD_184303 | JGI IMG/M metagenome (GOLD analysis project Ga0207674, IMG submission 184303) | Corn rhizosphere microbial communities from Kellogg Biological Station, Michigan, USA - KBS Corn C7-2 (SPAdes) (version 2) | ecosystem: Host-associated > Plants > Roots > Rhizosphere > Soil ... | reverse complement strand
CACGATCGAAGTCGACATTTCGAAGGTCCAGCCGGGGCAGGGGATCAAGGTCAGCTGGCGCAAGCAGCCGGTGTTCGTCCGCAACCTGACGCCGAAGGAAATCGCGGCCGCGAACGCCGTCCCGCTCGACTCGCTGCGCGACCCGCAGAGCCTCGCCCAGCGGACCAAGCCGGGCAAGATGAACTGGCTGATCACGCTCGGCGTCTGCACCCATCTCGGCTGCGTTCCGCTCGGCATTACCGAGGGCGAAAACCGGGGGCCGTACGGCGGCTATTTCTGCCCGTGCCACGGCTCGGCCTACGACACTGCCGCCCGGATCCGGCAAGGCCCGGCGCCGCTCAACCTGCAGGTTCCGGACTACGAATTCAAATCGCCGACCATTGTCGAGATCGGGGCAGCGAAGAAATGAGCTTTTCCTGGGCCAAGCCCTACGAACCCAAGCATCCGTTCATGCGCTGGCTCGACGACCGGCTGCCGCTGCCGCGCATCGTCTACCATGCCACCGGACCCGGCTATCCGGTGCCGCGCAATCTCAACTTGTGGTGGAACTTCGGGGTCCTCGCCGGGATCTTCCTGACCATCCAGATCATCACCGGCATCGTCCTGGCGATGCATTTCTATGCGACCGGCGACGGCGCGTTCAACTCGGTCAACCAGCTGATCATGCGCGACGTCAACGCCGGCTGGCTGCTGCGCTACGCCCATATGAACGGCGCCAGCTTCTTCTTCATCGTGGTCTACGTCCACATCTTCCGCGGCCTGTTCTACGGCTCGTACAAGGCGCCGCGCGAGCTGGTGTGGATGCTCGGCCTCGTCATCTACCTGTTGATGATGGCCACGGCCTTCATGGGCTACGTCCTGCCGTGGGGGCAGATGAGCTATTGGGGGGCGCAGGTCATCACCGGCTTCTTCTCGGCCTTCCCGCTGGTCGGCGAGCCGATCCGGGTGTGGCTGCTCGGCGGCTATGCGCCTGACCAGGCGGCGCTGACCCGCTTCTTCTCGCTCCACTACCTGCTGCCGTTCGTGATCGCCGCGGTGGTCATCCTCCACATCTGGGCGCTGCACATCCCGGGGTCGGGCAACCCGACCGGGGTCGACGTCAAGGAGGAGAAGGACACGCTGCCGTTCCACCCGTTCTACACGGCCAAGGACGGCTGGTTCGCCGGGGCGTTCCTGACGCTCTACGCGATCGTCACCTTCTACGCCCCCAACTATCTCGGGCATGCCGACAATTACATTCCGGCGAACGCGCTCTCGACCCCGGCGCACATCGTCCCCGAATGGTATTTCTGGCCGTTCTACGCGATCCTGCGCTCGTTCACCGCCGACTTCATCCTGCCCGCCAAATTGTGGGGCGTGCTGGCGATGTTCACCTCGATCCTGCTGCTGTTCTTCCTGCCGTGGCTCGACAAGTCGCCGGTCCGCTCGGGCAGCTACCGGCCGGTGTTCAAGCGCTTTTTCCTGCTGCTGATCGTCGACGTCATCGTCCTCGGCTACGTCGGCGGTGCCGAGATCAACCCGTTCAACATCGCGCTCGGCCAGATCGCAGCGGCCTACTACTTCCTCCACTTCCTGGTGATCCTGCCGATCGTGTCGGCGTTCGAGACGCCCGATCCGCTGCCCAATTCGATCAGCGAATCCGTGCTTCACGGCGAGGCTGCGGAAGCGGCGCCGGCGGGTCAGGGCAAGCCGCGCCGCGGGTCCGTGGCGACGGCTGGTTAAAGGGGCAGACGCAGACATGATCCGGGTCATCAGTTTCGTTGTCGGAGTCGTCTTCGCGGGCGTCCTGCTGATCGCCATGATCGGCAACCTTTCGACCTATTTCACCAGCCCGCCGGCTCCGCTCCCGGCGGAGGAGTTCCACAAGGAGCCGAAGCCGCTCAAGCTGGCCAGCGACGGGCCGTTCGGCCGGTTCGACAACCAGCAGCTGCAGCGCGGCTTCCAGGTCTATTCGGAGGTCTGCTCGGCGTGCCACAGCCTCAAGCTCGCCTCGTTCCGCGAGCTCAAGGGGCTCGGCTACAACGAGGCCGAGATCAAGAAGATCGCGTCCGACTGGAAGACCGAGGTCCCGTCGATCAACCCCGACACGGGCGAGCCGGCGACGCGCAAGGCGTTGCCGTCCGACACCTTCCCGGCGCCGTTCCCGAACGAGACTGCGGCGCGGGCAGCGAACAATAATGCGCTGCCGCCCGACCTGACGCTGATCACCAAGGCGCGCGAGGGCGGGGCCGCCTACGTCTATTCGCTGCTGACCGGCTATCAGAACCAGCCAGCCGAGCTCTTGCATAAATTCCCGGACGCCAAGACCCCGCCGGGGCTGCACTACAATCCCTATTTCGCGAACCTCAACATCGCCATGCCGCAGCCGATCAAGGGCGGTGAGGTGACGTTCGCCGACGGCACTCCGAACACGCTCGAGAACGAGGCGCGGGACGTCGCCGCCTTCCTGGTGTGGGCGGGCGAGCCGAACCTCGGCAACCGTCACGCCGCCGGGCTCGCGGTGGTCGTGTTCCTGCTGTTCGCGTCGGTGCTGGCTTATCTCGCCTACCGCCAGATCTGGCACGAGGCGAAGCGCGTGGTGCGGGCGACCGGGCCGCTCGACCCCGAGAACCAGGCCAAGACCGCCCGCGCCAAGGCCAAGGCGAAGATCGCCGGCTAGCCCCGCGTCATTGCGCGCGTAGCGAAGCAGTCCAGCGCGACAGTCTGGATTGCCGCGGCTCCTGCGGAGCCTCGCAATGACGTAGTTCAGCCGCAGTTCACGCGGCCGGGCGTCATCGCAGATGAGTTCCCTCCGGTGTTTTGGAGACTCGACATGCGCATCTTCAATCTGCGCCTCGCCGCTGTGGCGTTAATCAGCGGCATCACCCTCGCCGGCTGCGGCTACAACGGCCTCTACGGCGGCCTCGGCACCGGCTACGGCAATTACGGCTACGGCGATTACGGCTACGGCTCGCCCTATGGCGGCTACGGCTATGGCTCGCCCTACGGCGGTTATGGCTACGGCTATGGGTCGCCCTATGGCGGCTACGGCTACGGCAACCCGTACGGCGGGTTCGGCGACTATCTCGGCTATGGCTCCGGCGGCTATCCGTACGGCTGGTACAACGGCTATTATTATCCGGGCAGCGGCTATTACGTGTACGACCGCAACCACCATCGCCGCCAGATCACGGACGCCGAGCGGCAGTATTGGCGGGACAAGTTCAACCGGATGACCAACGGCGCGACCGGCACGACCGGCACGACCGGCGTCAGGACGTCGAGCATCACGCCGCGCGAGAATTGGAGCGGGTTCAGGCGGATCCAGACGCGCAGCGCGACTTCGACCAACGCGGTCACGCCGCGCCAGTCGTGGGGCGACTACAACCGCAGCCGTGCGCGCAGCTCGGTCACGACCAGCAGCACCGACAATTCGGACCGCAGCCGTTCGTGGCGGCACTCGTCGTCGTCGTCGTCGGCGACGACCAGCTCGAGCTCGGACGACAACAGCAGCGATCGCGGCCGCGGCCACCGCCGCAACCGCGACTAGGGTCCAGGCGGCGGCCTAAGCGGGCCGCCGCCGGATCAACACGATCGAGGTGAAGCGCATCACCGGGACGCCGTCCTGGTTGGTGACGGTCGTCTCGGTGCGGAACGAGCCGAGCTCGGGCTTCGAGCGCGACGGCGTCTTGTCGATGATCTTGCCGCGGACGTGCAGCGTGTCGCCGGGATAGACCGGCTTCAGCCAGCGCAATTCGTCGATCCCGGGCGAGCCGAGGCCCGCCTGCTCCTCGCCGACGACCTTGCGGGCGATCACCGCCATGGTCATCGCCGCGGTGTGCCACCCGCTCGCGCAGAGCCGGCCGAAGTGGGTGTTGGCGGCACCCTCGTCGGACAGATGAAACGGCTGCGGGTCGTATTTGCGGGCGAACTCGAGCACTTCCTCGCGGGTCACCGCGTAGGAACCGAACTCGGTCTCGGCGCCGACTTCCAGATCTTCGAAATATCTCATTCGCCGTCATTGCGAGGAGCAGAGCGACGAAGCAATCCAGTTGTGCGCGGGCTGGATTGCTTCCTCCGACTCAAGGCCGGGGTCGCAATGACGGAATCGAGGCGCTAGGCTCTTCCCGTGGCGACGCAGGCACCCGTAACCGGCCGCTGGCATCCGCGCCTGATCGAGGCGGCGATGGCGATGAACGAGAACCGGCTCGACATCGCCGAGCGGCTGCTGAAACCGCACCTCAAGGAAGACCCGTTCGACGTCTCGGCGATCCGCATGCTGGGCGAGCTGGCGGCGCGGATCGGGCGCTGGCGCGATTCGGAGCATCTGCTGCGCCGGGCGATCGAGCTGGCGCCGGAGTGGACCGCGCCCAAGGCCAACCTCGCCCTGATCCTGGGGCGGACGGGCCGCCCCGCGGAAGCGATGGAATTGCTCGAGGATGTGTTCGCCCTCGAGCCGGACGAGATCGGCCACTGGAACCTCAAGGCCGCGACTCTCGGCCGGCTCGGCGACTTCGACGAAGCGATCGGCATCTACGAGGACGTGCTCGCCCGGACCCCGCGACAGGCGCGGGTGTGGCTGAGCTACGGCCATATGCTGAAGACGGTCGGCCGGCTCGACGAGGGGATCGACGCCTACCGCAAGGCGATCGAGGTCAAGCCGACGCTCGGCGAGGCGTGGTGGAGCCTCGCCAACCTCAAGACGGTGAAATTCACCGAAGCCGACGTGGCGGCGATGGAGCGGGCGCTGGAGGCGCCCGACCTCAGCGAAGAGGATCGCTTCCATCTCGATTTCGCGCTCGGCAAGGCGATGCACGACGCGGGCCGGATCGACGACGCCTTCCGCCATTATTCGGAAGCGAATGCGCTGCGCCTCAAGAGCCAGCCGTATGACCGCGACAAGATCCGAGTGACGGTCGACCGCTGCATCACGCTGTTCAGCGCGGAAACATTCGCCGAGCACGCGGGCGGCTGCGCGGCGCCGGATCCGATCTTCATCGTCGGGATGCCGCGCGCCGGATCGACCCTGGTCGAGCAGATCCTGGCCTCCCACAGCCTGGTCGAAGGCACCTCCGAACTGGCCGACATTCCGGCGCTCGCCCGGACCGTCGGGCCCTATCCCAAGGGCATGCTCGACCTCACGCAAGAGCGGCGGCGCGAGCTCGGCGAGGACTATCTCAAGCGCGCCGGAGTGCAGCGGCGGACCGACCGGCCGTATTTCATCGACAAGCTGCCCAACAACTGGCTGTTCGTGCCGTTTATCCGGCTGATCCTGCCCAACGCGACGATCATCGACGCGCGCCGCCATCCGCTCGCCTGCTGCCTGTCCAACTTCCGCCAGCATTTCGCGCGGGGCCAGCCGTTTACCTACGGCCTCGATTATGTCGGGGGCTATTATGCCGATTACGTCCGGCTGATGGCCCATCTCGACGCGGTCCTCCCGGGCTATGTCCACCGCGTGATCTACGAGCGGATGGTCGACGACACCGAAGCGGAGGTTCGGGCGCTGCTCGACCATTGCGGGCTCGAGTTCGAGCCGCAGGTGCTCGAATTCTACAAGACCGAGCGGGCGGTGCGGACGGCGAGCTCGGAGCAGGTGCGCCAGCCGATCTACCGCGACGCGACCGACGAATGGCGCCCGTACGAGTCGCATCTCGGCCCGCTCAAGGCGGCCCTCGGCGACGTCCTCGAGGCCTACCCCGAGGCGCCCGCGTCCTTCACGCAACGCTAGGTCGATAATCGTCACACGTCCGTCATAACTGCCGTTGACAAGCGCGCCGCGCTCTGTCGCTATGCGCCCAAATAGCGAATGGGGGCATTCGATGAACGACCGCACGTTCCGCTCAGCTCTGCTCGGGCTACTCGCATCCACAGCGCTGGCAACGCCGGCATTCGCACAAACTCCGCCAGCGACCGGAACGGCGCCGGCGCCGGCGCCTGCCGCCGAGGGCGCTGACCAGTCCGAGATCATCATCACCGCGACCAAGCGCGAGGAGAACCTCCAGAACGTCCCGATCAGCGTCCAGGCGATCGGCACCAAGCGGCTCGACCAGCTCAACATCTCGAACTTCGAACAGTACACCAAGCAGTTGCCGTCGGTCAGCTTCCAGTCGGCCCAGCCGGGCGTCACCGTGGTCTACATGCGCGGCGTCGCGACCGGCGGCGACGGCAACCACTCGGGCTCGCTGCCGTCGGTCGGCTCGTACCTCGACGAGCAGCCGGTGACGACGATCGGCGGAACGCTCGACGTCCACATCTACGACATCGCCCGGATCGAGAGCCTCGCCGGGCCGCAGGGCACGCTGTACGGCGCATCGAGCGAGGCGGGCACGATCCGCATCATCACCAACAAGCCGGAGCTGGGGGTCACGACCGGCCGCGTCGACGCCGAGGTCAACAGCGTGGCGCACGGCGGCGATATCGGCGGCAAGCTCGAGGGCATGATCAACGTCCCGCTCGCCGACCGCATCGCGTTCCGCGGGGTCGCCTTCTGGCAGCACGACGCCGGCTTCATCGACAACATCCACGGCGAGCGCACCTATTATGCGATCGAGAATGCGGACGGATCGGACGACGTTCCGGATCTCACGGTCACCAACACCGGGCTGGAAAAGAAGAATTTCAACGACTTGACGACCTACGGCGGCCGCGCGGCGCTGAAGGTCGACCTCAACGACAATTGGACCGCGACTCCGACCTTCATGTACCAGCACATGAAGGCCAACGGCGTCTTCTTCTTCGATCCAGCGCTCGACGACGGGGCGTACAAGATCGACCGCTTCCGCGACGACGTGCGCAAGGACAAGTTCTGGCAGGCGGCGCTGACCATCCAGGGCAAGATCGCCAATTTCGACGTGACCTATGCCGGCGCCTACATGGACCGGAAGACCTTCACGCTCAGCGATTACGCCGATTATGCCGACGCCTACGACCAGCTCTACGCGGCCTACGGCGGCCTCGCTTATTTCTACTACCAGGACAGCGCGGGCAATTTCATCAACCCGCAGCAGTTCATCATCGGCACCGACCACTTCAAGAAGATGAGCCAGGAGCTGCGCTTCGCCTCGCCGTCGGACAAGCCGTTCCGGGTGATCGCCGGCCTGTTCTACCAGCGCCAGTCGAACCTCATCCACCAGGATTACAAGATCGACAATCTCGATCCGCTCCTGTCGGTCAACGGCCTCCCCGGGACGCTGTGGCTGACCCAGCAGAAGCGCGTCGACAAGGACTATGCCGCGTTCGGCGAAGCGAGCTTCGACGTCACGCCGCAGATCACGCTGACGGCCGGCGGGCGATGGTACAAGTTCGACAACAGCCTGGTCGGCTTCTTCGGCTTCGGGCGGAACCCCGGCGACGGCGGCGACGGTCCGTTCTCGGCCTTCCCGCGCAACGCCGCGGGCAGCAACCGGACCGGAGTCGCGGCCTGCTGGACCGCCAGCGGCGAGCGCCTCTACGACCGCGACACCGATACCTATGCGAGCGACCGAACGCTCTTGCCGCCGGTGGTGGCCGGCGGTCCCTGCACCAACCTCGGCGATTTCGTGAACGGCAAGGTGGTGCCCAAACGGGTCAAGGACACCGGCTTCATCCACCGCCTCAACGCGACCTGGAAGCCGCATGACGGGCTGATGTTCTACGCGACCTGGTCGCGCGGCTTCCGGCCGGGCGGAATCAACCGCCGCGGCGACGTCCCGCCGTACGATGCCGACTTCCTCAGCAACTGGGAGCTGGGATGGAAGACCACCTTCGGGCCGTTCCGCTGGAACGGCGCGCTCTATCACCAGAAGTGGAAGAAGTTCCAGTTCAGCTTCCTCGGCCAGAACAGCTTCACCGAGATCCACAACGGCAAGAACGCCAGGATCAACGGCGTTGAAACCGACATCAACTATGCCAGCGGCGGGCTGACGCTGAATGCGGCGGCCGCCTATACGGACGCCAAAACCCAGGGCAACATCTGCGGAGCGGTGGCCGATACGACCAGCGATTGCAGCCTGAGCTTCATCTCGGTGCCGGACGGCAGCCGCTTGCCGGTCACCCCGAAGTTCAAGGGCTCGGCGACGGCGCGCTACAGCTTCCCGGCGTTCGGGGACGCCAAGGCGCACGTCCAGGGCGGAATCGCCTACAAGGGCTCGGCGCGGTCGTCGCTGCGCAGCCTGACGCCGCTCTCCGGCGTCGGCTTCGACTGCACGTCGCTCGGCTTTGCCACCTGCGATCCCAACCTGTGGCAAGGCAAGATCCGCTCCTCGACCGTGGTCGACTTCTTCGCCGGGCTCGACTGGCCGAAATGGAACGTCGAGGCGTTCGTCACCAACATCTTCGACAGCCGCGACGAGCTGTCGCGCGGGGTCAACTGCGGCAGCTGCACGCGGACGCTGGTCGTCCCCGGACGCCCGCGGACGATCGGCATCCGGACGGGCGTTAAGTTCTAGCGATCCGCCCGGCGGAGCTGCGCTTCGGCGCGGCGATCGTCGCGCTTGCGGCGCTGTGGCTGGCGATGCTGGCGCTCGGCGGCGGGCCGCTCGACCGGGCGATCTACGAGGCGCTCTATGCCGGGCACCGGCCCGCGCTGGCGGTGCTCGCGCACGCTTTGACGGCGCTCGGCGACCCGACCGTGCTGATCGCCGCGGGCATCGTCTGTGCCGTGGGGCTGTGGATCGCGGGACATCGTCATTTGCCGCTGGTGCTGGTCGCGATCGTCGGGCTCGGACGGGTCCTTAGCGAGCTTCAGAAATATTGGGTCGCGCGGGTCCGGCCGGACCTCGAGCCGCATCTGGTGGTGGTCAGGACCTCGTCCTTCCCGAGCGGGCATGCGGCGAGCTCGATGATCTTCTATTTGGCGCTGGCGCTGGCGCTGACGGCCAAGACGCGCTGGCAGCGGCCGGCGGCGGCGGGCGCGATCCTGCTGTCGCTGGCGATCGGCGCGAGCCGGGTGATGCTCGGCGTGCACTGGCCGAGCGACGTGATCGGCGGGTGGGCGTTTGGGATGCTGTGGGTGCTGCTTACGCTGCGGCTCGCGCAGCGGCTGTTTCCGGCCTAATGTGCCGCGCCTGATGAGGGGAGCAGCAATGGGAAAACGACCGATCACGCTGATCGCCGCGATCATATTCGCGGTGATGACCCTGGCGCACATCTACCGGCTCATGACTCACTTCCAGATCGTCGTCGGGAGCCACGTCATCCCGGAATCGGCGAGCTATGCCGCGATCGTCATCACCGGCGCTTTGGCGATCGGCCTGTTCCGCGAAGCTAGACGTTGAAGCGGAACAGCAGGACGTCGCCGTCCTGCACGACATAGTCCTTGCCCTCGGCCCGCATCCTGCCGGCATCCTTGGCGCCGGCTTCGCCCCCGAACTGGACGAAATCGTCATAGGCGATGGTCTCGGCGCGGATGAAGCCGCGCTCGAAGTCGGTATGGATCTCGCCCGCCGCCTCGGGCGCCCGCGCGCCGCGGTGCACGGTCCAGGCGCGCGCTTCCTTGGGTCCCGCGGTGAAGAAGGTGATGAGGCCGAGCAGTTCGTAGCCGGCCAGGATCATCCGGGCGAGGCCGGTCTCGTGGAGGCCAAGGTCGGACAGGAAGACATCGCGCTCGTCGGGCGGGAGGGTGGCGATCTCGGCCTCGATCGCGGCGGAAATGACCACCGCCTTGGCATTCTCCGCCGCGGCCCGGGCGAACACGCGCTCGGAGAGGGAATTGCCGGTCGCGGCATCGCCTTCGTCGACGTTGCACACGTAGAGCACCGGCTTGGCAGTCAGCAGCTGCGCGCGCTGCAGCGCTTTTTCCTCCTCATGGTCCTTGGGCTTGACCAGCCGCGCCGGCTTCGACGCCTGGAGCAGGTCGAGCGCCTGGCCGAGCACGCTCGCCTCGATCTTCGCCTCCTTGTCGCCCTGCTGCGCCTTCTTGACGAGGTTGGGGACGCGCCGCTCGAGCGATTCCAAATCGGCGAGCATCAGCTCGGTCTCGACGACTTCCGCGTCGGCGATCGGGTCCACCCGGCCCTCGACATGGGTGACGTCGCCGCCCTCGAAGCAGCGCAGCACGTGGATGATCGCGTCGACCTCGCGGATGTTGGCGAGGAACTGGTTGCCGAGACCTTCGCCCTTGGACGCGCCGCGGACGAGGCCGGCGATGTCGACGAACTCGATCTGGGACTCGATCTCCTGCGCCGACTTGGCGATCTCGCGGATCCGGTCGAGGCGCGGGTCGGGGACCGCGACGCGGCCGACGTTGGGCTCGATCGTGCAGAACGGATAATTCGCCGCCTGTGCCGCGGCGGTCTCGGTCAAAGCATTGAAAAGCGTCGATTTGCCGACGTTCGGCAGGCCGACAATGCCGCAGCGGAAGCCCATGAACACTCCATGACATTCGTCATGCTGAACTCGTTTCAGCATCCATTCCGGAGACCGCAATGAGGCTCGCCGATGGACCCTGAAACAAGTTCAGGGTGACGGGTTTGGTGGCCCCTTAAGCAAAGTTGAAGCTGATGCTCAACCGCTCGCCCTTGCCGGCGCCGGCGAGCACTTCGTGGCGCAGCCAGCTTTCCCACAGCAGCAGCAGGCCGGGGCGGGGCGCGACGGTGACGAAACTGTCGTCGCGCGGCGGGGCGGCCATCATCAGCGGCAGGCGCGGGTCCTCGAAGCGGATGGCGCCCGACCCCGCGGGCACGGCGACGTACAAAGTGCCGGAAATGATGCTGTGCGGGTGAATGTGTCCACTGTGCTGCCCACCGGATTTCAACAGGTTCGCCCACAGGCTGTCGAGCTTGGGCTTGCGGCCGAGGTCGAAGCCACATTCGGCGGCGAAGGTCGCGGCGTGGCGGGTGAGGAGCTTAGCCAGGTCGCTGAACGCCGGGTCGCGCTTGGGCAGGTCATTCAAGGAGGCGTAGCTGGTGTAGCCGGCATAATGATGCTCGTTTGACCAGCGGCGCCCGGCTTCATCGTCGCGCGCCAGCGCGCGGATCGAGTGCGCGAGGTCGTCCAGCAGGCGCTCGTCGCCGAGCTCCGTTTCATAGAGTTGGGTGGCGAAGAGCGAGCGGGTCATTCGCTCTGCTGCAACCTGAGTGCGACTTCGCTCATGAAGCGGGCGTCGTCGCCGTCGGCGAGCCAGTCGGCCTCGGCGGCGATCGCGGCGAGGACGTCGGACAAGGGCTCCATCTCGGCCTTGGAGTAGTTGCCGAGGACGTGGGGGGTGACGAGGTGCTTGAGGCCGGGACCGGGGTGGCCGATGCCGATGCGCACGCGGCGGAAATCGGGGCCGAACACGGCGTCGATCGAGCGCAGGCCGTTATGGCCGGCGAGGCCGCCGCCGACCCGCACCTTGACCTTGAACGGGGCGAGGTCGAGCTCGTCGTGGAACACGGTCAAAGCGTCCAAATCGAGCTTGTAGAAATTGAGCGCCTGCTGAACCGCGTCGCCGCTGTCGTTCATATAGGTCTGAGGCTTCAGCAGCAG
>Ga0207674_10009061_pt1 | contig 11427 bp, 9 predicted proteins | sample KBSCornC72_FD_184303 | JGI IMG/M metagenome (GOLD analysis project Ga0207674, IMG submission 184303) | Corn rhizosphere microbial communities from Kellogg Biological Station, Michigan, USA - KBS Corn C7-2 (SPAdes) (version 2) | ecosystem: Host-associated > Plants > Roots > Rhizosphere > Soil ... | reverse complement strand
CGTTCGGGAGATTATTTAGTTCAATAGTCACGAAACGAGAAGGAGATGAGGAAGATCATCGCGGAATCAATTTCGGTCCGCCTCGTTGGGTTCGCATTCAGCTCGGCGAGAATTTCATACGCTTCTTCTATAGCGATGATGAAAAGCAATGGACTGAGTTGAGGACGGTGCCAAGACCGAAAGCTTTTGTGGGCGCGCCAAAATGGCTCGTGGTTGGGAAATATTACGAGACCGAGGATCGCCCTTTTGCGATAAAGGCCGGATCACAAACCAGCGGCTCAGGAACAAACGCATACGGCGACCAGATTTGGCAGGGAGGCGACAGGATTGGCGGGAGGATTCTGGAGGTGAAAGTGCAAGAAACGCCGGCAGCCGAACGAAAGCTCAGCGGTGCTGAAGTTAAGAAACTGCGCGAGCCAAAAGTCGATCCCGTTACGGCCGCGGTAAGGAAAAGCAAAGCTGACCCCAGTTACGAAAGCATCGTGAGTTTCTATCCCCCATTTAAATTGCCGCGAGAGGTAGTCGGGGTGCCGGTGCATCCGCTGGATATCGGAGTCGACCGGCTCGGAAGATTCGATGTCAGCCCCTGGTCGGCTGAACCGGTCGCGTGGTTCGAGGTAGGTGAACCGGGTACTTCATTGGGCCGGGACGGCGAACCATTCAAGAGGCGATTAAAAAAAGGATATTTGCCCATTGATGCCTTAAGCATCAACCGAAGCGGAACGGATTACGAACTTACAATATTCGGTTGGTCGGAAGATTTTAACGTGGAAAAGCCGTTGTATGCCTATGCACGTCTCAGGGCTAAGATTGGGGGAAATAATGCTTCGCGGAAGGCGGCTTTGGTGACACCAAAGAAACAGAGAAAAGACTTTGAACTGAAGGACGAACCTAAGGGGACCGCCGCGGTATGCTTACGCTTCAAGTTTCCCGAGCCGGGCACGGTGGAGGAGATTTCGGCCCAGGAATTCGAAAGCAAAGAGGCGGAGGTTGCGAAACGTTGGGAAGAATGGCTCGCTCCCGCAACGCGATTCGAGGTTCCAGAGAGGCGGGTGATGGAGGCCTATCGGGCATGGCTCACCTATTCGTTAATTAACGCGGATACGGTCAACGGCTACATCGAGCCGCATGATGGAACCGGTTTTTACGATGAGATGTTTGGTAACAGTGTGTCGGTCCACACAATGGCGCTGGACATGTATGGCTTGCACGATTATGCCACGAAGATTTTGGACATGCAGCGGCATTTTCAGCAGACAAACGGCCTCTATACACAGGTCTGTGGATTGACAGACCCCGGCGGCTTCCTCGTCGGTTTAGCCAGGCATTATCGAATGACGGCGGACAAAACCTGGCTTCGGCGGGTCAAGCCAAACATAATCAACCAATGTAATTGGATCATTGCGCAACGGCAAAAGACTCCGACCACTGGCGTGGCACGCGGCCTGATCAAGTTTCGGCCATACAACGATTATGTCGCGGAGGTTTACAATTACCTTGGAAATGTCTGGTGCGCGCAAGGATTAGCTGAAACCGCGGCGGCACTGGAAACCATCGGCGCTCCAGAAGCGAAGAACATCGCAATGGAAGCGCAGAAATATCGAAAGGATATTCTCGATTCAATGGAAGCAGCGGCTTTCAAGCATCAAGGACAAACGCTGCTCCCGTTGGAGCCTGACACGCATCGGATGCTCAAGCTCGAACGATACAAAGGAGCGGGATATTACTGCTTGAGCGCAAGTCCGCTGCTCGGAATCGGCTTTCTTTCGGCCTGGGACAAACCGACAACATTATACGTGGATGCACTGGAAAAGCGCGGCGGATTGATTGCGGGTCTATGTGAATTCGAAACCGGAATCGATCATGCCTACACGTACGGCTATTTGTTGAATGCTCTAAGGCGAGGAGATCCCCGAAAAACCTTGCTCGGTTTCTATTCAATGCTGGCGTTTGGAATGACCAGGGACACGTATTCGCCGGTCGACGTGACGATGATTGAGACAGGCGAAAACCATCTCACATTACCACACTTATATTCATGCACCGAACAATTGCGATTGTTGCGCGCTTTATTGATTATGGACGAAGGGAATGAGCTGAAACTGGGCGAGGCAATCCCACGGCAATGGCTCGAGCCTGGAAAGAAAGTGAGTGTGAAAGCTGCACCAACGGAATTCGGAGACGTAAGTTACGAGATTCGGGCGCGTCAGGACGGCTCAATGGACGTTCACATTGATCCGCCGAAACGACAAACACCCTCGAAAATAACGCTCAAGATCCGCGCGCCCGGTGAGCGCAAAATTGCAAAGGTGGATGGGGTCGCGGGTGTGAAGTTCTCGAATGAAACGATTGTCTTGCCGAAATCAATCGCCCCATTCGATTTGATCGTGAATCTTAAAAACTAGCACCACCTAGAACGAAAATTCCGCGTAAAACTTGGGGCGCGGTGTCCTCACCGCGCCGGTTCTATTCGGCGCGCTTACAAAACCCCGTATTCATCAAAAACATCTCGGAGTTTCCGTCCTTTCAGAAGCTCTCGCCGTGAAGCGTTTTCTTTTCCCACCTTTTTGGCAGCGAGTTCCATGACCTTGTCTTCGATCTCAATCGGAATAACGACTACGCCATCGAAATCGCCGAAGATCAATTCTCCTGGTCGAACCAAAACTTCCCCGCAACGAACGGGAACGTCGTAAGCCATAACTCGTCCACGACCCTTGCTATCGACGGGGCGGATGCCGGCATGAAAGACGGGAAATTCCATTTTGAGGATGCGTTTACAATCGCGGACCAGGCCATCGCAGACGCAGCCGACCGCGCCATTCTGTTTCGCGACCGTCGTCATCAACTCGCCCCAGGGTGCGATTGTGCCGCTGGTGTCCGTCGAGTGAATGGCGACATCACCGGGTTTCAGAGAATCCATCGCTTCGATTTCGAGGCCATAGGGGTCACCATCGACACTATAGTCTGTTTCCATCCAACGAAATGTTCGAGCGCGGCCGACGATAACACAATTTTCGGAATCGAGGGGGCGCAGTCGCTGGTGCATTGCCTGGGAGCGGAAACCGAGATCGTCGAGAATGTCGCAGACAGCGGCAGCGTATAAATTTTGGCGAACCCACTGGAATCGCTGAATGTCTTTGGATTCAAGTTCGGATTTTTGGCGTCGGCCGACTACTTTGGGAGCGCCGTTATGACGGCCATTGCGACTGTTCGGGGTAATAGATGACATATGATCTCCTAGTTATGATCCTGCGTATGCGATGCAATCCACTTCGTATTTCACCAGGTTGCCAAGGCAACCGATGAGAGTTGTGCGTGCGGGGAAAGGTTCGGAAAAAAATTCGCGATAAATGCGATTGTGAGTGTCCCAATCACCTTGATTCGCGAGATAACAACGGACTTGAACGACGTGAGAAAAATCCAACCCGGCTGCCTTCAAGGTGCGCCCGATATTGGCATAGGTCCGGCGGGCTTCGTTTTCGAAAGTGTCCGCGATGATTCGGCCGTTTTCATCCACTGAAGCAAGGCCGGAAAGAAAAACGAAATCGCCGGCACGAACAGCCGTCGAGAACGGCAACGGGCCCTTGATCACGCCACGGCCAGAAATAGGTTGGAACGCTGCGGTCATTGAGCAGAAGCCGTTTTGACCTTCGAGTTCTCGGAGGAGGTCGGTGCGCTGAGGATTTTGCGACGAGCATGGTTCAGCCACTCTTCGTTTTTGGGAAAATCGGCGTAGGTCTTTAGATCGGAAAGCATCGAATCATCCGGCCTGACCCCAGCGCTCTGAAGGATGGCGTAGTCTTGGAGCGATTCAGAAAAAACTTCCCAGCGCAACGAATCGATTAGCCCCTGTTCCCCCGGATAGATCATGAACGGATCTCCGAACGGAATGCCTGGCCAATCTCCATTCGACGCATCGTGGAATGGATCGCCGGCTTCTTCTTTTTCCATTTTATCCCAATAATTGAAACCCCAATGAAGAAAACCCTTGGCGCCAAGATGATAAAAAAGCCAGCCGGACATTCGCACCTTCGCCAGTGGCGTGTCCATGAACCGATTCAACCATGGACCTTGCGGACCGCAACAATAGTAAACCCAATGCGGAATTTTTGCGTCGATATAAGCCTGCGCCGAGCTCACGATTGGAATCGGCATATCGGTCAGGCCTTCTTTGCCATACCGAATGTCACTCAGGGCGTCCATCACCTTCATCCAGGGGGCGAGTTCCTGCAAAACCTTCCGGGCACGTCGATAGTTTTCGACGTGCTGTCCGCTGCCGGGTTCGTCCGAAAGATGAAAGTACGAGGCTTCGAGCATTTTTTCGCGCACGAGAAAGTCATGAAATTCAGGCAAAAATTGCCGCAGGAAATTGAGATAGGTCTCGGACGTCGCTTTGGTATCAGGCGGCCAGAGCATCACGTATTTGTCGTCCACCTTTTTGTAAATACGCATAGGATTTTCAACTCCCCAATAAATCCACATGTGCGACCACTCGAATTGTTTGAAGCCGATCTCTTTCACCATATCGGTGAACTTCTTCACTTCGGACCAATCAAAAACGTATTTGCCGGGGCTGGGCTCGTTAACAACAAGTAACTGGCAGGGATGTTTGAACGTCTCGCGTCGATCGAAAAATACTGGCACATAAACGACATCGGAGCCATGGTCGAGCATGTCCTCAAGTTGAGCTCGGGTGAGTTTGTACCAGCGCTCATCAAACATACCGGTCTTGTAGTAGTCCCACGTTGCCTCCCCGCGCCACCAATGGATAACGGGAAAATCATGTCGCGGCTGAACGACCAGTTTGCTGATCTCCAATTGCGCAGGAAGTTCGACCTTCTGCTTCCCGCCTGCCATCGATAATTCCACCTTTATGGCGCGAGAACCTGGCGAAGCCGAGGCTGGAATTCGGAGGCTGATCCAGAACGAGCGGCTTTCCTGCGGGCCAAGTACGATGGAGTTTTGCGGATAAAGCGGATCCGGCACCAAACCGGGAAGAAATTCTGTGCCCTCAAGCTCACTCACGTCTGTATTTGGAGTGAGATGCGGCATAGGCACTAAGCCAACCGCTCTGACCTGAGACTTCAAATCGTCAATACCCGAGACCGAACATTCGACTTTCAAAGGATGGGTGCTTCGATTTTGCACGCAGGCCTGAAACGAGATTTTGCCGTTTCGAGGTGCGATTAGATCAAGATTTGTTTCGCCGGGAAGAGATTTCGGATAGACGCGATGCAGAGAGGATTCAAGCCATAATGCGGAATTGATGCCAGCTTTGGAATCGTTCAAAATCAACGGCTCGGCGGCGGAAAGACCTTGAGCCAACGCAGCCAACAGCACGATCGCGATAAAAAATCGATGGAATTGCAGCGGGTGGAGTTGGAAAATGGCCGGCAGTGCAGATTCTCGGCGATTAATTGTTGACAGCAATCGCATATATTTGTTGACAAAGAATAAAGACTTATCAGGATAGTGCAAGAAAAATTCATGGAAAAATTTAAGAGTTTCAGTGCCAAATGAAAATCTCTGGCGTTCGGACATTTCCAATTACTCTGACCGTACGTCCGGAATTTTACATCGTCTCCTCGGCGGGCGCTCACGCCATTTCCCGGTATGTGGTTGTGGCTATCGAAACCGACGAAGGAGTAACGGGTTGGGGAGAAGCCACCGTAGTCCCCTTGTGGAGCGGGGAAAGCCAGGGCGGAGCAATCGCATTGATACAGGACTACATTGCGCCGTTACTGAGGAATCGTGATCCGTCGGAAATCGATTTTAAGGAAATCGATTCCATCGCCATCGACAACCATTTTACCAAAGCCGCTATAGAAATGGCCCTTCTGGATTTGCTCGGCCAACAGCAACAAAAGCCAATATACGAGATGCTCGGCGGAGCGAAGAATTCGCTGCGAATTCCAATTAAATTCAGCATTGGCCTGCGCGAACCGGAGGACACAGCCGCAATTGCCGCTGAAAAAGTTCGGCAAGGATTTACCGCGATCAAAATAAAGGTCGGTCCTGACTCCGCAAAAGACTTACGCCGAGTCAAAGCGGTTCGCGAAGCCATTGGATCTAAAATTAAATTGAATGTGGACGTAAACGGAGGGTGGTCGGTTGAGCAAGCCATTCGGGAGATTCCCCGCTATTATGAATTTGGCCTCGAATACGTCGAGCAACCGACACCGCGTTGGGACATCGATGGCATGGCCAAAGTTCGGGCTGCGGTCGATGTGCCAATCATGGCGGATGAAGCCGTCTTCGCAATCTGGCAGGCTGAAGAAGTTATCAAAAAGAAGGCCGCGGACTTGATTAGCATTTACCCAGGAAAGAACGGCGGAATTCTGAAATCGCAAAAAATTTGCAAACTGGCGGAAGACGCGGGCATTGGCTGCCATCTTGGCTCAAATCTGGAATGGGACATTGGAACCGCGGCGATGTGTCACTTGGCAGCGGCGTGCGCGAACGTGCAGGTGGGCAGATTTCCCGTGGATATTTTGGGGCCACTTTATTATGCAGTGCATCCACGCAACAAACCGATCCGATTTGAAAATGGATGCGTGATCACACCGAGCGGGCCCGGGTTGGGAATTGAAATTGATCCAGAGGAAATTGAATCACTCACTGAAGCGAAAGAAGTTATGGCATGATCGTAGATTGTCACTCACACATCCAGGAGTACCCGGGTCACATCTCGGAGGAATTTGCGGCGGAAGCGAATGCCCGTTCGCGGGGCAAACCAATTGAACTGCACACGCCACCGGAACGGCATTGGGCGGCAATGGAGAACGTGAACAAGGCCATCGTATTCGGCGTGCGCGCCTTTCACTCAGGGTTGACCAGTCCCAATGAATACATTGCCGATTATGTTCGAGCTCATCCCGAAAAATTGATCGGATTCGCGGCGGTCGATCCGGCGCAGGACGACGTGCGGGAAATCCTGGAGCATGCCACAGACGATTTGAAATTGCGCGGCGCAAAACTCGGGCCGATTTACCAAAACATTCATCCGATGGATGAGCGGATGCTGCCGGTTTATGAATTTTGCCAGAAACGCAACCTCCCGATCATGATCCATCAGGGAACGACGTTCCCTCGGCGCGCACCATTAAAATTTTCACTGCCGATCCTTCTGGAAGATGTCGCAATGAAATTTCCGGATTTGAAAATGATTATTGCGCACATGGGTCATCCGTGGATTGCGGAGACCGTCGTACTAATTCGCAAGCAGCCGAATTTCTTTGCCGATATTTCCGCGCTTCATTACCGGCCATGGCAATTTTACAACGGCCTAATCTGCGCGAAGGAGTATGGCGTCTTGAACAAGCTGCTCTTCGGCTCGGATTATCCTTACACAAATCCCGATGCCACAATCAAAGATCTCCGCAACATCAACAAAATGATCGAAGGAACAAACCTGCCGAAACTCAGCTCCGAAGAGATCGAGGCTCTCATTCACAGCCCCACATTGCAGTTGCTCGAACTCGAATAAATGGGCCGCGTAAAAGACAAAATCGCGATTGTAACCGGAGCAGCGCAAGGCATTGGGCAAGCGATCAGCCAGGTCCTCGCTGAAGAAGGCGCATGGGTGCTTGTGACGGACATCAATCGCGAACTGGCGGAGAAAACGGCTGCGGACATTCGGCAAAATGGCGGACAGGCCGAATCATGCCGCGTTGATCTCGGTTCCCGCGAAGAAATCGAAAAGGCAGTGAAATTGGCGACCGATAAATTCGGGCGCGTTGACGTGCTTTGCAACAACGCTGCTTACATCGGCCAGTGGCATGATGTGCTGAATGCAACCGAAGAGGAGTGGCAGGGATGTCTGCAAACCACTTTGTTGGGAACCCAGAATTTTACTCGGGCGGTATTGCCATCGATGATCAAACAGAAGAACGGTTCAATCATAATCACGTCCTCGATACAAGGCGTGGTCGCATGCCCAAATTCCGCCAGTTACACAACGGCGAAAGCGGGACTGATCGGATTCGCTCGAAGTGCGGCATGCGATTATGGCAAGCACAGCATCCGCGTCAATGTCATCGCTCCTGGTCCGATTAAGGTCGGCTATTCTCCCCTGCCCGGCCATCCGGCGCATACGTACCAAATCAACAACACCTTTCTCGGCCGAGTCGGAATGCCGCGAGAAGTCGGCCTGGCGGCCCTGTTTTTGGCTTCTGATGAATCCTCCTATGTCACTGGCGCCGTGCTGCCGGTCGATGGCGGGTGGACGGCAATGTAGGAAAGCAAATCGCAAATATGTTAATCGGTTACGTTTTTTTGGTCACAGCAATTGTGGCGTTCGGCACTCTGGGAATTTTCCACAAAGTCGCGGATCATCCGAATTGCCGTCCGAAGATGACCGCTTTGTTGCTGCACTTTTGGGGCGGTGTAATGGCGATTGGTTATACCGTCTTCGCGGATTCGCACGGATTACACTTTCCGAATTCCGTGATCGCGATCGGCGCTTCTGCCGGGCTGATTGCATCACTGACTTTGTTCGTTTTTCAAACCGGTTTGAAGTACGGCAAAATCTCGACCAGTTGGCTCATCATTAATCTCACAACAGCCGTGCCCGTGCTCATTTCGATTTTCATTTTCAACGAAAAACTCAATCCAGCTAAGGCCGTGGGAGTGCTGCTGGTCTTCGCCGCGATTTTTATGTTGTGGCTCGACAAGAAAAAAGACCTTCAGAAAGCAGCCAGTCTGGACGAAGGGCCGAACAAAACAGATAAATCGAAATGGCTGCCGCTCATGTTGATTACGTTTTTGGGACAAGGGCTCGCCTCTTCAAGCCAAAAGGTCCTGGTCGAGGCCAATGTTGCAAATTACGTCTGGCAGTTTCTCATCGTTCTCTATTGGGCAGGCTTCTTCGTCATTCTCGCGCTGAGCGTTTTTCGCGAGGCATGGCCGAATCGCCGCGAATGGACAACCGCATTCGTTATGGCGGTTTGCAGCGTGGTCGGAAATGTAGCAATGACTACGTCGCTTAAAACTGTCAACGGTTCAATAGCGTACCCCGCGAGCAACGGGAGCTTGCTCATGGTAGTTATCGGTGGAGTCTTTCTGTTTCGCGAAAAAATTCATCCGATTGGGCTGGCGGGAATTGCGTGCGGCATCTGCGCCATTCTGATCCTGTTGTGATTTAGAGAAATTCTTTCTGCAGTTTCCAATTATGAATTCTTCAAATTCTTCGGCTTCTCAATGGCACGTCGGCGTCGCCCGTCGAAAAATCACACCAGAAAAACACGTCGAACTTGCCGGCCTCGGCTACTATTTGAATCGCACACCTGAAAGTGTTCGCGACGATCTGACGGCCACGGCATTAGTAATTGAGGACAGTCGTGGAAACGCTGTCGCGCTCGTGGCCCTCGACATCATGTATGCCGATGAAAACTTTACACGAAAGATTCGAGAACAGGTCGCGGCGAATACGAACATTCCGCAAAACGCAATTTGTGTGAATTGCTCGCACAGCCACAACGCGCCCAGCGCCGCATTCGTCAGAGGAGTAGGCGAATTGGATGCAGAATACATAGCACGCACTGCACAATCTGCTGCTGCGGCCATCTTTCAGGCCTGGCAGGAACGTAAGCCTGCAAATCTCAGAGTCGGTTTTGGCGAAGCGAAAGGCATGGCCTTCAACCGCACGAGGGAGAACGGTCCAATCGATTCCAAACTTGGCGTTTTGTGTGCCGATACGCTCGACGGCAAGCCACTGGCCGTTGCAGTGAATTTTCACTGCCACCTCAATGCACATCTTGAAGTGGATTTGCGAACGGTCAGCCGCGATTGGTCCGGTGAAGTCGTGGATCAAATCGAGACGGCCCTGCCCGGCGCGACTGCTCTTTATTTGCAGGGCACTTGCGGCGACGTCATGATCTCGTTCGATTTTGCTTCGACCAGACGCCGATTCGAGACTGCTCGGGAAATTACTCGCGTTGCTCTGGAAGCGCGCGATAATGCGCGCCCAGTTTCGGGCTCCATTCAAGCATTGACCGATCGAATCAAGCTTCCAACGCGGCGTTGGACAATGGAAGAGATAAATCGCGATCGCGAGGAAGCGTTGCATCGGCTGAAAACCGGCGACACGAAGGATTGGCTGACTGGTTTTGCGCGGGTAATCGTGACTTATCCCGACCGGCTGCCGAAACGATACGGCGGCAGTGTCGAAAAAACGGTAGCAGCAGTCTCACGGTTTGGAGTCGAATGGACCGAGGCGATTCTGCCCAATTTGAATTCGCGGCCCGAGCTCATAGAAACCGAGGTGCAGGCGATGCGGATCGGTGATTTATGGCTGGTCGCGCATTCGTCCGAACTGTTCTCCTCGCTCGGTTTGGAATTACGACGGCGGTGGCCGCATCCGGACCTGTTTATGCTCGGCTATTCGAATGGAGCAATCGGTTATCTTCCTGATGCATACGATGTTGCCCGTAAAAGCTATGCTGCGAACCAGTCCCCGAAATTCACCGGGCAATTTCCTTTTGTTGAGAATTCTGGCGACGCCATGGTGGCGGGTCTGGAACAGGCATTAACAAAACTGACGGCCTCTGGCGAGTAACCCTTGTCAGCCAAGGCAACCGCCGGAAATGTAGCACCTTTGTTGCATTTTGTAGCACCCTGGATAGCGATTTTGTACAAGCGGGCTAGGCGATGTAGCACTGTAGCACCCTGTATGGGCGATGAAGGTGGGTATAGCTACGGCACTCCTCCCGGTGGGTTGCGAATATTGTCAGATTGGAGTTTCCTGCTGAAAAACAAAAAAGTCAGGTGCGCGGCCGCCAAGGAGGTGGGGATGGGGAATCCCGCTGAAAAAAACGACCGTGTCACCTGACGAAATAATATTAGGCGATCACCCACCCCGGTTGGCAAGAGATTTTTTTGAATTCCGCGACTAAGGAAGGCTCGTTTCGCCCATAAGATAGCGATCACACTCACGAGCTGCGCCCCTGCCTTCGTTGAAGGCCCATACCACAAGACTCTGACCGCGCCGGCAATCGCCAGCGGCAAACACACCCTTGATGTTCGTCGAATATTTTTCGAAATCCGCTTTCACGTTTGTGCGCGCGTCTCGCTCAATTCCGAGCGCCTCAAGCAACGGCTGTTCTGGCCCAAGAAAGCCCATCGCCAGTAGTACCAGTTGCACAGAACAAACCTGCTCCGTACCCGGAACTTCCTTCGGAACAAATTGGCCTTTCTCGTTCTTTTCCCACTGGATCTGAACCAGGTGCGCTTCTTTGACGTGGCCGTGTTCGTCTCCAACAAACTTTTTCGCCGTAGTCAGATAGACGCGCGGGTCCGCGCCGAATTTGGCAGCGGCCTCTTCCTGGCCGTAATCGAGGCGATAAACCTTCGGCCATTCTGGCCATGGATTGTCTTTCGCACGATCCATTGGGGGACGCGGCAGAATTTCCACCTGGGTGAGACTTTTAC
>Ga0207674_10009055_pt1 | contig 11433 bp, 9 predicted proteins | sample KBSCornC72_FD_184303 | JGI IMG/M metagenome (GOLD analysis project Ga0207674, IMG submission 184303) | Corn rhizosphere microbial communities from Kellogg Biological Station, Michigan, USA - KBS Corn C7-2 (SPAdes) (version 2) | ecosystem: Host-associated > Plants > Roots > Rhizosphere > Soil ... | reverse complement strand
CGGCGATGGCCAGGGCGATTTCATCCAGGAGGAACTGGGCGCGGTCAGTTTCGTGCCGCTGCTGGGCGGGATCGGCTGATGCGTCTGTTCGGGGCACTTTATGCGCGTGCGCTGAGCTGGGCACGCGAGCCAAGGGCGCTGTATTACCTGTCCGGGCTGAGTTTCGTCGAGTCGTTCATCTTCCCGATTCCGCCGGAAGTGATGCTGGCGCCGATGATGCTGGGCAAGCGGCACAAGGCGTTCTTCTTCGCCAACATCAGCCTGCTGTTCTCGCTGCTGGGTGCGCTGGTGGGCTACGTGCTGGGCCACTGGGCGTTCCATGCGCTGCGGCCGGTGCTCGACGCGCTGCACCTGCTGGCACCGATCGAGCAGGGCGTGGCGACCTTGAGCAAGCAGATGGTCGAGCATCACTGGGGCATGTACGGCGTGCTGATCCTGGCCGCGCTGCAGCCGGTGGTGCCGATGAAGTTCATCACTTGGGCCTGCGGCATCATCGGCGTGCCGATCCTGCCGTTCCTTGCCTGCATCGGGCTCGGCCGCGGCAAGCGCGTGTGGCTGCTGGCGTTGCTGATCCGCCTGTTTGGCGAGCGCGCCGAACGGATCCTGCACAAGTACATCGAATGGATCGGCTGGGCTGCGCTGGTCGCGCTGGCCCTGCTGCTGGTGTGGTGGTTCTGGCTGCATTGAGCGGCGCCGTCCCGGGGGGCGGCGTCGCATGAAAAAGGCCGTCCGCCTCGGTATGCTGGTGCGCATGGACCGATATCTTCAGTGGTGTGCAACCCTGGCCGTGATCCTGCTGCTTGCCGCCTGCGGCACCATGCGCAGTTCGGTCGTGGTGGAACCGACGGCCGGCGGCTACTACGACCATCGCCCTGCTGCCGACGCGGTGGTACCGGCCCGCACACCGATTCCCGGTGGCAGCTATGCGGTGATGAAGGGCGACACGCTGTACTCGATCGCGTTCCGCAAGGGCGTGGACTTCCGTGATCTGGCGCAGTGGAACGGGATCGCCGCGCCATACACGATCTGGCCGGGACAGCGACTGACTCTTTCACCGCCGGCAAAACGTGCCGCCGTAGCGGCGTCGGCCACGCCCGGGCATGCCGGTGGCGCGCCCGTGGCCTCGGCGCCCGCGACGTCAGCGCCGGTATTCGAGCCGGTTGAAGCACCGGCCACGCCGCCGACCAGTCTGCCGGCGACTGCATCCGCGAGCGTGTCGACCACATCCCCGGTGAGCGTGCTGCCGGCGGCAAAACCGGCCACGCCGGCCGCTGCCGCGACGACTGGTGTAGTACCGGTGGCGGGCATGCCGACTGCCGTGCCGGCAACCATGCCGCCGCCGGCGCCTGCGGCCGCGGGGGTTTCGCGTGCAGTCAGCGGCGTGCAATGGCGCTGGCCGGCCGATGGCAGTCTGGTTGGCCGTTTCCAGAGTGGCGACGCGATTCCCGGCATCCAGATCGCCGGCAAATCCGGCGATCCGGTGCGTGCCGCTGCCGAAGGCGTGGTGGTGTACAGCGGCAACGGCCTGGTCGGCTACGGTGAGCTGGTGATCATCAAGCACAACGACAGCTTCCTGTCCGCCTACGGCCACAACCGCAAGCGCCTGGTCAAGGAGGGTCAGCGGGTCAGCATGGGCCAGCAGATCGCCGAGATGGGCTCGACCGGCACCACCCGCGACGAACTGGAGTTCCAGATCCGCAAGGACGGCAATCCGGTCGATCCGCTGGGCTATTTGCCGTCGCGTTGATGGCGGCATCGGCCGCCGATCAGGCCGGTGGCAGGATGAAGCCGGCAATCACCCGCCGCCCTTCGCCGGCCAGCAGGTTGTAGGTGCGCGCGGCAGCGGCGTTGTCCATCACTTCGATGCCGATGCCCCTGCGCAGGAAACCGGCTGTGAACGCGGCTGCCGGAAATGCCTGGCGCTCACCGGTCCCCAGGATCACCAGCTCGGGTTGCAGCGCCAGCAGGGCTTCGACATGGCTGGCGTCCAGCGTGCCGGCGGTGGTGACCGGCCAGTTTTCGATCGCCCGGTCGGGCGCAAGCAGGAAACTGCTGGTGAGCTCGCGATCAATCAGCGTGACCCCTTGCGCGCCGACACGACGCACGTAGAGATAGCCTTCGGGGCGTTCGAGCGACAGGTCCATCAGCGTGGCAGGGCGATCTTCGGCTCGTCGGCGTTGCGCCGGAACAACACCACGACGTGGCCGATCTGGTGGATCTTTTCGGCGTCGGTGCCTTCGGTCAGCACGTCGATCTGGGCCTGGCGCTCGTCCTTGTCGCCGCCAGACAGCTTCACCTTGACCAGTTCATGGATGTTCAGCGCCAGCCCCAGTTCCTTCACCACGGCTTCGCTGGCGCCCTTGTTGCCGAGCAGGACGACCGGGCTCAGGTCATGGGCGAGGCTGCGCAGGTAACGGATCTGCGAGGGGGAAAGGGCCATGCGGCGGTGCTCGATTCGCGGTAGGTGAACGGCAAAGGGTATCATGCGCCAACCCGTTCCCCAATCGGCGACCGTGACGTCATGGCCCGCAGCAAGAGCAGCGCAGTCTGGCTGCGTGAACACTTCAATGACGAATATGTGAAGAAAGCCCAGGCCGAGGGCTTGCGTTCGCGTGCGGTGTACAAGCTGGAGGAACTGATCGAGCGCGATCGCCTGCTCAAGCCGGGCATCAACGTGGTCGACCTCGGCGCGGCGCCGGGCAGCTGGTCGCAGCTAGTGCGCAACCGGCTGGGCGACAGTGGCAAGGTGTTTGCGCTGGACATCCTGCCGATGCAGAGCATCGCCGGGGTGGATTTCCTGCAGGGCGATTTCCGCGAGGAAACCGTGCTGCACGAACTGGAATCCCGCCTGGAGGGGCTCAAGGTGGATCTTGTGCTGTGCGATATGGCCCCCAATATGAGTGGAGTGGCACTGGCCGACCAGATCCGTGCGATGGATCTGGCCGAACTGGCGCTGGATTTCAGTCGGCAGTGGCTCAAGCCGGGCGGCTCGTTCCTGATCAAATTGTTCCAGGGAGTCGGTTTCGACGATTACTTGCGCAGCTTGCGTGCGGACTTCTCCCGCGTAACCATGCGTAAACCTAAGGCCTCGCGCGCACGTTCGCGTGAGGTGTATGCACTGGCGGTAGGCCGCAAGCCCGCCGCCGTGTCACCGGGCGAGAACCGTGCATGAATGAAACAGCGAAAAATGTGTTGCTCTGGGTGATCATCGCGGTGGTCCTGTTCACCGTGTTCCAGAGCTTCAACCCGCGTGGCGCGGCCTCGTCCGACCTGCCTTACAGCTCGTTCGTGCAGAGTGTCGACAACGGCAACGTCGCCAACGCCACGATCAGTGCCGATCAGCCGGCCACCATCAGCGGCAAGCTGAAGGACGGCAGCCCGTTCCGCACGGTCGCGCCGATGCTCGGCTTCTCCACCAATGCCGTGGTCAAGCAGATGCAGGACAAGGGCGTCGAGGTCCGTCAGGATCCGTCCGAGGGCTTCTCGCTGATCGGCTTGCTGATCAGCTGGCTGCCGGTGCTGCTGATCGTGGGCGTGTTCATCTGGTTCATGCGCCAGATGCAGTCCGGCGGCGGTGGCCGTGGCGCGATGAGCTTCGGCCGTTCGCGTGCCAAACTCCAGGGTGAGGACCAGATCAAGGTCAACTTCAGCGACGTCGCCGGTTGCGACGAGGCGAAGGAGGAGGTCGGCGAACTGGTCGAGTTCCTGCGCGACCCAGGCCGCTTCCAGAAGCTCGGCGGCAAGATTCCGCGCGGCGTGCTGATGGTGGGTCCGCCCGGTACCGGCAAGACCCTGCTGGCGAAGGCGATCGCCGGCGAGGCGAAGGTGCCGTTCTTCTCGATTTCCGGTTCCGACTTTGTCGAGATGTTCGTCGGCGTCGGCGCCAGCCGCGTGCGCGACATGTTCGAGCAGGCCAAGAAGCATGCGCCGTGCATCATCTTCATCGATGAGATCGACGCGGTCGGCCGTCATCGCGGTGCCGGCCTGGGCGGCGGTCATGACGAGCGCGAACAGACGCTGAATCAGCTGCTGGTGGAGATGGACGGCTTCGAGGGCACCGAAGGCGTCATCGTGATCGCCGCGACCAACCGTCCCGACGTGCTGGACCCGGCGTTGCTGCGCCCGGGCCGCTTCGACCGCCAGGTCGTGGTGGGCCTGCCCGATGTGCGCGGCCGCGAGCAGATCCTCAAGGTGCACATGCGTAAGGTCCCAATCGCCAGTGATGTCGACGCGATGACCATTGCGCGCGGCACGCCCGGCTTCTCCGGCGCCGACCTGGCCAACCTGGTCAACGAAGCGGCGCTGTTCGCCGCGCGCGAGAACGCCCGCGAAGTACGCATGAGCCACATGGACAAGGCGCGCGACAAGATCCTGATGGGTACCGAGCGCCGCTCGATGGCGATGAGCGAGGACGAAAAGAAGCTTACCGCTTACCACGAGGCCGGCCATGCCATCGTCGGTCGGCTGGTGCCCGAGCACGACCCGGTCTACAAGGTCACGATCATCCCGCGCGGGCGCGCGCTGGGCGTCACCATGTACCTGCCCGAGGGCGACAAGTACAGCATCAACCGCGTGGCGATCCAGTCGCAGCTGTGCTCGCTGTACGGCGGCCGGGTGGCCGAGGAACTGATCTTCGGCGCCGACAAGGTCACCACCGGCGCCTCCAACGACATCGAGCGGGCCACCAAGATGGCGCGCAACATGGCGACCAAGTGGGGTTTGTCCGACGAGCTTGGCCCGATCACCTATGGCGAGGACGAGGATGAAGTGTTCCTGGGCCGTTCAGTGACCCAGCACAAGAGCATCTCCAACGAGACCGCGAGCAAGATCGACGAAGTGGTGCGCGGCATCCTCGACCGTGCCTATGCGCGCAGCAAGGAGTTGCTGACTGCAAACCTCGACAAGCTGCACGCCATGGCCGACGCTTTGCTCCAGTACGAGACGATCGACGCGCACCAGATCGACGACATCATGGCCGGGCGCGTGCCCGGGCCACCGGCCGACTGGACGAAGAGTGCATCGACCGGAGCTACTCCGCCGCCGCCACCACCGAAGAGCGGCACCGATTCGACCGTGGGCAAGGTGGGCGATCCTGCGCCGCAGAGCCGGACCGGGCTGGAAAACTGATCGCGGTTTGGACGGCCATATGGCGCACACGAAGAGAGCGGCCAGTGGCCGCTCTCTTCGTGTGCGCACGGGCAACCCTGCCACCGTGCGTATATGCGACGTCTGCGGAAGCGGTCGGACCATGGGCTGCATTTGCGGGGTACGAGTAATTCGATGAAGAAAATTTTGCGAAAAGGGTTGACGCAAGGGGGTGGAGTCTGAATAATTCCGCTTCTTGCTTCACCGCCTCGATGTCCTGACATCCTGGCGGCGAGATGAACGTTTTTTTTCAGTGCGCCCGTAGCTCAGTTGGATAGAGTACCTGGCTACGAACTAGGTGGTCGGGAGTTCGAATCTCTCCGGGCGCACCATTTTTATTCTGCGAGACGGGGTGCTTGCGCCCCGTTTTGTTTTCGACGGAAAACCGGCACGGCTATCCGCGAAAACGATGATCAAGAAACACAAGGTGTGCTTCGATACGGATTGACTGAGCGAGGCGGCACCCGTAACATTTCAAGGCTCCGGTGGTGGCATGGCCGGTGATTCGAAAGCGGGGTATAGCTCAGTCTGGTAGAGCGTTGCGTTTGGGACGCAAAAGTCGGGGGTTCGAATCCCTCTACCCCGACCAGCGAAACGTTCTACCTGCAGCGACTGCGCCTGTAGCTCAACCGGATAGAGCATCGGCCTTCTAAGCCGACGGTTGCAGGTTCGAGTCCTGTCTGGCGCACCAGTATCAGGTCGATGGTGGATGTAGCTCAGCTGGTTAGAGTCCCGGATTGTGATTCCGGTTGTCGTGGGTTCGAATCCCATCATCCACCCCAGTTTCAACCCAGGTTTCCTGGGCCGTTAGCTCAGTTGGTAGAGCAGTTGACTCTTAATCAATTGGTCGAAGGTTCGAATCCTTCACGGCCCACCAATCGACAGAACGCCGATCGCTTGCGATCGGCGTTCTGCTTTGTGCAGATGGTACGCGGCACCGCGTGCTGGCGCGGTTTGACACTATCGTCAGCGCTTGTGCTGCAAGGTCGTGCAACCGTAAAATGGTCTGCTTTCGTATAAGGGAATCATCGACTTAGACGGGCGTGGCCATGGGGGCGAGGCGTTTGCAGGGTTGCTCCGGCAGGTGACAATCGGCTTCAGAATCCTGCAGTTACGTGCGTCTGGCGAGGGTGGCAAGGCGAAAGTGGCGGAATTGGTAGACGCACCAGATTTAGGTTCTGGCGGTTAACCCCGTGGGGGTTCGAGTCCCCCCTTTCGCACCATGCCCCGTTGATTTCTTTGTTTTTCTGGCGGCACGGCCGCCATGGCGCCGGTGGCAGGCCCACAACATCCAGGCCCCCAACATCAAGTAGTACCAGGAGACGTCATGCAGGTTTCGGTTGAGAACATCGGTACGCTCGAGCGCAAGCTCACGGTGAAATTCCCCGCGGAGCGGTTCGAGACGCAGGTGAGCGCACGCATTGCGGAGATGGGCCGTACGGTCAGGCTGAAGGGTTTCCGTCCGGGCAAGGTGCCCACCACGGTGATCAAGCAGCGTTTCGGCGACCAGGTGCGTGGCGAGGTGTTGTCCGACCTGATCGGAAGCACCCTGCGCGAGGCAGTGGCGCAGGAGAAACTGCAGCCGATCGCCAATCCTTCGATCGACACCACCGGCCGGCCGGAAAACGGCGAAATCGCGTACACGGCGACGTTCGAGATCATGCCGGAATTCCCGGCGGTCGAGGTGGCCGCACTCGAGGTCAGCCGCCCGGTGGCGGTGGTGACCGATGCCGACATCGACAGGATGCTTGAGACCTTGCGCCAGCAGCGGCGCAGCTTCGACGAGGTGGATCGCGCCTCGGCCGAGGGCGATTTCGTGATGTTCGAGTATTCGGCCGAAGCCGGCGACTACCGGTTCCCGGCCGAGGGCCTGGAGCGCGCGGGCAGCGTGCTGGGTTCGGGCACCTTGTTCAAGGCGCTGGACGAGGCGCTGGTCGGCCGCAAGACGGGCGACGCTTTCGAGACCGAGATCGCCTTCCCGGAAGATTTCCGCAACGCGCAGCTGGCCGGCAAGAGCGCCAAGGTCAGCTTCAGCATTCTCAAGGTGCAGGAGCCGAAGCTGCCCGAGGTCGATGCCGAATTCGCCAAGCTGTTCGGCATTGCCGATGGTGACCTGGAGACGTTTCGCAAGGAAGTCCGCGCGAACCTCGAGCGTGAACTGAAGGCGGCACTGATGGCGCGCCTGAAATCCGAAGTTGCCGGGAAGCTGGCTGCGGCCCACGCTGAACTGGACGTGCCGAAGCTGATGGTGCAGTCCGAGGCGCGCACCATGGCCGCTGGTAGTGTGCCGCAGGGCCAGCAGCCGCCGCAGCAGCTGATCGAGGCGGCCACGCCGATTGCGCGCCAGCGGGTGATCGCCGGCCTGCTGATGGGCGAGATCGCCCGCAAACAGGAGATCAAGATCGACCGCAAGCGCGTAGCCGAGCAGCTGGCGGCGATCGCCTCGACCTACGAGGAGCCGGAAAAGGTCATTGAACTCTACAACAGCGACCCCCAACTGATGTCCGGGCTGCAGAATCGCGTGATGGAAGATCAGGTGGCCGAGTGGGTGGCGGAACACGCCAATACCACCCAGGTGGACCTGAGCTTCGACGACGTGATGCGCCCAGCCAACGCCTGAGCAATCGGGCCCATCGAGCGGAGAGCTGCAAACATGGCCATGGATCCGATCCAGAACCTCAATTTGGTGCCGATGGTCGTCGAGCAGACTGCTCGCGGCGAGCGCTCCTACGACATCTACTCGCGCCTGCTGAAGGAGCGGGTGGTTTTCCTGGTGGGCGAGGTCAACGACCAGGTCGCCAACCTGATCGTTGCGCAGATGTTGTTCCTGGAGTCGGAGAATCCGGACAAGGACATCAACTTCTACATCAACAGCCCGGGTGGCGCGGTCACCGCTGGTCTGGCGATCTACGACACCATGCAGTTCATCAAGCCGCACGTCAGCACGATGTGCATCGGACAGGCTTGCAGCATGGGTTCGTTCCTGTTGATGGCCGGCGCCAAGGGCAAGCGTTTTGCCCTGCCGAACTCGCGCATCATGATCCACCAGCCTTCTGGCGGTGCGCAGGGCCAGGCTACCGACATCGAGATCCAGGCCCGCGAGATCCTGTATGTGCGCGAGCGTCTGAACAAACTGTATGTCCAGCACACCGGCCAGCCGCTGGAGAAGATCGAGGCGGACATGGAGCGTGACCGCTTCATGAGCGCCGCCGACGCCAAGGCCTATGGCCTGATCGACGAGGTGCTCGACAAGCGTGCCGGCGAAACGGTGAAATCGGCCTGATTTCGAGGTTTAACCCCAAGGTCGCGGGATGGGCTCTGCGTCTGCAGGCAGACGCGGAGCCCTGTGCTATTCTCGCGGCGCATTCAGATTTACCAGCGGGATCGAGAGTATGAGCGACGACCGGCAGGGGCGTTCCAGCGACAACGGCAAGATTCTCTATTGCTCTTTCTGCGGCAAGAGCCAGCATGAAGTGCGCAAGCTGATCGCGGGTCCGTCCGTGTTTATCTGCGACGAATGCGTGGAACTTTGCAACGACATCATCCGCGAGGAGTTGGAGGAAAAGGCGGCTTCCGGGCGTACCCAGTTGCCCAAGCCCAAGGAGATCCGCGAATCGCTGGATCAGTACGTGGTGGGCCAGACCCGCGCCAAGAAGGCGCTGGCAGTAGCGGTGTACAACCACTACAAGCGGATCGAGTCGCGTCAGAAGAGCGATGACATCGAGCTGGGCAAATCCAACATCCTGCTGATCGGTCCGACCGGTTCGGGCAAGACGCTGCTGGCCGAAACGCTGGCACGCCTGCTCAACGTGCCGTTCACGATCGCTGACGCCACCACGCTGACCGAAGCGGGTTATGTGGGCGAGGATGTCGAGAACATCATCCAGAAGCTGCTGCAGAAGTGCGACTACGACGTCGAGAAGGCGCAATCGGGCATCGTCTACATCGACGAGATCGACAAGATCTCGCGCAAGAGCGAGAACCCGTCGATCACCCGCGACGTGTCCGGCGAAGGTGTGCAACAGGCGCTGCTGAAGCTGATCGAGGGCACCCTGGCCTCGGTGCCGCCGCAGGGCGGGCGCAAGCATCCGCAGCAGGAGTTCCTGCAGGTCGACACCAAGAACATCCTCTTCATCTGTGGTGGTGCATTCGCTGGTCTGGAGAAGGTCATCCAGCAGCGCTCCGAGAACACCAGTATCGGCTTCTCGGCCGAGGTGCGCAGCAAGGAGCGCACCGAGAACCTGGGCAAGGTGCTGGCCGACGTGGAACCGGCCGACCTCGTGCGTTTCGGCCTGATCCCGGAATTCGTCGGGCGTCTGCCGGTGGTGGCCACGCTGGACGAGCTGGACGAGGCGGCTCTGGTGAAGATCCTCACTGAACCGAAGAACGCAGTCACCAAGCAGTTCAAACGGCTGTTCGAGATGGAAGAGGTGGAACTGGAGTTCCGTCCCGAGGCGCTGCAGGCGATCGCCCGCAAGGCGCTCAAGCGCAAGACCGGCGCCCGCGGCTTGCGCACCATCCTGGAACAAGTATTGCTGGATACGATGTACGAACTGCCATCGCTGGAGCATGTCAGCAAGGTGGTGGTGGACGACGCCGTGATCGAAGGCCAGGCCGAGCCCTATCTGATCTATCGCGGCAACCTGCAGCAACGGGTTGCGGGTGACGGCAGCGACGCTGCCTGATTCCTTGCCTCGACTGTGGTGACGACGGCTCCGGCGATTTCGCCGGGGCCGTTCTGTTTTGGCAGCCGGCCTGCCTTGAGTAGGCTCCCGGTTGCCTCCACTTGACGTGTTGACGGACCCGGCGCAGTGTCGGGACGAAACCAGATCCGAACCCGAGGGACTCCTCTTTCATGGCCAAGAACGCCCCCCTTCCTGTTGCGCTGGACGCTCTGCCGGTGTTGCCGTTGCGCGACGTGGTGGTCTATCCGCACATGGTCATCCCGTTGTTTGTCGGTCGCGACAAATCCATGCGTGCACTGGAGCGCGCGATGGAAGGGGAGCGGCAGATCCTGCTGGTTGCGCAGAAGAGCCCGGATATCGACGACCCGGAAATAACGGACCTGCATCAGGTCGGCACGCTGGCTGGCGTGCTGCAACTGCTGAAATTGCCCGATGGCACGGTCAAGGTGCTGGTCGAGGGCCAGTCACGCGTAGCGGTCGAGGGCTTCAAGGAAGAAGACGGCATGCTGACCGCCCGTTCGCGCGTGATCGAGCCGGTCTACAACGCCAAGGAACGTGAGCTCGACGTGGTCTCGCGTACGCTGATCTCGTTGTTCGAGCAGTTGGTCAAGCAGAGCCGGAAGCTGCCGCCGGAAGTATTGGCCAGCCTGTCCGGCATCGACGACCCATCGCGCGTGGCTGATTCCATCGCCGCGCACCTTTCCGTGCGAATGGCCGACAAGCAGAAGGTGCTGGAGACCGCCGACGTCGGCCAGCGGCTGGAGTTGCTGATCGGCCTGGTCGACGGCGAGATGGATTTGCAGCAGGTGGAGAAGCGCATCCGCGGGCGGGTCAAGTCGCAGATGGAGAAGAGCCAGCGTGAGTACTACCTCAACGAGCAGATGAAGGCGATCCAGAAGGAGCTCGGCGACAGCGAGGATGGCCCGAACGAAGTCGAGGAGTTGCAGAAGAAGATCGAGGACTCCGGCATGCCCAAGGCCGTGCTGACCAAGGCGCGGCAGGAATTCAGCAAGCTCAAGCAGATGTCGCCGATGTCGGCCGAGGCCACCGTGGTGCGCAACTACCTCGACTGGCTGGTCGGCGTGCCATGGAAGAAGCGCAGCAAGGTGCGCAAGGACCTGCAACTGGCGCAGGAGGTGCTTGACGCCGACCATTTCGGCCTGGAGAAAGTCAAGGAGCGCATCCTCGAGTATCTCGCCGTGCAGCAGCGCGTGTCGGTGATGAAGGGGCCGATCCTGTGCCTGGTCGGCCCGCCCGGCGTGGGCAAGACTTCGCTGGGGCAGTCGATCGCCAAGGCGACCAACCGGAAGTTCGTGCGCATGAGTCTGGGCGGCGTGCGTGACGAGGCCGAGATTCGCGGCCATCGGCGCACCTATATCGGCTCGATGCCCGGTCGCATCGTGCAGAACATCAACAAGGTGGGCACCAAGAACCCGCTGTTCGTGCTGGACGAGATCGACAAGATGTCGATGGACTTCCGCGGCGATCCGTCGTCGGCGCTGCTGGAGGTGCTCGATCCGGAGCAGAATCATGCGTTCAACGACCATTACCTCGAGGTCGACCTGGACCTGTCCGAGGTGATGTGGATTGCCACCGCGAATTC
>Ga0207674_10009053_pt1 | contig 11436 bp, 11 predicted proteins | sample KBSCornC72_FD_184303 | JGI IMG/M metagenome (GOLD analysis project Ga0207674, IMG submission 184303) | Corn rhizosphere microbial communities from Kellogg Biological Station, Michigan, USA - KBS Corn C7-2 (SPAdes) (version 2) | ecosystem: Host-associated > Plants > Roots > Rhizosphere > Soil ... | reverse complement strand
CCACCTCGAACCCGTCCATCGCCGCCGGCAGCGCGCAGATCGGATCGACCTCGGTCACGAGCACACGGGCGCCCGAGCCCTTGAGCGAGGCGGCCGAGCCCTTGCCCACGTCGCCATAGCCGCAGACGATCGCGACCTTGCCGGCCATCATCACATCGGTGCCGCGCCGGATCGCGTCGACCAGCGACTCGCGCGTGCCGTACTTGTTGTCGAACTTCGACTTGGTGACGCTGTCGTTGACATTGATCGCCGGGAACGGGAGCTCGCCCTTTTCCTGCAACTGGTAGAGGCGCATCACACCGGTGGTCGTCTCTTCACTGACGCCGCGAATGTTGGCGCGAATCTTGGAGAAGAAGTTCGGGTCCTTGGCCAGGCGCTTCTTGATCGTCGCAAAGAAAATCTCTTCTTCCTCGTTGCTGGGCTTGCTCAGGATCGAGGGATCCTTCTCGGCCTTGGCGCCGGTGAGGATCAGCATCGTGGCGTCGCCGCCATCGTCGAGAATCATGTTGGGGGTCTGTCCACCCGGCCAGTCCATCATGCGGTCGGTGAAGTCCCAGTATTCCTCGAGCGTCTCGCCCTTGTGGGCGAACACCGACACCCCGGCCTTGGCGATTGCCGCTGCGGCGTGATCCTGCGTCGAGAAGATGTTGCAGCTGACCCAGCGGACTTCGGCGCCGAGCGCCACCAGCGTCTCGATCAGGACCGCGGTTTGGATCGTCATGTGCAGCGAGCCCGCGATCCGAGCGCCTTTCAGGGGCTGGTCGGCGGCAAACTCCTCGCGGATCGCCATCAGGCCCGGCATCTCGATCTCGGCCATACCGATTTCCTTGCGGCCGTAGTCTGCGAGGGAAATGTCTTTGACGGCGTAATCGACCATGAAATGTCTCCGGAGCGTGTTTCGGCCGCCTTATAGAGACCGAGGCCCGCCGCGGCAATGGGGACATAAAGAAAGCTTTATGTCTTACCCGATGCGTTGCCCGAGCGGCACAGCCGACGGCTCCGGCGGCGGCACCGGTCTGTCAGGTGTTACCTCGCGCTGCGCTTGCCGGCGGGCGTCTGCCACGGAATCCAGCGTCACTGTCTCGACCAGGACCTCGGCGGGCCGGCGCTGCAGCAGCGGAACCCGGCTGTAAGGAGCCCGCCCGCGACGCCAGCGGAAGGGCAGGGTCAGAAACGACAGGAATGCCGCCAGGGCCCCGTAGCCGAGCGCAAAACCGGCGAGCCCCCACATCGCGCCTTCCAGCGTCACGGGGACCGCTGGCCTGAAGGCCGCGAGAGCCTGGGCGCTGATCCGCGCGTCGAGATAATCGTTGAGATGTGTCGCCCGCGTCCACGGATCTGCCCCGGCGAGATCGCTGAGCTGGGCACTGAGCTTTGCATAGCGGGCGAGGGTGCGGGCCATGCTCGTCCCGCGCGCCACGAGGAACGTGTCGGGCGAGACGGCGTAGTGATGCAGCGCCTCCTCCCGGCTCAGCCCGAACTTCTGGGCATCGGCGTCGAAATCGGCGACGATGATCCTCAGCTCGTCGACCGCCCCACCGAGCCGCTGCTCATATTGCTGCGCGTATTCAGGAAATTGCGCGAACACGGCCGCAAGGCCCAGTCCGCCCAACACCGCCAATGTCCGCCGCATGGGTCACTCCGATCGCCTCCGATCGAAGCTGCAACGGCTATCACGTGGCCGCTGTTCCAATCCTGACACGAGCCGCGGCTCAGTCTGTCGCGCCGATGCCCTCACTGTCCTCGTCGAAGCCGTTTTCGACTAGGGTGGTGATGGCATCCAGGGCCTCGCGCGCTTGTTTGCCAGTGGCTTGCACGAGAATGGTGCTGCCTGGTCCCGCTCCCAGCATCATCAGTCCCATGATCGAACCGCCGCTGACGGTGGTACCGTCGCGCGTCACCTTGACCTCGGCGTCGAAACACTCGGCCGTGCGCACGAAGCGGGCCGAGGCACGGGCGTGCAGGCCCTTGCGGTTGACGATCGTCAGTTGTTGCGCCAGCGCCCGGCCGGCGTTTGCCGCTGCATCCATGAACGAAATTCTAAGCCAGAAACGGTTCAGCCGCCAAGCGACTCGCTGGCCACATTGATGTACTTGCGTCCGGCCTCGGCCGCCATGCTGACCGCCTGCTTGATCTCGAGGTCGCCGCGGACCCGCGCCAGCTTCACCAGCATCGGCAGATTGACACCGGCGATCACCTCGGCGCCCACCGTCTTCATCACCGAGATCGCGAGGTTCGACGGTGTGCCGCCGAACATGTCGGTGAGGATCACCACGCCGCTGCCGGTATTGACCTCGCCCACGGCCGCAATGATGTCCTCGCGGCGCGCTTCCATGTCGTCGTCGGGACCGATGCAGATCGTTTCGACTTGTTCTTGCGGGCCGACGACATGCTCGAGGGCGGATTTGAACTCAACGGCGAGCGCCCCGTGCGTCACCAGAACCAGACCGATCATGCACTATCCCCTACGCATCAGCCCCCTGACGCGTTTCAGCAACGGCTGATCCCCGTCCTGGGGCCGGCACCGACGCGAGGCCGGGAGTTTTGCCTCTCGACTCTGTCGATTCAAGCGGTTTTTTTGCGCGACGCCGGGGGCGGGCTAAGTGCCCGAAGCGCCTCACGGATCAGCAACACCTGATGGCGGCTGTCCACCTTGCCGGCACGCGGCACCGGGCACCGCGCGACCGTCACGCCCTCGAGTTCGGTCACCAGCGAATCTTCCTCGACCATCCGCTCCAGCGTATCGACGAGGTCGACCACCAGATGCAGCGGGGCCTTGTCGACGAACGGCCGGCTAACGATGCCGCGGCCGCGCAGCTCGACCAGTCCCTCGATCGATTTTGGGGCATGCATCACGAGGCCCTTGGGCGTCGCTTCGATGTCGATGCGATCATCGCTGACCATCTTGGCCGGAAGCCCGCGGGCCTCCCACTCGTCGATCAGCTCGAGCGCCAGGAGCGACTTGCCGGCCCCCGACACGCCGCGCAGGATCAATCCGATCTTGTCGAGAACCAATCCCGTGGCGTGGATGTTGCTTCGGCTCATTTCCGCGGTCGCTGTGACCGTTCGATGCTGACACGCGGCAGCGTGACCGTAAAGAGCGCACCCGAGCGATCGGTCCGGTTCTCCGCGGTGATCGTGCCGCGATGCGCTTCGATGATCTGCTTGCTGATGGCGAGGCCCAGGCCCGAATGGTCGCCGAAATGCTCGCCGTCCGGTCGGTCGGTATAGAAGCGTTGGAAGATGCGCGAGATGTCGCCGCGAATGCCGGGCCCCTCGTCCCTGACCGTCGCCACGACCTTGTCCTCGGTGGTCGCGATCGACACGATAACCGTGCTGTCCTTGGGCGAGAACGAGACCGCATTGTCGATCAGGTTGTTGATCACCTGCGCGAGGCGGCTGTCATGTCCGATCACCGTCGGCGCGAACCGGATCTCACGCTTCTCCAGAACGACGTTCACCTCGCGCGAGGCTGCCAGGTCTTTCTGGATGGCCACCATCGCGTCGCAGAGCTTGACGAAGTCCACCGGCTCGGAGGCCGAGCGCGCCAGCTCGGCGTCGAGTCGGCTGGCGTTCGAGATGTCCGAGATCAGCCGGTCGAGCCGGCGCACATCGTGCTGGATGATGGCGTTGAGGCGCTCGACATCGGCTGGCTTTTTCGCCCGCGGCAAGGTCTCGACCGCCGAGCGCAGCGACGTCAACGGGTTCTTGAGCTCATGCGCCACGTCGGCCGCAAAGCGCTCGATCGCCTCGATGCGGTTGTACAGCGAGCTGGTCATCGAGCGGAGCGCTCGGCTGAGATGCCCCACCTCGTCGGTGCGATAGGTGAAATCGGGGATTTCCTCGCGCGAACTCGGCGAGGTCTGCACCTTCTCGGCCGCCTCCGACAGTCGACGTAGCGGGCCCGCAATGGTGCTCGCGAGCAAGAGCGACAGGACGATCGTCACCGTCGCCGCGACCAGGGCGATCCGCAAGACGCCCCAGCGTTCGGTGGCGACGATGGAGTCGATTTCGCCCGGCGCCGTCGACAGCAACAGCACGCCGACGGTGGCGCGCACGCGCTGCACCGGGACGGCAACCGAGATCACCAGCTGATGATCGGCATCGACGCGCACCACATCGGCCGGCGCGCCCGACAGGGCGGCCGCCACCTCGGGATACTTGGTGCCCTCGTCGGCGCCATATTCGCGATAGGGCGGGAAATCGTCGCCGGGGACCCAGCTCATGACCGTGGTCCACCAGTCATTGTTGCCGTTCGCGCCGGCCATTGGCCGCGCCGAGCGGATCACCTCGCCCTTCGAATAGATCGAGGCGCTGTCGACGATCATGAACCCCGACTGGTCGTAGATGCGTGCGCGCGTGCGCGTCGGCGTCACCAGGTTGCGCAGCAGCGGCGCGACGCGCTCGGGATTGATGGGGAATTCGAGGTTGGGATCGTAATAGGAGAGCGGCGATATGGCGCTGCCCGATTTGAGCTGCAGCAGGCGCTCCGGATCGACCTGGATCACGTCGCTGTCGACGGTCGCCGACGCCGCGATGGCCGCCGCAATGATTTCGCCCTGCACGCGCAGCGACTGCACGCGGGCGTCGATCAGCCCGGCGCGCCATTGATTGAGATAGAGGATGCCGGTGACCAGCACCGCCAGCGCCACCAGGTTGAGCACCACGATGCGCCGGGTGAGGCTGCCGAATACGGTCGAGCCCAGAAACCGCGACACCCCGACGAAGCCCTTGCCGGCCTCGTGCGAAAAGCCGTTCCACACGCGCGTCAGCGCCGCATCGCGGCGCCGCGCTTGTTCGGTGGGCTTGCTCAGCCCGGGCAAATCCTGACCGGTAACGGCCATCGGACTCCCTTATTGTTCTTTGAAGCGGTAGCCGACGCCATAGAGCGTTTCGATCATCTCGAAATCGTCGTCGACCGCTTTGAACTTCTTGCGCAGCCGCTTGATATGGCTGTCGATGGTGCGATCGTCGACATACACCTGGTCGTCATAGGCCGCGTCCATCAGCGCGTTGCGTGACTTGACCACGCCGGGGCGCAGGGCGAGCGCCTGCAGGATCAGGAACTCGGTCACCGTCAGGGTCACGCGCTGGCCCTTCCAGGTGCAGGTGTGGCGCTCTTCGTCCATCACCAGGTTGCCCCGTTCGATCAGCGCCTTGCTCGGTTGCGGCTCGGCCGTCGTCCCGGGCTGGCCGTCGCGCGGTGCGGCGCGGCGCAGGATCGACTTCACGCGCTCGACCAGCAGGCGCTGGCTGAACGGCTTCTTGATGAAGTCGTCGGCACCCATCTTGAGACCGAACAGCTCGTCGATCTCTTCGTCCTTGCTGGTCAAGAAGATTACCGGCAGGTCGGATTTCTGGCGCAGGCGGCGGAGCAGCTCCATACCGTCCATGCGGGGCATCTTGATGTCGAGAATGGCGAGGTCCGGCTTGTCCGACGTCAGTCCCTCGAGTCCCGAGGCACCGTCGGTGTAAGTGGAGACGTTATATCCCTCGGCCTCGAGTGTCAGCGAGACGGATGTGAGGATGTTGCGATCATCGTCCACCAGGGCGATCTTAGGCATCCAAGTCCCTTTCTTTGGGTCAGTTGGCTGTTCGGCCAGGGCCTGCCAAATGTGGCGGGAACGAGATTGCCACAATTGCGCATAAAGTAAGGCGCCTGACCGCTATATACCAGACGGCCCTGAGCCGCCATTCCTTGGGTTGGCGCCGCAGATTCTCTCAAACTTCCGTCTTACGACCGATTGCCCGCTATCCCCCCGCCGCGGCCTCCAGCAAGCTTTGCCTCACCGCTCGCCAGGATGGATAGGGGACGAAATGGCTCAAACTGCGGAGCTTGTTGGCCAGCTCGAGGGCATTGCGCGGATCCGCCGCGGCGGCAATCGGGCGCAAATGGTGATGGCCGCATGTGCGGCAGGAGAAGGGCAGCTCACCAATGCGGGGGCGCTGGCTGTCTCGACCGGCGCCTTCACCGGTCGCTCGCCCAAGGACAAATACATCGTCCGTGACGCGCTCACTGCGCCGCACGTCTGGTGGGACAACACCGCCGCGATGGCGCCGGAGGCTTTCGACCGGCTGCTCGCCGACATGTTCGACTATGCCAGGGGTCGCGACCTCTATCTCGAAGCGCTTGGCGCGGGGGCGGACCCGTCGTTCCAGCTCAGCGTCGACGTCATCACCGAGACCGCCTGGCACGCGCTGTTCATCCGCAACCTGCTGCGGGCCCGGGGGGTGTCGCCTGGCATGCATGCGACCATCCTGCAGCTTCCCGGGTTCACGGCCGACCCGGCGCGTCACGGCACGCGCACCGGAACAGTCATCGCCCTCGACATGAGCCGGAACATCGTTCTGATCGGTGGCACGGCCTATGCCGGCGAGATCAAGAAGTCGGTGTTCTCGCTCATCAACTTCCACGCTCCGCTCCGGGGTATCTTCCCCATGCACTGCTCGGCCAATGTCGGTGCGGCGAGTGACACCGCGCTCTTTTTCGGCCTGAGCGGCACCGGCAAGACCACGCTGAGTTCGGACTCCGCCCGTCCTCTGATCGGCGACGACGAGCACCTGTGGAGCGCCACCGGCGTCGCCAATATCGAAGGCGGCTGCTACGCCAAGACCGCAAAACTCAGTGCTGCCGCCGAGCCCGAAATTCACGCCGCAACGCAAAGCTTCGGCACTGTGCTCGAGAACATCGTGATCGAGGACGGCGAGCCGGACTTCGATGACCTCACCCCGACCGAAAACACTCGCGCCGCCTATCCGCTGACCACGCTCGAGCACGTCGCCCCAACCGGCACCGGCCCGACGCCCGGAACCGTGGTGTTTCTCACCGCCGATGCCTTCGGCGTGCTGCCGCCCATCGCGCGGCTCGACCGCGAGCAGGCGATCCGCCTCTTCCTCCTGGGCTACACCGCCAAGGTGGCCGGCACCGAGCGCGGCGTCACCGAGCCGACCGCCACCTTCTCTGCCTGCTTCGGCGCGCCCTTCATGTCGCATCATCCGCAGGTCTATGGCGACCTGCTCGCGGCGCGGCTCGACGCCAGCAATGCCACGGTCTGGCTCATCAATACCGGCTGGATCGGCGGCGGCTACGGCGTCGGCAAGCGCATCGACATCGCCGCAACCCGGCGGCTGGTGACCGCCGCACTCTCGGGCGAGCTTGAAGCCGCGCCCACCAGACGCGACCCGACCTTCGGTTTCGATGTTCCGCTGGTCGTCGACGGCCTGCCGGTGAGCCTGCTCGATCCGCGCGCCAGCTGGACCGATCCCGCGGCCTATGATGCGGCTGCCACGCGGCTCGCGACGATGTTCGATGAGGCGGCGCGGAAGCTTGCACCCCGTCCGGTGGCCGTGGCGGCCGAATAGGATCAGCTGCGACGCCAGACTTCGATGCGGCCGGCAATGTCGACCTTGCTCTCCTGCCTGAGCGCGACGTGCCGCTTCGTCGCGAGGACGAAACCGGCCTGCCCGGCCAGGCCGGCGGTGTAGCCTTCCCCGTGCGCGTAACGGCTGCTCGCCTGGATGGCAAAGCCATCCGCCTCGCCATGCTCGAGTGAGAAGGCGAAGAGTCCGCCGTGCGGGAGCACCTCGCGCGCCCGCGCAAACACCGCCTGCAGGTCTCCGACATAGATGAACACGTCTGCGGCAACGAGGAGGTCGTAGCCGGCGCTCCGGACCTCGGGTCGGTCCATCGCCTGCACGATGTCATCGACGTGGAGGCTGCGGTAGCGCCCCTTCTTGCGCGTCTCCTCGATCATCCTGGGCGAGAGGTCGATGCCGTCGATCACCGGAACCTGCGCCGCCGTCAGCGCGTCGCCCACGAGCCCAGTGCCGCAACCGAGATCCAGCGCCGCCGCAAAGGGGTCGGGATGCAGCGCGATCACGGCGTCGGCGATGACCCACGGGATGCGGTACTGCAGCGTCTCGACCAGGTGTTTCTCGAAGGCGTGTGCATAGCCGTCGAACATGGCGCGCACATAGTTCGCCTGCACCGCACCGCCGCCGCCATCGAGCCCGTCCAGCATGTAGGACGCCAGCTTGTGGTTGGGATCGATCGCCTTGGCCCGGCGGAAACTTGCGGCGGCTTCGTCGCGTCGCCCGAGCGCAATCTGCGCCGCGCCGAGGCCGGCGCAGTACCGTGCCTGCGTCGGATCGAGCGAGGTCGCCCGTGCAAAGCTTTCGACCGCCGCGGCCCAGTTGCGCCCTGACGCCTGTACGTCGCCCAGCCCCGCATGCGCCGCGGCGTTGCGGGCGTCCGCCTTGAGCACGCGGCCATAGAGGTTGGCGGCCACCTCGGTGGCGCCGGTCCGATGCGCGATCCGTGCCAGCACGATCAGCGCCGCCGGCTCGTCCGGACTGCGCCTGCACGCCTCCTCGGCGGCTCGAGCCGCCTTGCCGTATTGCCCGGCGGCAAACAGACCCTGCGCCTGTTGGATCAGGCTGGCGAGCTCGAAGGCTCGCACATCACCCGGCAGGGTGCGCCGGCGGGGGGCGGGGGGCCGCTTGCTCATGGCCCGGAAATAACAAAGCCCGCAGCGGGGTGCGGGCAAATCAAAAGGTAGTCAGGGGAGAAAACTAGCGAACCGAGTAGAACTCGTGGGCACCGATGGTGGCGACCCGTTTGAACTTGTTCGACCAGCCCGGATTCACCGAAACCGTGTGGTAGTAGAGCGCGCCATCCGGAATGACGCCTGGGCGATCACCCTGCTTGAACTCGCTGTAGGCCACCGCGGCCATCTTGGTAGCGCGGTTCCACGCGGCGCGTTCCGTTCCCAGGTCCGAACGGCCGTCGCACGCAAAGGTGAACTGGCAGCGGTGGAAGCCCTGGTCGGCATTCTGGAACACCACGCCGCACAGCGTGCTCGGGAATTTGTGCGACATCGCGCGGTTGATGATGACGTTGGCGACGGCCCACTGGCCCTGTTCGCTCTCGCCCCGCGCCTCGTGGTAGATCGCCTGCGTCAGGCAGAGCCGCTCGGACGCCGAAAGCTGCACCTTCTTGACCGTCGGCACGTATTTCTTGGTGGCGTAGGTCTCGAGCATGGCGTTGTTGAGCACCGGCTGGTCGGCCATCGTGTCGATAGCCGCGAGCGCCGGAGTCGGCGTGGCGCGGGTGCGGTCGATGTAGCCGAGCAGGACCTGTTCGGTCAGCTTGCCAGGCGCCTGGACATCGAAATTGCTGAAGCTCTTGAGCTGCTGCTGCCGCGCCACATAGGCCTGCAGCAGATCGTTGGTCAGCGCCGGCTGAGCCGAAAAGCTCGGGCGAAGCGGCACACTGACGGGCTGTTGGCGGGCGGCGGCAAGTTCCGGCGTCATTTCGGCCGGCGTGACATAGGCGACCGTGAGGTCTTCGGCATGGGCCGGGGCGGAAATGCTGACGCCCATGAGCGCCGCAGCACCCAAGGTCATCGCAGTCACCAGCGCGCGTAGTGGCGCGTTTGCCCTCAATCCCCCGTCCTTCCCCCAGCCCCGCCCCCAAGGCGAAAACCGGCTTTGGCCGTGTGTCCCGGAAAGGTTCTAGCCGAGGTTTTTCAACCTGCAAACCAGAATTTACCGTGCCTTAACCATACAGGTTAGGGTCCTAAAGCCAGGTTAACGTCCCTGCGGGTACGTGAAAACCCCAGACTTCCTAAGGATTTGGAGGTGGTGAGCGGGGGCTTGCCCGCGCAAATCGTAGTTAATTCAAATTGCGCCGAGTTACCGGCGCGCCACAGCCAGGCTGGGGATAACCCGGGCCTAGCCGACCAGTTCGTCGCCGAACGCTGCCGCACGTACCTCGTGCAGGCTCTCGAGCACGGTGCAGAGCGCCCGGATCTCGACGGTCGGCGGCACCAGATCGGGCACCATCACCGTCTGCATCCCGGCCCCGTGCGCCGCCCGCACCCCCGAATGCGAATCCTCGATGGCAAGGCAGCTTGCCGGCAGCACCCCCAGATGCCGCGCCGCCGTCAGATAGGGCTCCGGATGCGGCTTGGGGTGGGTGACGTCGTCGCGCGTCACGATCGCCTGGAACATGTCGAGCAGCCCGGCGGTCCCCAGGTGCCCGAGCGCGTGCGGCGACCGCGACGAGGTGGCGACCGCGGTGGGGATCCGCCGCGCCTTGAGTTCCCGGAGCAGCTCCGGCACCCCGGTCTTGACCGGCACGGCCTCGGCCATCCGCGCGTGCATCAGCCGCCGGCATTCGGCGTCGAACAGCTCATAGGGGAAGCTCACCCCATAGGCCTCGACCAGCAGCTGGTTGGTCGCCTCGTGCGACGAACCGACCATCCGGCCGTGGATGTCGGTGGTCATGGTGAACCCCAGGTCCCGCGACACGTCCCAGACGATGTCCTTGAACACCAGTTCGGTGTCGAGCAGCGTGCCGTCCATGTCGAAGACGACGGCGGCGAAGGGCTTCAGCGGGGCGCGAGGAGACATAGCCGGCATTTAGGGCGCTTTGCCCGCCGGCGCTACCCCTTCATTGTGCCGACGACGATGCCGCCGGCGCATCGCTCGATGCCGGCGCACTCGAGGCGGCGTCGCCGGTGAGCGTGATCGGCACCTCGAACGTGGTGTCCTTGCCGCCCGCCCGGTCGTGCAGGACATATTGCAGCTTGTAGGCGCCCGGCTCGAACGAGGTCAGCGTGGCGTCCAGCGTCAGGTAGGTCTCGAGCAGCTTCTGCCGCGATTTGATGTCGGCGGTCAGGAACTTCTCCTGGCTGGCCACCGTCTGCCCCGTCGCGTTGAGCAGATTGAGGTCGGCATCGAGCAGCTCCGACTGCGTGCCGTCGCCGTTGTCCTTCCAGCCATAGCCGAGCACCTCGACATAGACTTCGATCTTCTCGCCCGCCTTGAACTCGGAGCCGCTGCGCGGCGTGTAATTGCCATAGCCGGTCGCCGGCCCTTCGGTGAGCGTGGTGTTGCGCACCGTCAGCGGCAGCTCCGCCCAGATGCTGAGCAGCGCCTGCCGCGCCGCCTCATAGGCCGTCAGACTGGTCTCCGCCCCAGCCGGCAGCGGCAGCAACAGCGCCGCCACGACACCCACAATCACCCCGACACGCATCGCCACCCTCCCGCTCGACTGGCCGTCCTCAGCCTACACGCCTCTGTCCGGCAGGGAAGGGGACAATGATGAGGGAATGATGACGGCTGGGTTCAGGGCCACACTCTTCGCTGCCCCGCACACCACCCCCTCGGCCGTCATGGCCGGACTTGATCCGGCCACCCAGACGCGCCTTCCGCGTACACGGATCGCTCGGTTGGGTCCCCGGGTCTTCGCCCGGGGATGACGAACCGAGGGGTAAGTGGATGGACACAATGGCACCACCTAAATCAGCCCTGGAAACAAGTCCTCCCATTGTGGGTTCATCGCATCCACCAGAGCGGTCTTCCACCTGCGTGGCCAGTGTTTCATCGCATGCTCGCGCTTAATCGCATCGATGATCGACTCGTGCACTTCGT
>Ga0207674_10009051_pt1 | contig 11437 bp, 9 predicted proteins | sample KBSCornC72_FD_184303 | JGI IMG/M metagenome (GOLD analysis project Ga0207674, IMG submission 184303) | Corn rhizosphere microbial communities from Kellogg Biological Station, Michigan, USA - KBS Corn C7-2 (SPAdes) (version 2) | ecosystem: Host-associated > Plants > Roots > Rhizosphere > Soil ... | reverse complement strand
GCTCGGGGCATTTGTGTACACTGTCCACAAAGGATAGCAGCCCTCGAATCCAATGTCCACTGCGCCGGTTGAACACGTTTGCAACGCTCTGCGGCCGAGATCGCGATGACCGGCAACAGGCGCGGGGTACGCAGCACGTATCGTCACGGCGACCTGCGTCGCGCGCTGCTTGATGCGGGAATCGCACTCGCGCGCGACGGGGGACCCGATGCCGTCGTGCTGCGCGAGGCGACGCGGCGCGCAGGGGTCGTGCCCAACGCCGCGTATCGGCACTTCGCGAGCCGCGACGAGCTATTGCAAGCCGTGCGATCGGAGGCGCTCGCGGCCCTCGCGGCCGCAATGGTCAGCGAGCTTCGGCGGTTGCCCGACACCGGCGACCCCGCAGCCTTCGCGCGCGCGAACCTGCGTGCGATCGGCGCGGCCTACATCGCGTTCGCGCAGCGCGAGCCGGGACTGTTCCGCACCGCCTTTGCGGGGAGCGCCGCCGCAGCCGCGAAACCGGGCGAAGCCAGGCCGGTGAACGCCGCTCCGGGTCCGTTCGAGTTGCTCGGCGCAGCGCTGGACCTCAACGCTCGTGCCGGAACGCTGCGTCCGGAACGCAGGCCCGGCGCGGAATTTCTGGCTTGGTCTGCCGTGCACGGTCTGTCGATGCTCATTATCGACGGCCCGTTGCGCCGGTTGACTCGCAGCGACCGGGCCACCGTAACGGCCGCGCTGCTCGACATGGTGGAGAAGGGTCTTTGAGCCGCGCGCTTCAGCCGCGCGCGACACTTACCGAAAGCATCCGGATCATCCGCCGCGCCGTCTCACGTCCGCGGTAATAGCCGTGAATCCGGATCGTTTCGGCAAAGCCGACCGATCGATAGAACGCGAATGCAGGTTCGTTCGCCATGCGCAGCTCGACGTGCACCGAGGTGATGCCCGCCACGCGTGCCGACTCGAGCAGCCAGAGCACGAGCATGCGTCCCACACCGCGTCGCTGATGTCGTGGCTGCACGGCGAGCAGCATCAGATGGGCGCGGGTGTCGCCGAAGCGCATCGACGCGAACCCGACGGGAACTCCGCGCTCGCGCGCCACGAGCGTAACGACGTCCGGGTCGTCGATCAGCGACGCAATGCGCTCGGGCTGGTAACTCCAGCCGAGACCTGCCTCGATCAGGTCGCGGGAGAACTCGGCCAGCGGGTGCGCGTCGCTGTCGTTCGCCAGTCCGAGCTCGATGTCGAGCGCGGCCATCAGAACGCGCCACAGTGCAGGTAGCCGCGCCGCGCGCCAACGCACGTAGGCCCGTACAGGTCGCGTTGCTCGATCCGGTCGTTCGTGGCGAGTCGCAGCACGCACTCGCGCCATCCGTCGGAGTCCGCACGGTAGCCGAGCTTTTCGCAACCCGGCCCGTACACGTGCATCATGTCATCGACGTCGCGCGATACGGCGGCAGCGCGCTCGGCCTGGCTTGCGCAGCCGGCGATCAGCGACAGCGCGGCCAGTGCAGCGATCAGGCGCATTGCAATCTCCTTCCCATCGACGCCTCAATCATCCTTCATGCCGTGCCATTCGTGAAGCGCGTTCGTCGGCGGGAGTGTGAACAAGGCGCCAACCTTACTTCGCAAGCTGATGTCACTGTAGGCGGCGGACGTATACGTCAGGATCGCGCCGCCGGCGCCACGGTTACGAGGTGGTTCCACTCGTTCGGCCGGGTTGGGAGTGGGCGCCGGGATACTGGAATTGGAGCGATAGGCGATACGTCTGGGTGAAGGGTCGCCGTGTACATGCGCACGGCCACGCACACTGGGTTCCCGACCGCTGGGTGGAAAGCAACGGACGCTGGCGTCGGGAGCACGGGCACTGGGACGATCGACGCTGATCGCGTTTGGCACGTAACGAAACGGCGCGGAGTTCCGCGCCGTTTTTTTGTATGATCCGGCACGGCGTCCTTGGTCGGGGCGCTGAGCGAAACTTTCTTTGAACCCTCTGCGAACCGACAGCGAAGCGCGGGCGAGCCTGCTTGCGCGCGTGCTCAGGCGACCGACCGGTCGCGGCATCGTGCATTGGCTGCACAGCTTCTCGCTGCATGTCGTCACCGGGTTCATGGCAGTAGCCGCGCATTACGCATTGATGTACGCAATGCTGCGGGCAGGGCTCGGCCCGGTGGCAGCGAGCGCAATCGGTTTTGCCGCCGGGGCCGGCACGCGCTTTGTCCTGTCGTACGCGCACATCTTCGCGCCGACGAAAGGCGTTCACGCTGCCGGTGCGCGTTTCGCCGTGGCGATCGCGGCCCAACTCGCGGCAAATTCGGCGCTGCTCGCCGCATTGACGCAGCAAGGCATCGCGGTCTGGCCGGCGCAGATCGCGACGACGGTGCTGCTGACCGTCGTCAACTATCTCGTGTACCGCTGGTGGGTGTTTCGCTAGAGGCACGCACGGCCACGCTATAATCGGCGCGCTGCATCGACCGCGACTTTTCGTCGCATGCGACAAGGCAACTTTCAACCGTGCATAGCGGACTCGCGGTATTCGATCGAGGCAGTTCGATGCATGGCCCTTGGCGCACAGCCTGCGCCGCGGTGCTCGTCGCGTCGGGGCTCGCATGCGGATTGGCCGTGGCGGAGGACGCCGACAGGGTTGGCGCGGTGCTGGCGGTTCGCGGTGCCGTGTTCACGGATTCAGCAGGGTCGATGCTCCCGCTCGCCGCGCAGGCACCCGTGCGCGAGCGTGACGCGATCGTCGCAACCGACGGCAAGGCTAAGATCGCGCTCGACGACGGCACGATCATCTCGGTGGGCGAGCATACGCGTGTGCGTATCAGTCAATTTCGCAAGGCTGCGCAAGTCACCAGGACGAAACTCGAGCTCGTTTCCGGAGCGCTGCGCGTGCTCGTCGCGAAAGTTGCGCCGAACGGCCACTTCGAAATCGAGACCGAGACGGCGGTCGCGGTCGTTCGCGGCACGGATTGGCTCATCGAGGCCACCCCCGATCGAACCTCGGTCGCCTTGCTGGAGGGAGACGTCGCAGTGACCGGTCGCGATCCGCAAGCGCGTGGCGGTGTCGCTCTGCAACAAGCGGGGCAGGGTACCGACGTGCCCCGCGGTGCTGCACCCACACCGCCGGTTCCGTGGGGCGCGCGACGCCTCGCCGACCTGCTGGCGCGTGCCACGTTCAACTAGCGCCGCCCTTCCCGCGGTAGCGCGGTCGCGCGATCTCAAGCTGACCGGTCTCGCGCTGGTCGTCATGCTGGGTTGCGCCGGCATCCAGCTCGTCGCGCTCGACGTGCCGTGGTTGCGGCGGCTCGAACTCGTGGCACTCGACGAGCAGATGCGCATTCGCGGTGTGCAAGCGCCAGGCCCTGCAGTCGTGCTGGTGATGATCGACGACGCTTCGCTGGCGGACGTCGGACGCTGGCCGGTGCCTCGCCGGAAGGTCGCCGACGTCGTTACGTTGCTGAGGCAGGCGGGCGCAACGACGATCGGCATCGACATCCTGTTCGCGGATCGCGAAACCGCCGGCGGCGACGACACGGGATCGGCGACGGGTGGCAGCGGTGGGGATGTGGCACTCGCCGCGGCGATCAGGGACGCGGGCAACGTCGTGTTGCCGTTTGCATTCACGTTCGGCGGCGCGCCGACCAAGGCGGAAGCGCTTCCGCTCGCGTACACGCAGCTGCGCAAGCGTCCCGACTTCCGGCCATTGCCGCTCGCGCCGTCCGGCGTGCTGATGCCGTTGCCGATTCTCGCCGAGCACGCGACGCTCGGCCACATGGTCGTCGCCTACGATATCGACGGCGCGCCCCGGTACGACTACCCGGCGCTCGAGTTCGACCTCGACTATTTTCCCTCGATGGCCGTGCGCGTCGCGCAACACTACCTGCACGTGCCGTGGAGTGCGGTGAATGTCGAGTTGGGCGGTGCGATCGACGTTGGATCACTGCGCGTGCCGACCGACTCGGCGACACGCATCCTCGTCAACTATCTGGGACCGTCGCCGACGTTTCCGACCTACGGGTTTTCGCAGGTGCTTGCCGGTGCAGTCGACGCGACCGTGTTTCGCGACCGCATCGTGCTCATCGGCTCCAACGCGCTCGGCACGCGCGATACGTACGAGTCGCCGTTCACGGCGGTGATGCCGGGTGTCGAGCGCCTGGCGACCGTCGTCGACTCGATCCTGCGCGGACGAAATCTGCGGCGCCCGGCCGCAGCACCGTGGATCGAGACGGCGTTCATGTTCGTAGCCGCAGTCACGCTGGCCTTCGCCGTGTCGCGGCTGTCGCTCGCCTTCGCTGCAGTGTGCGGCATCGCGCTCGTCGTAGTCGTGGCGACAGCGGCGCAGGTAGCGCTTTCGCGATACGGCGTGTGGCAGGCGAGCGCGATCCCGATCGCAGGCATCATCGTGACGTTCATCGCGCTGTCGTTGTATCGCTACGGATTGCTCGACAAGGAACGACGGCACATCCGGCGCGTTTTCCAGCGTTACCTCGCGCCGTCGATGGTCGAGCGTGTCGTCTCGAATCCGAAGCTGCCGGAACTCGGCGGCGAACTGCGCGAGCTCACGGTCCTGTTTTGCGACCTGCGCGGGTTCACGACGCTGTCGGAGCGGCTCGATCCGCAGACGCTGACGCAGGCGGTCAATTCGTTCCTGCAGGCGGCCACGGACGCGATCCTCGAACACGGCGGCACGGTCGACAAGTACGTTGGCGATGCGGTGATGGCGTTCTGGAATGCGCCGCTCGATCAGCCTGATCATCCGCTGCTGGCCTGCCGGGCGGCGCTGCGGATCCAGGACAACCTGGCCGCGCGCAACCGGGCGGTAGGCGAGGGTAATGAGCCGCGCCTTGAAGCGGGCATCGGCATCAACACGGGCCTTTGCACCGTGGGCAATTTCGGATCGAAGCACCGTTTCGACTACTCGGCCGTCGGCGACCCGGTAAACGTGGCCGCGCGCCTCGAAAGTGCGACGCGCACCTACGATGCGGCGATCCTGCTCGGCCCCACGACCGCGGCGCGGATCACCGGCTTTGTCACGCGACCGATCGGCAGCATCGCGCTGCGCGGCCGCGTGGAAAGGCTCGACGTCTACGCGTTGCTCGGGGCCGACGCACGCGCCGCGTCGGCGGCACCGGCCGGCCTCTTGTATGATCGCGGCGCTTCACCGGGCGCCTGAACGGACTCGATCGCGTGCTGCACGGAAACCGCATCACTGTCGTCATGCCCGCGTATCGGGCCGAGAAGACACTCGCGCAGTGCTACGCGGCCATCCCGCACGACATCGTCGACAGCGTTCTGCTCGTCGACGACGGCAGCGACGATGCGACGCTCGCGGTGGCGAAGGAACTCGGCATCGTCACGCACCGCCATCCGCGTAATCTCGGGTACGGCGCGAACCAGAAGACCTGCTACCGCGCAGCACTGGCCGATGAAGCCGACATCGTCGTGATGCTGCATCCCGATTACCAGTACGAGCCGAAGCTGATCACCGCGATGGCGGCGATGATCGCGTCGCAGGTATACGACGTCGTCATCGGCTCGCGGATTCTCGGCAACACCGCGCTCCACGGCGGCATGCCGCTCTACAAGTACGTGTCGAATCGCGCACTCACAGCCGTGCAGAACCTGATGATCGGCACGAAGCTCTCGGAATTCCACACCGGCTACCGCGCTTTCTCGCGCCGCGTCATCGCCGAGCTGCCGCTGCTTGCCAACTCGCAGGACTTCATATTCGACAACCAGATGCTCGTGCAGGCGCATGCGTTCGGCATGCGGATCGGCGAGATTTCGTGCCCGACCAAATATTTCGACGATGCGAGCGAGATCGATTTTGCGCGTTCCGTCGTCTACGGACTCGGCGTCCTGCGCGTCAGCCTTCAATACGCGCTGTGGCGGGCGGGGGTCGTGCATCCGCACATTTTCTCGGCAGCCGAGGAATGGCGGTTGCGCCCGCGCGCGGATGCCGCAGCGCCGGTTGTGGCCGGGTGAGCCGTTCTTGACCGCTGCACCGTCCACCGGCCCGCAGGCTGCCGCCGTACCGATGTCGCGCCGCGCATCGCGCGCAGACGTATGGAGCGCGCTGCTGCTCGTCGCCTTCGTCGCGGGCGCGGTGCTGCGGATCTGGCAGCTCGACATCCAGATCCTGATCGACGATGAGTGGCATGCGATCCACAAGCTGCTGCGTTCGAGCCCACTCGACATCGTCACTCACCTGGGCTACGCCGACTACAGCATTCCGCTGACGCTCTATTACCAGCAGTTGCAGCGGACGATCGGGCTCTCCGAGTGGGGAATGCACGTGCCGTCGCTCGTCGCGGGCCTAGGTCTGCTGCTCGTCGGCCCCAGATTGCTCGCCCGGTCGTTTGCGCTGCCCGTGCGGGCGACGTGGACGATACTCGTCGCGATCTCCCCGCTGCTGGTTTATCACAGCAAGATCGCGCGGCCGTATGCGCTGACGAGCTTGCTGACGTTCGTCGCGATCCTTGCGTTTCGCGCATGGTGGCTCGACCGGCGGGGCCGCGCTGCGCTGCTCTACGTCACGACGACGGTGCTCGCGGGGTGGCTGCACGCGATCACGCTGCCGTTCACGCTGTTGCCGTTCGTGTACTGCGGCGTCCGCGCACTGCGCGCGCGCGACGTGCGCCGTTTCATCGCACTGGTGAAGCTCGGACTCGCCACAGCGCTCGCGCTGGCGGTGGTGCTCGCGCCGCCGATGATCATCGACTGGGCGGAATTCACCGGCAAGGCCGGGCGTGGCCAGGCGTCGCTCGACACGCTGTATCGCGCGCTGCTGATGCTCGCCGGCACGGGTGTTGCGCCCGTCGGAATGTTCGTTTTCGCGGTGGCGGCGTTCGGCTGGTGGCGCGTGCGGCGGCGGGAGCCGGACCTTGCGTGGTATCTCGCGACGATCTGCGTCGTAGGGACCGCCGTCGTCGCGTCGAGCGGCGTCGAGTGGATCTCGCATCCGCTCGTGCTCGCCCGCTACCTGATACCGGTTGTTCCCTTTCTGCTGCTGTTCGCGGCCGAGGGCATCATCGCGCTGGTGGCGACGCCGCGTTACTGGATGGGCGCCGCGGCCGCCGGCGCGATCGCGGCCGCGCTGTTCGCGATTGGCCCGATTCCGCAGGAGTGGCATTACCCCAACCAGTTCTGGGGTCATCTGCGCTACCAGTTCGACTACGATCCCGCGCACAATCCCTACGTTGCGCAGGTCCCGACCGAACCCGTACCGGCGTTCTATGCCGAACTCGGCAAGCGGCTTCCGGGAAGCGTCACGCTGATCGAGGCGCCGTGGCGGCTCGAATCGCATTACAACGCGCTGTCGCTGTACCAGGATACGCATCGCCAGCGCGTGAAGATCGGACTGGTGACGCCGCTGTGCGGAACCTACGACTTCGGCGAGTATCCGGAGCACGAGGCCGGAATGCGGATGCGCTGGATGGTGCATCTCGCGTCGCTGCTGCGCGGGGAAACCTTTGGCGCGGACTACCTGATCGTCCACGCGAATTCGCGCGACGTCGCGGCGAGGCCGGCACCGCCGTGGCCCGATCTGCGCGGCTGCATGCCAGCCATCGAGGCGAAACTCGGAGCGCCGGTCTTTCGCGACGACCGGATCACCGTTTTCGCGCTGCGGAAATGACCGGTGAATGACCGTCGCTGCGACGTGCCGCTGCTTGGCTTCCGGGGTTTGACGCGACAGGTTGGCGGCGTCAGAGTCCCCACGCCTCGACTTCCGTCACGCGCGACCAGTTGTTGCCGAGCGCGTTGACGATGTTGACGCGAATGCGATCGGTGGCGAACGGTGGGAACGTCACGCTGCGTTTGACGAGTCGATTGCCGCTGATCGTTGCCAGCGTCACCCAGGTCGAGCCGTTGAAGCCCTGGACGTTGAAATCGCTGATGCCGCGCAACGAGAACGTCATCGTATTCGTCGGCTCGACCGGCGTCAGGTAATTGTCCTGCACCGAGTAGACGACGACGCGGTCGATCGTTCGCGTGCCGGTGAAGTTCACCTGAATCCAATCCGGGAACACGCCGAGCGTCGCGTCGTTCCAGCCACCGCCGGCACCCCAGCCCGCACCGGACCGCTCGTTGTCGATCACCGTGCCTGGCAAGAAGCCCGGTCCGTTCGTCGACGACGCCGTCGCGACGCCACCGTTCGATGCCAGCGCGACGTTCGACTCGGCTGTCAGGCTGGCCGACGACGACCACGCTTCGACTTCGGTCAGGCGCGACCAGCCGTTGCCGCTCGCGTTGACGATGTTAATGCGAATGCGATCGGTCGTGAAGGGCGTGAACGCCACGCTGCGCTTGACCAGCTGGTTGCCTGTCACGCTCGCGAGCGTCACCCAGTTCGTTCCGTCGAAGGCCTGCACGGTGAAATCGGAGATGCCGCGCAACGTGAACGTCATGGTGTCGGAGGGTTCGACGGGGGAGAGGTAGTTGTCCTGCACCGAGTAGACGACGACGCGGTCGATGCTGCGCAGGCTGCTGAAGGTGACCTGCAGCCAGTCGGGGAACTGGCCGAAGCTGGCGTCGTTCCAGCCGCCGCCGGCCCCCCAGCCGGCCCCGCTGCGCTGGTTGTCGATGGTGGCGCCGGGCGGAAAGCCCGGACCGTTGGTCGACGACGCCGTGGCCACGCCGCCGTTGGCGGCCAGCGCCACGTTGAGATTGGAGCTCAGCGCCCCGGCGCGAAAGCCGCTGTCCTGCGCCGACAACGCGCTGGTGCTGCCGCCGCCGCTGGCGGTGACGCCGTAGAAGTACGTCACCCCCGCCGTGGCACTGCTGTCGAGGAAACTCAGGCTCGCCGTGCTGCCAAGCAGCGTTCCTTGGCTCCCGGCCGTGGTCGACCGATAGACGCTATAGCTCGTCGCCCCGCTCACCGCCTTCCAGGTCACCGCCACGTTCGCCGTCGAGGTGCCGTCGGACGCGTTGACGCTGGTCGGGGCCGCCAGCGCCAGCGGCTGCTGCGGATTGACCCAGCCGACCGGCTTGTAGATCCAGATGTTGCCGAGGGTGTAATCCTGCAGGCCGATGAACGCGTCGAGGTTGGGGATGTACTTCCACTTGCCGAGAATGCCGGTGCCGACATCACCGTTGGGTATGGCGCGCGTGGGGGCGCGTTGCTTCTGGATCGTCCAGCCCAAGGGCGACGCGGTGGCCGGCGGCGTCAGCATCCACACCCGCCCATCGCCGCACCACAGCGCGAAGCGGTTGCGCCTAGCATCGAAGTCGAAGCCGCAATTGGGCAGCGTCACGTTGCCGCTGGCCAGCAGCGTCGGGAACTCGCCGCTCGGATCGGTTGGCGTCACCCGCACGTCGCGGTTGCCCGACCCCGGCGTGCTCAGGTCCCAGTACACGAACGGCACGGCGGCGTTGCCGGTGCGCACGAACAGCTTGCGCAGCGGATCGACGCCGCACGAGGTCGCGTTGTCGGTGCCGTTCCAGAACACGCCGGCCAGCGACACCGTATCCTGCGCCGGACTGGCGAGCGCATTGGCCGTGTACTTGTACAGGAACAGCGCCGTGCTGCCGCCCGGTGGCCGCGCGCCCAGATAGGCGACGTCCTTGCCGTTCTCCTCCGCATAGGCGGCGCAGCCGTTGACGAAATTGCCCGGCAGCGACGGGTTGTTGGGAATGTTGACGTAGACGTCGCGGTTGGCCCACATCTGCCCGCCGACGATCTCCGGATGCGGCGCCACCCGCTGCACGTGCGAGCCGGTGGTGCCGCCGACCTTGTTCGGATCGGCCCGTGCCGGATCGAAGAAGAACGGACCGGTGGTGCGCGCCGTCGTCGGCGTCACTTCGCGCATGAACGCGCTGCCGCTGTTGTACGCCGCACCGCCGAACACCACCATCCGGTCGAGGTGCGGAAAGAACGAATTGGTGTCGTAGGTGTGGGCCGAGCCCGGCGCGTTATCCCAGCCGTCGATCGCCTGGAAGTTACCCAGATCATCCTGCTTGATCTGGCTCGGCAGCGACGCGCGCTCCCATTGCCGGGTGCTGCCGCGCCAGCGGTACACGTCGTTGCCCGAATAGTTGGCATGCCCGCCGCCGTAGAGCAGCAGGTCGCCGCGATTGGGATCCCAGGTGAAGCCGCTCCACGCCAGGATGATCCGGTCGGGTGCCGGGTTGCTCTGGCCGTCGAGCGGGCGCAACTCGGCCGGCGTCCACACGCTGGCGTAGGTGTTGAGACTCGCCTGCGTCCACTCGCCTTCCGGCAGGGCGGCGAGCAGCGTGACGAGGCCGCTCAAGTTGGGCGGGGTGGCGGCCGCCACCCCGTCCTTCGCCAGCGGTGCGGCAAGCTTCAGCGCGTCCTTCAGCGGCGGGTCAGCGGCGCTGCTGCCCTTTGATGCCGCCACCACGTGCAACTCGAACGCCTGCTGCACGCGCGCGCCGTTGTGATCGAACACTTCGACGTCGAACCGGTAGTAACCCGGCGTCTGCGGCACGCCGGCCAGCGTACCGGTGATGGCATCGAAGTCGAGGCCTGGCGGCAGGTTCGCCGGGTCGACGTTGAACACCAGCGGGGGCGTGCCGTCGACCAGCGCCAGCGTGGCCGTGTACGGCGTACCGGCGATCGCCACCGGCAGGGCATCGACGTCGAACGCCGGCGGTGGCGGTGTCGCACCGACGTATTGCAGGCGCAGCGCATCGACCACCAGCGGCGCGCCCGCGGCGGCCGCGACGTCGATCGCGACCCCGCTGGCCGGCAGCGCGAACACCCCCACCGGCAGCCACTGGCCGCTGCGCAGGCCCGGCGCCACCGGCACCCGCTGCGCTCCCTGCAGCCCGTGCACCACCACCTCCGCCGCACCGCCCGCCTGCGGCCACCACAGCAGCACCCGGTAGTAGCCGCGCATCCCCGGGTCGGCCACGAACCGCACCCGATGCGCACCGCCCCCGACACTTTGCAGCACCGTCGCACTGCGCGACTGCGCCGCTTCGATGCGCGCGAACGACCCCTCCACCTGCACCCCCGCCCCATCGTTGGTGACGATCACGTTCGGAGCAACGACTGCGGCGGCGCCTACCGAACCTGCAACGAAGATCGCAATTGCGACCAGCAGCAGCGCTGCAAAAGGCAATGGCGAGCGCGTGCGGTTGTGAGCGATGTCGAGAGCGTTGTGTGCCACAGAGTCGCCGCGTGGAAAACGAACCGACAATTCTGACCACTCGCACGACGAAGACTTGCTTCGAGCAGACAAGCGGTCCGTCCGATCGCTCAGGCGAGTTGCGAGATCGCTGAATTCGGTCAATCTCACCGATTGCGGCGTGCAAGTGTCGCTGCTAGGCAACAGCGTGCGCTCTATGCAACAATAGCCTCAATCAATTTTGCATCGGGGTGACCGCGATGCTCGATCGTGACGGCTATCGCCCGAACGTCGCCATCGTTATCGTCAACGGCAGGAACCTGGTTTTCTGGGGTAAACGAGTCCGAGAGCATTCCTGGCAGTTTCCG
>Ga0207674_10009050_pt1 | contig 11437 bp, 8 predicted proteins | sample KBSCornC72_FD_184303 | JGI IMG/M metagenome (GOLD analysis project Ga0207674, IMG submission 184303) | Corn rhizosphere microbial communities from Kellogg Biological Station, Michigan, USA - KBS Corn C7-2 (SPAdes) (version 2) | ecosystem: Host-associated > Plants > Roots > Rhizosphere > Soil ... | reverse complement strand
ACAAGGGGTACACGCCTGAGAATAAGCCGGCGGAGAAGCTGTTAAAGGAGTGGTTCGCCAAGCCGTGGGAGGCGAAGTAGACGGGGACGTAGTTATGCCACGATATAGCATTCGGGAATACTACGAACTAGAGCGATCGACGGATTACAGGAACGATTACTTCGATGGAGTGATTGTCGCCGCCGATTGCTCGACTGCCCAACACAGCTTGATTTCCACGAATATCGGCTGTGAAGTTGGAAATCGGCTTAAAGGCAAACCGTGTCACGCCTATGGGCCGGACCTGCGTTTGGCGGCTCCTGGTAATCTTCGTGTTTACCCCGACGGTGCAGTCTATTGCGGCAAAGTGAGAGTCAGCGAAGAGGAGTCTGTCGGGGAGACCGCGACGAATCCTACCATCCTCTTCGAGGTCCTGTCGAAGTCCACTGAAGGGTACGATCGCGGCGTGAAAAGCGAGAGCTATCGGCGGATCGAAACGCTTGCCGCTTATGTGCTGGTGTCGCAGGACGCCCCGCACGTTGAAATCTACGAACGCCAGGGCGGCGGGGACTGGCGGTTACGGGAGTTTAACGGACTCGCCGCCGTCATCGCCTTGCCGGCGATCGACGTCGAATTGCCGCTGGTGGAGGTCTACGACGGCGTGGAATTCCCGCCGTCCCCGTCGGTCGCGCCCGGCGGAAATGGGGCCGAATAGTCCTTCTCGCCCGCTTTGCCATTCTTTCCCGCACCCGTAAGATACGCCCCCTCACGTCAGGCCGGCGCCGGATCGTCCGTATCGTCACGGGCCGGCGCGCCGCGGCCGGGCGTGTTTTTCTGTTGGAAACTGACTCCCCGCTCCCATGGAATACATCGAGACTCGCTATCGGACGCACACCTGTGGCCAGCTCCGCCGGGCCGACGACAAGAAGGTCGTCAAGCTCGCCGGCTGGGTGCACTCTTACCGCGACCACGGCGGCCTGGTCTTCATCGACCTCCGCGACCGGGACGGCCTCACGCAGTTGGTCTTCGATCCGGACTCCTGCGGCAAGGACGTTCACGACCGCTCGCGCCACCTTCGCTCCGAATGGGTCATCTCCGTTCAGGGTGAAGTCGAACCCCGCGGCGAAGGCTTGAATAACCCCAAGCTCGCCACGGGCGAGATCGAAGTGCGCGTCCGCTCGATGGAGGTGCTGAGCCAATCGCCGACGCCGCCGTTCACGCCCGACGAGCGCGAAGTGGTGAACGAAGAGCGGCGCCTGCAATACCGTTACCTCGACCTGCGCCGCGCGGAGATGCAGCAGACGATCCGCACGCGCTACCGCGTGACCAAGATCATGCGCGACGTGCTCGGCGACGCCGGGTTCTGGGAGATCGAGACGCCGTTCCTGACGCGCTCGACGCCCGAAGGCGCCCGCGATTTCATTGTGCCCGCGCGCACCGCGCCGGGGAACTTCTACGCCCTGCCCCAGTCGCCGCAGCTCTTCAAGCAGCTCCTGATGGTCAGCGGCTGCGACAAGTACATGCAGATCGTCCGCTGTTTTCGCGACGAAGACCCGCGGGCCGACCGGCAGGCGGAATTCACGCAGCTCGACGTCGAGATGGCGTTCATCGACCGGGCAGACGTCATCAACGTGATCGAAGGCCTGCTGCGCCGGATCTGGAAGGAGATCCTCAACGTCGAGATCCCGAGCCCGATCCCGCACATGGAGTACGACGAGGCGATGGGGACTTACGGGTCGGACCGCCCGGACCTGCGGTTCGGCATGAAGCTGATCGACATTACCGACCTGGCGCACAAGACGGACTTCAAGGTCCTGAAGGACGCGCCACTGGCCAAGGTGATCGTCGTTCCCGGCGGCGCCAAGCTGACGCGCAAAGAGACCGACGCGCTGGCCGAGTGGAGCAAGACGTTCGGCGGCAAGGGGCTTGCCGTCACCAAAGTGTACAACGTCGAACAGGCGCTGAAGGACAAGATCATCCAATCGGAGGCCGAGGCGAAGAGTGGGGCGATCCCGGCGGGCGAGGGGCTGCACCTGTACACGGGCGTGGCGAAATTCCTCGCGCCGGTCGCGGCGGAGCTCGTGGCGCGAACGGGGGCCAGGCACGGCGACCTGATCTGTTTCGGGGCCGACACGCCCAAAGTCGTCCACAAGGTCCTCGGCGAACTCCGCCTGAAGATGGCGCGCGACCTCAAGCTCACGCCCAGCATGGATTTCGCCTGGGTCTGGGTCGTCAATTTCCCGCTCTTCGAGCACGACATGGAAGAAGGCCGTTTCGTCGCCACGCACCACCCCTTCACGGCGCCGCTCGACGAAGACATCCCCAAGATGGACAGCGCCGACCGCGCCACCGTCGAGTCGATCAAGTCCAAGGCCTACGACATCGTCGTCAACGGCAGCGAGATCGGCGGCGGGTCGATCCGTATCCACCGGATGGACGTCCAGCAGAAGGTCTTCGCCCTCCTCGGCATCGACGAGGCCGCGCAGAAGAACAAATTCGGCTTCCTCCTCGACGCGCTGCAATACGGCGCCCCGCCCCACGGCGGCCTGGCGCTGGGCCTCGACCGCATGATCATGATCCTGCGCAACCTGACCAACATCCGCGACGTGATCGCGTTCCCCAAGACGCAGTCCGGGCAGGACCTCATGTGCCAGGCGCCGAACACGATCGACGAGCGGCAACTGCGTGACACGCACATCAAGGTCGTCATGCCGCCCGCGCCACCGGCGAGGCCGGCGTAATGGGGACATCGGACAACGAAGGCACGAAAACACGAAGGGAATCAATTCACGCTCGTGTCTCCGTGCCTTCGTTGTCTACTTCGCGGCTTGCCTTGATTCACACCATCGCTTATCAACGGCTCGGCCAAACCGCCGCCCGCGCGCACGGGACGTGCACGTCATGACCATGATCCGCACCAAGATCGTCGCCACCATGGGGCCCGCCGTCGCCGAGGTGCCCACCCTCCTCGAGCTCTTCCGGGCCGGCGTCGACATCTGCCGGCTCAACTTCTCCCACGGGTCGCTCGACGACCACATGCTCACCCTCCGCCGCATCCGCGAGGCCGCCGCCATGCACGACCAGCCCGTCGGCATCCTCGGCGACCTCTGCGGCCCCAAAATCCGACTCGGCAAGGTGAAGGACGTTGAAGGAAGGGGCGGCATGCCGATTAACGTCGGCGACGAACTGATCCTGCAACGCTCGCCGATCGAAGGGGCCAACGGCGTCGTCTCCACGATCTTCCCGCAAATGGTCGACGACGTGCAGATCGGACACCGCGTCCTCATCGAAGACGGCCTCCTCCGCTTCATCTGCATCGACAAGAACTTCAACCAGCTCGTCCTGCAATGCACCGACGGCGGCGTTTTGAAATCGTCCAAGGGGATTAACCTGCCCGATACGCTGGTCAACACCCCCGCGATTACCGACAAGGATTGGCGCGACGCCGACTGGGCGGTCGAGAATGATCTCGATTATCTGGCGCTGTCGTTCGTCCGCTCCGCCGACGACCTCTCGCTCCTCCGCCAGCACCTGATCAACAAGGTCAGCGACATCCACCTGATCGCCAAGATCGAGAAGCCCGAAGCCGTTCGCAACATCGACGCGATCATCGACAACTGCGACGGCCTGATGGTCGCCCGCGGGGACCTCGGCGTCGAGATGGACGTCGCCCAGGTGCCCATCATCCAGAAGGATCTCGTCCGCCGCTGTCAAACCGCCGGCAAACCCGTCATCGTCGCCACCCAGATGCTGCAGAGCATGATCGAGGAGTCGACGCCGACGCGGGCCGAAGTGAGCGACGTCGCCAACGCCATCTTCGACGGCACCGACGCGGTCATGCTCTCGGGCGAAACGTCCGTGGGCAAGTTCCCGATCCAGTCCGTGCGCACCATGGCGCACGTCGCCGAGATCACCGAAGGTTACCTCGACACGATCCCGCCCAAGGCCGAGCCGCTCCTCAAGCTCCGCACGCTGCCGCTCTCCGCCGCCATGGCCAAGGGTGTCTGGCAGATCGTGCAGGACATGAAGCTCAAGCTCGTGGTCGTCTGGAGCCAGACCGGTTCGACGGCGCGCCTGTTCTCCAAGAACCGCATGAGCGTACCGATCCTCGCCCTCTCCAGCGACCACCGCGCCCTGCGACGTATGGCGCTTCACTACGGCGTCATCCCGCAGGAGATGCCGCCGCCCAAAGACTTCACCGGCCTGATCGCGTGGGTGGATCAATTCGTCCGCGACGCCGAGATGGCCGCGGCGGGCGAGCGCATCGTGATCGTCGCCGGCCTCTCGATGACTACTCCGGGCTCGGTCAACAACCTCGTGATTCAAACGATCGGCGAGACCTGGGGCCAGGCCCCACTCGACGCGCCGCCCGGATCGGTCGCCGCAACCACCGCAGGGGCATTTCTAACGGAGCACGGATGACGACGACCGCCCATCGCGCATCGACGGCGTGGAAGCGACTGAATCGCGAATGCCTCTGCGGCGCTTCGCTGCTCCTCGCCATCGCCCTGGGTCTTTCAAACGGCTGCATCACGCACCCGCAGAACCCCGCCGCCACCCAGCCCGCCACGGCGGTCGACCTCGCCACCACCCAGCCCACTTACTGGCTTAGCCAACCCCCCGCCGCCCAGGTTGCCGGCAACGACTTCGACACCGTCTGGCAGGCCTGCAAGACCACCGCCCGCGATTACCTCTTCGCCCTGGACCGAACCGACTACCGCGCCGGCCTCATCACCACCGTCCCCCTGGTATCCCGCCAGTGGTTCGAGCCCTGGCGGCCCGACACCGGCTCGGTCAAGCAGGTCTTTGCCAACTCGCTCGGCGCCATCCGCCGCACCCTCCGGTTCGAAGTCGACCGCAACCTCGACCAGACCTACACGATCACCCCCAAAGTGCTCGTCGAGCGCGAGGCCATCCTCGAGCGCCGCGTCACCGACGTCTCCGAATACCGCCTGGCCTTCTCCGGGCCCGGCGTCCGCATCGTCCCGCGCGAGGCGGTCCACCTCGACCCCGACACCTATCAAGACGTCCCGATCAAATACTGGTACCCGATCGGCCGCGACACCGAGATGGAGCGGCAGGTCGCCCGCCGCCTCGAGCGAAAGCTGCAACAACCGCAGCTCGCGGGCCGCTCGGAATCCGCGGCCCCCGCCCCGCCCCCTGCCGCCGCCGCCACGCCACTGGCGCCCGACGGTCTCGTCAGTGACATAGGCCCGAACCAGACCCTGTTCATCAACGTCGGCGCCGCCGACAAGGTCGTCCCCGGCATGACGTTCGAGATCTACGACGGCCGCGCCACGCTGCCGACGCTCCAGTCGTACGCCCAGGTCAACCCGCTGTCGCGCGGCTGGGTCGAAGTCTTTGCGGTCGGAAATGGCGTCAGCACCTGCCGCATCATCCAATTCACCGGCAACACGCCCCCCACCAAGGGCGATCAGATCTTCAATTTCATCTTCGAGCGCGGGCGGCCCAACCACTTCGCCCTGCTCGGCGACTTCACCAACACCGACCGCGCCACCATGGCCGACCTGATCAAGCGCTGGGGCGGGGTCGTCGATCCTGCCCCCACCCCGGACACCACGTACGCCGTCCTCGGCACGCCGCCCAAGGACCCGTCCAAGGTTTCCGCCTACGACGCGGCCCGCTCGCAGGTCGAACAGCTCAAGATCCCCACCGTGACCGAGGACCGCTTGAGCCTCCTGATCCGCTACTACGACCCGTCGAAGCGATGACTTCCTCGGCCGCGCGATACCCGCTGCCGATCGCGCCGGCCACCGTGCCGCTCATGCCGGCGTGCGTCGCCTCGCCCGCGAAGAAGAGCGTCCCCGCCACCGGCTCGGCGAGCCGCTCGACCGCGCCCGTCCCGCCGACGCCGACGTAGCTGTACGCCCCGCGCGCGAATGGATCGGCTTGCCAGTCCGCCACCCGCCACGCCCGCAGTCGAGCGCGGATCGACTCGACCGGAAGACCGAGCAACGTCGACAGGGATCGCAAGCCCTCCGACAACACGCGCTCGTCCCCGACGCCGGACAACGCCTCGGCCATCGTCCCGCCCACCCAGCCGACCAGCACCGGCGCCCGCACTGCCGCCATCGTCCACCACGTCGGGAACGCGACGCCGGGGACGTTCAAATCCGCGTGAACGAACCCCGCGTCTTTCAACTTCGCCAGCGCCGACGGCATCGTCTCCATCTCCCAGAATTCGCGGTCAAAGCGGAGGATGACCTTCACGACCGCGCCGCTCTCAAGTTTGGCGATCGCGGCGGCCTTCTCCGGGATCGCCGGTGCAAATTCCACCGCCCCGGGATCGCCTGCCGGTGCTTTGAGCACACCAATCGGTAGCGTGACGATGGCCCGCCGCGCCGTGACGCGTTCGTCCGCGCCGCCGCCGCCGCCGCCGCAGGTCGCATCCATCGTCACCCGCCCGCGCCGCCACGCGATCCGCCGCACCACCCGCCCCAGGCGGACCTCGCACCGCCCGGGTTCCAATCCGTCCGCCAGCCACCGCGGCACCCGATCGTACCCCCCCGCCAAACGAAACAGTCGGGTCGCCTCGATCTCTTCCGAATCTTCCTCGGCCTTCACCAACGACCGGACACTGACCTTTCGCGCGTCGGCGGCATTGAACCCTTCGACGTACGCCATGACCATCCGCAGCGTCTGCGCGTCCGTCGATCGCAGCCGGGCGGCAAAATCGGCGAACGACTCGTCGCGCCGATGATCTTTGATCTTCGACATCACCCCGTCCAGACGATCCCAGAAATCGCTCACCCGCCGGAGCCGCCCACGCCGGAAGTACCAGTGTGTATCGGGGACGTCGCAGGGTATCGCCCCCGCGCCGAGTGCGCGGAGGATCGCCCACGTCTCGTCCGGCCGGCCGTGCACGAACTCGGCGCCGCGTTCGATGGGGAGAGGCCAACGGTCCTCCCAGCGGGTATCGATCCGCCCACCGAAGCGGTCGCGGGCTTCCAGGACGATGACTCGAAGGCCCGCCGCGGAAATTCGCCGCGCCGCCGCCAGCCCGGCGACGCCCGCGCCCACCACGATCACATCAGCACCGTTCTCACCGCGAGACATGACTGCGAATCATCGCGCAGCAATCGCGCGCCGCCAACGTCGAATGTTGAGCGACGGTTGGCCCCTATCACCGGGACTCAATCAAGTTGTGTAGATGCTCGCACCCGCGTTGTCCATCCTGCTATGACAATGAGCATCTCGCCTACTCATTCTCGCCATTTCCTTGCCTGTCGAATGGGTCCTTTATCTCCGCCAAATTCGCACCTGCATCCGTATACCCGTGCCGCACCGATTGCTCGAACAGCCGTTTCGCTTCCTTCAGATCCCGTTCCACGCCCGTTCCGCGTTGATACATCAGACCCAGCCGGTATTCGGCTTCGCCGTCACCCTGCTCGATCGCCTTGCAAAACCACGCCGCCGCTTCGGCATAATCCTGTCCAAGATACCGCCCGTCCTCGTACTGGCGACCGAGCCAGACTTCCGCAGGCGCATACCCACTCTCCGCGGCTTTGCGCAGCCATCGAAGGGCCTGTTCGACGTTCGGCTTGCCCCCGTCGCCGAAGTATTGCAACACCGCGAGCGCGTATTGCGCCTTCGCGAGCCCGCGGTCCGACGCCCGTTGGAACCAACGCGCCGCCTCATGGTCGTTCCGCGAAAGTCCGCGGCCCTCGTGGAGGCACAGGCCGAGTGCGTAGAATCCCTGCGCGTCGTTCTGCTCAGCCGCCTCGCGGAACAACTTTGCGGCCGCGACTTCGTCTTTGGGCACGCCCTTGCCCAGCATCATGCGAACTCCGAGCGAAACTTCGGCGTTCGACTGGCCGTGCCGCACGGCCCTTTTCAGCCACTCGACGGATCTAGCATCGTCCGCCGGAACGCCCAGCCCGTGTGCAAAGATATAGCCGAGGTCGTTCTCGGCGTTCGCGTCCCCTTTCTCGGCGGCATTGGTCAGCCACTTCAGCGCCAAATCGTAATTCAGCGGGACCCCTTTGCCCTTCAGGTACAAGCCCCCCAGTGCACTCTGCCCCTTTACCGAACCGCGCGTCGCGGCCATCTCGAACCAGGTCACCGCCTTCGCCGGATTCTTTTCCGTGCCAAACCCGTTCAGGGCCGCCACGCCGAGGTTATATGCCGCGACATCACTGCCGGCATTTGCAGCCTTCAAATACCAGGAGTTCGCCGTCTCGGCACTTGCCGCCACGCCGATGCCTCGCGCGTACCGGTGCGCGAGTTCAAGTTGCGCAGGTACGCTCCCCGAGTGGGCGTCTTGCGTCAGTTGAGGAATCGAACGATCAGTTAAGTCTGGGGGACCTGACCGCGACTCATCAGCAGAGGCAGCGCGGCAGGGAGCCAACCCTCCTGTGAATGCACAGGCGACCGCAAGAAGCCACCATCGCAAGCCAGTTAATGCCATCATTGATTCCAAAGGCGACGATCTGACACAATATACCACCAGCTCCTCAAGCGTGCCGTTTTCAAAGCGATGTATTCAACTCGGATTCTCGTGTTTCGAGCACACCTGAGGGTGTCATAATAGGATCGATCCTGTCATCGCCTTGCGAGGCACATTCACCGCGAATTTGTTGGCCGTGCAGATTCGCGACATGGGCCGGGAAGCGCGCCCCCCCTTTCCCTTGCGTCCTCCCATCGCGTTAAGGCACAATGCGGGTCACGCACAAAGAGGAGAACCGCCGATGCCCCAACCGATCGACCGCCGCGACGTCCTGCGCATGTCCGCCGCCGCTGCCGCACTTGCCGCCGCCGTTGCAACCGCCCAGGCCGCCGACGATCCCGTCCCCGCCACGCCCAAGAAACGTCGCCCACTTAAGAAGGCCTACTTCGGTCTCCCCACGGGGGGCGGCAACCTCGTCGACAAGTTCAAGATCCTAAAGGACGCCGGCTTCGACGGGCTGCAGCTCAACATGCCCGCCAAGGACCTTCCCGTCGAAACGGTGCAGGAAGCGCTCAAGGAAAGCGGGCTCCAACTCGAAGGCACGTGCGATTCCGAGCACTGGAAGCTCCACCTCTCGTCGCCCGAGGCGAGCATCCGACAGGCCGGTCTCGACGCGCTCATGGAATCCATGCGCCAGTGCAAGGCGCTGGGCGGCACCTCCGTCCTGCTCGTCCCCGGCGTCTGCAACGAAAAGGTCTCATACGACGACGCCTACAAGCGCAGCCAGGACGAGATCCGCAAGGCCGTCCCCCTCGCCCAGGAGCTGGGCATCAGGATCGCCGTCGAGAACGTCTGGAACAACCTCCACCTCAGCCCCCTCGAGGCCGCCCGCTACATCGACGAGATCAACTCCCCGATGGTCGGCTGGTACTTTGATATCGGGAACGTGATCAAGTTCGGCTGGCCCGAGCAGTGGATCCACATCCTCGGCAAGCGGATCATGAAGATCCACGTCAAGGAATACAGCCGCCCGCTCATGGACAAACAGGGCCCGGGCGCCGGCTTCCGCGTGGACCTGCTCGAAGGCTCGAACAACTGGCACGCGATCATGACGGCGCTGGACGACGTCGGCTACACGTCGCCCGACCATTGGGCGACGATCGAGATGGCCGGTGGCGACACCAACCGCATGAAGACGCTTTCGTCGCAGCTCGACCGCATCCTCGAAGCCTGACCCTTTTCACCAACGGTGGCGCTCCGATGAACGACTCGCCCCAATTGGCCGTCCTCGAACCCGGCGCCGAACCGCGCCAGAAGCTCACGCCCGCGCAATGGAAGTCCGGCATCGCCGCCTGGCTCGGCTGGCTGTTCGACGGCCTCGACATGCACCTGTACACGATCGTCGCGGCGCCGTTCGTCGCGGTGCTGCTGACCGCCGAACCGTCGTCGGCGATGGTGAAGGAAAAGTCCTCCTTCATCCAGGCGGCGTTCCTCGTGGGGTGGGCGCTGGGCGGCGGGTTTTTCGGACGCATCGGCGACCGCCTCGGGCGCTCCAGGGCGCTGTCGCTCACGATCATCACCTACGCCATGTTCACCGGTCTGTCGGCGTTCGCACAGACCTGGTGGCAGTTGATGATCTTCCGCTTCCTCGCGGCGCTGGGCATCGGCGGCGAGTGGGCCGTCGGCTCGTCCCTCCTGTCCGAAACCTGGCCAAAAAACTGGCGACCCTGGATCGCCGCAGTGCTGCAGACGGCGGTGAACATCGGCGTCATACTGGCGTTCGCGGCGACCTGGATTCTGGCGGGGGTGCCCGAGCGTTACGTCTTCCTCGTCGGCATCCTCCCCGCGCTCATCGTCTTCTGGATCCGTCGGAACGTCCCGGAGACGGAGGAGTGGCACTCGGCGTCCGCAGGCGTCGCGAAACATCCCGGTTTGGCGGACCTCTTTCGCGGGCCCATCTGCCGGATCACGCTGCTGACGATCGTCGTCTGCGCCTGCTCGCTGACCGCGTGGTGGGCGTTCATGTTCTGGACCCCGCAGTTGATGGCCCAATTGCCCGACGTCGCGTCCTTCTCACCGGTCGAGAAAAAGCGACTGCAAAGCGCGACCTTGGGCGTGCTGATCGGGTGCTCGATCCCCGGCAACTTTTTCGCGGCCGCCCTCGCCAAAGCACTGGGGTTCCGTCGGGCGATCGCGATCATGTGCGTCGGTTTCTTCATCGCGGTCTTCGCGACGTGGTACACCCCCCGCCCGCATACGCCCCTGCTTTGGATCTATATTCCGCTTGTCGGGTTCTTCTCGGGAATCTTCGGGCTGTTCACAATGTACCTGCCGCCCCTCTTCCCAACCCTCCTTCGGACCACCGGCGCCGGATTTTCATATAACATTGGTCGAATAGCTGCTGCGATCGGCACCGTCGTATTTGGAATTCAGGCGAATAATCAGTTTGGGGACCTTCGTAAGCCGCTACTCTACGGGGCCTTCCTCTTCCTCCCTGCCATGGTCGCGGCGATGCTCTTGCCCGACCATACCGATCACAAGGCAAACGAATTGACCCCCTAAATGCAGATCGGGGGAGCAATTAGGGGGGAGAACTGCGTGTGAAGAGTGGATGAATACCGTAAAAATCCTAGTTGAATATGGCATAAACCATCGCTACAAGTGATGCGTACTACCCCGCCTGCGAGGGCGTTTTCTCAAATCGGCAGCGGGATAGGCGGAGATCACACCATGATGGGCAACCGGACGCGCCGCGCGGCTTTGCGGAGGTCGTTCCAGCAGGCTGCGCTATGCGTCAGTCGGCGGATGGTCAATTGCGAGCGGCTCGAACCGCGCACGTTGCTCGCGGCGTCGGACCCGATCATCTCGGAGTTCATGGCGGACAACACCACCGGCTTGGTGGACGGCAACGGCAAGCGGGGCGACTGGATTGAAATCTACAATCCGGGCGCGTCGCCCGTCGATCTCCAGGGGTGGCATCTCACCGATAACGCGGCTAACCCCAACCTCTACACGTTCCCGTCGTACGTCGTGCCGGCGGGCGGGTATAAG